>Ga0182743_1003775_pt1 | contig 11892 bp, 9 predicted proteins | sample eDN3rd30CKraftOP_FD_128522 | JGI IMG/M metagenome (GOLD analysis project Ga0182743, IMG submission 128522) | Enriched Organic Plus compost microbial communities from Emeryville, California, USA - eDNA 3rd pass 30_C Kraft OP (version 2) (version 2) ... | reverse complement strand
CCGCGGGTCGACCGCGATGCACATGGTACGATTGCGCGGGTATTCGTCAGCGCAATGGAACGCGCCGGTCTGGACGCGTTGCGCGGGGCAATCGCTGAGGCCGGCAGAACCGCGGGAAACAATGGGTCCGATCTCCAAACTGTTCAATCTCAATGATCCCGGCTGGGGCAGAGGCGGCGACAACAACGGTTCCGAACCGCCGCGCCGGCCCTCCAGGGGCGACGGCCCGCCCGACCTGGACGAGGTCTGGCGCGACTTCAACAACCGCATCAGCGGCCTGTTCGGCCGCAAGGGCGGCGGCCGCGGCAACCGTCCCGGCGGCGGCAACGGCATGACGCCCTCGCCGCGCAGCACGCGCATCGGCGCCGGCCTCATCGCCGTGGTGGTGGTCGCGCTGTGGCTGGCCAGCGGCTTCTACATCGTCCAGGAAGGCCAGGTCGGCGTGGTCACCCAGTTCGGCAAGTACAAGGCCACCACGCCGGCGGGCTTCCAGTGGCGCATGCCGTACCCCATCCAGGAGCACGAGCTCGTCAACGTGTCGCAGCTGCGCACCTTCGAGGTCGGCTTTCGCGGCAGCTCGCGCAACAAGGTGCTGCCCGAATCGCTGATGCTCACCGACGACGAGAACATCATCGACATGCAGTTCGTGCTGCAGTACCGCCTGCGGTCCGACGGCGCGCCCGACTACCTCTTCCAGACCCGCGACCCGGACGAGTCCGTGCGCCAGGCCGCCGAGACCGCCATGCGCGAAGTCGTCGGCACCAAGCCCATGGACTTCGTCCTGTACGAAGGCCGCACCGAGGTCGCCGGCGAAGTCCAGAAGCTCATGCAGGACATCCTCGACCGCTACCGCAGCGGCATCCAGATCAGCACCGTGGCGATCCAGAACGTGCAGCCGCCCGAGCAGGTGCAGGCCGCCTTCGACGACGCCGTCAAGGCCGGCCAGGACCGCGAGCGCCAGATCAACGAGGGCCAGGCCTACGCCAACCAGGTCGTGCCGCTGGCGCGCGGCCAGGCCTCGCGCATGGTCGAGCAGGCCGAGGGCTACCGCGCCCGCGTCGTCGGCGACGCCACCGGCGACGCCGCGCGCTTCACCAGCATCCTGGCCGAATACGAAAAGGCCCCCGAAGTCATGCGCGAGCGCATGTACCTGGAAACCATGCAGGAAATCTTCACCCGCGCGAGCAAGGTGCTGGTCGACGCCGGCGGCAGCAATCCGCTGCTCTACCTGCCCATAGACAAGATCATCCAGCAGGCGGCGCAGGACGCCGGCAAGGCCCCGGCCCCGGCCTCGTCCAGCACCAGCCTGCCGGGCGCCAGCCAGCCCACCGTGCCGGCCCTGCCGCGTCCGTCCACCGGCTCGTCCGGCGGCGGCAACGCGCTGACCCGCGACCGTTCGGCACGCTGAGGAGGGCACGCCATGCAACGCTTCATGCCCGTCCTGATCGGCCTGCTGGTCATCCTGGCCGCCCTGTCTTCCTGCATGTTCGTCGTGCGCGAGCGCGACTATGCGCTGGTGTTCGCGCTGGGCGAAGTGCGCCGCGTCATCAGCGAGCCCGGCCTGTACTTCAAGGCCCCGCCGCCCTTCCAGAACGTGGTGCGGCTGGACAAGCGCCTGCTGTCGATCGAATCGCAGGACGCCGAGCGCATCCAGACGTCCGAGAAGAAAAACCTGCTGATCGACTCCTACGTCAAGTGGCGCATCGCCGACCCGCGGCTGTACTACATCACCTTCGGCAGCAACGAGCGCGCCACGCAGGAACGCCTGCTCGCGCAGATCCGCGACGCGCTCAACGCCTCGGTCAACGTGCGCACGGTCAAGGACGTGGTCTCGGCCGAGCGCAACAAGATCATGTCGGAGATCCTCACCAACGTGGCGCGCCGCGCCGAGCCGCTGGGCGTGCAGATCGTCGACGTGCGCCTGAAGCGCATCGAGTTCGCGCCGGAAATCTCCGAATCGGTCTACCGCCGCATGGAGGCCGAGCGCACGCGCGTGGCCAACGAGCTGCGCTCGATCGGCGCGGCCGAAAGCGAGAAGATCCGCGCCGAGGCCGACCGCCAGCGCGAGGAAATCGTCGCCGAGGCCTATGCGCGCGCCCAGGGCATCATGGGCGAGGGCGACGCCCGCGCCAGCGGCATCTACGCCTCCGCCTTCGGCAAGGACCCGGGCTTCTACCGCTTCTACAAGAGCCTGGAAGGCTACCGCGCCGCCTTCTCCAAGCCGGGCGACCTGATGGTGGTCGACCCGGGCTCGGAGTTCTTCCAGTTCATGCGCTCCTCGCAGGGCGGGGCGCCGGTGGGGCAGGGCGAGCCGGCCAGCCCGGCGCGGCTGCCCGGCCGCTGACGGCCGCGAAGCCGCCGGCGAGCCCGGCGGCGGCCCGCACGGCGGGCTTGGCCCGCGCGGCGGCAATCGGGTTATACTAGCCTGTAAGCTAGAAATCATTTTCCAGGCCGCTTGCCGGGCTTACGCTCCAAGCCGCCTTTTCGTTTGGGCGGCGCCTGCGCGCGCGGCCCGGCACGAACAACCGCGACAAGATTTTCAGGCATATCTCATGATGGGCAACTGGCTGCTGCCGGAAGGCCTGGCCGACGTACTGCCGGCCGAGGCCCGGCGCACGGAGGAGCTGCGCCGCGGCCTGCTCGACCTGTACCGCACCTACGGGTACGAGCTGATCGCGCCGCCGCTGGTGGAATACATCGAGTCGCTGCTCTCGGGCAGCGGGACCGACCTCAACCTGCACACCTGCAAGCTGGTCGACCAGCTCTCCGGCCGCACGCTGGGCGTGCGCGCCGACATGACGCCGCAGGCCACCCGCATCGACGCCCACCTGCTCAACCGGGCCGGCGTGACGCGCCTATGCTATTGCGGCCCGGTGCTGCACGCCCGCCCCGCCGGCCTGCTGGCCGGGCGCGAGCTGCTGCAGGTCGGCGCCGAGCTCTACGGCCACCAGGGTTTCGAGGCCGACGTCGAAATCGTCGGCCTGGCGCTGGCCTCCGTGCGCCTGGCCGGCGTGGCCGAACCGCGCCTGGACGTCTGCCACCCGGGCCTGGTGCGCGCCATCATCGAGGCCGACCCGGCCGCGGCGGCGCTGGCCGACGACATCTTCGCCCTGCTGCGCGAGAAAGACCTGCCCGGGCTGACCGACCTGGCCGGGCAGGGCACGGGCGTGCGCGCCGACACCATGCGCGCGCTGCAGCGCCTGCCCGAGCTCTACGGCGGCGCCGAGGTGCTCGCCCGCGCGCGCGCCGAGCTGCCGCTGCTGCCCGGCGTGGCCGCCGCGCTCGACGCCCTGGCCGCGCTGTGCGATTCGCTCTCCGGCGTGTCGGTCGGCGTCGACCTGGCCGACGTGGGCGGCTACGGCTATCACTCCGGCGTGACCTTCGCCATCTATGCCGAAGGCTGGCACGAGGCCCTGGTGCGCGGCGGCCGCTACGACGACGTCAGCCGCGCCTTCGGCCGGGCCCGGCCGGCCACCGGCTTCAGCCTGGACCTGCGCCGCCTGGTCGCCGGCCTGGCCCCGGCCCAGGCCTCGCGCGCGGTTCGAGCGCCCTGGGGCATGGACCCGGCGCTGGCCGAGGCCGTGCGGGGCTTGCGCGAGGCCGGCGAAATCGTCGTGCAGATACTGCCCGGCCACGAACACGACCAGGACGAATTCGTCTGCGACCGCGAACTGGCGCTGCAAGGCGGCGCCTGGACGGTCCGGGCCCTCTGAACAACCTTTTTCCTCCGTACCAACATGAGCAAGAACGTAGTCGTGATCGGCACCCAGTGGGGTGACGAAGGCAAGGGCAAGATCGTCGACTGGCTGGCCGAGTCCGCCCAGGGCGTCGTGCGTTTCCAGGGCGGCCACAACGCCGGCCACACGCTCTGGATCAACGGCCAGAAGACCATCCTGCGGCTGATCCCCTCGGGCATCATGCACCCCGGCGTGACCTGCTACATCGGCAACGGCGTGGTGCTCTCGCCGGAGGCCCTGCTCAAGGAAATCGCCGAACTGGAAGCGGCCGGCCTGGACGTGCGCTCGCGCCTGCAGATCTCCGAGGCCTGCCCGCTCATCCTGCCCTACCACGTGGCGCTGGACCAGGCGCGCGAGGCGCGCCGCGGCGAGGCCAAGATCGGCACCACCGGCCGCGGCATCGGCCCGGCCTACGAGGACAAGGTCGCGCGCCGCGCGCTGCGCGTGCAGGACCTGTTCGATCCGGCCGCCTTCGACGCCAAGCTGGCCGAGGTGCTCGACTACCACAACTTCGTGCTCACCCGCTACCTGGAGGCGCCGGCCGTCTCGGCCGCCGAGGTGCGCGACCAGGCCATGGCGCTGGCCCCGCAGGTCGCGCCCATGGTCAAGGACGTCTCCAGCAACCTGTGGGCGGTCCAGCAGGCCGGCGGCCGGCTGCTGTTCGAGGGCGCGCAGGGCGCGCTGCTCGACGTCGACCACGGCACCTATCCCTACGTCACCAGCAGCAACTGCGTGGCCGGGGCGGCCTCGGCCGGCGCCGGCGTCGGCCCCCAGACCCTGCAATACGTCCTGGGCATCACCAAGGCCTACGCCACCCGCGTGGGCTCGGGCCCGTTCCCGACCGAGCTCGAGGACGAGGTCGGCGCGCACCTGGCCAACGTCGGCAAGGAGTTCGGCTCGGTCACCGGCCGGCCGCGCCGCTGCGGCTGGTTCGACGGCGCCGCGCTGCGCCGCTCGGTGCTGCTCAACGGCATCTCCGGCCTGTGCATCACCAAGCTGGACGTGCTCGACGGCCTGGAAACCATCCAGCTGGGCGTGGGCTACCGGGTGGACGGCCAGTTCCGCGACGTGCTGCCCTACGGCGCCTCGGCCGTGTCGCAGTCCCAGGCGGTGCTCGAAGAGCTGCCCGGCTGGAACGAATCCACCGTCGGCATCACGGAATACGACCAGCTGCCGGCCAACGCCCGCCGCTACCTGGAGCGCGTGGCCGAGGTCTGCGGCGTGCCGGTGGACATGGTCTCGACCGGCCCCGACCGCAAGGAAACCATCGTCCTGCGCCACCCCTTCAAGGCCTGAACGTGAACCTGCCCGCCAGCACCGACCGCGACCTCTGGGTCGGCTGGGACGAATACCACCGCCTGGTGGAGCGCCTGAGCCTGATCGTCTACCAGTCCGGCTGGCAGTTCGACCAGATCCTCTGCCTGGCGCGCGGCGGCATGCGCGTGGGCGACGTCATGTCGCGCATCTTCGACGTGCCGCTGGGCATCCTGGCCACCAGCAGCTACCGCGAGGCGGCCGGCACCAAGCAGGGCGAGCTCGACATCGCCCAGTTCATCACCATCACCCGCGGCCAGCCCGCCGGCCGGGTGCTGCTGGTCGACGACATGGTCGACACCGGGCTGACCTTCAGCCGCGTGCGCGAGCACCTGGCCCGCCAGTTCCCCGCCATCACCGAGCTGAAAAGCGCGGTGATCTGGTGGAAGGGGCACGCCCAGGCCGTCCCCGATTACTACGTGGAGCGGCTGGAGACCAACCCCTGGATCCACCAGCCCTTCGAGGACTACGACAGCCTGCGCCCGCACCAGCTGGAAGCCTGGATCCGCAAGGGCGTGCCCGACTAGGCGCGGCGCGCGCCTGTCTTCCCCAAGCCGCTTCCGGCGCTTGCCGGGCTGGGCAAGGCGGGATCAACGCTGGCAATTGTCCGCCACCCATGCTAGAATTTTCAGTTACCTGGACGTTTTTGCGTTTTGCCCCGAGTTTCGGCCCGGAAGTGGCACGGAAGTGGCCCGAAACCTGGCTCGAAACGCGGGTTGGAAAGCGACCCAAAAAGCGACCAAAAAGATTTCTCGAATCCCAACCTGAGAGCCGGCTGCCAACACATGCCTATTGTCCGCCTGAAAGAAAACAAGCCGTTCGAAGCCGCGCTGCGCCGCTTCAAGCGCACGATCGAAAAAACGGGTCTGCTCACCGAGCTGCGCTCGCGCGAGTTCTACGAAAAGCCCACCGCCGAGCGCAAGCGCAAGCATGCCGCCGCGGTCAAGCGCCACTACAAGCGGATCCGCAGCCAGCAACTGCCCCCGCGCCTCTATTGATACTTGATCCCTGAGTCCTTCATCCAGGATCTCCTCGCCCGCGTCGACATCGTCGATGTCGTAGGGCGATACGTACAGCTGCGCAAGGGTGGGGCCAACCTGCTTGGCCTTTGCCCCTTCCACAACGAAAAGTCCCCGTCCTTCACGGTCAGCCCGACCAAGCAGTTCTACCACTGCTTCGGCTGCGGCGCGCACGGCACGGCCATCCGCTTCCTGATGGAACACACCGGCGCCGCCTTTCCCGAGGCGGTGCGCACGCTGGCGTCCTCCGTCGGCATGACGGTGCCGGAACAGGACCGCAGCCCCCGCCAGCGGGCCGAGGACGCCCGCCGCCGCGAGGAAGTCTCCCGCCACACCCAGGTGCTGGAAGGCGCGCTCGCGCACTACCAGCGGCAACTGCCGCCCTCGGCCGAGGCGGTGCGCTACCTGAAGCAGCGCGGGCTGACCGGCGAGATCGCCAAGCGCTACGGCCTGGGCTGGGCCGGGGCCGACCGCCAGGGCCTGGCCAAGGTGTTCGCCCGCTACGACGAGCCCGCCCTGGTCGAGGCCGGCCTGGTGATCGAATCCGAGGACGGCCGCCGCTACGACCGCTTCCGCGAGCGCGTGATGTTCCCCATCCGCAACGCGCGCGGCAGCCTGATCGGCTTCGGCGGGCGCATCATCGGCAAGGGCGAGCCCAAGTACCTGAACTCCCCGGAGACGCCGCTGTTCTCCAAGGGCAACGAGCTCTACGGCCTGTGGGAGGGCCGCCAGGCGATACGCAGCGAAGGCCAGGTCATCGTCGTGGAAGGCTATATGGACGTGGTCGGCCTGGCCCAGCTGGGGCTGGGCAACGCCGTGGCCACGCTGGGCACGGCCACCACGCCGGTGCATGTGCAGAAGCTGCTGCGCGCCAGCGACCGCATCGTCTTCAGTTTCGACGGCGACGCGGCCGGCCGGCGCGCCGCCTGGCGCGCGCTGCAGGCCTGCCTGCCGTTCGCGCGCGACGACGTGTCCATCCGCTTCCTGTTCCTGCCGCCCGAGCACGATCCGGATTCCTACGTGCGCGAGTTCGGCGCCGACGCCTTCCGCGCCTGCCTGGCCGAGGCCAGCGCGCTGTCGCGCTTCCTGCTGGACGAGCTGGCCGGCCGGCACCGCATGGACGAGGCCGAAGGCCGGGCCGCCTGCGTGCACGAGGCGCGCCCGCTGCTGGCCGCCATGCCCGAGGACGGCGCGCTGCGCCTGCAGGTGCAGCGCGAGCTGGCGCGCATGGTGCAGCTCACGCCCGAGGAGCTGGCGCAGATGTTCGCGGCCGCGCCGCGCGAAGCCCGCGGCGCGGGCTTCGACGCCGCCGGCCGGCAAGGCGGGCCGGACTACGCGCCGGCCGATGCGCCGCCCTACGGCGAGGAGCCCGGCATGGAGCCGGACTACGGCCATGGCGGCGGGGCTTCGCCCGGCGGCTACGCGGCGCCGCGCCGCGGCCGGGCGCAGGGCGGCAGGCGGGGCGGGCAGGGCTGGGAGCGGCGTGGCGGCCGCCAGGACGCCCCCTACGTCTCCCCGGGGCCGCGCCGCCCGGTGACCACCCTGGCACGACGCTTGCTGCGGTTGCTGCTGGCGCATCCCGAGCTGGTGGACGCCATGGGCGACCACCAGCTTGAAGTCCTGGACCATGGCCCCCATTTGGGCATGGTCAGGGACTTGATCGTGCTGGCCCGCGAAAGCGGCGCGCGCCATCTGGGCGCCTTGTGCGAAGCGGCCGAGCCCGGCTCGGAGCTGGCTTCGGTGCTCAACTCCATGGCGGCCGACGTGCTCGCGCAGGAAGACCTGCCCGACCCCCAGGCCGAATGGGACGACGCGCTGCGCCGCATCGAGCTCGAAGCCCTGCAGGCCGAGCAGGCCGGACTGGCGCGCACCGGGCTGGCTGACGAGCAGGCGCGCCTGCACTTCCAGGAACTTGGCAAGCGTATATCGGTACTAAAAGGTGCTGTACCACGTTGAATACGGTAAAATTGAAAGTTTCATGTGCGGTCATGGGCACGGCCATGGGTACCACCTCCATGGCGGGCGCGGCACGGGTGCCAGCACAATTTGTCACACAAAATGTCACAGGCCCCCATTTCCGCTGAAATCCGTTCTTTTGCGTTCACCGGCCCGTCGTTGCGGCGGCCCGGTCCAGCCGTGGGCAAGCCCGGCGCAGGGCGGCAAGGCCCTCGCGCCGTACCGGCGCTGCCGCGGCCCGCTTGACATATTTTGTTCCCCGGCGCCTTGACGCACACGCGTCGGCTGGGGTAAATCCTCAATGTGGTCATTTTGCAACGGCCACGGAAGCGATCATGAGCAAATCCACCGCCAAAACCTCTTCTGCAAGCACTTCCGCCCGGGCCAGCACGGGCTCCGCCGGCAAGGCCGCGCGCGCCACCAGCATGGCGGCCGAAAAGCCGGCGGCCAAGGCGGCGGTGAAGGTGGCGGCCAAGGCTCCCGCCAAGACGGCTGCCGCCCGCAAGACCGCCAAGCCCGCGGCTGCCGAGGCCGAGCAGCCGCGCGCCGTGCGCGCCGCCAAGGCCAAGAAGGCGGAGGACAAGCTCACCGAACTGGTCACCCGGCCGGCCGGCACGGGCCGCCGCCCGGGCCGGCCGTCCAAGAACGCCGGCAACGACAATGCCGACTTCGACGACGGCATGGACCATGACGGCGAAGGCGAAGTCGTCCCGGATTTCAAGCCCGCCAAGCGCGGCAAGCGCGGCAAGGCCGATCCCAAGGACCTGATCGCCCGCGGCCCCGTCTCGCCCGAGGAATACGAAGCGCGCCGCAACCGCCTCAAGCAGCTCATCAAGCTGGGCAAGGACCGCGGCTACCTCACCTACGGCGAAATCAACGACCACCTGCCCGACGACCTGGTCGACGCCGAGGCCATCGACGGCATCATCAGCACCTTCAGCGACATGGGCATCTCGGTCTACGACCAGGCCCCCGACGCCGAAACCCTGCTGATGAGCGAGAACGCGCCCGTCGCCTCCAACGACGACGACGTCGAGGACGAGGCGGAAGCCGCGCTGACCACCGTCGATTCCGACTTCGGCCGCACCACCGACCCGGTGCGCATGTACATGCGCGAGATGGGCTCGGTCGAGCTGCTCACGCGCGAAGGCGAGATCGAGATCGCCAAGCGCATCGAGGACGGCCTGAAGCACATGGTCATGGCGATCTCCGCCTGCCCGACCACCATCAATGAAATCCTGACCCACGTGCAGCGCGTGCGCGACGCCCAGGCGCAGATCGACGAAGTGGTCGACGGCCTGGTCGACCCCGAGGACGGCGAGGAATACGCCGGCGCGGGCGTGAGCGACGACAGCGACGACGACGGCCCGGCCGGCGGCATGAGCAGCAAGCAGCTCGAAGACCTGCGCGTGAAGTCGCTGGCCAAGTTCGACGAAGTGGCCAAGTGGTTCGAACGGATGCGCCTGTCCTACGAGAAGGAAGGCTACAAGTCCGAGGCCTATCTCAAGGCCCAGGAGCACATCCAGAACGAGCTGATGGGCATCCGCTTCACTGCCAAGATGGTCGAGCGCCTGGCCGACACCCTGCGCAACCAGGTCGAGGAAGTCCGCCAACTCGAGCGCGCGGTGCTGCACACCTGCGTGGACCGCGCCGGCATGCCGCGCCTGCACTTCATCAAGGTGTTCCCGGGCAACGAGACCAACCTGGACTGGGTGGTCGAGGAAGTCCGCGCCGGCCATCCGTATTCGGCCACGCTGGAGCGCCACGTGCCGGCCGTGCACGAGCTGCAGCAGAAGCTCATCGACCTGCAGGCGCGCGTGGTGCTGCCGCTCAAGGACCTGAAGGAAGTCAACAAGCGCATGGCCACCGGCGAAGCCAAGGCTCGCAAGGCCAAGCGCGAGATGACCGAGGCCAACCTGCGCCTGGTGATCTCCATCGCCAAGAAGTACACCAACCGCGGCCTGCAGTTCCTGGACCTGATCCAGGAAGGCAACATCGGCCTGATGAAGGCGGTGGACAAGTTCGAATACCGGCGCGGCTACAAGTTCTCCACCTACGCCACCTGGTGGATACGCCAGGCCATCACGCGGTCCATCGCCGACCAGGCGCGCACCATCCGTATCCCGGTGCACATGATCGAGACGATCAACAAGATGAACCGCATCAGCCGCCAGATCCTGCAGGAAACGGGCGCCGAGCCCGATCCCGCCACCCTGGCCGCCAAGATGGACATGCCGGAGGACAAGATCCGCAAGATCCTGAAGATCGCCAAGGAGCCGATCTCGATGGAAACCCCCATCGGCGACGACGACGATTCCCACCTGGGCGACTTCATCGAGGACAACTCCACGCTGGCGCCCTCGGACGCGGCCCTGCACGGCTCCATGCGCGAAGTCGTCAAGGAAGTGCTGGACTCGCTCACCCCGCGCGAGGCGAAGGTGCTGCGCATGCGCTTCGGCGTCGAGATGAGCACCGACCAGACGCTGGAAGAGGTCGGCAAGCAGTTCGACGTCACCCGCGAGCGTATCCGCCAGATCGAGGCCAAGGCGCTGCGCAAGCTGCGCCATCCCAGCCGCGCCGACAAGCTCAAGAGCTTCCTGGAAGGGCAGTAGGGCGCCTGCCGGCGCGCGCGCCGGCGGCCCTGCCTGCTGTGCGATAATCCCCCGCTTTCCAGGGCCTCTAGCTCATGCTTGGTTAGAGCAGCGGACTCATAATCCGTTGGTGCAGGGTTCGACTCCCTGGGGGCCCACCAAGCACGCGCAGGCCCCGTCCTTTCGGACGGGGCCTTTTTCATTTCCCCATGTTTCCGTGAGTGACGAAATCGACCTGCCCACGAGCCTTGCGCGGCTAGGGTAAGCACTCATCCGCACGGCCCCTTCACTAGGCTACGATGCGCTCAAATTCACGACAGGGGGTGTCGTATGACTATCGATCGCAAACAACTGGCCTGCTTCGTCGTCGGGGCCGAGACCGCGCCCGGCCAATGGCAATGGGGCGTGCTGAACGAAGACCACCAGTGGCTGACCGCACTGGACGAAGTCCGCTCCCAGGACGCCGAGCGCGCCGGCGTGCGCTGCTGCAATCCCAGCGAAGCGGTGCGCCGCGCGGCGATGGCCGGCCTGGCCGTCGATGGCGCGGCGGACATCGTCGCCTATCGCCTGTTCCAGCTGACCGACAGCGACGAATGCGCCACCGTGCTCTCGGGCAAGGTGCTGGGGTAGCGGGCCGGCTCAGGGTATCGTGAAGCGCACGATGCCCTGGCCGGCGTCTTCGACGGCGAAGTCGTCCACGTCGAATTCGCGCGGCTCCAGCGCGCCGCGCGCGGCAAAGCGCACCTTGGCGGGCCGCCAGGCCAGCGCCTGCAGCGCATGGATGTCCAGCCCGGTGGCAAGCAGGTAGCCTTGCCGGCCGCTGCCCTGGCCGTTCACGCCATGGTCGTTCGAGGCCGTCCACGCCACCGTCAGGCAGGCCAGGCGGGCCGTCTCGACCGCCTGGCCTGCCGCCGGGCGGGACAGCAGGTCCACGCTGGCGACTTTCCAGATTTCCATGCGGCTTCCATGCAGTGTCGGGGCCGCGGTCGTGCCGGTGCGGCGGGCCGGGATGTGCGTTTCATCCTAGCAGCCGGCGGCCGACACGCTGTGTCAGAAAGGTGTACAGGTGTGACCGCCGGCCCGCTTTCTGGCCCAGGCGCGCCGATCCGTGCTCCAATGGGCCCCAGCCGCAATTGCCGGGGCAGCCATGGAAGCGAGATACCGAACCGCATGGTGGGCCGCCGTCGTTGCCGGGAGCTGCTTTCTGCCGCTGGCGGCGAGGGCGACCGGGCCCGAGGCGCGCGAGCAGGCGCTCGCGCAGGTGGCCCGGGACTG
>Ga0182743_1003766_pt1 | contig 11912 bp, 11 predicted proteins | sample eDN3rd30CKraftOP_FD_128522 | JGI IMG/M metagenome (GOLD analysis project Ga0182743, IMG submission 128522) | Enriched Organic Plus compost microbial communities from Emeryville, California, USA - eDNA 3rd pass 30_C Kraft OP (version 2) (version 2) ... | reverse complement strand
TCTCACTCGGGAGCACAAGCGACCTGCCGATCGTGTTCCTGACCGCGTCGTCGGCGACGGCGAATCCGGAGGAGCTGTCGAGCACCCTCACCGGCTCGATCCTGCCACGGCTCGAGGGCGTCGAGGGCGTGCGCTCGGTGTCGGTCAGCGGCGGTGTGACCGAGCGCGTCGTCATTACCCCGGATGCGGCGGCGCTCGCCGAGCAGGGGTTGTCCGCGCAGTCGATCAGCGCGGCACTCGAGGCGAACGGGATGACGATGCCGCTGGGCAGCGTGGACTCGGACGGAGCGCTGGCGCCGGTGCAGGGCGGCACCCCGGTGTCCTCCCTCGACGGGCTGCGCGAGCTGCCGCTGGCGAGCGTCACACAGCCCGGCACGGTCGTCGCCCTCGGGGATGTCGCGACCATCGAGCTGGTGGCCGAGGAGCAGACCTCGATCACGCGGATGAACGGCGAGGAGGCGCTGTCGCTGTCGGTGACGGCGGTGCAGGGCGGCGATACCGTCGCGATCTCGCACGGCGTGCAGGACGCGATCGCGGATCTGGCCGAGGAGTATGCCGAGATCGATCTGACGGTCGTATTCGATCAGGCCCCCTTCATCGAGGAGTCCATCGAGCACCTCGCGATCGAGGGACTGCTCGGTCTGCTGTTCGCGGTCGTCGTGATCCTCGTCTTCCTGCTCTCGCTGCGTTCCACGCTCGTGACCGCGATCTCGATTCCGTTGTCGGTGCTGGTGACCTTTATCGGGTTGAACCTCGGCGGGCACTCGCTGAACATGCTCACCCTCGGCGCGCTCACCATCGCGATCGGCCGCGTCGTGGACGACTCGATCATCGTCATCGAGAACACCAAGCGGCACCTCGCCTACGGTGAGGAGAAAGTGCACGCGATCCTCACCGCCGTGCGCGAGGTCGCCGGCGCGATCACCTCTTCGACGCTCACCACGGTCGCCGTGTTCCTGCCGATCGCGCTCGTCGGCGGTATGGTCGGGGAACTGTTCGCACCGTTCGCGCTGACCGTCACGATCGCGATGCTCTCCTCGCTGCTCGTCGCGCTGACCATCGTCCCGGTGCTGTCGTACTGGTTCCTCCGCGCCCCGAAGGACACCGCGACACCGGCGGAGATCCGCGCGGCCGCCGAGGAGAAGGAGCACAAGAGCTGGCTGCAGCGCGGCTACACCCCGATCCTGCGCGGCACGCAGAAGCACCCGATCAGCACCCTGGTCTCCTCGGCGCTGCTGCTGGTCATCACCGTGTCCCTGATCCCGCTGATGAAGGTCGACTTCCTCGGCAACACCGGGCAGAACATGGTGATGGTGAGTCAGGAGTTCGCGCCGGGCACCTCTCTCGAGGACGTCTCCGACGGTGCCCGTGAGGTCGAGGACGCCCTGGAAGAGGTGGATGGCGTCACCGACGTCATGCTCATGGCCGGCGCCGGCGGAGAGTTCTCCGCGCTGCTCGGCGGCGGCGGCGGTACGGCGTCCTTTATCGTCAACACGGATGCCGATGCCGACCAGGTCGTCCTGCAGAGCGCGATCCGGGATCGCCTGGCGCAGATCGAGGGCGCCGGCGAGATCGGCCTGGCCGATCAGGCCGCGATGGCTGGGTTCGGCGGCACCGTCGACATCCTCGTGAGCGCCCCGGACGAGTCCGCGCTCGCGGACGCGGCAGATCTTACCCTCACCGCAGTGGAAGACACGCCCCGTGCGGCCGCGGTCACCAGCGACCAGGCCCCCGCCCAGCCGGTCGTGCAGCTCCAGGTCGACCGCGCCGCAGCCCTCGAGCGCGGGTTCACCGAGGTCCAGGTGCTCGGTTTCGTCGCGAGCATCCTCTCTCCGCAGAGCGCGGGCACGGTCACGCTCGAGCGCGACGAGTACCGCATCTACATCGACGCAGCGCCCGTCCCCGAGACCGTCGCGGATCTCGAAGCGGTCGCGCTGCCGACTCCCGCCGGGCTCGTGCCGCTGACCGACATCGCCGACATCGAGCAGGTCACCGTGCCCACCTCCATCGCCCGCCAAGACGGGGAGCTCGTCACGACGATCTCGATCACCCCCGAAGAGGGCGAGCTCGGCGCCGTCACGACCGCGGTCGAGGAGCGCCTCGACGGGATATCCTTGCCCGAGGGTGCTACCGCCGAGCTCGGCGGGCTCGCGACCCAGCAGACCGAGTCGTTCGAGCAGCTCGGCCTCGCGATGCTCATCGCGGTCGCGATCGTGTTCATGCTGCTCGTGGCGACGTTCCGGTCGCTCCTGCAGCCGCTGATCCTGCTCGTGTCGATCCCGTTCGCGGCAACCGGCGCGATCCTGCTGCTGCTGCTCACCGGCACCCCGCTCGGGATCTCGGCACTGATCGGCATGCTCATGCTCATCGGCATCGTGGTCACCAACGCGATCGTGCTCATCGACCTCGTCAACCAGTACCGGAAGCAGGGCCAGTCCGTGCGCGACGCCGTCTACAACGGAGCGCGGCAGCGGCTGCGGCCGATCCTGATGACGGCACTCGCAATGGTCTTCGCGCTGCTGCCGATGGCGTTCGGCGTGACCGGATCCAGCGGGTTTATCTCGCAGGATCTCGCGATCGTCGTGATCGGCGGCCTGATCTCCTCCACCGCGCTCACGTTGATCCTCGTGCCGGTGCTCTACCAGCTCGTCGAACGCCGCCGCGAACGCCGACAGGAACGACAGGCTGCCTCCCGCACCGATGCTCCGGAGATCCCGGCCTGATCCCACAGGAACAGCAGCGTGAGGACGCCGCCTGATCCGCGATCGACTCGCGGATCAGGCGGCGTCGCCCGTCTACGGCGCACTCCCCGGGCAGGTCCCGTCCTATTCGAGTTCGGCGTGGACGCGGGGGGCGACTTCGGTGCCGAGCAGTTCGATCGAGGCGAGCACCGCTGCGTGGGGCATGCCGCCGATGTCCATCTGGAGGAAGTGCCGGGTGTGGCCGAGGTGCCGGTGGAGGTCGATGATGCGGTCCGCGATCTCGGAGGGACTGCCGGCGAACACCATGCCGCCCGGGGAGTAGTTCGCCTGCGCGTCCTCCCAGGAGGGCGCGGCGAAGCGTCCGTGCGCGGCGTAGGCTGCGGATTCGTGCCGGAAGAAGGTCTGCTTCGCGGCGTGCCCGTCGGCGGCGATGAAGCCGTGACCGGCGACCGAGATCGCGAGCTGAGCGGGGTCCACCCCGGCCTGGTCGGCGGCTTGACGGTAGAGGGCACCCATCTGCCCCCAGCGCTGCGGGGTGCCGGAGAGGATGCCGTAGGAGATCGGCAGCCCCGCCTGCGCGGCCCGTACCGTCGATCCGGGGTTTCCGCCGGTGCCGAGCCAGATCGGGATCGGCTGCTCGGGCCTGGGCACGACGAGCGCGTCCTCGAGGGGCGGCCGGAACGGGGACTCCCAGTTGACGCGCTCGTGTTCGCCGATCGCGAGCAGCAGGCCGAGCTTGTCGGCGTAGAGCCGGTCGTAGTCGTCGAGCTCATACCCGAACAGCGGGAAGGAGTCCGTGGAGGAGCCGCGGCCGGCGATGATCTCCACTCGCCCGTTGGAGACGATCTGGGCGGTCGCCATCTGCTGGTAGAGCCGGATCGGGTCGTCGGTCGAGAGCACGCTCACCGCCGTCGACAGCGTGATCCGGTTCGTCATCGCCGCGGCCGCGTTGATGACGGAGGCCGGAGAGCTGACGGGCATCGTCGCGGTGTGATGCTCGCCGACTCCGTAGAAGTCGAGCCCGACTTCTTCTGCGAGTCGGATCTGCTCGAGCATGTTCCGCACCGCCTGCGCCGTGCTCACCACGTCGCCGTCCGGGTTCTTGCCTGCCACGCCGAAGCTGTAGGCGCCGAGTTCGAACGTCATTCGCCTGATCCTTTCATCGTTTCCTGTCCGGAAGGGGGCCGTGCCTCATGCGCGGGTCGCCTGCGCCGCGTCGAGGAACAGCTCGGTCATGCGGGACGCCGCGGTACCCGGCGCGACAGGGCCGGGTACCGACACGAGTGCGGCAGTTGCCGCGGTCAGGAGGTACAGGTCGGTCTCGCGAAGATCCTGCCGCACGACCCCGGCCTTGCGCACGCGGGAGACGAGCAGGCGCATCGATCGCAGCGAGCGGGCATGCTCGGCGGCGAACAGCTCCGAGCCCTGCATCGGCCGCAGCAGCACCGCGCCGAACGCCGGATCCGCGGCCTGCATGGATGTGATAGCGCGCACATACCCGGCGAACGCCGGCCAGGGCTCGGCGGCCGATTGCGCGTACGCCGCCTCGGCGCGATCCGCGTAGGCGCCCATCTTCGCCTCGAACACCGCCTCGACCAGGGCGTCACGGGTCGGGAACCGTCGGTACAGCGTCCCAATCCCCACGCCGGCCTCCCGCGCCACGTTCTCCAGCGGCGCCTCGAGCCCGTCCCGCAGGAACACCGTCGCGGCCGCGCACATGAGCGCCTGTCTGCGCTGCTCGGCGTCCACGCGCAGCGGCTTCTCTCTGCCGGTGCGAGACTCGGCGTCGGTATCGGTCATGCAGCCACCCTACCAGGAAGTGGAGGCTAACCTCCACTTGTCTGCTAGAGTAGCCGGCGAGGCATCGCGAACCCGCTGTGCCGCCGCATCGGCATGAGGAGAACCCGATGAAGATCACCGTCTTCGGCGCGACCGGCGCCATCGGCCGGCTCACGGTGGGCGAGTTGCTCGACCGCGGCGACACCGTGACCGTGCACGCCCGGAACCCCGCGAAGATCCCCGCCGAATGGGAGGGCAGGGTCCGGGTCGTCACCGGTGAGGTGACGGATCCTGTCTCCGTCGAGGAGGCCGTCGCAGGAGCGGACGCGGTCGTGTCCGCACTGGGGCCCAGCATGGATCGGCGAGCCACCGGGCTGCCGCTTATCGAGGGCGTGCGGCTGATCGTCGACGCGATGCGCCGGCACGGGATCCACCGCTACATCGGCCACGGCACCCCCAGCATCCCCGACCCGCACGAACGGCAGACCCTGCAGACCCGGCTGATCCGGTTCATGGGACGCCGGTTCCTGTCGCGCGCCTACCGGGAACTGGTGGGCATGAGCGCACTGATCATGGTCGATGACCTCGACTGGACGATCGTCCGCTTCACCGCACCGAAGGACGGGCCCGCGAAGGACCGGCTGCGCGTCGGGTTCTACGGCACGGACCGGATCGGCTTCGCCGTGACCCGCGCCGATATCGCCCGCTTCACCGCGGAGCAGGCGCACAGCGACACCTATCTCCGGCGCGCCCCCGCCATCAGCAACTGACCACCCGACCTGAACCACACCGACCAAGACCCCACGGAAAGCACCGCACTATGGATATCGCCCTCTGGATCGTCACCGGCATCCTCGCCGCCATGTACCTGATCGCCGGGATCATGAAGACCCTCACCCCGAAGGACAAACTCGCGGGAAGCCTGCCGTGGGTCGAGGACTATCGGCCCGGCACCGTGAAGCTCATCGGCGTCGCCGAGTTCCTCGGCGCGGTCGGCCTCGTCCTGCCCTGGCTCATCGGCATCGCTCCGATCCTGACCCCGCTCGCGGCCACCGGACTCGTCATCGTGCAGAGCCTCGCGATCGTGGTGCATCTGCGCCGCGGCGAGCAGAAGAGCCTCCCGTTCAACGCATTCCTGCTGCTCGCCGCACTACTCGTCGCGATCTTCCGCTTCATGCAGCTCTGACTCTGCCAGCTCACCCTTCAGGTCATCCAGGACGGCCGGGAAACGCTGCTCGAACCCGGTGATCTTGCCATCTACGCGACCGACCGCCCCTACACGGTGGTGCCCAGTGACGGCCACCGTGGATTGGACATCCAGTTTCCCGAGTACCTGTTGTATCTGCCGGGCGAGTACCTGGCGCAGCTGACCGCTATCCGGATGTCGGGCCGCGAGGGCACCCCCAGTATCGTCGTACCGTTTCTGACGCAGCTGGTGGGCAAATTCGAGTCCTTCCCGGGAGCCGCAGGCGTCAAGCTGGTGCACTCCGCGATTGACATGCTCTCGACCATGTTCTCGGAGACGCTCGATCTCAGGAACAAGATCGTGGATTCTCGACTGGAGCTTCTCCAGCAGATGCTCGACTACATCGAGGAGAACCTGCATTCTCCCGAGTTCGGGCCTCCCCAGGTCGCGGCGGCGCACTTCATCTCCGTGCGGCATCGGCACTCGATCTTCAGCGCCCAGGGCGAGACCGTCTCGTCATGGATTCGCACGAGGAGGCTCGAGCGCTGCCGTCTCGACCTCATCGATCCGGCTTATACGAAGCGGACGATCGCGGCGATCGCCGCCCGCTGGGGATTCACCGACGCCGCCCACTTCAGCCGCATGTTCAAGGCCATGTACGGTCACTCGCCGCGGGAGTATCGTCAGCAGTTCGGTGTGCATAGGCAACAGGTGCGCATCGACCCTTTCACATACACGGCTTCTTCGCTGACGGCGACGCGGTAGCGACGAATCCCGCGCACCGCCGGTGAACACCGACCGAAAGCGCGTTCTCACGTCTGGTCCTGGCTCGACGTAAGTGCTTCGATCCCCTCGCGAGGGCGTTCACGGATCAGCGTCTTGAGCAGGCGGACAAGGGTTTCCTGCTCTTCCGGGGTGAGGGCGGCGGCCCACTGCCGCTCGCGGGTGTTCTGGTAGACGAAGGAGTCCTTCCACAGCTGGCGACCCTTGTCCGTCAGGTGGACGGTGACGAGCCGCCGGTCGGTCGACTCGCGTTTACGGACAACGTAGCCGTCGCGCTCGAGCGTGTTGATGACACTGGAGACGCTTGCGCGACTGACGCTCGCGAGCTGGGCGATCATCCGCGGTTCCTGCGGCCCCGACACCGAGATGACGAAGATGACCCGGAAGCCCGGATAGGTGACGCCGAAGCGCTGCCAGACCGTGGAGTCGAAGTCGGCCGTGAGCAGGTTCGCTGCGCGGGTGAGGGTGAAGAGGACGGCGCTCGATTCGGCGTCGAACTCCGACCCCTCCTCCGCGATGCGGCTCCTCACGTCCTTCTCGAACTGAAGGTCCATCGAAGCGCTCATGCGCACATCCTCACTCGAACTCTGCTTCTCATCAGAGACGATCTTAACTTGGATCACCCGATACTCCGGTCATTCGAACACGAAGAGTTCGCCTGGCGCCGTGCGGCCCGCATCCGGCGATGACTCAGTACCAGCCGGACCCGGCCCGTCTGCGAAGGACGTCGGGGGACAGCTGATCCACGCTCGACGCCCCGACAAGCGCCATGACCCGGTCGATCTCCTCGGAGAGAGTCTGCAGCACCTTCTTGACCCCCTCCGGTCCGCCGTTTGCCATCCCGAAGACCCAGGGTCGCCCGATGAGGCACGCCTTCGCGCCCAACGCGAGCGCCTTCACGACATCCGCGCCGCGCCGCACGCCGCTGTCGAGCAGCACGTCGATCTCGTCTCCGACCTCTGCGACGATCTCCGGCAGCACGTCGATCGTCGCGGGGAGGCCGTCGAGCTGCCGCCCGCCGTGGTTCGAGACGATGACGCCCTCGCACCCGGCATCCGCGGCCAGTCGAGCGTCTTCCGCGCACATGACGCCCTTGAGTACGAGCGGCCCGTCCCAGAGCTCGCGGATGCGCCTGAGGTCGTCCCAGCTCTGGTCGGCGTGGAACATGCCCTTCATGACATTGGCGATGCTCTGATCGCGGCCGGGCATGACCTTCTTGATGAGGGAGGTTTTCCCCGTGCCGCTCTCGTCGACCATCGGCGGTCCGGTGAGGTAGTCCAGGAGCCAGCGGGGTTTGGTGATCGCGCTCGTCATCAGCTTCGGGGTGAGCCGGAAGGGGATCGACATCCCGTTCCGGCGGTCGCGCTCGCGGTTGCCGCTGATCGGGGCGTCGGCCGTGACGACGAGCACACGGAACCCGTGTTCCTTCGCCGCGCGGATGCGGGCGAGGGTCATCTCCTCGTCTTTGTAGAGGTACACCTGCAGCCACTGGGGTCGCGAGACGCTCTCGGCGATGGTGGACATGGGCATGCTGGTGCTCGCGCTCAGGATCGATACGGTGCCGACCGCCTCGGTCGCGATCGCCGCCGCCTTCTCGCCCGTGGGACCTACCATCCGCGTGAGCCCGGTCGGCGCGGTGAGCACGGGGACGTCGAGGGTCTCGCCGAGCACCGTGACGCTCTGGTCGCGGGTGCCGACACCGGCGAGGACGCGCGGCTTGAACGAGAGATCCTCGAAGGCGCTCCGGTTCTCGCGCGCCGTGAACTCCTCTTCAGAGGCGCCGTCGACGAAATCGAAGACTCCCCTCGGGAGATGCCTGCGCGCATACGCGCGGTTGTCGGTCCAGGTTCCGGTCTTCATCTTTTCCTCCGATTGGCCGCAGTCGTCATCGCCCAGCGTAGATCGCGGGGCGTCCTTGCTGCATCGCGGCGAGTCCTTCGAGATAGTCTTCTGAATCCATCAGGCTCAGGCTCTCGTTCAGGCCCTCCGCCATCGCGGTGCTCCTGTCGGAATCCAGGGCTCGGTCGGCCAGACGCTTCATCGCGGCCAGCCCGAGGGGGCTCTTGGCGGCGAGTCGGCCGGTGAGCTCCTCCGCGGCGGCGGTGAGCTCGTCATCGGGGACCACCTGCGAGATGAGCCCGAGGTCTCGCAGTTCGGCGGCCGCGAAGAAATCTCCGGTGTACATCAGCCATTTCGCGGCGCTCGGGCCGATTCGCCTGACGAGGCGGTAGGCGCCGCCGGCCCCGGGGATGAGGCCCACGTTCGAGTGGATGTCCGCGATCCGCACGCTTTCCGCAGCCACGATGAGATCGCAGCACAGCAGCAGTTCGAGGCCTCCCGCACAGGCGACTCCCTGCACCACTCCGACGACGGGGTGCGGAAAATCCTCGATCCGGTTGTACAGGGCCGTAGCGGCTTCGAGCGTCGAGGCATCCGGTCTGGCATCCGGGGAGTCGCCGAGGTCGGCGCCCGAGCAGAACGCTCTGCCCGCAGCGGCGAGGGCCAGAACGCGCACATCCGGGTCAGTGCGCGCGCGCTCCAACTCCGTCTCGAGCTCTTCGATCATCTGCGGGGAGATGGCATTGCGCCGTTCGGGGCGGTTCAGCGTGATCCACCTGACGAAGCCTCTCTGTTCGGCCCTGATCGTCTCGTAAGCATCATCGCGCATATCGAATGCCTTTCTTTTGGTTGCCACGTCGCCCTTCAATCATATAGCCTCAAATCATTCGAGGCGAGATGAACTGAGGTATTCATCTTCTCGGATGGCTTACTCAGCCGACCGGATACCACGCACTAGAGAGGCGCGAAATGACTCAGACAAACCAGGACATCGTCGACCTGAAGGGCCGCATCGGTTTCATCACCGGCGCAGGCCGCGGAGTCGGCAGGCAGGTCGCCCTTCATCTGGCCAACCACGGCGCGGGGGGAGTGGTCGTGAACGACTTCAACCTCGAGCGGGCCGAGGGCGTCGCGGCCGAGGTCGAGGCGCTCGGCGTGCCGGCGCTCGCCGTACAGGGCGACGTCAGCGACTTCGACGGCGTGGGGACGCTGTTTGAGCAGGCGCGCGCGCGCTTCGGCAGGGTCGACCTCCTCGTCAACAATGCCGGGAATGCCGGCCCCACCGGCGGCCCGAATCTCGACCCGCCGTTCTGGACGCAGCAGTCGTCCGACTGGAGCAAGTACCTCGACGTGAATCTCTTCGGCGTCCTCAACTGCACCAGGCACGCGCTGCCGGGCATGGTCGAGAACGGGTATGGCCGCATCGTCACCGTCATCTCCGACGCCGGGCGCGTGGGCGAGCCGGGCCTGGAAATCTACTCGGCAGCGAAGGCCGGAGCCGCCGGCTTCATGCGCGGCGTCGCGCGCAGCGTGGGGCGCTATCAGATCACCGCGAACTCGGTCGCTCTCGCGGCCACGCGGACGCCCTTCGTCGAGGAGTCGATGGCCGACGAGGAGATGGCCAAGGCGCAGCTCAAGCGCTACATCATCCGCCGATTCGGCGAGCCGGAGGACGCGGCGAACATGATCCTGTTCCTCTCATCCGACGCATCGAGCTGGATCACCGGGCAGACGTTCCCGGTGAACGGCGGCTACTCGGTCAATCAGTAGTCGAGGAGTGGACATGGCTGAAGAGAGCGCCGGCCAGGGTGCCGCAGTCGCGCAGCTGAGCGCGATCGGCGACGAGGGCGTCCTGTCGTTGCGGGCGACCCGCTGTCGCAGGGACGGCGTCGTCGCCTTCCCGCCCGAACGTTTCGGGTGCCAGAAGTGCGGCGCGTTCGGTGAGGATCTGGAGGAACTCCTGATCCCCGCGCGGGGAAGGATCACCGCCGCAACCGTCGTGCACCGCCACCGCGGTCCCGGCCCGAAGGCGCCCTTCACGATCGCTTCGATCGCGCTGGACGCCGGGCCCCACGTCAATGCGCTGCTCCAAGAGGGCGCAGCGCCAGAGGGAGATGTCGACGGGCGCATCGACCGGTTCGGCGACGACGAGTTCATCACCTTCGGTGCAGCGGAGGCCGCGCGATGACCGGGGCGGCCGAAGCTCGCGACGTGTTCGTGGTCGGTGCCGGCCTGCATCCCTACCAGCCTCCGTCCGCTACGCCCTATGTCACCCTGGGCCTGACCGCGATCCGCGCCGCGCTCGCCGATGCCGACATCGATTGGGAGGCCGTCGAATCCGCGTACGTCGGTACCGCGCTGATCGGCGCGGCGACCGGTCGGCCGATGCTGCGGCACCTCGGCGCCACGGGCCTCAGCGTCGTGCAGGTCGAGAACGCCTCGGCGACCGGATCCAGCGCCTTCCGGCAGGCCTACGTCGAAGTGGCAGGCGGGCTGGCCGATGTCGTCCTCGCGGTGGGCGTCGACAAGCCTGCGATGCGCCCCGACGGGTTCCAGGCGGCAGGGGCGGTCGACCTGGCCGGCGGGCTGGTCTCGCCCGCGGCTCAGTTCGCGCTGCTCGGCGACCGGTATCTCGGCGAGTCCGGCGTCTCTCCCGCGGCGCTCGCTGCAGTGGCGGTCAAGAATCACCGCAACGGCCTGCTCAACCCTAACGCGCAGCGCCGCGAGGAGCTCACCGAGCGGGACGTGCTCGAGAGCTCGCCCATCGCGGGCCCGCTCACGAAGTACCAGTGCTGCCCCGTCGGCGAGGGCGCAGCGGCTGTCATCGTCGCGAGCGGCGAGGCAATCGAACGGCTCGGCATCGATCCGGCGCGCGCGGTGCGGATCGCGGCATCCGTCTCCCGCAGCGAGGAGCTCTATCCCGACGGGGTCAACGCGGATGAGGAACTCACGCGCGTGACCACGGCGGAGGCGCTGCAGCGAGCCGGGATCACCGCGGCCGACCTCGATGTCGTCGAACTGCACGACGCCTTCTCCGTGGAGGAGCTGATCTACCTCGAGGCCATGGGGCTATCTGCTCGGCACGAGGCGGGCCGGGATATCCTCGCGGGCGACTACGACATCGGCGGTCGCTGTGCGGTGAGCCCGTCCGGCGGGTTGGAGTCTATGGGGCACCCGGTGGGCCCCACCGGAATCGGCCAGATCGCGGAGATCACGACTCAACTGCGCGGTGAGGCGGGGGAACGCCAGCAGCCCGCCGCTCGCGTGGGACTCGCGCACATGCTCGGGTTCGGCGGAGTGTGCATCGAGCACGTGCTCGTGAAAGACTGAGGACTGCGACGACAACCTCCGGCCGCGATCACCCGGTCACCGAATTCACCTCGGTGGCCGGGTGATCGTTTGAGTTCGAGCGGGCGTAGTTGCGAGCAAACGCATCGGCGTCTACGACGCCTTGCACCACGTGTCCCTCGGCGATGACCCGGTCGCCGTGCCGTGCCACCACGTCGGTGGTCAGGGTTCGCCGCGTCCACGAAGAGACGGTGGCGGTGAACTCCACCTCTTCCCCCACGGCGACCGGTGCGCGGTGGCGGATGACCACCTCGCGTCCGACGCTGCCCTCGCCG
>Ga0182743_1003762_pt1 | contig 11923 bp, 12 predicted proteins | sample eDN3rd30CKraftOP_FD_128522 | JGI IMG/M metagenome (GOLD analysis project Ga0182743, IMG submission 128522) | Enriched Organic Plus compost microbial communities from Emeryville, California, USA - eDNA 3rd pass 30_C Kraft OP (version 2) (version 2) ... | reverse complement strand
CGGGCGCCTGGCCGATCCGCGCAGCTTCTGCATTCAGAAGACCTTGCAGGATATCGCCCATGGCGACGATGTGGAACGCAACCTGATGTTCGCGGGCCATGCCGCCTATCGTTTCAAGCAGGACCCGTTCTACTCGAACAATTTCACGCCCACCGTGAAGGAACTGGTCGACAGGATCCTGACCGGCGATTGATCGGGGCAGGGTGCGCGGCTGCGCACCGGCCTGCCACGTAAACCGTATTCGGAAAGGGGCGATGGCCGGGCCGTCGCTCCTTTTTCGTAGGCGGCGGTATCGTTTGCCAATACCAATTACCCGAACACCAATCTCCGCTCGGTTAAGCGGAGGATACAATCATCATCTCGTTCGGTGATTGCACCGTCCGCTTGCCATGCGATAGACCTTTCCTACACGCGCGAAACGTGGCTTATCCTGTGCGATGTCATGCGCATATCTTCCGTTTTCCCGGCTTTCCGTCAGCCCTGCGCCCGCCGCGATCTTGCCGCTTTTCCGGTATCATAATACCGGCGTGAAAAGTCACACACCATGCATGATGCATGGTGATCGGCGGAAAGGGCGCGATGGTGGCGATTTCTACCATATATCCCTATTTTTCAGGATATTGGCAGGCCACAGGCGTTCCGGGCGTGGCGGCGACTTGGATCGCATCAGGGGTGAGGCAGGCGCACTTTCGGGCCGTTCTGCGTCAACCGCTCGCGGATGGTTCCCCGCACCATACCGGCCCGATCGAATCCACTTGTCGCTGGCCGTTCAGGGCAGGCTTGACGGCGATACGTGCAGGATTAATCCTGCCGGGCAGCATCCCAAAATGCGGCATCGAGCCCTTCGTTTTCCTGCGCTTCGCTCACGCGCATCGGCAGAAACAGTGAAATGCTCAGCGCGATGATCGCAGAGCCGACCGCCGACACCAGCACGACAAGCGCCGACGCCACTGCCTGCGCGGTCAACTGGCTGGCCATGCCCATGCCCGGGGCATAGCCGGTGCCGCCCAGTTCCGGTGCCAGGAAGATCGCGAGAGCGATCGAGCCGAACACCCCGCCGACGCCATGGATGGAAAAGATGTCGAGGGAATCGTCGATATGCAGCTTGTGCTTCACCAATCCGATCGCGCCCCGGCACAGCACGGCGCTGGCCACGCCGATAAGCATCGCACCGCCGGGGGAAACGAAACCCGCCGCGGGGGTGATCGCAACCAGCCCCGCCAGCGCACCCTTGGCGAACCCGGCCATGGAGATTTTCCCGGCGGCGATCCGTTCGATCAGAAGGAACGTCAAAGCCGCGAGACAGGCGGAAACGTGCGTGTTGATGATCGTGGCGGAAGCATCGTCATTGGCGGCCAGCGCGGCGCCGCCGGCGAGGCCGAGCCAGCCGACCCAGAGGACCAGCCCACCGGCGAGGGACAAGGCGGGAGCGTATGCGGAAAAGGCGGTTTGCGGGAAGCCCCGCCGCCGCCCGAGCAGAAGCGCGACGACAAGCGAGGAGGTGCCCGCCGTGGCATGGATCGTCAGGCCGCCCGCGAAATCGAGCACGCCCAGCCGGGCGGCCATCCAGCCGTGGCCCCAGATCCAGTGGGTGACGGGGGCATAGATCAGCACGCTCCACAGCGTGCAGAAGATCACGATCCAGCCGAGACGCGCGCGTTCGACCCATGCGCCGACCATCAGCGCCGCTGCGAAAGCGGCGAGGGCCAGATGGAAAAGGGCGAATGTGCTTTCCGGGATAGCCAGCCCCACCCGGACATTGCCGAGATTGTTGAGCATCCAGGAACTGCCGCCGCCGATCCAGCCGTTCACGACCGGGCCGAACGCCAGCGTATATCCGAGCGCGACCCACAGGGCCGAGACCGCAGCCACCACGGCGGCGCCTTGCAGGGCCGTAGCCAGGACATTCCGGGCTCTCACCCGGCCGCAATAGGACAGGGCCAGGCCGGGGAGCGCCATGAGCAGAACCATGATCGCCGCGATGAGGACCCAGGCAGTGTCGCCGCTGTCGTTGACGGCGGCGTAGGGGCTTTGCGCGGCGGCCATGCTGGCCCAGCCCAGCGATAGCGCGGCGGCTGCCGGTCCGAATTTGCGTATCATGCGTCCCCCTCTGGCGCGTCCTGCCCGGGGGACGCATATGCTTGAGCTACCTAAGCAACAACCCCCGCGCGCGGCAAGGCGGTGTTGGCGAGATGTCCCGTAATCAGACCAGCCCTTCCAGAACCTGATCGGGCGGGCGGTGCCCATCCGCCCAGAAGCGGATATTGGTGATCACTTTCTCCCCGGACGCTTCGCGCCCCTCGATCGTGGCGCTGGCCATGTGCGGCAGGGCAAGGACGTTGGGCAGGGCGACGAAGCGGGGGTCGATATTCGGCTCGCCCGTATAGACATCGAGACCCGCACCGCCGATTCGGCGGTTGGTCAGAGCATCGATCAGCGCTTCTTCGTCGATGATGTTGCCGCGCGCGGTGTTCACGAGAAACGCGGTGGGCTTCATCAGGCCGATCCGCCGCGCATCGAGCAGATGATAGGTTTCGGCGGTGGCCGGGCAATGGACGGTGAGAATATCGGATTGCGCGAGCAAACGGTCGAGATCGGGTTCGTAGCGCGCGCCGAGCATGTTCTCGACCGCTTCGGGCAACCGGTGGCGGTTGTGATAGACGATATCGAGGCCGAACGCGCGAGCGCGATGGGCCACGGCTTGCCCGATGCGGCCCATGCCGATAATGCCGAGTTGCTTGCCGCCGATGCGATGGCCGAGCATGAAGGAAGGGCCCCAGCCGGGCCATTTGCCCTGGCGCAACGTGGCGATCCCTTCGGCGAAGCGGCGCGGCCCGGTCAGAATCAGGGCCATGGCGGTGTCGGCCGTGTCTTCGGTGAAAACGCCCGGCGTGTTCGTCACGATAATGCGTCTGCGCCACGCGGCCGCCACATCGATGTGATCGGTGCCCGCGCCGAAGCTGGCGATCAGGCCGAGACTGTCCCCCGCCGCGGCGATCATCGCTTCGTCGATCCGGTCGGTCACTGTCGGCACCAGCACTTCGCAGTTCTGCATGGCCGCGATCAGATCATCGCGGCTCATCACCCGGTCGCCGGTGTTGAGCGTGACGTCGAACAGTTCGCTCATGCGCGCTTCCACGGAAGGCAGCAGACGGCGGGTGACGACGACGCGCGGTTTGCCGGGGAAGTGCCGACTCGGTTCGCTCGGCGTGGCGGAAGGGGGCGCTGTGTCGCTCATGACATGATGCGCTAGGCCCGGCGAGTGGCGCCGGTCAAGCGTCCGCTTGGCGGCATGCTGTACCGCCTGTGGGGAATGCTGCATCACATGGCTTGCAGTGCGTGCGGACGTGGCGCTATGGCTATCGAAATGCGGCCCTTTCCTGTCAAATCCACCTTGTTCGCGCTTGTCGTCATCATGCTCGGCCATGCAGGGCCCGCGGCGGCGCAGGATCGGGAAACGCCCTACTGGGCATCAATCCGGGTCGAACGGGTGAATATGCGGGTGGGGCCCAGCGAATCCTACAACATCGACTGGGTTTACAGGCGGCCCCACCTTCCGCTGAAAGTGCTGCGTCTCAAGGAAGGGTGGCGTTTCGTGGAAGACGTCGATGGCGACCGCGGGTGGGTCATCGCCCGGTTCCTGAGCCCGGAACGGACGGCGATCGTCATCGGCAAGGGGTTGGCGCCGATGCGGGCCGATCCTGAGGCCGACGGCAAGCTGATGTGGAAGGCCGAGCCGGGCGTGGTCGGAAAACTCGGGAAATGCGAAGACAGGTGGTGCCTGCTCGATGTGGCGGGCCGGAAAGGCTGGATTCCGCAAAGCCGCCTGTGGGGCGCGGGCGAGCCCTGATTGCGCACCGCGCGCTCAGGGCTCCCAATCTCAAAACAGTTCGATGGCCACCGCCGTGGCTTCTCCGCCGCCGATGCACAGGCTGGCGACCCCGCGTGTCTGCCCGCGCGCTTTCAAGGCCCCGATCAGAGTCGTGATAATGCGCGCGCCGCTGGCCCCGATCGGATGCCCCAGCGCCGTTGCCCCGCCATGGACGTTGACCTTGTCGTGCGGGATGGAAAGATCGCGCATGGCGAACATGGTGACGCAGGCGAACGCCTCGTTGATTTCGAACAGATCGACATCCTCCACGCTCCATCCTGCCTGATCGAGGACTTTGGCGATTGCGCCCACCGGGGCAGTGCTGAACGCGGCGGGCTCTTGCGAATGGGCGGCAAGGCCGACGATCCTGGCCACCGGCGTCAGCCCTCGTGCTGATGCCGCACTCGCACGAGTGAGAGCCAGGGCGGCCGCACCGTCCGAAATCGAACTGGAACTGGCGGCTGTGATCGTGCCATCTTTGGCGAATGCGGGCTTGAGCGTGGGAATCTTGTCCGGGCGGCCCTTGCCGGGCTGTTCGTCCGTGTCGACCACGGTTTCGCCCTTGCGGCCCTTGACCGTCACCGGGGCGATTTCATCGGCAAAAGCGCCGCTTGCGATCGCTGCGTTGGCCCGGCGCAGGGATTCGACCGCGTAAGCGTCCTGCTCTTCCCGCGTCAGTTGATACCGGTCCGCCATATCCTGCGCGAGAGCGCCCATCGCCGTGCCCGCCTGATAGGCATCCTCCAGCCCATCGAGGAACATATGGTCATAAGCGGTATCGTGCCCGGCCCGTGCGCCTGCGCGATGCTTCTTCAGCAGATACGGCGCGTTGCTCATGCTTTCCATGCCGCCTGCCACGATCACGTCGGCAGAGCCCGCGGCCAGCGTTTCGGACGCCATGATGACTGCCTGCATGCCCGATCCGCACACTTTGCTTACGGTGGTCGCCTGCACCGACTTGGGCAGTCCGGCCTTCAGCGCCGCCTGGCGGGCAGGGGCCTGGCCGAGCCCGGCGGGCAGGACGCATCCCATATAGACCCGGTCGACCGCTTCATCGGCGATGCCCGCGCGGTCTACCGCCGCGCGCACCGCCGTCGCCCCGAGTTCGGTCGAACCGGCCTCGGACAAAACGCCGAGCATGCCGCCCATGGAGGTGCGGGCATAGGAGAGGATGACGACAGGATCTTGCGCGGAAAACTGGGGCATGGGAACCTCGCAGAGTTTGTTGGCCGGATGGCCCAACAAGATGTAACTCCCCGCCGCACCGATGACAAATTGAGAATCGCTCGCAAAATGGCGGAATTCCGGGGTGAAAAGGAACCATCCCCCTCTTGCACCTGCGGGAAGGGGCGACTAGGGCGCACCGTATCCCCGGTTGCATACGAGTCAGCCCCAAAAGGACTGTAGAGTGCTCGATCTCACACAATATCTGCCGATCCTGATATTCCTCGGCATTGCGCTGGCGCTCTCGGCGCTGTTCGTCTTCCTGCCTATCGGGGTGTCGTACCTCACCGGCACCAGCAATCCGACGGCGGACAAGTTGAGCGAATATGAATGCGGCTTCCCCGCGTTCGAGGATTCGCGCAGCCAGTTTGACGTGCGCTTCTATCTCGTGGCGATCCTGTTCATTATTTTTGACCTCGAAGCCGCATTCCTGTTTCCCTGGGCGGTCAGCCTCGATCTGACCGGTTGGCCGGGCTGGATCACGATGATGATCTTTCTCGGGGAACTGATTGTCGGCTTTGCCTATGCTTGGAAGAAGGGAGCACTCGAATGGGAGTGATCGAACCCGCAAAGGCCGCTCAGACGCTGCCTGACCAGGCCTTCTTCGACAGCCTCAATGCCGAGGTGAGCGACAAGGGCTTTCTCGTCACCACCACGGAAGAATTGTTCCAGTGGGCGCGCACCGGCTCGCTTTGGTGGATGACGTTCGGTCTGGCCTGCTGCGCGGTGGAAATGATCCACGCCAACATGCCGCGCTACGATCTCGAACGGTTCGGCGCCGCCCCGCGCGCCTCGCCGCGGCAGAGCGATGTGATGATCGTCGCGGGCACGCTGTGCAACAAGATGGCGCCGGCGCTGCGCCGCGTGTACGATCAGATGTCCGATCCGAAGTATGTGATTTCGATGGGCAGCTGCGCCAACGGCGGTGGCTACTACCACTACAGCTATTCGGTGGTGCGCGGATGTGACCGGATCGTGCCGGTCGATATCTACATCCCCGGCTGCCCGCCGACTTCGGAAGCGCTGCTTTATGGCGTGATGCAGTTGCAGCGGAAAATCCGCCGCGAAGGCACGTTGGAGCGTTGACCATGGCACAGGTTCTGCATGCCGCCCCCCGGATCGCGCCGGTCGACGGACTGGCCGACGCGCTGACGAAAGCGCTGGGGGTCAATCTCCTCGCGCTCAAGCAAGAGCATTTCGAAACCGTGCTCACCGTCGAGCGCGACAGCATCGAAACGGTGCTGCGCCAGTTGCGGGATGAGTTCGAATATCAGCAGCTCATGGAAATCGCCGGGGTGGATTACCCCGCGCGGGCCGAGCGTTTCGAAGTCGTCTATATGCTGCTGTCGGTGACGAAAAATCATCGGCTGCTGGTGAAAGTCCGCGCGGCGGAAACGACACCGGTGCCCACGGTCACGACGCTGTGGCCCAATGCTGGATGGCTCGAACGCGAAGTGTTCGACCTTTATGGCGTGGTCTTCGCTGACAACACCGATCTGCGCCGGATTCTGACCGACTATGGGTTCGAAGGGCATCCGTTCCGCAAGGATTTCCCCCTCACCGGTTATGTGGAGCTACGCTACTCCGAAGAGGAAAAGCGCGTTGTCTATGAACCGGTCGAACTGCCGCAGGACCTGCGCCAATTCGATTTCATGAGCCCTTGGGAAGGGGCGCAATACGTCCTTCCGGGCGATGAAAAGGCCGAAGGAGAGGCGAAGTGAGCGGGCTGACTCTCGAGCAGTCGCCGACCACCGGCGATGAAGTCATCACCAATTACACGATTAACTTCGGCCCGCAGCATCCGGCCGCGCACGGCGTGTTGCGCATGGTCATGGAACTGGATGGCGAAACGATCGAACGGATCGATCCGCATGTCGGCCTGCTGCATCGCGGCACCGAAAAGCTGATCGAGCACAAGACCTATCTCCAGGCGTTGCCCTATTTCGACCGGCTCGACTATTGTTCGCCGCTCGCCATGGAGCACAGCTACGTTCTGGCGATCGAGAAGCTGCTTAATCTGGAAGTGCCGCTGCGCGCCCAGTATCTGCGTGTTCTGTTCGCGGAACTGACCCGCATCTGCAACCACATGATGAACATCGGTTCGCACATCATGGACGTGGGTGCGATGACGCCGAACCTGTGGCTGTTCGAAATCCGCGAAGACTGCCTCAATTTCTTCGAACGTGCATCGGGCGCGCGCATGCACAGTGCATGGTATCGGCCGGGCGGGGTGCATCAGGATGTTCCGCTCAAGCTGCTGACCGACATTGCTGACTGGCTCGACACGCGCCTGCCGGAACTGTTCGAAGATGCGATGAGCCTGTTCGTCGACAACCGCATTTTCAAGCAGCGCAACGTCGATATCGCCAAAGTGAGTAAGGAAGACGCGCTGGCATGGGGCTTTTCCGGCCCGATGATCCGCGCGGCGGGCATTCCCTGGGATATCCGCAAGAGCCAGCCTTACGATGTCTATGACCGGATGGATTTCGAAGTTCCGGTCGGCACCAATTCGGATTGTTATGACCGTATGATGGTGCGCGTGGAAGAAGTGCGCCAGTCGGCCCGCATCATGAAGCAGTGCCTGCAGCAGATGCCCGATGGCCCGATCGCATCGACCGATCGCAAGGTTTCGCCGCCCAAGCGCGGTGAAATGAAACAGTCGATGGAAGCGCTGATCCATCACTTCAAGCTCTACACCGAAGGCTTCCACGTGCCGGCCGGCGAAGTCTATGTCGCCACGGAAAGCCCGAAAGGCGAATTCGGAGTCTATCTGGTCAGCGACGGTTCCAACAAGCCGTATCGCTGCAAGATTCGCCCGACGGCGTTCAGCCACCTTCAGGCGATGGATTTCATGAGCAAGGGCCACATGCTGCCCGATGCGACCGCCATTCTCGGCGCGATGGATATCGTGTTCGGGGAGTGTGACCGGTGATCCTTCGCGAAATTTTCATTCTGGTTCTGGTGTTCGCGGCTTTCGCTTCGGCGGTCGCCGCGTACCTTCTGGCCTTCCATGGCGCCTCGTCGGTGAAGGAAGTGGTTTCGACCGCTTTCGCCGGAACGATCAGTGTCTATGTCGGGCGTTTTATCGAGCGGAGACTGGCCCGTGGCTGATTACCTCGCCATCGCAGAGCAGATGATCGCGCACTACAATGCGCAGGATGCCGATGCATACGTCACGCTGATGACGGACGACGCCTGTGAAGGCGCCTATCGCGGCGCGGTGGCGCGTGAGGGCAAGGAAGGCGTGCGCTCGGGATTGAAGGCGATGTTCGCCGAGTTTCCCGAAAACCGCGCCGAAATCGTCGATCGCAAAGCGCTTGGCAATTATGTCGTGTTTCTTGAACGGGTGTGGCGCTCGAACGATGCCGAACCGTTCGATGTCATCGCGATCTACAGTTTCGAGGGCGACAAGTGCTCTCGTGTGGAGTTCGTTCGCTAATGGCTGACCGTTATCTCGAACCCGATACGCCCGATCTGCGCGCGCGCTGGGGGCAGTTCGCCTGGAACGCGGAAAACGCGGAAAAGGCGAAGGAAATCATCGCCCGCTATCCCGAAGGGCGGCAGCGCTCGGCCGTGATGCCGCTGCTCGACCTTGCCCAGCGCCAGGTGGGCGCGGAAACGAACACGCAAGGCTGGCTGCCGATCCCGGTGATGGAATATGTCGCGTCCTATCTCGACATGCCGATCATCCGCGTAGTCGAAGTGGCGACGTTCTACACCATGTACAACCTTGTGCCGGTCGGCCGCTATCATGTGCAGGTCTGCGGCACGACGCCGTGCATGCTGCGTGGCAGCGACGATATCCTCGCCACCTGCAAGGCGCGCGGGATGACGAAGGGCCATACCACGGCAGACGGCATGTGGACGCTGACCGAAGTCGAATGCATGGGCAACTGCGCTTCCGCGCCGATGGTCCAGATCAACGACGACAATTACGAAGATCTCACTGCCGAACGGATGGAAGCGGTGCTCGATGCGCTGGCGCGGGGCGAAACGCCCAAGGCCGGTACGCAGGAACCCGGCCGCCATACGGTGGAGCCGGTGGGTGGGCCCACGACGCTGAAAGAAATGGTCAGTGCCAATCACGATTATCGGGGGGAGTGGTAAGCCATGCTCGCTGATAAGGATCGCATTTTCACCAATCTCTACGGCTATCAGCCGTGGAATCTCGCCGCTGCCCAGGCGCGGGGCGATTGGGACAACACCAAGGACATTCTCGCCAAGGGGCGGGATGCCATCATCGAGGAAATCAAGGCGTCCGGTCTGCGCGGCCGTGGCGGTGCGGGCTTCCCCACCGGGATGAAGTGGAGCTTCATGCCCAAGGAAAGCAAGGATGGCCGTCCCAGCTTCCTCGTCATCAATGCCGACGAATCCGAGCCGGGTTCGTGCAAGGACCGCGAAATCATCCGCCACGATCCGCACAAGCTGATCGAAGGCGCGCTGGTGGCCGGTTTCGCCATGGGCGCGCGTGCGGCCTACATCTACATTCGCGGCGAATATATCCGCGAGGCGGAAACGCTGTTTGCGGCGGTGCGCGAAGCGTATGACGCGGGCCTGATCGGCAAGAATGCTTCGGGTTCGGGCTACGATTTCGATGTCTTCGTCCATCGCGGCGCGGGCGCTTACATCTGCGGTGAAGAAACCGCGATGATCGAAAGCATCGAAGGCAAGAAGGGGCAGCCCCGTCTCAAGCCGCCGTTCCCGGCGGGCGCGGGCCTCTACGGTTGCCCGACCACGGTCAACAACGTGGAATCGATTGCCGTTGCCCCCACGATTATGCGGCGCGGCGCGGCATGGTTTGCCGGCTTCGGGCGGGAAAACAACAAGGGCACGAAGCTGTTCCAGATTTCGGGCCATGTTGAAAAACCGTGCGTGGTCGAAGAAGCGATGTCGATCCCGTTCCGCGAACTGATCGAAAAGCACTGCGGCGGCATTCGTGGCGGATGGGACAATCTGCTGGCGGTGATCCCCGGTGGTTCGTCGGTTCCGCTGGTGCCGGCGGCGGGGATCATGGACGCGCCGATGGATTTCGACGGGCTGAAGGAAGTCGGTTCGGGCCTCGGTACGGCGGCTGTCATCGTGATGGACAAGTCCACCGATATCGTCCGCGCGATCAGCCGCATCAGCTACTTCTACAAGCATGAAAGCTGCGGCCAGTGCACGCCGTGCCGCGAAGGCACGGGCTGGATGTGGCGGGTGATGGAGCGTCTGCGCACCGGCGATGCCGCGGTCGAGGAGATCGACATGCTGCAACAGGTGACTAAGCAGGTGGAAGGCCACACGATCTGCGCGCTGGGCGATGCCGCGGCGTGGCCGATCCAGGGCCTGATCCGCCACTTCCGCCCCGAACTTGAACGCCGGATCGCCGAAAACGTGCGGGAGGCCGCCGAATAATGCCTAAAGTTACCGTAGATGGTCAGGAAATCGAGGTTCCCGCAGGCGCGACCGTCCTGCAGGCCTGCGAAGCCGCGGGCAAGGAAATCCCCCGTTTCTGCTACCACGAACGCCTGTCGATTGCCGGCAATTGCCGGATGTGTCTGGTCGAGGTGAAGCCCGGACCGCCCAAGCCGCAGGCAAGCTGCGCGCTGCCCGCCGCCGATGGCCAGGAAATCCGCACGGATTCCGAAATGGTCAAGAAGGCGCGGGAAGGGGTGATGGAATTCCTGCTTATCAACCACCCGCTCGATTGCCCGATCTGCGATCAGGGCGGCGAATGCGATTTGCAGGACCAGTCGGTTGCCTATGGCCGCGGCGCTTCGCGCTATGACGAGAACAAGCGCGCTGTCACCGAAAAGAATATGGGTCCGCTCATCAAGACGACGATGACGCGCTGCATCCATTGCACGCGCTGCGTTCGTTTCTCGGAAGAGATCGCGGGCGTGGATGAAATCGGCGCGCTCTATCGCGGCGAAAACATGCAGATCACGACTTATCTGGAGCAGGCGGCCAAGCATGAGCTGTCGGCCAATGTGATCGATCTGTGCCCGGTCGGTGCGCTCACCAGCGCGCCTTACGCTTTCGAAGCGCGGCCTTGGGAATTGAAGAAGACGCTGTCGATCGACGTGTCGGATGCTGTCGGGTCGAACATTCGCCTCGACAGCCGGGGCCGCGAAGTCATGCGTATCCTGCCGCGCATCAACGATGACGTGAACGAGGAATGGTTGAGCGACAAGGGTCGCTATCAGGTCGATGGCCTGACCCGCCGCCGCCTCGACAAGGTGTGGGTGCGCAACGGCGCTGGCAAGCTGGAGCAGGCAAGCTGGAACGATGCCTTCCAGGCCATCGCGGCCGCGCAGCCGGGCAAGAGCATCGCGGCGATTGCCGGCGATCTGGTCGATTGCGAAACCATGTTCGCGGCGAAGAAGCTGCTCGGCGCGCTGGGTTCGGATCTGCTCGAAGGCCGCCAGACGGGCCTCGATTACGATGTCTCGAATCTTGCGGCGGTGAATTTCAATTCCACCTTCGCCGGGATCGAAACCGCCGATGCGATCCTGATCGTCGGCAGCCAGGTCCGCTGGGAAGCGCCGCTGGTCAACGTACGCCTGCGCAAAGCGGTCAAACGTGGCGCCAAGGTGTTCATCGTCGGGCCTGAATGGGAAACGACCTACCCGGCGCAGTTCCTCGGCAACGATTTGGCGGTTCTCGGCAAGCTGCCTGCGGATGTCGTCGAAGCGTTCGAAAAGGCTGAACGGCCCGCTATCGTTCTCGGCGGCGCCGGTCTCGGCAAGGGGGCGCTCGGTCCGCTGCTCGCGCTGGCTGCGAAGTACAATCTGCTCCGCGAGGGCTGGAACGGCTTCAACGTCCTGCACATGGCGGCATCGCGCATGG
>Ga0182743_1003760_pt1 | contig 11929 bp, 10 predicted proteins | sample eDN3rd30CKraftOP_FD_128522 | JGI IMG/M metagenome (GOLD analysis project Ga0182743, IMG submission 128522) | Enriched Organic Plus compost microbial communities from Emeryville, California, USA - eDNA 3rd pass 30_C Kraft OP (version 2) (version 2) ... | reverse complement strand
GCGCGCTGGCCTTCGGCGCCGATGCCGTAGCCTTCGATGACGGTTCCGTCTGCGAGAACCAGCAGGGCGGTGGCCGTCGGTTCGCTCCAGCCGGTGGTGCTGTCTTGAAGCATGGTCGCCATTGTCCTAAGTCCGGGGTTCCGGTCGCGGCGCGCGCCCTGACCGCCGTTCGTCGCCCCGAACGTGGGTTCGTTCGTGGCGGCGCCGGCGATCATGCATGCCCGACTTCATCAGATTTGAGCGGACACTTAGGGTGAGCGTCCGCAGCCGTCAACGACAAGAGCTCAAAGAGCGGAGATTTATCATGCTGCGCGAGGCCTTTGCGACCGCCCAGAAAGAAGCCCTGCGCTCCGGCGACAAGGCGCGGCTCGCCGCCGTGCGCCTCATCACCGCAGCCCTGAAGGATCAGGACATCGCGGCGCGCGGCGACGGCCGCGAGCCCCTGTCCGACGCCGACATCCTGGCGTTGCTGCAAAAAATGGTGAAACAGCGCCGGGAGGCCGCCGACATCTACGCGAAGGCAGGCCGCCAGGAACTCGCCGACCAGGAACTTGGTGAAATCCGCGTCCTGGAAAGTTTCATGCCCGCGCAGATGGACGCCGCCGCCATCGCCGCCGCCGTGCGTGAGGCGATCGCCGAAACCGGCGCGACGTCCATGAAAGATATGGGAAAAGTCGTCGCGGCGCTCAAGGCCAAATATACCGGCCAGATGAATTTCGCCGAGGCCAGCGCGGCGGTGAAAGCGGCCCTGTCGACGTAATTGCCGGTCGCGGCATGACCGGGCGCCGCGTTGCATCTGGCAGGTAGCCGTCGCGCGGCGCGACCCGGGGGGTCGGACCAAAGGGTCTGACTCTCCCATGTCTGCTTTACCCGACCGGACATGAAAGTGGAGCGCCGCCAGCCTTGCTGGTGTGATAGGGTTCCACGCCAGTTTTTCAGGCGGGGGCGATCGTCGTCTCCGCCGTCGGTTTTTGTGACAGGCTGATGCGTTTTCCACCGTCCATTCTGGATGAAATCAGGGCGCGGCTGCCGGTTTCGGCCGTCGTCGGCCGGCGCGTGCGGTTGATGAAGGCCGGGCGCGAATGGAAGGGGCTGTCGCCGTTCAACGCCGAAAAGACCGCGTCGTTCTTCGTCAACGACGACAAGCAGCGCTATTTCGATTTCTCCTCCGGCCGCAACGGCGACATCTTCAATTTCGTCATGGAGACGGAGGGGCTAAGCTTCGGCGAGGCGGTGGAGCGCCTTGCCGCTGAAGCCGGCGTCAGCCTGCCGCGCGAGACGCCGGAGGACGCCCGCCGCGAGGCGAAGCGTCAGGGCCTGCACGAGATCGTCGAGCTGGCGACGCGCTGGTTCGAGTACGAGCTGACCACGGAGCGGGGCGCCCGGGCGCGCGACTATCTGGACCGGCGCGGCCTGGGACCGGACGTGCGCCGCCGTTTCCGTCTTGGCTACGCGCCGGCCGGCCGGCATGAATTGCAGAACGCCCTGGCGGCGAAGGGCGTCTCCGTCGAGGCGATGATCGACGCCGGCCTGCTGATCGCCGGCCAGGACATTCCCACCCCCTATGACCGCTTTCGCGACCGGGTGATCTTTCCGATCTGCGACGCGCGCGGCCGGCCGGTAGCCTTCGGCGGCCGGGCCATGGCGGCGGACGTCCAGCCCAAATATCTGAACTCGCCGGAAACGCCGCTGTTTCACAAGGGCGCGTTGCTCTACAATTTTCACAACGCCCGCAAGGCGGCCCAGACCGGCGACGCCCGCGCTCCCTTCCCGATCATCGTGGCGGAGGGCTATGTCGATGTCATCGCCCTCGACATGGCCGGCGCGCCCCAGGCTGTGGCGACGCTCGGCACGGCGATGACGCCGGATCATCTGGCCCTGTTGTGGCGCTCCGTCGACGCGCCGGTGCTGTGCTTCGACGGCGACAGGGCCGGCCGGCGCGCCGCCTTCCGCGCCCTCGATGTGGCGTTGCCGCTGCTGGCGCCGGGCAAGTCGGTGAATTTCGTGCTGCTGCCCGAGGGGCAGGACCCGGACGACCTGTTGCGCGCCGGCGGCCCCGAGGCGGTGCTGGCGGCCCTCGGCGTCCAGGTTCCGCTCATCGACATGTTGTGGACGCGGGAGACTGAAGCGGGCGCGCTCGATACGCCGGACCAGCGCGCGGCGCTGGAGCACCGGCTGCGCGACGTGGTGTTCCGCATCCAGGATGAGACGGTGCGCCGTCACTACCGGGCGGAAATCGACATGCGCGTGGCGGCGCTGATGCCGGGCGCCCAGGGCCGCGATGAACGTGGTCGCCGCGGCGCCTGGCAGGGAAACCAGCAGGGCGGCTGGCGCCAGGGCGGCGGCGGGCGGTTCCAGCCGGGCGGCAGGGGCGGGCGCGGCGCCGGTGGCCAGGTCAGCCCTGGCGCGTCGCTGGCGGCGCATCCCGGTTTCGCCGCCTCGGCGGAATATCCGCGCGAGATGATGATCGTCGCCCTGCTGATCGCCCACCCGGATCTGCTGGCCGATCACGGCGAGGAGCTGGCGGCGCTGGAGTTCTGCGGCCCGGAGGCGCGCCGCGCCGCCGCCGAACTGCTCGACTGCATCGCCGCCCATGGCGCCGATGGCGATGACGGCGGGGCGCTGCGGCGCGCGGTGCAGGAGGCCGGCCTGCCAGCGCGGCTGGAAGGTTTGCGCAGGCGCATGGCGGCGGGGGCGGCCTGGGCGCTCGCCCCCGAGGCGGATCGCATGGACGTGGAGGGCATGCTGCGCCAGGCCATGACCTTGCAAAGCCGCTCCGGCGCTCTACATAGCGAACTGGCGGCTGCGGAGCGCGCCTTCGCAGAAGAGGAGTCTGAAGCGAATTTCAGCTGGCTGTGCGACGTGAAAGCCCGCCTGACGACACTGGAGGGCGCCGAAGCCCAGGCTGACGAAGGCCGCTGGTGAGGCGGCCAGCCTGCGAGCCTCCCGCCATGATGATGATTCGCGTCAAATCAGCGCAAGCGTCCCGCCGCGCCCGGCTGGAAGCGGTTGCCCCGGCGATGAAGCCGCTGCGCGGCCTGGGCGGTGCACGGCGCAACGATTTGTAAGGGACCTCAAGGCAAGCTGGCCGTTATGGCGTGGCGCGCGCCAGGCGCCGCGGCGCGCACAGATCGGCCTTTTGCGGTGGGACATTGTGCTGAATCCGCAGCTGTCTGGTAAAATTGGGAGATAGCCGCACATTCAACTGATTCGACTTTTGCCGCCGCCCGGCGCATGACCATCAGCCGCCGGCTTCGGGCGCGCGCTCCTGCGGAGCGGGAAAGGGCCGGAATGGCGTGGCGATCCGGTCAGGTTCTGGCCGGAGCGCTTTGGCGTTTGCTGTCGTCATCGCCACGGCATGGGGACGCACATGCGGCTGGCTGGAAACTGTTCGCCGATTGTGTCGGCAACGTGATGCGCTGTCACCACACGGTGGACAGACGGTGGTGGGGAAACGCAGGGGCGTTTGCGGGAAGCATTTCCCTTAAGGCCGGCAGGCCTGGAGGGAAATGCTTCAGCGAAAATGGGCCAGTGGGGCAAGTTTCCGGTGGCCTTGCCGAAGGGGCGGCCTGACGTGAACGCACGGGGCTTCAGGACAGGAGCCGGGGGGAGCCGTTGCGGCGGCTCCGGCTGGCATGGAGCTGCGCCTGCAGGCGCTGGTAACGGACAGAACCTCTCACGGGGTTTGAACATTCAGACGGTTTCCTCCGCAAGGGGAAATCCGGTGATGCGCCAGGCCGCCGCGCCTGGCGGCTGACAGTGGAGCTTGAGCGAATGGCGACCAAAGCGACGGAACGGGAAGACGCGCCGGAAGCAGCCGAAACCCAGACCGACGGTCCTCTCCTCGACCTGACCGACGCCGGCGTGCGCCGGATGATCAAGCTCGCCAAGAAGCGGGGCTACGTCACTTACGACGAACTGAACGAAGTGCTGCCGCCGGAGGAGTTCAGCTCCGAGCAGATCGAGGACGTGTTGTCCCAGCTTTCCGAGATGGGCATCAACGTTGTCGAGGCCGACGAGAACGACGATAACCAGGAAGGCGAGGCTGAGGAAGAGGAAGCCGAGGGCGGCGAACTCGTCGAGGCCGCCCCCCGCGCTGTCGTCGCGCCCACGACCACCACCCGCGAGCCTTCCGAGCGCACCGACGACCCGGTTCGCATGTACCTGCGCGAAATGGGCTCGGTCGAGCTGCTGTCGCGCGAGGGCGAAATCGCCATCGCCAAGCGCATCGAGGCTGGCCGCGAGGCGATGATCGCTGGCCTGTGCGAGAGCCCGCTGACCTTCCAGGCCATCATCATCTGGCGCGATGAGCTGATCGAGGGCCGGGTTCTCCTGCGCGACATCATCGATCTGGAAGCGACCTACGCCGGCCCGGACGCCAAGAACGGCGCGGCGGCGGCCGCCGAGAACGCCGAAGGCGAGGAAGAGGCCGAGGGCGAGGAAGCCGCCAGCGACATGGACGAAGAGGACATGGAGAACAATATCTCCCTGTCCGCCATGGAAGCCGAGATCAAGCCGAAGGTGCTCGAAACCTTCGACAGCATCGCCGACAACTACAAGCGTCTGCGTCGCCTGCAGGACCAGGATATCGAGAACCGCCTGCAGAGCCTGCGCCTGTCGCCGGCCCAGGAGCGCAAGTACAAGAAGCTGAAGGACGAGATCGTCGCCGACGTGAAGTCCCTCTCGCTCAACGCCAACCGCATCGAGGCGCTGGTCGAGCAGCTTTACGACATCAACAAGCGCCTGATCGGCATGGAAAGCCGGCTGCTGCGCCTTGGCGAAAGCCACGGCGTCGGCCGCGAGGACTTCCTGCGCCAGTATCAGGGGGCGGAGCTTGATCCCAAGTGGATCCTGCGCGTTTCCAAGCTGGGCACCAAGGGCTGGAAGAACTTCGTCGCGGCGGAGAAGGACCAGATCCGCTCCATGCGTCAGGACATCCAGACCCTGGCGGCGGAAACCGGCCTTGAGATCGGCGAGTTCCGCAAGATCGTGCTGATGGTGCAGAAGGGCGAGCGCGAAGCCCGCCAGGCGAAGAAGGAAATGATCGAGGCCAACCTGCGTCTCGTCATCTCCATCGCCAAGAAGTACACCAATCGCGGCCTGCAGTTCCTCGACCTGATCCAGGAAGGCAACATTGGCCTGATGAAGGCGGTCGACAAGTTCGAATACCGCCGCGGCTACAAGTTCTCGACCTACGCCACCTGGTGGATCCGTCAGGCGATCACCCGTTCGATCGCCGACCAGGCCCGCACCATCCGCATCCCGGTGCACATGATCGAGACGATCAACAAGATCGTCCGCACCTCGCGCCAGATGCTGCACGAGATCGGCCGCGAGCCGACGCCGGAGGAGCTGGCCGAGAAGCTGGCCATGCCGCTGGAAAAGGTGCGCAAGGTCCTGAAGATCGCCAAGGAGCCGATCTCGCTGGAAACGCCGATTGGCGACGAGGAAGACAGCCACCTCGGCGACTTCATCGAGGACAAGAACGCCATCCTGCCGATCGACGCGGCGATCCAGAGCAACCTGCGCGAAACCACCACGCGGGTGCTGGCCTCGCTGACGCCGCGCGAGGAACGCGTGCTGCGCATGCGCTTCGGCATCGGCATGAACACCGACCACACCCTGGAGGAAGTCGGCCAGCAGTTCTCGGTGACCCGCGAGCGCATCCGCCAGATCGAGGCCAAGGCCCTGCGCAAGCTCAAACACCCGAGCCGCTCACGCAAACTGCGCAGCTTCCTCGACAACTGAGCCAGCAGGCGCGACCTGCCCGAGGCCGGCGATCCCGTTCGCCGGCCTTTTTCATGGGATGCGCCGGCCCGCCGTGGCCAGAAGCGCGACGCACGCGCTCCGGCCTGCCGCCGCGCCCACGTCTCTCCATCCTCCCTTGCCCCCGCCTGTCGCGGGCAGTCTTGTGGGCGTACACATTCTCGCGCCTTGAGTCCCTTTCGTGGACGGCGGGGAGACATACGGCATGACGGCCTTGTGGCGTCGCCGGGCAGATGAAATGCTTGCATCAGGGAGACACGCCCGATTCCGGCGCATGGCGGTGGGTCAGGCGCAACGGCGTTGCGGGGTAACATGCGGGCGGCCAATGATGATCGCATTCACATCAGCGCGGCCGGCGTCGCGGCGGAAATAGACCCCTTTGGCGCGGAGCTTGGCGTGCTGCGTGACGGCGAGGGCCGTGACCTGCTGTATGACGGCGACCCGCGCTGGTGGACCGGGCGGGCGCCGCTCCTGTTTCCCGTCGTCGGCGCGCTGGCCGGCGGCGCCTATCGGCTTGGCAGGGAGTTGTGGCGGCTGCCGCAGCATGGCTTCGCCCGTCACAGCCAGTTCAATGTGGAGGCGCGGGAGCCGGCGTTGGTCACCCTGAGATTGCGCGAGAACGAGGAAACGCGCGGCGTCTACCCGTTTCCCTTCCAGCTCGATGTGACTTACGCCGTGGCGGACGCAGCCCTGTCCGTGCGGGCGCGCGTCACCAATCGCGGCCGCCGGCCAATGCCGGTGGCGCTGGGGTTCCATCCGGCGTTCCGCTGGCCGCTGCCCTATGGCGGCGCCCGCGAGGAGCACGAACTGGAGTTTGGGGCGCCTGAGCCCGGCAAGGTGTTCCGGCCCGATGGCGATGGCCTGCTGATCGGGCCCCGCCGCACGCCCGTGGGCGCCGATGGCCGGTTGCCCCTCAACGATGACCTCTTTGTCGACGGCGCCGTTGTCTTCAAGGAACTGGCCAGCCAGCGGGTGACCTATGGCGTCAGGGGACAGCGCCGCATCGCCGTGGACTTCGCCGGCATGCCGAGCCTTGGCGTCTGGAGCAAGCCCGGCGCCCAGGCGCCGTTCGTCTGCGTCGAGCCCTGGCAGGGCTACGCTGACGACGCGCCGCTGCCGGGCGATCCGCCAAAATCCCGTGATCTCTTCGACAGGCCCGGCATGATCGAACTGGCCCCGGGCCAGAGCCACGCCTTTGGCATGCGGGTGTCGCTGGTCGACGCCTGAACGCGGGCAGGGCCGCGGCTGTCGTCGCGCCCTTGCTGGCGGGCGCTCCGCTGACGTTTTACCGTCGGAAAGGCCGCGAGGACTACTTCCAGGCGTAGTTGAAACTGATGCTGATGCGCTCGTCTTCGGCCTCGTTCATCGGCACCTCGTGGCGCAACCAGCTTTCCCATAGCAGCACCTCGCCGGGCTCCGGCGTCACCTTGACGAAGGGCCGGTTGGCGGGGTTGCGCCGGGTCGGCGCGGCCATCATAAAGGCGAGGCGCGGGTCCTCGAAGCGGATCGCCGCTGAACCTTCCGGCAGCGCTACATAAAACGTGCCGCTGATCACGGAATGCGGGTGCAGGTGGGAAGAATGCATGCCGCCGGTGGGCAGCACGTTCACCCACAGCGAGTCGCATTCCAGTTTGCCGCCCTTCAGGTCGAAATCCAGCGTCCCGGCGAAGCTGGCCACATGCCGGTCGAGCTGTTCGACCAACTGGCCGAACACCGGAAACCGCCACGGCAGGTCATCGAGCGAGGCATAGGAGGTATAACCGGGGTAGCCGTTGGCCTCGCACCAGTCGAGCCCCGCGTCGTCGTCCTCGGCGAGGCTGCGGCAGGCGCCGTCCAGCTCCTGCACGAGCGGCGAGGCCGCCGGCGCCAGCGCGGCGCGATAGATCTGGGTGGCGAAGTGAAGCGAAACGTTGGGGGCTTGTGCGCTCATGAGGTTTCCATAGAGCATGTCGGGCTGGCGCGGAACAGGTTTCGGGTTGCGCTGGCGCGGGGGCCGGCCAGCGGCTTCACGGGCGAAGCGGACGCCGTCTCACTCTCCGGTGAGAAAGACAAACGGCGGCGCCTTGACGAACTGGCCGGAAACCTCGCCGCTATAAACCTCGCCCCTGTCCAGGTTCAGCTTCAGGCTCGGCGCGCCCGGCTTCAGGTCCAGCTTCTTCAGGTCGACCCAGAAGGTGTTCGGCCGGGTGGCGGAGTCGAAAAAATAGACCAGGTTGGTCTGGTCGGAAGCGGTGCGCCAGATGGTTGAGGAGATGTTGGGCTGGTCGGGGGTGGTGATGCCCAGCGGCACGGACACCGCCCGCATCAGGCTGAGCACCTGGGCCCGCGCCTGGTTGGCGAAGCTCTGCCCCGGCACGCCAGCCATATACTGCGGCGACGGCGCCTTCGGCAGCGACTCCAGCAGGAACGAGGCGCGGGCGAAGCGGTCGGCGGCGCGGTTTGTGCCCGGCAGGAAGCTCAGGCCGCCAATGTCTTTCCAGTAGGCGTTGAGGGCCAGTTGTTTGTCGTAGGCCGGCGAGTTGGTCATCACCGTGTACTGGCGGCCGTGGTGGATGACCAGCTTGCCGCCAATATATTCGAAGATGGCGGAATCGCCGCTGGCGTCGGAAATGGACAGGTGCAGCGTCGCCTTCGCCCCATTGGGCGCGTCGGGCGTCAGCAGCGAAAACGCCTCGCGCGCCAGCGCCGTGACGGTTTCATCAACGGTGGCGAAATTGTCGAGCACATATTGCGCCCAGGCCGCGATCGTCAGCTTCTTGCGGCCCGCTTCCACCGGGCCATACTCCGACTCCGCCAGATACAGCAGGTTGGCGACGAGGCCTTTTTCGTTGAGCCCGTCCGTCGTGCCGATATCGTAGCCGGCGGCGATGACGCTGCCGTAGCGTGAGGTCCAGGTCAGCGCGTCGGCGGCCTGGGCCCCGCGCCGCGCCATGCCGGCGGGGAAAACATGCAGGTTGGTGTGCATGTCTTCCTTCCAGTCCATGTTGCGGCCGGTGATGACGGTTTTGTCGTCGCCCACATAGAGGGCGCGCGTGCAGGCCATCGCCGCTCCAGAGAGGCTGGCGGAGACGCCGAGGACAAGGCCGGCGGAGACGGCGGCGGCAAGAAATCGGGAGAAAGGCGGCGTCAAATCATACACCCGTGCAGGTTGCCAGGCCCGGCGGACCGGAACGGCAGCATAGCCGGGGCGACGCCCGCCGCAAACACGCGGCCTGTGGCAGAAACAGTCGCCGGGGGTGGCAGGCGTGCGCCGCAAGGCTGGAGCGGGATGCTGGCGATGTGCGGGCGGGGGCGCCTGCCGCCCACCCCGACGCCCAATGCTGGCGCCGCCGGCCCGCGCCCCTCAGGCTTGCATCATCGCGCCAGCGGCCACATCTTGAGAGCACTGGCTTCAGAGGAGGAGCGCCAATGACTTCCAATGTTGCAGAACGCGGACTCTACAAGACCAGCGACGGCTGGGTGCAGGTTGTGGCGGGCGAGCAGCTGCGCCGCATCCGGGCGCAGGCCTACATCGCCAGCGGCGCGCAACCGCCGCTTGAGTTACTGCCCCTTCGTAACCCGGAGCCGCAGGACCGCCCCGCAGACAGCCGCGATTACAGGCACTGAGCGGGCGCGCGCGTCTGGAATGGCCAGCGGGCCGCGGCGCGCGGGATATGGGGTTTGGGTCGCCATTTGGGCGGTTGTTCGACCGGATGCAGGTCCGGTCGAACAACGCGCCGGCTGATGGTCGTCCAGCTGGACAAGGCAGCGGCGTGAAGGCTGCCTCCATGGGCGGGCGCCGCTTCAGCGCCCCCGATGCGCCGGGCGAGCGGCCGCCCTTCTGACCGCCGGCTTTTTGGCCGCCGTGGCGCGGGTCGTGGTCGCGCGCGCAGCTGGCTTGCGGGCAGGGGCCCTGGCGGCGGTGGCGCGGGTTTTGGTGGCCGCGGTTTTCGTCGTGGCGGTTTTCCGCGCCGGCGCCTTTGTGGCAGTGGCCTTGCGGGCCGCTGGCTTCTTGGGCGCGGCGCGCGTGGTTGTGCGGCTGGCTGCGCTGGACCGGGTGGCGGGCTTCCGGGCCGCCGCCTTCTGCGGCTTCAAAAGAAAAACCATCGATCGTCTCCCTGTCATCTGGAGTCAATGCCGGCGCATGGGCGCGCCGTGTAGAAAAATATCGCCGCTAATCATAAATATTGTGTAAATTAACTGGACAATACATTATTCAAGAAAATTAATACAACGGTATGCCCTGATTTATGCACTAGGCGCCTAATGTTATCTGGCGTAAAGCGACGTGATGATTTGCGACCGCCAGTGGCGGCGAAGGGCAGGCAGACGTGAGTTTGCGCGTCAATGACTGTCGCGTTGTGAGCGCCGCCGCCAGTATCTGGGGCAAAAGCGCGTCGTCGCCGCCGCGCCTCGCCGCCTGCTGGCCGGCATTCTGGTGATATGCGCCAGGTTTCGCCCGCCATGAATTATGCTGGTGCGTTTCAAATATATTTTTGTGGCGCGGGTCTTTTCTTTCCTGAAATATAGATGGGCGAATTGCAGTGCATCGCAGCGTTTATGTAAAGTGCATGTTATAAATTGACGCAAGACGTCAGTCATCGGGGAAGGAAACGGTATGAGGTGGGCGACAAGGGGCGCTCTGGCGGCCGCTGTGTTATGCGTGCTGCATGCAGGCGCCGCCATGGCTGGCAAGAAATACAGTCCAGGCGCGACGGATACGGCGATCAAACTGGGGCAGACCATGCCCTACAGCGGGCCGGCGTCCGCCTATGGCACGCAGGGGCGGACGGAAGTCGCCTATTTCAACATGTTGAACGCGGCGGGCGGGATCAACGGCCGCAAGGTGGAGCTGCTGTCGCTGGACGACGCCTACAGCCCGCCCAAGACCGTCGAGCAGACCCGCAAGCTGGTCGAGTCGGAGCAGGTGCTGGCGCTGGTGAACTCCATTGGCACCGCCACCAACGCGGCGGTCCAGCGTTACCTGAATACGAAGAAGGTGCCCCAGTTGCTGGTTTCCACCGGCGCCACGCGATGGAACGACCCCGCCAGATTCCCGTGGACCACGCCGGGCTTCGCGTCATACGCGTTTGAGGGCAAGGTGTATGGCCGGCATATCGCCGCCACCACGCCCAACGCGAAAATCGCCATTCTCTGGCAGAATGACGATGCCGGCCGCGACTATGTCAGCGGCTTCAAGGAGGGGCTCGGCGACGCCGTCCGCAATGTGGTGAAGGAGGCCAGCTACGAAGTGACCGACCCCACGGTTGATTCGCAGGTGATCCAGCTGAAGAGCTCCGGCGCTGATACGCTGTTCATGATGGCGACCCCCAAATTCGGCGCCCAGGCCATTCGCAAGATCGCCGAGATTGGCTGGAAGCCCGCCTTTTACGTCGCCTCGGTCGCGTCCTCGCGCGTCCAGACCCTGCAGCCGGCCGGTCTGGAAAACGCCAGAGGCATCGTCACCGCCACGGCGCTGAAGGACCCCAGCGACCCCGTGTGGGCCAATGACCCGGCGGTGCTGGCCTACATGAAGTTCATGCGGGACTGGTACAAGGAGGGCGACCCGCTCAACAGCGGCAACGTGTTCGGCTACACCGTCGCCCAGACGGTTGAGCACATCCTGCGCAACGCCGGCGACGAACTCACCGGTGAGAACGTGCTGAAGCAGGCGACCACCATCAAAAATCTGGCGTTGCCCATGTATCTGCCCGGCGTGGTGATGAATGTATCGCCCACTAACTACACCACGGTGAACGCCCTGCGGCTGCAGCGTTTCGACGGTAATCGCTGGGTGGTGTTCGGCGACCCCATCGTCGTTGAATGAGCCGCGTTCCCGGCGGGGCGCGAGGCCCCGCCGTCAGGCGCCCAAGAAGGCCCCGCACTATGGCGGGGCCTCCCGGTTGATCGCAGGCATATGCCTCACCAGTTGACGCGCACGCCAACCTTGCCGTCCCAGGAGCGCCGGTCGCCGCCGTGGCCGATGTTGTAGCTGGCGTCGGCATAGAGGGCGACGTTGCCGTTGAGCTGGGCGGTGACGCCGCCGCCAAGCTGCGTCCACGCGCCCTTCATTTCGGAATGGAACGGCACGAAACCATCCGCGCTGGAGAACCAGGTCTTCGGATTGCCAAGGAACTCGTTCCACAGATTGGCCCGGGCCCAGACATTGATCAGCCTGGGGCCG
>Ga0182743_1003754_pt1 | contig 11941 bp, 8 predicted proteins | sample eDN3rd30CKraftOP_FD_128522 | JGI IMG/M metagenome (GOLD analysis project Ga0182743, IMG submission 128522) | Enriched Organic Plus compost microbial communities from Emeryville, California, USA - eDNA 3rd pass 30_C Kraft OP (version 2) (version 2) ... | reverse complement strand
TATAGGCTCCGGAACTGACGACGGCGGTGAAGTCGAGACCGGTCCCGAGGGTGTCGGTAAGAAGGACAATATCCGAGGTGGTTTGCGAGTTCGCCACGGTCGTGGTGAGCGTAAAGGTGATGACATCGCCCGTTGAGACCGGACCTGCTGTGTTCGCGGTCTTCGCGTAAGTGACGGCAGGCGCGATGACGGGCGTGTCGATGTCGCAATCGGCGCCGCAGGACGGGTTGTCCGGACCCGAGCCCAGCACTGCATTGCTGACCGTGCCCGTGGCGCTCGCATTGACGGTCGCCGTATAGGTCAGGCTGTAGGTTCCTACCGCCGTCCCCGCGGGAAGCGTGCAAACCAGCGGGTTCGCAGCATTGCACGTGAACGCGCCAGGGCTGGTGACGGCGGTGAAGTCGAGACCGGTTCCCAGCGTATCGGTAAGGGTGAGCACGCCCGTTGTGGCCGAATTAGCGACGGTCGCGGTCAGTGTGTAGCTGATGACATCGCCGACCTGGACTTGGGTCGCGTTGGCGCTCTTGGCATAGGTGACGATGGGATCCTCGACGGGCGTGGTGGTCGTGCATGTTCCGACGCAGGACGGATTGTCGCCGCCTGTGCCCACCACGGCGTTGTTCACCGAGCCGGTGGCCTGATCGTTCACGGTAGCGGTGTAGGTGAGGCTGTAGGTACCCGGGGCGGTTCCGGCCGGAAGCGTGCAGACGAGCGGGCTGGCCGCATTGCAGCTGAAGGAGCCGGAACTTGTGACCGCTGTGAAGTCGAGGCCGGCGCCAAGCGTATCCGTCAGGGTCAGAACCGCTGTGGTCTGTGAGTTCGCGACGGTGGCGGTCAGCGTATAGCTGAGGATGTCCCCGGTCGAAACAGTGGCGCCGGGAGCGGAGACACTCTTGGAATAGGTGACCGCCGGGTCCGTAACCGGCGTGTCCGTGCCGCAGTTCGTCGTGCAGCTTGGATCGTCCGGGCCGGAGCCGATGACGGCATTCGTCACTGACCCGGAGGCGGATGCGTTGACGATCGCCGTGTAGGTGACGCTGTAAGTTCCCGGCGCCGTTCCGGCAGGCAGGGTGCAGACCAGCGGGTTGGCTGCATTGCAGGTGAAGGCTCCGGGGCTGACCACGGTCCCGAAGTCGAGGCCGGCCCCGAGGGTATCGGTCAGGGTCACGACCCCGGTGGTCTGGGAGTTCGCGACAGTGGCGGTCAGCGTATACGAGATGGTGTCGCCGACGACGACGCTGGTCGCGCCGGTTGTCTTGGCGAAAGTCACTGTCGGGTCCGCCACCGGCGTGCTGGTGGTGCAACTGGTCCCGCAGGTCGGATTGTCGGGCCCGGAGCCGAGCACGGCATTGGTGACGCTGCCGGAGGCCGAGGCGTTGACGACGGCGCTATAGGTGAGGCTGTAGGTTCCGACCGCAGTTCCAGCTGGCAGTGTGCAGACCAACGGGTTCGCGGCGTTGCAGCTAAACGCTCCGGCGTCGATGATGGCGCCGAAGTCGAGGCCGGCGCCAAGCGTGTCCGTCAGCGTCACGATGCCGGTGGTGGCCGAATTGGCGACCGAAACGGTCAGCGTGAAAGCTATCGACTCGCCGACCTGGACCGTGGGATTGGGGGCTGAGACGGTCTTGTCATAGGTCACCGCTGGAAGCGGGATGACATTGACGACCGCCGTCGATTCGTCATTGGCGGGGTTGCTGTCCGCGGCTCCGGACGACAGGCCAACGCGTGCCGTATTGGAAACTTGCGTCTGCGCTTGGGCTGCGGCGGAGCCGATAGCCAAGGCGAGGGCGCACATTACCAGCAGGGACAGGTGCATCCAGCGGTCGATTGCGATCCTGTAAAGCGAGTGGACCAAGACGAAATCCCCTGAATCAGTTGGCCGAAATCCACTTTTCAATAGAAAGTTGGAAATTAACCTCTAGCTACGCTCCCGTATCACTAAGCATTTTTCTTCGGACATTTCGTAAATAATGGCTTATTATTTATGATATATGCATAAATTATCGCTGAATATGCACAACATTATTTGTAAATTATTATATAAGCCAAAGATCAATTATCTGCCGCATGCTCCTGGCCCGCCCCGACGGCGTCGGGCGAGGGGGTCGAGCGTCAAAATCCACCCAATAAGGCGCACGCCAAAGCTAGGTGGGGCCGAGTCCATATCACATCAAAATTGTGTGAACGATATTAAAAATTCGTTAAACCTGCCGAGGGTGATCGCGTTATTATACCGAAACGGATGTAAAATTTCCGAATTTAGGGACGTGGCTTCACGGATGTGTGGGGTCGCACGAAACTCTCTCGAGTAGGCATTTTGCCTCACTGCCCAAAAGATGGAGGCGCTTGGGAGTAGGGCGAGACGCGCCTATATTACGGGGTCTGTGAAAAATCGGAATATCGGAGCACCCGACCCCCGAATGTCGCCTTACCGCCCCCGCGATTTGATCGTCAGGAAGCATTCAGGATAATTGTCTATGTTGTGTGTTCGACATAAAGCAGAAGAAAGCGGCGAGAGGGATAGGTAAAGATAGGGGCAATCGAAATGAAGTGGTCGAAATGCCCAACGGTACATCGGATATTCGCTATCGGCGCCTCCTCACGAGGCTGATAGAAGCTCGCACGTCGGCAGGTCTTTCACAGGACGAAGTCGCCCGCCGGCTGCGTCGAACGCAGCAGTTCGTCTCCCGCTACGAGTTGGCGGCCCGCAGACTTGATGTCATTGAATATATTGACGTTTCGCTGGCGCTGGGACTTGATGGACCAGCCGAACTGGCGAAGACGCTTGAGGGAACAGGCGCCATCGGAGGCCCTCGGTCGCCAGGCTCCAAGAGATGAGATTTCGAGCAAAATCGCAAACGGTGAATGCTCCATGCGATTATGGATCAGCCATTGCGGCTCTGCCGACGTGATTTCGGTGATCAAGCAGCGGTGCCGAAGTTGGTCGTTTCGTAAACGGCCTGCCCCGCCTTTTGTCGGTCTGGACTCCGCAGGAATACATAATCGTTGGTTCATCTGCGGCGGCCACAGTCACCAGTTCCTGATCGCCGATCTCCGCTCGGACCTCGGGCAGCAACAGTTTCCCTCGTTCATCGAGGACCTGCTTTGTCAGCTTATACAACCATTTTTTCTAGCGCCTGCCTGCACTGCGCCGACCGATAATGGCCGATAGTGTTGAAAAACCCGGCCTTGCAGTAATGGCGCGGTCCTGATTCACTGGCCTTGTCGTTGGGAGACAGGCTTATGATGGGTGATCGGACGGTGATGCAGGAGGCGCTGTTTTACAGCTTCAGCCTGGAAGAACATGTTCCTCAGAGCCACCTGTTGCGGGCGGTGGATCGCTTCGTTGATCTGGATGGTATCCGGGAGAAGCTGCGGCCATTCTATAGCGAGACAGGCCGGCCCTCGATCGATCCTGAACTGATGATCCGTATGCTACTGATCGGCTACTGTCTGGGAATCCGGTCTGAGCGGCGGCTGTGCGAGGAAGTACATCTCAATCTGGCCTATCGCTGGTTCTGCCGCCTCGGTCTCGACGGATCCGTGCCCGATCACTCGACATTCTCGAAGAACCGGCACGGCCGCTTCCGGGACAGTGATCTGTTGCGGCAGCTGTTCGAGATGACCGTCTCGCGCTGCATCCAGGAAGGTCTGGTCGGTGGCGAAGGCTTCGCCGTCGACGCCAGTCTGATCAAGGCCGACGCCAATCGCCAGCGTGGCGTTCCCGGCGATGAGGGGCTACCGCCGGATATCATCAATCATGCTGTTCGGGAGTATCTGGAGGTGCTCGACAAAGCCGCCTTTGGCGCAGCGTCGCCCGTCACGCCCAAATATCTGTCGCCGGCTGATCCAGCGGCACGCTGGACAGGCGCCCATGGCGGGCAGGCCTTCTTCGCCTACAGCACCAATTACCTCATCGATCTGGCCAATGCCGTGATCGTCGATGTGGAGGCCAGCACCGCCATCCGTCAGGCTGAGGTAACGGCGCAGCGAACGATGATCGACAGGACGCAGGAACGCTTCGGCATGTGGCCCCGGCGTCTGGCTGCCGACACAGGCTATGGCGATGCGGCTAATCTTGCCTGGCTCGTCCATGAGCGCTGCATCGAGCCGCATATCCCCGTCTTCGACCATGTAGGCCGCAGGACCGACAGCTTCCAGCGCACCGCCTTCCGCTATGACCTCCGGAACGATCGCTATGTCTGTCCCGGCGGCAAGCACCTCGTCCAGCACCGGAGGGACTATGCCAGCCCACGGCCCGGCGTCGATAAGGATGGCTTCATGCGCTATCGCGCCAGTCAGCACGACTGCCAATCCTGCGCCCTCAAGCCCCAATGCTGTCCTAGCCAGCCCGCGCGAAAGGTGATGCGATCAATCCATGAAGGCGCGCGCGATCTGGCAAGGGATCTGTCCCAGACCGACGCCTATGTCACATCCCGGCGCGAACGAAAGAAGGTCGAAATGCTGTTCGCCCATCTCAAGCGTATCCTGAAGCTCGATCGCTTGCGCCTGCGAGGACCAAATGGCGCAAAAGATGAGTTCCACCTCGCAGCCACAGCCCAGAACCTGCGCAAGCTCGCGAAACTCATCCCGATCCAGTCGGCTATTGCCCCAGCGTGACACCGGGAGCCGACTTCGCCTCAACGTCAGAAACTGACAATCACGGACTTCTTCAACACTATCGGCCGAAATAATGTCCCTTGAGGGCGCCTTTTCGGGCGACGAGCCGTGCGCTGCAGCCCGGACAGACGCAGTCACACGCCAAGCCTGAAACGACTTCGCTCACATGGACGATTGTTCCGTCCGCCAATTCCCCGAAGGCCAGTTGGATGTCCTCGCCGCGCGAAACACGGGGGAGGCTGCAAGTCGGTAGTGTAGTAGTCATCATGTCGGCCAAAATGCCGGAACCGGGACTGGACCGGGATGGAAGGCCGTGGGCGCTCTGCCCGGGATCATTTTGCCACTGTCCAGTTGATCGGAATGTACAGATCACCGGCTTCCGCTTCCCCGGGTGCATAACTGATCTTCAACAGGCGCTCCGGTACGACGAGTTGCGTCGTCAGCTTCTCCTTGAGACGATCGGGGCCGATCTTTGTATACGCGATTTCACCATCGTCGCTATCCCAGCTATCTTCCTCGACTGTCAGGACATTCGTGCCGTCGATGTAGATTGCATCGACCGTGAAGCCCTTGCCCTTTTTCTTGGCGGAAACGCTGACCGCGAGATCATGCCCTTTCCCAGGCATGACGTAGAAATCCGCGCGTGCCGCGTTGAGCGCTTCTGCGATGAAGTCAAAACTATCCTTCAGCGCCGCATGACGCTGGAGTTCGAACAGCTCGTTGAACAGCCCCTTCTTGATGCTCGAACGAAGTTCGCCTTTGGAATCGAAGAATATCTCGAAGAGCATCCCGTCCAGCAGTGCCTTCCGCTTCTCCTTCTCAAAACCCGCCGTGGATTTCATGAAATCGTTTATGAATGTGCAGGCCGTACCGGCACTGCCGCATGCTGCCTGATATATATTTCGGCCGATGACGAAGAGACTGTTCTTCGCCATACGATTGGCCGAAGCGGCATTCAGCTGTTCAAGAGCAGGATTCTGCCGATACCAATTATGCGTCTTCAGGCCGGCAATGATCTCATGGGACTTCTTGCTTTCATCAAGTTCGAACAGGCGGTCCGCGAGTGCTGTATCATCATAGTCGTCGATCAGTCGGCCCAGGCTGAGGTTGAAGTAAAATTCGCCCGAAAGGGAGGTGTGTTCCCATGAGGTCTGCTTACCGGCGCTTGCTGCGGCGACCGTGTTGCGGACCCGTTTGAACATTGTTTCAATGGAGCAGTCGGGCGTGTCGATATGCTGCAGAAGGGCATCGGTGTAGGTTCCGTTGCGACCGGTGCCATCATAGGCGACTTCTCCGGGCGAGGTCGCAAAACCGATGATCGTGCCTTTGGGGGCATAGACGGAGGCAAGGCCGCGAGCGCCCATGCTGCGATGCCATCGTCGCTCCCAGGGATTGGTTCTGCATGCGTCCAGAATGATGATCTTTGTCGAGGCGTTCGATTTTTCCATCACATCGACCACCTTGTTTAGCGACAGCGAGCTGTGCTTGGCGTCCGTCTCGCTGTCCATGTCGGTGTCGATGGCCAGCAGGTAATTGGCCCCGTCGATCTGGATGCCGTGGCCGGCGAAAAAGAACAGGCCTATTTCATGGGTTTTCAGTAATTCGCGAAAAGCCTTGAGCTGCTTTTCCATCGCACTGACCTTGCAGTCAGTGGCGATAATCACTTCAAATCCATAGCCTTTGAGTTTTGCGCCGAGATCCGTGGCGTCATTGACTGGATTGGCCAGGTCGTCAGGTTTGGGATAGGCGCTGTTTCCAAAGACCAGCGCTGCCATCGACCGCTTCACTATGATTTCCCCCATTTAGTCATGGCGATGGTTTTTCGCCGCCAGCAAGCATATGGGGCATCAATCAGTTTTTCATCCTGCCTGTTGCCTGGTCAACCAGATCGGAACGCCCGGCCAGCCCGGCAATCTGTCCAAAGGCGATTAACGCCATGGTGCGGCAGAACCGGATAACCTCCAGGAGTGACGCATCCTCAAAGGCGGGTTCGATATAGTCGCCCTGCATCCTGCGGGACACCTGATGGACTCCGCCGTGCGTATAGCCATTCATGGCGTTCCATGCGCTGTCCTTCACCGTCGAGAGGAATTCGCCGGCAAACTCCGGTCGCTCCTCGATCGCCTTGATCAGAGCACCGAATCTCGGCGCGATAATGTCCTTTTCAACGAAGGCTTCGATCTCCTCGTCCGAGGCGCAGTAATGGATCCAGGCGCCCCGCACGAAACACTCGAAGGCGCAGCGGACGAGGGCGAATGCACTTGCATAAATGCGCATAGAGATCAGCGAGATGATGCCTGAATGGTGCTCGATTGACAGATCGAAGAGCTGGCCAGGAATTCGATGCCTGTGATCGCCCTTTATCTCCAGGCCTTCGATGCTGGTGTGTATCCACGCCAGATCGTCCTGACCCATTGAAATGGCGGTCCGCACTTCTTCCGAAATCGTGCTTGCTTCCATGGTTGCATCCTCAGGTCGGCTGCGATTGGAGCTATTGCCGGGTGAATTTCACCGCATCCCCTCACGTGGGAGCGTCGGATCACCAGCATCAGACCGGCGCCAATAGCCCTTGCCTACGGCAATGCCGGCCGGCGTGAGAACGTAACGGTCGACATGGTCGGGGTGTATCGCAAGCAGACCAAGACGAATCAACGGCGCGACACTCCCGTCAGCAACCGATCGCTCGCTGCGCTTGGCACCGTGAACGATTGCCCACCGCTTGCGACCATCCTCAATGAATGTTTCAATCTCGTCCGGACTTCTGTCCCGGGCCGCCGCTTCTCCTCGTGCAGCCGACCAGCGCTGCGAAAAACAGATCGTCATGAAGCTCAGCATCTCGCGAGCCCGAGGAGGAATCTCCAACCAGTCGACCGGTCCATCTGGCGAACGGCGCAACGACATACGATCGTCCAGCAGTGCTTCCTGTCCGCAGGCATAGGCCTTCACCATGGCACGCTCGATCTCGCCGATCGTATTCTGTGTGATGCCGCGTTTGCGCGCCTCGCGATCCCGGGCGATAATGTCTCGCGCGACCTCGCGAAACAGCGCACGCATTTTCGGTGTTGGTCGCTCGGCTTTGGCGGGTTTCCCTTTTTTGCTCATGGTGGAAATGACAAGCCTCAGACCGGCTGACGCGGCGCGATACCGAGCCGCTGCGCGACTTGCGTATAGAGCCCCACGACCCCTGGCATGGCGATCGTGACCGCCAGGCCAAATGGCACGGCTTCATCTATCGGGGTGCCGGGATCCGGATCGCGCTGCACCACAAGGTCAATCGTCATATCCGGGCCGACAACCGGCGCTTTGTCGCCTTCCCAGCAGCGCATGAATATGGTGCCGCGATTGGTCTGGTTCCCATCAGGTTGAAGGCTGCGCGGAGAAACGCTCAACGTGCCGACCTCTGCAGGGTCGAGCAGCTTGAGACGAACTGATCGGTAGCTCTTGCGCCCCGGTTGCACAGGCGTGAACCAGGCCAGCGTTGCCGACAGACTATGCGGCCGAGCCTGACCGCTCATGACCGCCGGTACAGGCACGCGGACAGTGGCAACGCGGTCGCGGGACAGCACTCCTACCGCCCAGAAGGTTGCGCGGTCCTCAGCGCACGCCACCGCGTCCTCGGCGTCGACATAGCCAAATCCCAGGAAGCGCCGGATATTGTCCTTGATATGGCTGTGATGCCCCCCGACCGGCCCGATGATTGCCTTGATCCGTGCGGCAATATCATCGGGCCAGTGGGCGGGATGGACAAGCAGCGCCTTGAGCAGGACCGCCCGCTGAACGTGGGGCAGGCGGACAAAATCCGGATATGCCGCCTCCAGAGCGTCATGGATCCGATGACATGTACGCGATGCGAGCGCGGTCGCGCCGCTGGTCCCGCCCGAATAGGCTTCGGCGATGCCGATACCTCCGGTACGGGGTGCCGCCACCCTGAGACCGGCCGGGCGCGTCGAGGCGGCCGGTCTGACAAAGACATGGCCGTCGGTCCGCATCTGGCGGAGATGCTCGCGCCCTCCCGGCATCAAAATGTCGGGCTTGACCGATCGGGCAAATCCGGGGCCGAGCGCGCTCGACGGATTGGCGGCCCGAATGCCCGGAAAGGGGTCGATGATGGTGCGGGCAGCGCGACGGTCGGCGGCGGACACCCAATCGTCATTGGATGCCCCTACCGTCACCGCGTTGATCGCCTCCGACGGCGAAAACATGCGCCGGTCCGCCATGACATTGCCGATCGCGGTCAGCGTACCGTCGCAGCGAGCGGTTGCATCCGCGTCTTCGAAAGCCGTTCCGGTCGCAAAGGCTGGAACACCGAAGGTCTCCCTCACATTGCCGGCACTCACCAGAAACAGAATGCCATATCGGTACGCCAGTCGATCCAGCAGCCGCGCCCATGCCGATAGCGACGACTGAAAGGGGCGTCGCTCGTTGCCAAGCGAGAGATTGACGATCAGCACGCCAGGCGCCGTCGCATCAGCGCCTTCCCGCATCGCTCGAATGGCCAGATAGATGATGTCGACGACAAGCCGGCGTGCCGGGAATCGGTCGCCCGCACCCATCACCGGAACGACGTGGATGCGTCGCGGCAGTGCCGGTGCCGGATTGTTCCGGTCGCCATGTACGAGGAGCGAGGCCATCGCAGTGCCATGGACGCGTTGGTCCACCGGCGCATGGGGTTCGAGATCGAATTGATCGTCCACGACCAGATGCGCGGCAAGCAGCGGATGTGCCGCCACCGGAACCCCGTCGAGCAGGGCCAGGATCGGTTCGCGCAGTTCTCCGACGGCCGCAGCGGCGCCGGAGTCGGTGACGTCCTCGATCTCGATCGTCGTTGCCAGACTTTGCGGGCGGATGTGCATAACCGGCTCGAGCCTGGCGATGCCGCCCTCCGCCCGATCGATGATCTCCCGGATCGCGCTTACCGGCAAATCCACGAGCAGGGCGTGATAGGCAATGTCCGGCAACCGGACACGCGAGATGATCTGTCCGCCGCGTGCAATCACGGCCACACGCACTTCATCTTCCCGTGCCTGGGCCTGAGCTTCGGAGACCCGATAGATCAGTTCGATCTCCAGCGGCACAAGCTCGTCCTCGCCGCGTCCCTCGATCTCCTCGGCGAGAAAGCTGGCGTCCAGTCTCTGGACCCTGTCCTGGGGTCCCCATGGCCGCAGATCACGAAGCAGTTCGAACACGCCACGCCACGGCGTCTCCCCGAATTGCAACTGATCGGCGTTCCAGCGCTTCCAAAGGGAGAGCAGTTCAGCGAGCGCGCGGGCGTCCGGGACAAGGAGATAGGCAATGGGCTCCTTATCGTCGTCACTGCCCAACTCCTCCTCGTCGATCAGTTCGAGGCCGGGCACGCGCTGAACGGCAGCGGCAAAATTGTTCACCGAGCCACGGACTTCGAAAACGAGCAGCCTTTCCGGCGCCAGCGCGGCCGGATCGGCGCGTAGCTCAAGGCCGCCCGGATCTCGCGCCAAAGCCCGGGCCAGGCGGTCGAATTTTGGCGCAAATGTAGCTTGCTGACGGTCCCGAGGGAAAGATTCAGGCGGCCGGGGGAATTTTTGCGGGCCGGCGGGCCGTTGTCTTGGCTGGTCTGGCGTCAGCCTCAGCAGGGGCTTGGTCGGATCGCTCGGCATCTACATTCCCGGGCTGAACACGCGACTTCCACAGCTCAAGCTCTCTCGCGAGCGCATCATCGATACTGATCTCCCCCAAACCCAATATCTGCCTGCGCCTCACATTCTGGCAAAGGTCGAGCGCTTCGGCATAGCTGACCGCGCCGAGGCGGGCCGCGAGCTTCTGTACCGTCATGCGTGGCGCGTCCGGCCAACCGCAAATGACGCGGTCCAGAAACACCTCGAGAAGTTTGCGATCGGGCTCCGGGAAGGCCAGCCGCATCTGGAAACGGCGCCATACTGCACGGTCCAGCAACTCGGCATGGTTCGTGGCCGCAATAACGATCACATAAGGCGGCAACTGATCGAGCTGCATGAGCAGGAACGAGACCACACGCTTGATCTCTCCGGTTTCATGCGTGTCGCCGCGCTCCTTGCCGATAGCATCGAACTCGTCGAAGAACAGGACGCTCGGCTGGGTACGCACATAGTCGAACAGCTTGCGAAGCCGCGCGTTGGTCTCGCCGAGATAGCTGCCAATCAGGGCGTCATAGCGCACGACGAAGAAGGGGAGGCCGAGCGCCTCCGCGATTGCTTCGGCGAAGGAAGTCTTGCCGTTTCCAGGTGGGCCGGAAAGCAGAATACGATGGCGCGGCTCATAAGCGTGGGCGCGAAGCACATCCGCACGAACATGCTCTTCGATGAGCTGGCGGCCATTCTCGCGCGCGGGCAAGGAAAGGAGCAGATCGTCGAAGCGGACCCGGGGTTCGACCTCGATGATGGTGTCCCGGCCTGGTCCTACCTGGGGCTGCGACGTGGTCAGTGGCGGGGGCGTGACCGGTACGGTGCCAAGGGCGCGCTCGATGCGATCTGCAACGATGTGGTGATTCTTTGCCCGTTCGTCCGCGACAATGGCCTCGGCTGCGGCGCGCAGCGTCTCACGGTCGCCAGCAACGCTGGCGCGAACAAGAGAGACGAGATGATCGGCGCGGGCCATTTTTTCTGTTTCAGTCCAGCAATCGGCAGCTCCAAATCGGCTGCCGCAAGAATCTAGTCAAAATTTCCTGTGGTGTGAATCAATATAATCGCGATCTGAGGTTAGCACCCATCTCAACGCTCTTCGAGCGTCAGGATCAGAAGGTCGACGAGTCCCACGCCATGATCGGATGAAACATGATCCTTCCGGATCGTGTAGCCATCGCCTTCATGATCCCGCACGCGGCGGACCAGGGACTGGAACGCTTCAAGATCGGCAGCGCTACCGCTCGCCGGGCGCAGTGTCGCCACACTGGCGTCGCGCTCCGCGAGGTAGTGACCGCCATCCTCCAGCAATCCCGTGACGAAACTCATCAACCCGCCTCCTTGAGTCTCTCCGACCGAAAGTGACTTTGCCTCTTGGCTGACCCCATGTCATCATCGTCTGGCAAAGTTCCGCCCGGCCCACGCTCCAAGTCAGTGAAGCGCCCGTGAAAGAGCGGATATCAATCTCACGCGGCTTCTGACGGGCGAGCCGCCTGCTGAAGAACCGCCTGCCCAAGGGCTGTAATCCTCCACCAGGCCAGTTCATCTCCCATGTCCCGAGCCTTCTGGGCAAACCCATGGCGCGAAAGGCGCACAAGAATGCCGTTGTCCTTCGCGCTGAGACGCCCCGGCGTCTCCGGCCCGGCTCCGGCCAGATCCACCAGCATTTCCCACTCATCGTCAGGTAG
>Ga0182743_1003753_pt1 | contig 11942 bp, 9 predicted proteins | sample eDN3rd30CKraftOP_FD_128522 | JGI IMG/M metagenome (GOLD analysis project Ga0182743, IMG submission 128522) | Enriched Organic Plus compost microbial communities from Emeryville, California, USA - eDNA 3rd pass 30_C Kraft OP (version 2) (version 2) ... | reverse complement strand
TCGTCGCCGTGCTGAGCGGTGCCCACAGCGGCAGGAGCAGATAGGTGATCGTGCAGCGGACGGCGGACACGATCAGCGAGACCTTGACGGCGCCCCGGCCCGCGTTCTCGTCAGCCTTCCGCTCGGCGCGGGAACGTCGCACGCTGCCCTCCGCGGCGGGCTGAGCCGCCCCGGCGGTGATCCCTGAGGTCTGGAACGCGGGTTCGGTCATCGACGTCCTCGTGTGATCCGGCGCACCAGCATTGCTCAGCCGCCGACCGGGGGCCAGACGGGCGTCGAACCAAGGGGGGTGGTTTCCGACACAGGGGAGCGGTCCCGTACCATCGGGTGACGCGGCGCGGCGCCGCTCGCCCGGTCCGGAGGTCGCTCCGGTGGGCGTGAGCTCTGGAGGAGACCAACGTGGACATCCACGCTCTGCTCGGCGACGACGCCGAGTCCCTGCTGTCGTACCAGGCGAAGGCCATCCCCCAGGAGCAGCTGAGCCTCCCCGGGCCCGACTCGATCGACCGCATCTTCGCCCAGTCCGACCGGTCGCCGCAGGTGATGCGGAACCTCGCTGCGCTGCACGGCACCGGACGCCTCGCCGGCACCGGCTTCGTCTCGATCCTCCCGGTCGACCAGGGCATCGAGCACAGCGCCGCGGCCTCGTTCGCGCCGAACCCCGCGTACTTCGACCCGATGAACATCGTCGAGCTGGCGATCGAGGGCGGCTGCAACGCCGTCGCCACCACGTTCGGCGTGCTCGGGCTGGCGTCGCGGCGCTACGCGCACCGCATCCCCTTCATCGTGAAGCTCAACCACAACGAGCTGCTCACCTACCCGAACACCTTCGACCAGGTGCAGTTCGGCTCGGTCCAGCAGGCGTACGACCTCGGCGCCGCTGGCGTGGGCGCCACGATCTACTTCGGCTCCGAGGAGTCGCGGCGCCAGATCCAGGAGATCTCCGCCGCGTTCGAGGAGGCCCACCAGCTCGGCATGTTCACCGTGCTGTGGTGCTACCTCCGCAACGACGCCTTCAAGAAGGACGGCGTGGACTACCACGACGCTGCTGACGTCACCGCCCAGGCCAACCACATCGGCGTGACGATCGAGGCCGACATCATCAAGCAGAAGCTCCCAACCAAGAACGGCGGGTTCACCGAGATCGGCTTCGGCAAGACCAGCAAGCTCGTCTACGAGGAGCTCACGACCGACAACCCCATCGACCTCACCCGCTGGCAGGTCGCGAACTGCTACATGGGCCGCATCGGGCTCATCAACTCGGGTGGCGAGTCGAAGGGCCAGTCCGACCTCGCGGAGGCCGTCCGCACCGCTGTCATCAACAAGCGCGCCGGTGGCATGGGCCTGATCTCGGGTCGCAAGGCGTTCCAGCGCCCGATGGCCGAGGGCGTCGAGCTCCTCAACGCCATCCAGGACGTCTACCTCGACAGCTCGATCACGGTCGCCTGACCGGCGCCTCGCCATCGCCACGTCACCGACAGCTCCGGCGCCCGTGCCGGCGTCGCCGGGTCCGACGACGTGGCTCCACGACCTCGACGGGGTCGTGTGGCGGGGCACGACCCCGATCCCCGGTGCTGCTGATGCGGTGGCCGCCCTGCGAAGGGCCGGCCACCGCGTCGCGTTCTGCACGAACAACTCCGCCGCCACGGTCGACCGCTACGTCGAGCGTCTGGTCGCCGCAGGCATCGACGCGTCGCCCGAGGAGGTCGTGACCTCGGCCCAGGCCGTCGCCACGCTGCTCGAGCCGGGGGACCGGGCGCTGGCGGTGGCTGACACGGGCGTCGTCGAGGCGCTCGAGGCGAGAGGGGTCGAGGTGCACCGGCCCGGCCACGACGCCCGGGTCGACGCCGTGGTGGTCGGCCTCTGGCGCTCCTTCGACTACGCGGCGATGGACGCCGCCACCGTGGCCATCGCCGGGGGCGCACGGTTCCTCGCCACGAACACCGACAGCCGGTTCCCCCGGGAGGACGGCTTCGGCCCCGGTTGCGGAGCCCTCGTCGCCTCGATCGCCACCGCCACGGGCGCGACGCCCGAGGTCGCCGGGAAGCCGTACGCGCCCATGGTGCGCCTCGTCCGGGAGCGCTTCGGGGACCACGGGGTCGTGGTGGGTGACACGCCCGCCACCGACGGAGCGCTGGCGGAGGCCCTCGGCTGGACCTTCGGCCTGGTGCTCACCGGGAACACCGCGGCAGGCGAGGAGCCCGCGGGGATCGACCCCGACTGGGTGGCCGCCGACCTTGCCTCCCTCGTCGCCCGCCACGGGGGACGACCGGCTCCTGCCGCGCGATGAGCCGGCGTCCGCTCGACGCAGAGCTCGTCCGGCGTGGCCTCGCCGGGGACCGCGAGCAGGCTCGGCAGTTGGTCGCCGACGGCCTGGTCCTCGTGTCCGGCTCGGTCGCCGAGACGCCCTCCCGGCAGGTCCAGCCCGGGGAGCCGCTGGTGCTCCGCCGCCCACCCCGCTACGTCGGCCGGGGCGGGTTGAAGCTGGAGGCGGCCCTCGACCGGTTCGAGATCGACGTCGCCGGCCTGAGGGCGCTGGACGCCGGCGCGTCCACCGGTGGCTTCACCGACTGCCTCCTCCAGCGTGGCGCCGAGCACGTGTGGGCCGTCGACGTGGGGCGGAACCAGCTGCACGAGCGCCTCCGGGCGGACCCTCGCGTCACGTCGATGGAGCGCACCGACATCCGGAAGGTCGACCCCGAGGCGATCGGCGGCCCGGTGCCCCTGCTGATCGGCGACCTGTCCTTCATCTCCCTCCGCACCGTGGCGCCCGCCCTCGTCCGCCTCGTCCAGCCGGGCGGCCGGATGGTCCTGCTCGTCAAGCCGCAGTTCGAGGCGACCCGGGCAGAGGCATCCCGGGGGAGGGGCGTCGTGGCGGATCCCGACGTCTGGCGTCGATCCATCCGGGAGGTGGATGCCGCGCTGGGGCAGGCTGGAGCCTCCATGATGGGTCTCATGTGCTCACCGATCCGTGGTGCCGAGGGCAACGTGGAGTTCCTGCTCGACGCCGAGGTCACGGCGGGCGGCGCCCGTTCCCGGCTCACGGACGCCACCCTCGACGCCGTGATCGCCGAGGCGGCGGGAGCCGACCGCCCGGAGCCAGCGTCGTGAGCGCGTTCGGGATCCTCGTCCACCACGAGCGCGCCGCTGCGTGGGCCGTCGGGGCGGACCTCGTCGACTGGCTCACCCAGCGCGGCCACGAGGTGCGGCTCCCTGCGGTCGACGCTGAGCGGATCGGGCGGAGCGAGGTCGCAGTGCCCGACGACGAGCTCGTCGAAGGCCTCGACCTCATGGTCGGGATCGGCGGCGACGGCACGATCCTCCGCGCCGTGGACGCCGCCGCGGACTGCGACGTCCCGGTGCTCGGCGTCAACGCCGGGCACCTCGGCTACCTCTCGGTCGTCGAGTCCGACGGCGTGCGCGTGGCGGTGAAGCGGTTCCTCTCCGGCGACGCGAAGGTGCAGGAGCGGATGCGGCTCTGCGTCACCCGGCAGGGACCGGAGGGACCCGTCACGAAGACGGCGCTCAACGAGGTGGTCCTCGCCCGCGAGGAGGTCGGCCACACCGTGCGCGTGGAGGTCGCCCTCGACGGGGAGCGGTTCACCCCCTACGTCGCCGACGGCCTCATCATCGCCACGCCCACCGGCTCCACCGCCTACGCGTTCAGCGTGCGTGGGCCGATCATCGCCCCGGGGCACAAGGCGATCCTCCTGGCGCCGGTCGCCCCCCACATGCTCTTCGACCGCCCGCTGGTGCTCGACCACACGAGCGAGGTCCGCCTCACGGTCCGCGGCCACCGCCCGGCGATGCTGAGCGTCGACGGTCGGGAGGGCGAGGAGGTGACCGACGGCGAGGTGGTCGTCTGCACCGCCTCCCCCAAGCCGGCCCGGCTCATCCACTTCGGCCGCCAGCACTTCCTGTCGGTGCTCCGGGCCAAGTTCGGCCTGCCCGAGCGCTGAGCCGAGGCGCCCGACGGCACAGGGCGGTGGCGCTGGGGCGAGACCCCGGCCAACTAGCCTCGGTTCGTCATGTTGGTGGAGCTGGCCGTCCGCGACCTCGGGGTGGTCTCGTCGCTCAGGGTCGATCTGGGGCCGGGGATGTGTGCGGTCACCGGCGAGACGGGCGCCGGCAAGACGCTCATCGTCGAGGCGATCGGACTGCTCCTCGGCGCTCGCTCCGACGCCGGACGGGTGCGGCCCGGTGCCGCCGAGGCGGTGGTCGAGGGCCGGTTCGTCGACGGCGACCGGGAGACGGTCCTTCGCCGGGTCGTCCCCGCCAAGGGCCGTTCCCGCTGCTACGTCGACGGCAACCTCGCCACGCTCGCCGAGCTCACCGCGGCCGGCGCAGGCCTCGTCGAGATCCACGGGCAGCACGCCCAGCAGGTCCTGCTGCGCCCGCGCGCGCAGCGCGACGCCCTCGACCGGTTCGGGCGCATCGACACCGAGCCGTACCGGGCGGCGCGCACAGGGGTGCGGGAGCTCGCGGCCGAGCTCGAGGCGCTCGGAGGCGACGAGCGGGAACGGGCCCGGGAGCTGGACCTCGTGCGGTTCCAGGTCGCGGAGATCGACGCCGCCGCCCTCGACGACCCCGACGAGCTCGACGTGCTCGCCCAGCGCGAGGAGCTGCTCGCCGGAGCGACGGAGGCCCGGGCCCACGGCACCGCCGCGGCGGGGCTGCTCGGGACCGACGACGGGGCGGCGGACCTCGTCGCCCGGGCGATCGCCCGGCTGTCCGACCACCCGGTGTTCGAACCGATCGTCACCCGCCTGCGGTCGCTCGCGGTCGAGGTCGGCGACTGCGCCGCCGAGCTGCGGGCGCTCACCGACGGGCTGCAGGACGACCCCGAGCAGCTCGCCGCGGTGCGGGCCCGGCGGCAGTCGCTCCTCGAACTCCGCCGGAAGTACGGCGACACCATCGCGGAGATCGTCGCCTACGGGGACGAGGCGCGAGCCCGCGTGGAGGAACTGGAGGGGCGAGACGCCCGCGCCGCCGCCCTGGAGCACGAGCTCGCCGCGGCGCAGGAGCGCCTCCGCAAGGAGGCCGAGGCGCTGGCCGTCGCCCGCAGCGACGCCGCACCCCAGCTCGCCGCCGCGGTCCTCGCCTGCCTCGAAGAGGTCGGCCTCGCGCACGCGCGCTTCGAGGTGCGCGTCGATGGCGACGACGGCGGCGACGTCCAGTTCCTGCTCGCGGCGAACAAGGGGATGGAGCCCGCGCCGCTCGCCAAGGTGGCCTCGGGCGGCGAGCTCTCCCGGGTCATGCTGGGCGTGCACCGGGTGCTGTCGGCCGGCCCGGCCACGATGGTCTTCGACGAGGTCGACGCCGGCATCGGCGGGGTGACCGCAGCAGCGGTGGGCGCCTCCCTGGCCCGGCTCGCCGAGGAGCGGCAGGTGCTCGTCGTGACCCACCTCCCGCAGGTCGCCGCCTGCGCGGACGTGCAGCTGTCGGTGCGGAAGGACAGCGACGACACGATGACCACGTCGACGGCGACGGTCCTCGACGAGGACGAACGGGTCGTCGAGCTCGCCCGGATGCTGTCCGGTCAGCCCGACAGCGAAGCCGCGCACCGCCACGCCCGCGAGCTCCTCGTCTCGTCGCGGGGAGCCGCCTGATGGCGCGCCGCACCAGCCGACGGCCCCGCACGAGCGCCACCGGCTCACCACCCCTCGTCGTGCGCGGGCCGGGCCACGCGGATCCGCGCACCAAGGACCTCGTCAGCCGGCTCACGCCCGGCGACGTGGCGATCATCGACCACGAGGACATCGACCGGATCGCTGGCGAGTCCCTCGCCGCGTCGGGGGTGGTGGCCGTCGTGAACGCTGCGGCGTCGACCACCGGCCGCTACCCGAACGAAGGCCCACTCGTCGTCCTCGACGCCGGCATCGTGCTGGTCGACGGCTGCGGACCGGAGGTCATGTCGATCCCCGACGGTGCGGACGTCGTCATCGACGGCGACCGGATCGTGGTCGACGGTCAGGTCGTGGCCAGCGGCCGCCGGCAGAGCCGTGGCGCCGTCGAACGCACCCACGCGGTCGCACACGAACAGCTCGAGGCGGAGTTCATCCGGTTCATCGACAACACCATGACCTACGTCGACGACAACCTCGACCTGCTGTCCGACGACTTCGTGGTCCCCGACGTGGGCGTCGACTTCGAGGGGCGGCACGTCCTGCTGGTCGTCCGTGGCCACGACTACCGCGAGGACCTCGCGCTCATCCGCAGCACCGGCTACGTCGCCGAGATGAAGCCCGTCCTCGTCGCCGTCGACGGCGGGGCGGACGCCCTCCTCGAACACGGGCTGAGCCCCGACGTCATCGTGGGCGACTTCGACTCCGTCTCGGAACGGGCGCTCCGCTCGGGCGCCGCGCTCGTCGTGCACGCCTACCGGGACGGTCGGGCACCCGGAGCGAAGCGGCTGGAGGAGCTCGGGCTGCCCTACCTGCTGTTCCCGGCGTCGGGGACGAGCGAGGACATCGCCATGCTGATGGCGTACGAGCACGGGGCCGAGCTCATCGTCGCGGTCGGCACCCACACCTCGATGGTCGACTTCCTCGACAAGGGCCGCCGCGGCATGGCCTCCACCGTGATCACCCGCATGAAGGTCGGACCCATCCTCGTGGACGCGAAGGGCGTGAGCCGCCTCTATCGCAACAGGGTCCGCAAGCGCGACCTGCTGCTGATGGTCGTCGCCGCGCTGGTGGCGCTCGCGGTGCTGACGATGGTCTCGGAGCCGATCCGCCTCATCATCCGCGCCTACTGGGCCGACTTCACGAACTGAGCCCCCGACATGGTCAACATCCGGTTCCACATCGTCTCCATCACCGCGGTCTTCCTCTCCCTCGCCATCGGGATCTTCATGGGTTCGAGCCTCCTCGACCGAGCGACGGTCGGCTCGCTGACGAACACCCAGCGCAGCCTGGAGGAGAAGATCGCCGAGCGGAGCAAGCAGAACGACGCGCTGCGGTCCTACGTCGCTCGGATGGACGAGGTGACCGGCGAGTTCGCGGGCGGTCCGATGCGCACGCTGCTCAAGGGCACGGTGACGGACCAGGTCCTCGTGGTGGCCGCTCGCGGGGTCTCACCCGAGGGGGTCGACACGGTGCAGGCGGACCTCGCCGCCATCGGCGCCCCGCTCGCCGGCGTGGTGTGGTGGGAGCCGCGAGCCGAGCTGGTCGACGGCGGCGTCCGCAGCGCGGTCGCGAAGACCGTCGGCGCCGACGCGGGTGACTCGGCGGACACCGTCAGGAACCTCGCCACGGGTCGCCTCGCCGAGACCCTGGCTGCCGTGGGGACCACGCCCGGCGGGGGTGCGGCCCAGGGTGGTGCCGACGGTGCAGGGGAGGGTCCGCAGGGCCCCGAGCAGCCCGAACCGGGTGCCGGTCCCGCTCCCACGACCACCACGACGGTGCCCGAGGCGAGCTCCCAGGCGGCGACGCTGCTCGAGCAGCTGACCTCCGACGGGATGCTGACCTGGTCGGTGCAGGGCACGGGTGCGCCCCGCCCGCTGATCTCCGATCGGCCGCTGCGCGTGGTGGTCATCTCCGGTGAGGGCGCCGACGAGCACCAGCACGACGCCCTGCGTCGTCTCGCGGGGGCGCTCTCCGCGCGGATGGCTGGCCGGGTCGTCGCCTGCGAGATGCTCGACGCTGCGGCCTCCACGGACCTGGTGCAGCGCTCGATCGACGAGCCGGACCTGAGGGGCACGTTCATCGAACCCCTCCGCGAGAACGGCGCGGTCTCTGATTCGCTGGCGAGCATCGACGCACTCGACCAGCCCTTCGGCCGGTTCGCGCTCCTGCGCCTGCTCGCCACCGCTCCCGCGGACGCCACGGGCGCGTACGGGATCACGTCGAGCGCCGCCAGCGCGTTCCCGACGTCGTGAGCGCCGGCGCGCCGGCGCGCACGGTGCCCGAGGAGCGGGCCCTCAGCCGCGCGACGGGCGCCATGGCCGTCGTGACCGCGGTGTCGCGGGGCACGGGCTTCCTCCGCACCGTGGTGGTCACGAACGTCCTCGGCGTGACGTTCATCGCGAACACCTACCAGACGGCCAACACGGTCCCGAACGTCGTCTTCGAGCTCCTCGCTGCCGGCGCGCTCCAGGCGGTGCTGGTGCCGGCGCTCGTCTCCACCGTGGACCGCGGCGACGACCGCGACACCGGCCACGTGGCGGGAGCGGTGATCGGTCTGACCGGACTGGTGCTGGGGGTGCTCGCCGTGATCGGGATGGTGCTCGCCCGCCCGATCATGGGCGTCTTCCTGTCGGACCTGAACGACACCGCCGTGCGGGCGAAGGCCATCGACCTGGGCGCCGTGATGCTGTGGTTCTTCCTGCCGCAGATGGTCCTCTACGCCGCGAACGTCGTGGCGACGGCCCTCCTCAACTCCACCGACCGGTTCGTGATCCCAGCGGTCGCACCGGTGCTCAACAACGTGGTGGTGATCGGCGCCTACCTCTGGTTCGGTGCCCTGCTCAGCGGGGCGACCCCGTCGCTCGACCTGACCACCCTCGAGCTGTGGGTCCTCGCCGGGGGCACCACGGCAGGCGTCGTCGCGTTCTGCGCGCTGCCGGTCGCTGCGGCCGCCCGGCGGTACCCGCTCCGCCCCAACCTCGACTGGCGGCACCCCGTCGTCCGGCGGTTGGCCGGCGACGGCATGTGGGCCGCGCTGTTCCTGTCCGCCACCCAGATCCTCCTCGTCGTGATGCTCCAGGCCGCCAACCGGCGCGAAGGCGCGGTCGCGGTGTACCAGCTGGCCTGGACGCTGTTCCTGCTGCCGCACTCGGTCGGATCGGTGCCGGTGATGACCACCAGGTTCCCGAGCATGTCGCGGGACGCCGCGGCGGGGGCCTGGGAGCGCTTCAGTGAGACGCTGAGCGGCGGCGTCCGATCGATCGCAGCGCTCACCATCCCGGTGACCGGCCTGCTCATCGCGCTGGCGGAGCCCGTCGTGCGCCTGGTGGTGCACGGCGCGCCGGCTCGCCGCGCTCCCGAGATCGCGCTCGCCGTCGTCGGGTTCGCTCCGGGGATCATCGGCTTCGGCCTCCTCCTGCTCTTCACCCGCGCCTGCTACGCGATGGGCGACATGCGCACCCCGACCTACGTCAACGCCAGCGCCGTCGCGCTCGGGTGCGCGCTGATCCTCGGTGTCGCTCCGCACGTCGGCGGGCGGTGGCTGGTCGCCGTCATCGGCCTCGCCCACAGCTTCGTGATGCTCCTCGGCGCGCTCGTGCTCGGGGTGATCGTGGACCGCCGCCTCCGCAGCCACGGCGTGCACGGCCCGCTCGGCCCGTGGGCACCGGTCGGCGTCACGGTGCTCGCAGCGCTCGTGACCGCAGCGGGCGCTCGGCTCGTGTGGCTCGCGGTGTCGCCCTCCACCTTCGCCACACGGGCGGCCGTCGCAGTCATCGGCGCGGCCATCGCCGCCGGGGCCCTCGCCGGCGCCCACCGCGTGCTCAGCGGGGTGCGCCCGAAGGCGCTCGTCCGCTCGTACGGCTCCGACCCCGGCAGGTTCTCCCGATGACCCACGAGGGCCGGCTCCGGGTCGTCGAGCTCATGGGCCCCGCGGAGGGCGGGATCCGGACCCACGTCGCCGAGCTGACGACGCGCCTGCCCGGCGTGGACGTCGACCCGCTCGTCGCGGGACCTCCCGGCGCGCTCGGGGGGCGGCCCGTGGACGCGGCGGTCGCGGTGCCGGCGGGCCTCTCGCCTGCGGCGCTCCGGCGGGCCGCTCGCCAGCTCGCACGCGTGGGTCCTGCCGACCTCGTCCACGCGCACGGCCTGAAGGCCGGCTGGACGGCGGTCACCTCGCGGCCTCGGCGCCCCGTGGTCCTGACCGCCCACAACCTCGTCCTCGACGAGGGTCCGCGGGGGCGGCTGCTCCGGCTGCTCGAGCGGGAACTGGTCCGGCGGGTCGACCACCTCATCTCGCCGTCGCCGGCGATCGACCGGCACTTCGAGGACCTGCTGCCGCCCGAGCGTCGCAGCGTCGTCGTGCCGGCGTTCCCGCTCCCGCAGCCGGGCGCTGACCGTGCCGCGGTCCGGAAGGAGCTGTGGCCCGAGCTCGCGGCGGACACCCCGCTGGTGGTGGTCGTCGCCCGCCTGCACCCCCAGAAGGGCCTCCACACCTTCGTGGACGCGTGGGCGCGGGTGACCCGCGACCTTCCCGAGGCTCGGGCCGTGGTCGTGGGGGAGGGGCCCTCCCGCTCGGAGCTCCAGGCAGCCGTGGACGGTGCGGGGCTCGGTGACTCGCTCCGGCTGGTCGGCGCCCGCCATCCGGCGACCGCACCGATGGAGGCCGCCGACGTCGTCGCCCTCAGCTCGATCTGGGAGGCGATCCCGATCGTCGTGCCCGAAGCGGCGCTCCTCGGCACCCCCGTGGTCACGACCGACGTCGGTATCGTCTCGACGGTGGTCACCGACGGCTCGACGGGGTCAGTGGTGGGGGTGGGCGACGCCGAGGGCCTCGCCCGCGGGATCGTCGCCCTCCTGAGCGACCCCGGGGCCGCTCGGCGCGCCGGCGAGCGGCTCCGGGCCGAGTCGCTCACCCGGTTCGACCCCGACCGGCTCACCGGCGAGGTGGCCGAGGTCTACCGGCGAGTGGTCGAGCGGTGAGCCGAGCGTCCCGGCACGTGGCCCGCGCCCTGCTCGCACTCGTCGCCCTGGTGCTCCTCCTGGTGCCCCAGGTGGCGGGCGCGACGCCCGGTGGGGCGACCGGAGCCCCACGCGGTCGGGTCGTGGTGGTGGCCGCCCCCCACCTCACGTGGGAGCGGTTCAGGTCGTCGCCCACGCCTGCGCTCGGGCGTCTCTTCGAACGGTCGGCGGTGGCGTCGCTCTCGGTCCGCACCGCCGCCCTCGAGCCGGGCCCGTCGCCCGCCTACCTCACGATGGGCAGCGGTAACCGGGCCGTGGGCGACGACGAGTCGGAGCGCGACGGCGTGGTGCTCGGCCGCGACGAGGTCTGGAACGGCGAGACCGGCGCCCAGGTGTTCCGCCGGCTCGCAGGGATCGAGAGCGAGGCGCCGCTCCTGGCCGTCAACGTGCCGCGCCTCCGCTCGGCGAACGACGAGGAGCGCTACGGCACGAAGGTCGGAGCACTCGGAGAGGCGCTCCGCAGGGCCGGTCGGCGCGTCGCGGTCATCGGGAACGCCGGGCACTCGGTCCACGACGTCACCCGCCGTCACGCGGCCCTCTTCGGCGTGGACCCCCACGGCGCGCTCGCAGCCGGAGCGGTCGGTCCGGAGCTGCTCGAGGTCGACGCCGGCGCCCCCTTCGGCGTCCGGTCGCGCCTCTCGGCGGTCACCGACGCCGTGCGGACCGAGCTCGGCCGTTCGGACGTGGTGATGGTGGAGCTCAGCGACCTGGCCCGGGCCGAGGCCGAGCGGCCGAACACGAGCGTCGAGCGGGGCGACGAGCTGTACGAGGAGGCGCTCCGACGCGACGACGCCGTGGTACAGGCGGTCCTCGCCGACGTGGACCTCTCCCGCGACACCGTGGTGGTCGTCGCTCCCGACCCGCCGGCCGGTGACGAGCAGCTCACCGTGTTCTCGATCGCCGGTCCGGGGGTGCAGGTGGGTTGGGCGACCTCCGGCACCACCCGCCGAGCGCGCTACGTGGCGCTCACGGACGTGGCGCCGACCGTGCTGGAACGGTCGGGGGTCGACGTCCCCCACGGCATGGAGCCCACCGCCGTGACGACGGTGGCCGACCGGACGCCCCTCGCCGGAAAGCTGGACGCTCTCGTCACCGCCTCCCACCGGGCGGAGCTGCGCGACCGGACCTTCGGCCCGTTCGCCGTGGTGTTCGTCGGGCTGGTCGTGATCGACCTGGCGCTCGCCATCCTCTGCCTGTCGCGCTACCCGCAGCTCACACGGTGGGTCGCGGCGATGTCGATGTGGATCCTCGCCGTGCCGTTCGTCGCCTACCTCCTCGGGGCGGTGCCGCTCGAAC
>Ga0182743_1003749_pt1 | contig 11955 bp, 13 predicted proteins | sample eDN3rd30CKraftOP_FD_128522 | JGI IMG/M metagenome (GOLD analysis project Ga0182743, IMG submission 128522) | Enriched Organic Plus compost microbial communities from Emeryville, California, USA - eDNA 3rd pass 30_C Kraft OP (version 2) (version 2) ... | reverse complement strand
TCGCCGTTCAGCGACTTGGCCAGGTCGAGCAGCCGGCGGCGCGGACGCTCGCTGAGCTGGTAGTAGGCGCGGATCAGATCGAGCGTCTCCTTGCGGGCGAACATCTCGCTCTTGGCTTCCACGTCCTCGGCCTCGGCCCGCTGCTCGGCCTCGATGCGGTCGCGGCCTCCGCCGAAGGCACGATCCATTCCGTGCGCATGACCACCCGCAAGCCGCCGGCCGGGCTGAAGGGCGCGCCGCATCTGGAGAAGAACAATATTTCCGTGGATGGCCTGAACGAGGCCAAGCTGGTGTTCAGAGGCACGGCCCGTGAAGCCGCCGCCGGCTTCCCCGCCAATGTGAACGTGGCCGCGGCCCTGTCCCTGGCCGGCGTCGGCCCCGACAAGACGATGATCGACATCTGGGCCGACCCGGCCGTGACGCGCAATTGCCATTCGATCGAGGTCGATTCCGATTCAGCACGCTTTACGATGTCGATCGAGAACGTCCCGTCGGAGAATCCGAAGACCGGAAAGAACGTCGCCCTGTCGGTGATCGCAACGCTGCGAAAGATGACCGCGCCGCTCGCAGTCGGCACCTGAACCCGGATTGTTCTCTCATCGGCGGAATCCGATCATGGCCAAGACACGTTCAAGCAGCGTCCGGGCAAGCAAAGTATCCCGAAAGTCGGCCGCTCCGACCCCCGCGCGGCGCAAAGCCAAGATCAAAGCGCGGTCCAGGACAACCACGCCGGTCTATCGTCTGGTCGATCCGGCGGACTCTCAGATGACCCGGGAGCAAGCCGCGTTGCGCGACGCGATCCTGTCCGGACCACGCGGCAAGCGCACCACGGTCAACGGTCCGTTCGCGGTCTGGCTTCAGGCTCCAGTGTTCGGTCAATTGGCGCAGCAACTTGGCGCCCATTGCCGATACAAGACAGCGCTCGAACCCCGGTTGTCGGAGTTCACCATTCTCGTCACGGCGCGACTCTGGAAGGCGCAATATGAGTGGTACGCTCACGAGCCGATGGCGTTGAAGGCTGGCGTCAAATCCGACACGATCAAGGATATCAAGGCTGGCCGACTGCCGAAATCGGCGCCGAAGGACGAGCGCGCGCTGTACGATTTCATCCGCGAGCTTTACAGGACCAAGCGCGTCAGCGACCGCAATTACAAGCGCGTCAGAGCCTTTCTCGATGACGGCGCAATGGTCGAACTGATCGGGATCCTCGGCTATTACGCTTTGATCTCGATGACGCTGAACACGTTCCGCGCCGCGCTGCCGGCCGGCGAAAGGTTGCCCTTCGCCGAACCGGCCTGACGCGCCGACAGCCCTTAGTGGCCGTGCTTCATCTTGCCGTGGTCATTCATCTGACCCTGGTCGTGACCGCCGCCATGATCCGCACCGTGGTCACCGGTCTTGCTGCCCATGCCGTGGACAGCGTATTCGATCTCGACCTTGCCGGCGTTCTCGAACTCCAGCGTCCCGGACACGAGCTGGCCCTCCTTCAGCGGACGTTTCAAGTCCATCAGCATGATGTGGTACGAGCCCGGCTCAAGCTTGACCGTCTCGCCCGGCTTGATCTCCAGTCCTTTGGACAGCGGACGCATCCGCATGACGCCGTCGACGGTCGCCATCTCGTGAAGCTCGAAACGCCCTGAGACCTCCGAGGAGCCACCGATCAGCCGGTCGGGCTTTGAGCCCTTATTTGTGATGCTGAGGTAGCCGCCGGCGACCGGCGCCCCTTGAGGCGTCGCCCGGCTCCAGGGATGAACGATGTGGAGGTTGCCGACGGTGTAATCGTGCGCGAAAGCAGGGATGCTGGCGAGGCAAAGGGATGCCGCCAGAAGGCTGCGAATCAACATGGGGAAACTCCCGAGAATGCGGGCCGCTCGATGCGGCTCATGAATGCAGACGAATTGGTGGGGTCGGCATTCAGACCGGCGGCGGACCGCGCGGATTCTGCGGGGTTCGAATGGTCGGCGGCGCGAGAAGACCGACATCGGTGGGCACCGCCACGACGGGCTTGACCCAGTCGAGGATGGATATGGCCGCATCGACGGGAGGCAGGCTGGCGCCGCCAGCACAGCCGCCGAGCATACAGGCCGCGCAATCGGCCGTGCCCGGCCGATGATCGAGCGGTGTTTCGCCCGCCGAGCCATCAGCCAACGCGGCGCACAGCACCAGAAGCGGCGTCGGAGCGCCGACAGCGGGCGGTATCATGGCTGAAAGCAGGCCCTGAGTCGCCAGCGCATAGGCGACAGCCAAGGCGATCAGACGTGCAGGAGCCCGGAAACGAACCATGCCCCCCTATAGGGGAATGGCGTCGGCGCGTCCACGCGGCAGGCCATTCGCGATTGGCGAATGCCGTCAGGATCGAAACTGCAACGTCATACGTTCCATGCTAAATTGGCTTCAGCAACAGACCGGAAACGGCGCCGTGACCGCTTACCCGCCCCCCGACACCAACGGTCGGATCATACCGTTCCGGCGCCGAGGAGCGGTTGTTTTCCATCATCCGCCCGCACCGCCTCCCGACCCCGCGAAGGGGCTGGGCGAATACGAGCGCACAAACAGCGATGGGCCAGACGAATTCCGGCACCGAATGAAGATGAACGGGCTTGCCGCCCTGGTCGCCATCGTCCTCATCGCTCTCGGCCTGTGGATCGTCGATGCGATGGTCGCGATCCGCGACGGGCAGAATTGCGCCCTCACCGGCCGGAAGAATTGCGACGCGATCGCGATCACTTCTTCGTTTTGAAACCGGCAGACGAATCGGACCCGGAGCCGCCGGTCAGCGCGACTGGATCGATTCGTTCCGGGCGGTCCGGGAACGGCCATCGGATTTGACCGACAGCGAAACCGGCGCGACACCGCGACTGACAAAACCGAGCTGCCGCGCGGCAGCCACCGTCACGTCGATGACCCGGCCCCGGATGAAGGGGCCACGGTCATTGATCCGGACCACCACCGATCGGCCATTGCGCTTGTTGGTGACTCGCACCCTGGTTCCGAAGGGCAAGGTCCGGTGCGCCGCCGTAAGCCCGTGTTTATTGGCTTTTTCGCCACTGGCGGTGGTCCGCCCGTGAAAGCTGTAGAACGAAGCCATCCCGCTTTCGGCGGCCGCAGGCGCGGGCGTGAACGAGACAAGTGCCATGCCAACGACAGCGCCGGCTGCCGCAAAACATCTTGCGATCAAGGGTTACCCCTCCCCGATTGGCCCCAGCCAACGGGTGCGCACCCAACCGCCAAATGCGGCTATCGTTGGACCGAATCGAAGGATTTCGGATATTCTCTAAAGAGAGCGACCATTCCGGTCGGCGATCCGGCATCGCTTTCCGGTGTGTTCCCTTTCGACGGGCGGTCGCGGCATTGAACTCGTCCCGCCACTTCGCTATACGGGCTCTCGGCTTCGGACCGGGGGCAGTCTGATACACCCCGCGCCGCCGGCCGATCGGCCCGCATGGCGCCAAAACTCATACTAATCAGGAACTTGCGATGTCGTCGACCTTCGATACCGTGGCCAATATCATCGCTGAAACCTGCGACATCCCCCGGGACACGATCAAGCCCGAAAGCCACTCCATTGACGATCTGGGCATCGACAGCCTGGACTTTCTCGATATTGCCTTTGCAATCGATAAGGCCTTCGGAATCAAACTGCCCCTCGAGCAGTGGACCCAAGAGGTCAACGACGGCAAAGCCACCACCGAACAATATTTCGTGCTCGGGAATCTCGCTGCACGCATCGATGAGTTGGTGGCTGCCAAGAAGGGCTGAACCAGGCGGGCCGCCGGGGCCCAGCCTTCAGAAAACCAATGCGGCTTGAGTACTTTCAGCTCGTCGATCGCATTCTCGATCTGAACCTGGGCGAGCAGACGATCGGCGTCGAGGCCGTGGTTCCGCTGACCAGCACGATCTTCGAGGGTCATTTTCCCGGCCATCCCCTGATGCCGGGGGTGCTGCTCCTGGAGGCTATGGCTCAGTCGTCCGGCTGGCTGATCATTGGCCAGACTCGGTTTGAGCGCATGCCGTTTCTGGCCTCGGTTCGTGAGGCCAAGTTTCGCAGCTTCGTTTCACCCGGCACAAGGCTGCATGTTTCTGCCAAGCTTGAACATGAGGGATCGGGCTTTGCCGTAACCGAGGCAGAGGTGCGGGCAGACGGAAAGCTCGTCTGCAACGCCAATCTCTCATTTCGAGTCATGCCGTTCCCGAATCCTGATTTCCGCGTCCAGATGGAAGAGACGGCCGCCCGGCTGGCCTTTCCCAAGGAGGCGCTGACGCATGGCTGACCAAGCCCGCGAAGCCTGGATCACGGGCATCGGCATCGTTTCCTGCCTCGGTGAAGGACCGGACGCCCACTGGAAGGCTCTCCAGGAGGCCCGGCCGGCGGCGGACGACCAGACGCAAGCGCCGTATCTCATCCATCCGGTCGACGGCCTCGACTACGACAAGCAGATTCCGAAGAAGGGCGACCAGCGGCAGATGGAGCCCTGGCAGCGCATCGGGACCTATGCCGCCGGGCTCGCGCTGGAATCCGCCGGCGTGAAGGGGAACACCAGCATCCTGTCGCGCATGGACATGATCGTGGCGGCCGGCGGTGGCGAGCGCGATCAGGCGGTCGATAGCGCCATCATGACCGGAATGCCGAAAGCCCCCGAGCCCGAAGCGTTTCTGAACGAGCGGCTGACCAGCGATCTGCGCCCGACCCTGTTCCTGGCCCAGCTATCGAATCTGCTGGCCGGCAACATCTCCATCGTCCACGGCGTCACGGGCTCCTCGCGCACGTTCATGGGCGAGGAATCCTCCGGCGTGAATGCCTTGCGGATCGCTCTGGCGCGCATCCAGGCGGGTCAGAGCGACATCGGCCTGGTTGGCGGCAGCTACAATGCCGACCGGCCGGACCTGTTGATGCTTTACGAGTTCGCCGGTCATGCCCTGAAGGCGCCGTTTGCTCCCGTCTGGGAGCGCAAGGATCGAAGCGGGTTCGCACTCGGCTCTATGGGGGCCTTCCTCATCATCGAGGCCCGCGAGCATGCGCAGGCGCGGGGCGCCGTTCCGATCGCCCGCCTGACGGCGACGCTCGCCGACAACGCCCGGCGCCAGAATCCGGGAGCGATCAAGGACTCGCTCGAACGGATGTGGGCGACGCTTCCGGCGCCTTTGTTGCCGGATCGCCACGTCATCATCTCGGGCGCCACAGGTGCCGCGCCCGCGACCGCGGAGGAGCGGGACTTTCTGAGCAACCATCGTGACGTTGCGGTCCGCGCCACCGGTACTTATCTCGGCCACGGGGTGGAGCCGCAGTTTCTTATGAACGTCGCATTGGCCGCTGTAGCCGTGAACCGTGGCGAGCTATTCCCGCCCTGCGATACGACCGGCGTCGAGCGACCGTTTTCCGGTTCAATCGCTCAGGCCATTGTCACGGGCGTCGGCCATTGGCGAGGCGAAGGCCTGGCGTTGGTCGAAGCGGTAAGCTGAGGCATGACCCCGAAACACGGGCACCGGTTTTCGGATACGATCATGCCCAGCCAAGACTAGGAGAGGCCCATGGCGGCCAAGAAGGACAGCGCCGGACGGCCGGTTGTCGTTGTGACCGGCATGGGCATCGTGACCTCGCTCGGCACGGGCAAGGACGAGAATTGGGCCCGGCTGACCGGTGGCGTCTCCGGCATTCGCAACATCACACGCTTTCCGACCGATGGGCTGCGGACACGCTTCGCGGGCACCGTGGATTTCGTGCCGTTGAATGATTGGTCGACGCCTGCGTTGTCCGAACGGCTGGCGCAGATCGCGGCCGAGGAGGCTCTCGCCGAGTCCGGCATCGGCATTCGGGGCGACTTTCCCGGTCCGCTGTTCCTGGCGGTGCCGCCCATCGAGCTGGAATGGCCTCAACGCCTGAAGCTGGCTCAGGTCGGCGCCGATGGCGATGACACGCTGACCTATCAGCATGCTCTCGCCGCAGCGCGCACCGGACAGTTCAAGTCGTATCACGAGCGGTTCATGTTCATGTCGGTGGCAGACCATCTGGCCGAGCAATTCGGTACCAAGGGTTCTCCCATCTCGCTATCGACGGCCTGCGCCTCCGGCGCGACGGCGATCCAGCTCGGCGTCGAGGCGATCCGGCGCGGCGAGACCGATGCCGCCCTTTGCATCGGCTCCGATGGCTCGGTCAATCCCGAGGCGCTGATCCGCTTCCAGCTCCTGTCGGCGCTGTCGATGTCCACGGAACCGCCGGAGCAAGCCTCCAAACCGTTCTCCAAGAACCGCGACGGCTTCGTCATGGCGGAGGGCAGCGCCGCGCTCGTGCTCGAAAGCCTCGACGGCGCGAAGGCGCGAGGCGCGAAAATTCTCGGCGTTCTCGAAGGCTGCGGCGAGATGACCGACGCCTTCCACCGCACACGGTCGAGCCCGGACGGCAAGCCGATCGTGGGATGCATCAACTCGGCCATCGCCGACGCCGGACTTTCGCCCGACGATATCGACCACATCAACGCCCACGGCACCTCGACACCGGAAAACGACAAGATGGAGTCTCTCGGCGTCATCACGGTTTTCGGGGAACGGGCCACGCAAATCCCGATCTCGTCGAACAAGTCCATGATCGGTCATACGCTATCGGCCGCTGGAGCCATTGAGGCCGTGGTCTCTCTGATGACGCTGCAAAATCAGCGTATCCCCCCGACCATCAACCATCGGGTGCCCGACCCGGCAATCCCACTCGATGTGGTCCCGAACGAGGCGCGCGACGCGCGCGTCACCCATGTCATCTCCAACTCCTTCGGCTTTGGCGGTCAGAACGTGTCGCTCGTGATGGGCGGTGAGCCGCAATGAGCGTTGCCGAGGCTGGGACCACCATGCGCGCGCTATCGCTGCTCGGTGACCGCAAGGTTGAACTGATCGAGACGCCCGCCCCGCCGCCGCCTGGCGATGGCGAGGTGCAGATCAATGTGAAAGCGGTCGCGCTGAACCACCTCGACCTGTGGGGCTTCCGCGGCATGGCCTTCGCCAAGCGCAAGTTTCCGCTGATCGTCGGTGTCGAGGCGGCCGGCGAGATCGCCGCGACCGGTGCCGGTGCGAGCCGCTTCAAGCCCGGCCAGCGCGTGGCGATGTATGGCGCGCTGACCTGCGGCACCTGCCCCGCCTGCCGGGAGGGCCGGGACAATCTCTGCGAAAACGTCGGCGGCATCATGGGCTTCCATCTCGACGGTTTCGCTCGCGATCGACTCAACCTGCCCGAACGGCTGGTGATCCCCGTTCCCGATGGCGTGAGCATGCGGGACGCCGCCTGCGCGCCCATCGGCTTCTCGACCGTCGAGCACATGCTGTTCGACAACGCCAAGCTTCAACCCGGAGAAACGGTTCTGGTGCAGGCGGGCGGATCGGGCATCGGCACCGCCGCCATCAAGATGGCCAAGGCCATCGGCTGCACCGTCATCACCACGGTCGGCGACGACGAGAAGGCGGAGAAGGCGCGCGCGCTCGGCGCCGATCACGTCATCAATTATCGCACGCAGCGCTTCGAGACGATCACGCGCAAGCTGACCGGAAAGAAGGGTGTGGACGTCGTCTTCGAGCACGTCGGCGGCGAAGGGTTCAACGGCTCGCTTCTGTGCCTGAAACGCGGCGGTCGGCTGGTCACCTGCGGTTCGACGGCCGGGCCGTCGGTGCAATTCAACCTGATGCAGCTCTTCCAGCAACAGTACAAGATTTTCGGCTCGTTCGGAGCCACGATGCGCAACATCGCGACCAGCCTTGATAAGATGGCGGCCGGTCTGACGCCAGTGATCGACACCGAGGTGCCGCTGGCGGAGTTCGAGCGCGGCCTGGAGCGGCTAGAAAGCCGCCGGGTGTTCGGCAAGATCGTCGTCAACTTCTAACGGAGCAGGCCGTGACCGGGCGCGCCGGAGTAAGAGTCTCGCGCCGCCTGAAACGGTTCGGACAAGCCGTTGCTGGGCGGGCCGCGGTCGCGATCCTTAAAGGAATGCGGCTCGTGCCGCTCGACCGGCTATCCGCCATCAGCGCGGCGACGATGCGCACGCTCGGCCCCTGGCTCAAGGAGCACAAGACCGGCCGCGACAATCTCACAGCCGCGTTTCCGGAAAAGTCTCCTGCCGAGGTTGAGGCGATCCTGCGCGGCGTGTGGGACAATCTCGGCCGCGTCGCGGCCGAGTTCGCGCATATCGACCGGCTCTGGGATTACGACGAGACACGGCAACGGCTTGGCCGGATCATGGACGCCGACGAGGATCGCGCGCTCATGATAAAACTGCGCGACGACGGCAAGCCCGCGCTGATCTTTGCCGCACATTTCGGCAATTGGGAATTGCCTGCCCTCCTCGGCCCCGTCTACGACATCCCGAGCACGGTTCTTTACAGGACACCGAACATTCCGGCCTTCGCCGAAGCCATTCGCGAGATGCGCAGCGGCGTCATGGGCACGCTCGTTCCGACCGGCCTCACCGCGCCGGGCAAGCTGGCCGACGCCTTGCGGGCCGGCTCCCATGTCGCGATGCTGGTGGATCAGTATTACGTGCGCGGCGTCGAGGTTACATTCTTCGGGCGACGCACGAGGGCCAATCCGCTGATCGCCCGCCTCGCCAGACACTTCGACTGCCCCATCCATGGCGTCTACGCCGTGCGCCATCCCGGCGGACGTTTGCGGCTGCATGCCACGGACGCGATCGTTCCTGTGCGCGACGCCAACGGCGAGATCGATGTCGAGGGCACGATGCAGGAGATTACCAGCGAGGTGGAGCGCTGGATCCGCGCCCATCCGGAGCAATGGCTGTGGGTGCATCGCCGCTGGCGCGACGCGTGAACCGTGTTGCAATCCGCCAAGCGGATGTCCCTCAACGTCCCGTCTTCACCCGGGTCCACAACCGGTTGATCAGCCGCTGGGTGCGCTGATCGTTGGCCGAGATCGTATAGAGGTCCCTCATCGTCTCCTCGTCGGGATAGATCGAGCTGTCCTCCAGCACCTCGCGGTCGATGTGCTTCTGGCTTGCAAGATTTCCGTTCGGATAGGCGACATGCTCGGTGTTGCGCGCGGCGACCTCCGGACGCATCAGGAAATTGATCAAGGCGTGCGCCTCCTCGACATTCCTGGCGTCACGCGGGATGGCAAGATTGTCGAACCACATCTGCGCGCCGCCCTTCGGAATGGCGTAGCCGATCTCGACACCGCCCTTGGCTTCGGCGGCCCGCGCTTGCGCCTGCTTGATATCGCCGGACCATCCGACAACGAGACAGATTTCTCCCGTGGCGAGCGCGTTCAGATATTCGGATGAGTGGAACTTGCGCACGAAGGGGCGCACCTTGGACACGAGGGCGGCGCCCTTCTCCAGATCGCCTGGCGTTTTGGAGTTCGGATCGAGCCCGAGATAATTCATCGCAGCGGTCAGAATATCCTCTGGCGAGTCGAGCATATGCACGCCGCAGCCGGCGAAGCGCTTCAGACTCTCGGGATCGAACACGATATCCCAGGAGCGCATGGCCTCGGCCACATCGGCCTCCTTGCCTAGAATGTCCTGGGCGCGCGCGACGTTGTAGCCGATGCCCGTTGTGCCCCACATGTAATTGACGGCGTGGCGGTTGTCCGGGTCATAGGTCGCGAGCCGTTTGGTGACCTCCGGCCACGCGAATTTCAGATTCGGGATTTTGTCCTTGTCGAGCGACAGGAACACGCCGGCCTTGATCTGCCTCTCCAGGAAGTAGGCGGTCGGCACCACAACGTCATAGCCGGATTGACCCGCGAGCAGCCGGGTCTCCAACGTATCGTTGGAATCAAATGTGTCGTATTTGACCTGAATGCCGGTTTCCTTGGTGAACGCCTCCAACACGCCGGGCGCGATATAGTCCGACCAGTTGAACACGTTGACCGTGCGCTGGGCGTGTGCCGGCAACGCGACGCACAGGACAGCGGCTGACATCGCAAGAAACAAGCGGCTGATCCAATGCATCGGCCTCTCCGGATCGTATTGAGATCAGCTTTCGGTCGGCAGTCCCGCCGCCTTCCATCCCAGAATGCCACCGGCCAGATGGGCGTCATACGCCAGCCCGGCAGCCTGGGCTGCCTGGGAGGCGGTTACGGACCGGCGCCCTGATCGGCAGGCGAACACCACCTCCCGTCCCTGCGGGTCTGGAATTTGTGCGGGATCAAAGCTCGACAACGGCACCACCACGGCATCCGGATAGCGCTCCGCCGCAACCTCGTTGGGTTCGCGCACATCCACCAGCAGCATCCGCCCCTCGGCCAGGCCTTGGGACACCTCTTGCGGGGTCAGATCGCGCACCGGCGGATTGCGGGGATCGTCGGTCATGAATTCACTCCTCAACAATCAGGAAATGCAGCAGCAAAGCACGCCAGCGTCAATTGGCCACGAACACCGCGTTACGCCCCGCCCTATACCGCAACCTGCGTCCCGATCTCCACCACGCGGTCGGTTGGAATGTTGTAGAAGGAAGTCGCGTCGCTCGATGTGCGCGCCAGTGTAATGAACAGCCTGTTCTGCCAGCGTGGCAAGAGCCGCGCGGTCGGCCTCAAGGTGCGGCGCGACAGGTAGAACGATGTCGCCATGATATCGAACTGGAAGCCTTGTTTGCGCGCAAGCGCCAACGCCTTCGGCACGTTCGGCGTCTCCATATAGCCGAATGTCAGCGTGATGCGGGTGAAACGATCTGACAACGGCAAGATGGACACGCGGTCCCGCGCGGAAATTCTCGGCACGGGATTTGTGACAATCGTCAGGATCACGTTCTTCTCGTGAAGAACCTTGTTGTGCTTGAGATTGTGCAATAGCGCGGTTGGCGCGAACTCGGGATCGGATGTCAGGAAAAACGCCGTTCCCGGCACGATATGCGGCGGCCTCTTTTCCAACTGACGCACGAGATCATCGAGCGGAACCTCAGTCTTGCGCGTCTTCTGGATGAGCGCTCGCGTTCCCTGCTGCCAGGTCATCATGATCAGCACCAGGACGATGCCGAACAACACCGGCACCCATGCGCCATCCGCGATCCGCGTCATGGTGGCGGCAAGGAATGTCGCGTCGATGATCAGAAACGGCACCATGATGGACGCCGCCATCCAAAGCGGCCATTTCCACAGGCGCCACAGCACGATAAAGCCGAGCGGCGTGGCGACGAACTCCGCCGCCGCCACCGCCAGAACATAGGCCGCGGCGAGAGAACTCGAGGACTCGAACAGCAAAACAAGCAGCACCACGCCGACAAACAGAATGGCATTGACCCGCGGCATATAGATCTGGCCGTAATGCTCTTCCGACGTATGCTGGATGGTCAATCGCGGCAGAAGCCCAAGCTGGATCGCCTGACGGGTCAGAGAGAAAGCACCCGTGATGACCGCCTGACTTGCGATAACGGTCGCGACGGTCGCCATGATGACCATCGGTATAAGGAACGTCTCCGGAACAAGCCGATAGAATGGATCCTCGATCGCCGCCGGATTGGCCAGGACGAGCGCGCCCTGACCAAAATAATTGATCAGCAAGGCAGGCAGGACCAAAGCGAACCAGGCCAACTGGATTGGTTTGCGTCCGAAATGGCCAAGGTCCGCGTAAAGCGCCTCGCTGCCCGTCATCACCAGAAAGACGGCGCCGAGCGTGATCAACCCCAGCAGGCCATTGTCCATCAGAAGCCAGATGCCGTAGATGGGGTTCAATGCCCGGAACACCATCGGCTCGTCCGCGATGTGCAACGCGCCGGTCACGATGAGAACGACGAACCATACGCATGTGATCGGCCCGAACCACGCGGAGACCCGGGCGGTGCCGCGCGATTGAACGAGGAACAGCCCGGCCAGGATCGCGATCGTCAGAGGCAGAACGAACGGCTCGAAAACAGGCGAAACGCCCTTCAATCCCTCGACCGCAGACATCACCGACAGCGCTGGCGTAATGAAAGACGAGCCATAGAACATCGCCGCGCCGATGACGCCGAGCATCAAGACCAAAGGCG
>Ga0182743_1003741_pt1 | contig 11963 bp, 15 predicted proteins | sample eDN3rd30CKraftOP_FD_128522 | JGI IMG/M metagenome (GOLD analysis project Ga0182743, IMG submission 128522) | Enriched Organic Plus compost microbial communities from Emeryville, California, USA - eDNA 3rd pass 30_C Kraft OP (version 2) (version 2) ... | reverse complement strand
TTTTAATTTCTTTATTATTTATAAAAAAAGACCTTAACAACAAACTGTTAAGGCCTACTAAAGATTTCAACTTTGAAAATATAATATACTAATTCCCGCATCACTAGATCTTTGATCATACCACTGTGTGATTTTCCCCCACTCAAACATATTTTCCGATAAGATTCCCTCAGGATAGCCTATTTGCTCTGTTAACCATTCTCCATGTTGTGATAATTTTTCTTCGTAGTCCCATTCGTTAATGGATAGATCACTAACCTTTAATCGTATTCCTTGTATATTATTATTTTCAAATGAAATTCTAACAGCAAACTTTTTATTCCCCAATTGTATAGGTTTTAAAGATCCCACTGTCGCTTTACCATTTTTTCTTTTCCTTACCTCAAGACTAGTATTTATGGTTAGAAATTTTTCAAAAACAGTCAATTTGGTATCTTTACTAACTTCAATACCTTCTACTATCAATTTTCCTTCTTTTAAATTACTCATTAGCTAATCCCCATTTCTATTGAACTCCCCCCACTACTCATTGAGCTATGTTCCCATTCCCTGAGGTGAGAGTCTTCTGTCGAGAAATGATAAATCAGCAATTTCTCTCGCCTCATTAATTTCATCTTTGGTTGCTACCCAATAAATATAAAACATACTATTTATCAAAAATTTATAATCATGCAATCTCTTAATTCTCTATGTTATCCTTTCATTAACTGCTTTCTCATTTTATGTGTTTCTATATCTACTAGTCTTACAGGAATGGGTAAACCACTCTCTTGATGTGAATAGTAGATCAGAAAAAAATATTATTGTTTCTACTTACATTTTTTAATTATCTTGAAGTCCTATTACAATCCATTCATCTACAATATCCCAAAAATTCACATTATAATCAGGTTGGTCATTGGTAAACCACAATGTTGCTACATCATCGATACAGTTATTTAGATCTATGGCAACATAACCTCCCATGCCATTTTCAAAAAAAACATATGTTGTAGCAATATTAATTCCTAATGGTTCATCTTGTAACTTTTCATAAAATTCCTTAATAGACTCTGGAACATTGGATCAACCTTATTGCATTTCTGAAATATAAATTGAATCGTTCGGTAAACAACCTTCGTAATAAAGAATTTCGTCATTTTCACTCTTTACACTATATAGAACTGCATATTGTCCATTATCTACAACAACTACTACGTTAAAACTTACGAGTTTGTACAAGTTCGTTAATTTTATGTCCATTCCATATGTTTTACTCGTCACACAGTGAAATGTCATCTCGCCTAAGCTCGTATATCTTATTTTATCGTGTCAAGAGATGGGGGTCTAAACGGTAGCTTATGATGGCATAACCATCATAAGGTCAAGACTTCAAAATGACCATTTCTTTTTCTGTACACTTCACATATGCTTTGCTTTTCATTCATTTTTGTTTATTCTTTTTATATTCTTCAATTATTTTGACATCACGTTTTCTATCATCATCTGGAAGCATACCTAATCTCTCATATTTCCAAATTACTTGTTGTTCATAAATATCTTCATTTTCTAAATTTCTATAATCATAGTCAATATTAAACTTCCCATCCGACGTCAATTCAAGTGTTAGATTAGTCCAAGGCTCCTGTTTATTCTTTTTAAACTCACTCCATAATGCTCTTAAATATGTGTATAATTCAAATAATTGATTATCAACTTCTTCGTCCACATTATCCATATCTTCAATATCTAAACTGTAAATAGGTGTTGCTTTTTGAAATGGATAATAATAAAAATAAGTTGTATTAGACCACTCTGTTACTTCCGAATACAATAAAACTTTATCCCAGGCCTCCGGAATAATTACATTCAATTGCGTTCCTATTTTTTGATATAAATGTTCCAGTCCTTCTGTATTCATTTATTTACCTCCATACACATTTTCTAAAATTGTTTGGTACTTTCTTTAAGGAGCGTTTGAGTATGTTGGACTTGCTGGTGTATGTATGCCTTGCTGTATGAGAAGTTCGCTCCTGCTTTGTCTACAAGTTTCGCTGCTCCCGAAATTCCCAGTGCCGTTATCAAGCTTTGCTGGCGCTGTTCATCAGTCAGCTCATTCCCAAACATACTCTTACCAAGCATCGCTGCACTTAATCCGTTAGCCGAGACTAAACCGTAAATGCCCATCTCACTTTTTTGTAGAATAGATAGAGACTTGGATGTTTTGTAGGCATCGAGAGCATGATTCGCCGCGTTCATTCCTTTGGCCAAGGAACCTTTTTACAATTATCTATTGTTTATCGCTACGAGCTTGTACAGTCTCTCTTGTTTGTTAACTATACCATGATGATACTACCTTCATGGGTTATGAATTCAATGTACGCATTATTCATTTTGGTCAAAGTATAAATTTCCCCAAAAAAACACCTGATGCCCTAAAAAGCAATCAGGTGTTTTATAGCTAGTTATATAAATTAATTCATTACTAATCCTATCTTTAAACCAACGAACATGTTAATTTCCTTAGCAGAACATGGTTATATAACTCGATGATGGCACAACCTTCATGAGTTATGAATTCAAATCTTAGCATACCTTTAACTGTGAACAATTTAGAGATTATTATTTTTTATCTCCTCAAACCATTCGTCAGCAAAATCATCAGCCGTTTTTATATCATCATTTGTATGTACTAAATCATACTTGTATTCAGCTTGGAACTTGCCACTGTTAGCATCGTATATTAATTTCATCTCCGTTGGCATGTCTCTTTCGTATTCTTTGCATAATATTTCAATTTCTTCGATATCTTCACCTATAATTTGTAATACCTTAAACATTCGTTCTGGAGACATATCATATCTTTCTTCTCCATTCTCCAACGCATCATTCACCTTATGGCACTTTACATATTGATTGTTAATTAAATAAAAGAACTTACCCGATATCATACCTTCTTCACATGAAGCATAGACGTATACTTTATCCGCTCTATCTTCGACATATTCCATACATATGGAAATCATATCCGCTTGCAATTCACTAAATCTATCTTCAAATTCTTTCATACTACTTTCTCACTCCTTAGATTAATTTTCAATAACTTCAAAGCCCAGCTCACCATCAATAGAATAATTAACTATAAACTTCTTTGGACGCATATCATTTCCGGAATAAATTATTTCAACATCAACTGTTACTTGTTTAGGAGGTGTTGTTTCTTTCAAAACTGTAGCCATTTTCTTCAATCTTCTAGCTCAGCCGATAATCGAAATAAACCCAGTCACTTCCATCGAAATTTCTCCTATAAAAATTTAATTTTTATGGTTTAATTCCTTCTCTTTTCAGATATGCTCTTGTGTAGTGCTTTCCATACTCCACTTTGGCTATTTCTCAGGATACATTCGACACTACCTCAAAACCATTTTCAAACCCTTCGCGTTTCGCTTCAAATAATTTTTCCTAGTAATTAGGTCAACCCCATCTGTTACTGTAAACGACTCATCATGATATCAATATAGTCTTTTTAATCTAGTGCTATTTTGAAACCTGTGAATAATAAAGAATAACCTTACGAGAATAAATTCACTATTCCCAAAGGTTCTTCATTTTTAATCTCTATTGTCTGTATTAGGCTCATAATCTACTTCAACATGATTGATCCCCTCTAATACTTCTTTAATTCTTTTAGATAAATCCTCTATCTCTACAGCTGTCAATTCTCCTGACGCTTCTTTAGGGTTGAAACTATTTAGTTTATTTGTTATAGCTTCAAGATATCCGTTAAATACTTTATCATGCGTAATCAATATTTCACCAATAGCCGTATAACCAATAAAATCCTCTATATTACCCAGATCAAGATTCTCGTTAAAGGCCCTAGCAATAGCATATCTACATCCTCTATTTTTATTTAAATACTCTTGATAATCCTCCTGGATAACTTCAAATAATTCATTATAAGTAAAGTGCTCCATCAAAAAACCTCCCATAATAATAAAAAAATGAAGTTCTTATGTGCTTATTTATTTCGCCATATACTAAGACTTTTGACCATTCTTCAAGAATCATTTCATTTACCGTTTGAGCAATTTTTTGATAAAGACTATTCAACTTCAATTCATCCATTTTTATTTACCTCCGTACTCGTTTTTACTTTAGTGGAGGCTCGTATATATAAATTTTCACCTTCCTGTTATGAAAATCAAAATTTATGTAACATTTTAAACGAATAGAAAGTATTATACGACCGTCTCTAGTAAATAAAATATAAAAAGCACTTGTTGCCTAAAAAACAATCAAGTGCATTATGGTGAACTTATAAAGTACTTCACAGCAAATCTTAGCCTTAAACCAATGAGCTTGTTTAATTTCGTAAGTTTATAGGTTATTCCCTGTAACAATACTTCTTTAGTTTAAAATGTCATTTCGCCAATTTACCGTTTTTATTTTCGTATTGTCATAATACTCCGTAATGATACTATCATCATGAGCTATCAATTTTTCATTTATACTTCCAATATAGTCAATCTCTTATAAGGATTACTATTCTGCTGAAGGATTATAATCAACCGCTACATTTTTTAGTCCTTCTATTACTTTATTTATTCGTCTCGATAAGTCTTTTATTTCTTCTAATGTTAATTCATCTTCTGCTTCTTGTGGGTTAAACATGCTTAACCTCTTTGTTATACCTTCAATGCGCCCAACAAAAACTTGATCATGGCCGATTGCAATTTCTCCAATAGCAGTATCAACAATAACATCTTCTATCTTGCCTAAGTTGTCAAATTCATCCGCTAGTTTTGCTATAGCATACCTATATCCCCTATCTTCATCTAACAACTCTTCATATGTCTCCTGAATTGCATCAAATAATTCATTATACTCCCAATCTTTCATTAATTTTCCCCTCCAATAAAAATTAAGTTTAAGGAATAATTCTATTACCATTGTTGTGTATAACTTCTAATTCAATATTTTTATATTTAGTAGCAAACTCTGCTATGACTTTACTGCAACTGTCACAAGTATCCAATTCTGTGAATAACTTAATTTTCCCAGTAGCTTGTATATTCTCTCCAAGCCTAGAAGCAATATCATTTAGTATTTTATACTCCGTATCTGTATTCCTTAAGTAACTCTCCCCCTCTTTACCAACTGCTTTTGTAGCTTTAAACATTGGATTTTCAGGTTGTAAAGAAATATCAGGCACCTTATCCTCAAGATTTCCTTTGAAGTCATTTATGCTACTTTGAGCATAAAATTCAGATTTACTTATCCCACTGACATCTACTTCTGCAACAGCAAAATTACCAGATTTCTTATACCTACTTGTTAATTTTCCCCTTAGCTCCTTCACTCTATCAATTATATGAGCTTCAGTTGCTGTATCAATTTTCCTTGTAGGATAAACTTTACCCGTACCCTTATCAACCGTATTCCCCGAACTCTTCTTCACCGCAAACTGCTGAACAATATCCTTAATCTGCGTCTTATCCATCCCAACATGAACAAATCTCGTTCCGTTGCTAGCAAGTAATTGCTCGGCCTTGATATGGGTAGGGACTTCTACTTTTCCGAGTTCTCTGCCGATTGCCTTGGCTGTGGAAGCTCCTGACTTTCCAACATTTTTTAACGTGTCATAGCCAGCTCTTCCCCTATCCTTAAGGGTCGTTTGAGCGTGTTGGACTTGCTGTTGTATGTATGCCTTGCTGTATGGGAAGTTCGTTCCTGCTTTGTCTACAAGCTTCGCTGCCCCCGCAACCCCAACAATCCCAAGTGCCGTCAATAGACTATTCTGGCGCTGCTCATCCGTCAGCTCATTCCCAAACATATCCTTACCAAACATCGCTTCGCTTAATCCGTTAGCTGCGACTAAGCCGTAGATGCCCATCTCACTTTTTTGTAGAATAGATAGAGACTTGGATGTTTTGTAGGCATCGAGAGCATGATTCGCGGCGTTCATCCCTTTAGCTGTTGAATAGATGGCTTTTCCGCCTTTGAATGCTCTTCCGGCCCAGCCGACGACGGGGATAAAGCCTGCTGCGGCCATGGCTCCGGCTGTGATTCGTTCGGCTTCGGATAGTTTTCTGCCTGTTACAGGGTCAACACCTTCTACGGCTCTCTTAGTATCATAATAGCCGGTGATTTCACCTGTAAAGGTTTTTGTCGCCTCCCACGCTTTTTCGTACCAGGGGCGGTTTTCCTTAGCTTCGATTTCTTTGGCTAGCTCTCTTGCTTCATGCTGCTCCTTTTTAAATGTTAAATATTGATTCGTTTGCTTCGCTACATCATCTTTCAGCTGATAGATTTCACTCGTCTTATACGCTTTAGCATTAAAGTTGAGAGGAGATATGTTCTCTCCTTTTCTCGTCGCCTCTATCAGTTGATTGAACAGAGCATAGACATACGTTTCTGTTTGTTCAGATAGCGCATATTCCGTCGTTAACTCTTCATCTAGCTTATTGACTTTTTGAATCGTTTCGTTGCGTTCTTTTTCGGCCTCGTTGATGTTTTCATCGAATTTTTCCTTGGAGAACACCTGGAGGGAGATTAAATCTTCAATATCGTTAAAGATTTGCTGGAGATCTTCTTGCTGCTGGGTGACCATTTCTTTCGCTAACTGATTCGACTGAGACAGATTTTCTTCTAGGAAAGGTACTTTTACAACGGTGTCTCCTGATAGTTGAACATCTTCTGTCATTCCTTGAACGCCTTCGAAAAAAGCCACTTGTTGATTAATAAGCTGGATCCATACGTCAACTACATCGATTTGTGCTTTATAAAATCCTTTGATGGCTTCAGCTCCGTTGCCGAGAAAATTCCCATTATCTACAATTCTAGCAAACTCTATTTTTAATTGCTGAAATTGCTCTTTTAATGCTTTATATTGCTTGGCACGTTCTTCAACAGAATGAACCAACGTGTCGGCTTCATATATTTTCATTTCCATTGTTCATAAAGCCCCTTTACATTATTTGACGATCGCTTCATCTTGTTTTTTCAAAATGTCTACATTCGCATGTGTATCTTCCACGTTTTTTTGAACGGCCTGCATATACTGTATAACCATTTTTTGTAGATTCTCTTCTCTTTGAAGCCATTCTTTTGTAAATGTAAGCTGATTCTGTCCAAGTTTTGTTTCAGAAGGACTTGGGAGATGTAATTCACTAAGCTGCTTTTTCACATCATTTAATTGTTGAATCACTTCTGAATAATCCAGTTTGATCTTTTGCATTAAAACAGCCTCCCTTTTAAATCACTGATTTTACTTTCTAACTCATCAAATACCTCTTCTCCCTTCCCTATCAATTGACTTGCTTCATTAGCCAATCCACTTGTAAAGTCCAATATGCTGCGTTCCACCTTTAATAGATTGATTTTATTTTCAATACTTTGCACGTAGTCATCATAATCATCATTGATGATGGTGGCCATCGCTGTATGGGTTTTCTCTCTAAAATTATCAAAAGAATTTGAGCGGCTCCCCGTCCATAAAGCATCTAGTTGAGGTTCTAGAATTTTCCGGATTTCTTGCAAACTGATATATTGTTCTTCCTTTATTTTCTGTTTCGCTTTCTCTAGCCGGGAAATTTTTTCATCTATAGCTGCTGATTGGCTTGAAATTTCATTGTAAATCTGATTAAGTGCATCTGAAAAACTCATATTTACACCTCCTGTAAAGTGAAACTTCCATCAATGGGGGAACATTCTTAAAAATAAGACGAGCTGAGAGAAGGCTTGATTCCTCCCTCAGCTCGCTTATCCCTCACTTCAATTGCTGGTTTCCTTGCGCCATTTTAGGAATAAGCAAAACGAGTACCACTATCAGTCCAATGGCTAGTAAGCCGATTATAACCATTAACTGTATTTGTCGATTTGGGGGATCGTCACTTTTGTCTTTAAGCTGAAGATCCTCTGGTCTCTTATCCGAAAAAAGATTCATTTGTTCGGCTTTCTCAGCAATGGTCTGTTGGGCGTTCATCTCTCCAACGAATAACTGATTTAATATTTCTTCGTTAGAATCAGACATTGGAAGTTCAAACGTTAATTCCTTTTGCTGCTCTGGAATAGATTGCTTATTTTCATATAGTGCCTTTTCATGTAAATACTCTGTGTTTTCCTTGAACTCTTTTTTTTCATACTCATTCGGTGTGAGCGTTTCAAGATCAGGTGCAGCTGCCTCGGTCGCATTTACATTTATGAAGAGACTTATAGGAAACAATAAAGCAAGCATTATCCTTCGATTAAGCTTCATATGACTCTTCCTCTTCGATACTTCTTGTTCGTTTATCCTTTCGGATTTTTACAGCTAACGGAATAAGGGCCAGAATAACAATGATGCCCATTAACACAGTAACAGCTGGAATAAATAAAGATTCAGGTTCATATTGAATCGACATATATACTTTTGACATTGGATCTTCATAATTAATATTTGGTGCTATTAAAGCAAGTAATGGACTAACAAAGAACATCACTAATGCCACACTCACAATCCATCCTAATAAGTTTCCACAAGTAAAGCTAACGAGAATAATCGTAGAAGCAGCAGTAAGCAGAAGAACTGTCATAATTGTCCATTCAATCGCTCGCATTTCTTCTAATGGATAAATATTTAAGCCATATATGCTAATAATTAAACCAACAATTAAATTTAGCAGCGCAAACACAGCTACTTGGACAAGCTTAGGTGCCCCTTTGAAATAATGACTGAAATATCCAATTAATAAACTAGCAATCAACACAATGACCAGGATGATAACAGGCGGTATATTCTTTTCTTCCTTCTTCGATGTGCTATCTCCGCTAATTTGAAGCGGTTGAGCTAAATGATCATAAACCGTTCCATTCTTTTGGCCATCTACATACGCATTTCCTAAGACATTAAAGATATCGTCTCGGAACATTTTTGTTGTATCCACATTTGCTGCCCATTTATTATTAAGCGTGTTGGCATCTTGTTGTACATTCTCAACCTTTGATTGCAGGTCATCTGTATACGTAACAATCTGATCTTGACTGTCTCCAAGAGAATTCACTAAGTCATGAATCATAGCCATTTCTTGCGCAAGCCCCTTCTGATGAGTAACAACTGACTGTCCATCCACTTTCCTTGAAGCCGGGACATCAGCAGAAATGAATTGAACATGATCCATTACTTGTTTGGAGCTGTCTTCAAGTGAAGATAAATCTTCCATAATAGCAGAATGTTGTTCTTCAACTTCTTCACTGTATCCCGCTAAAAACGTATTCAATTGTTCTTGTAAAGTTGTTATTTTTCCTGTTGCTGATGGCATATCTGCAGAAAGTTCATTCCACATAGTTTGTTCTTGCTCGTTTATCCCAAGAATTGGACTGATTCTTTCCTGTACAGCTTGAAGATTTTCATTACTTGCATTCAAGCTATCTTGTAACAATGTTTCTAATTGAACAAGTCCAGCATAATAATTCAAAATAGCATTTGAAAATCCACCTTGAATCTTTTTAGAAAATACGGAGGATAACTGGCCCTTTGTCTCCTCAGTTAGAACAGGAGAAGCAAGAATCGCTTGTTCTTTCTTCTTAATCTCTTCAATCAATTCATCCGTTTGGTCAACTTGGGAATTAGCATTATCTGATAAATCTTTAATCTTTGCATTTAGTTCATCCACAATTGGCTGTAATGGATTTTCCTCAGCGTCCATCGCAGCAAGCTGTTGTTCCACTTGAGACATTCGCTCCGCCAACAGCGGTATACTGTTAATCGTAGCAGTTACCTGCTCTGGCTGCGGTTCAGCAATAGCTTCTAAGTTTGCCTTTATATCATTGAGCTCTTTAGCAATCGACTGTAATTCTTCTCGTTCTTTTTCCGTGTTAACCATTCCCGCCGATGATTGTTCGGTCGGGGTTTGAGCAGTATCCGCTGCTCCCTCATTATCTGGTTGTTGAGGTCCATTCGTTAATTCCGATTTTAAAGTCTGAAGCTTGTTCACTACCTTATTCAGAAAGTTTGTCTCCCTCTCTCTAAAGTAAGCAATCAACTCCTCCTTCTGACGATCGATTTGATCTAATCGAATAGCGGAAAGGTTATTAACATTTTCACTATTTTCTTCTAACTGTTTCCCCATTTCTTCTAGTTCAAGAGACAATTGTCCGCCTTGTTGATTAAAAGAATTGATAGAATCAGTCAATGTCGGGATCTGATTGGCGGAAAATGCCTTAATTGTTCCAAGGCTTTCCTCTTGCAATTGCTGCAATACTTGCTGCTGAGCTTCCTGATATTCTTTATATTTTTCTACAAATTCAACAAATCCTGTTAAGCTCTGTTCAAATTGATTAATATTATCGATTCTGTCCGGAGTAGTTTTATCCAGTGACTTCGTCGCTGTTTGAATACTTTCGAGCATACTTTTTTGCTGCTTAATCTCACCAGCCAGGCTTTTCGAACTTGGACTATAAAATGCTAACATTGCCTTTTGGAAGTCAATTTCTTTCTGTACAATCTCATCAAAATGACCTCGTACACCTTCTAAATCTTGTGAAATGTACATCCAATACAACGTAGATATTTTTCCATTGACACGGTTAGTCGCACGCTCCATTTCACGCAAAACTTTCTCGCGGTTCGTGACATTTAATTGTTCTTGAACATCATACTCAAATTTGGCTTTATTTGGTTGTTTATCTTCGTACGTCATAATATTGCTCGAAAAATCAGAAGGAATATAAACAACTGCATCGTACTTTGTGTTTTTAAGACCATTGACCGCAGCGCTTCGGCTCATTGCCACCCATTGATAATTGGAATCCTCTTCAAGAATGGTCATAATTTGCGTCCCGAAGTCTATCGCTTTATTTTCCTTTTCTGCCTTTATATCCTCATTTACTACGGCGATTGTACGCGTTGCGTTTTCCCTAACCTGGAAGGGGTGATCACCAATAGAACCAAAGAAGACTGCCGGGGCGGCAAGAATAAGGAGTATAACTAAAATCATTTTTATCATATATCTTGTTTTACTTATCATAAATAAACCCTCGTTTCAGTAGAGCATAATGGAATTTGTATTTTCGTCTCCTTGCCATTAATGACATAGTAGCCATACACCGGATAGATTTCCTCTTCTTTTCGCTCATACGATAAGGTAAATAACGTTTGTTCTGATTTCTTCATTAATACAACAGCTTGACGAATCTGCTTAATTTCAACGGTTAATGAATCATACCCTTTTGTTAAGTCATTATTACTTCCAGAAACAAATACGTGGAAACCAAGGTGGCTGTAATTTTTCATAAGCTTTGAAATTCGATCCTGCAACAGACTGTCGATAGATTGAGAGAATCGTGAATACCCATCAATAACGAGTGCAATTGGTGAATATTCCGTTCTTACAGGGCCTTGTTGAATGTTTGCGAGATAATCATGTTCTCTTCCCGCTAACAGCTGTTCAATATGAATCAACCAATCTGTAATTTGCTCTTTCGTTTCTAAATACGTGACAGCTTGCTCCGATGAATAACTCGATAATCCTCGATCAAATGAATCAAATATTCCTACTGATTCTGTTCCCTGGTCAATTAAAGAATTTACTAATACTTTTAGAACATTGGTCTTCCCTTTTTGTGCTGGGCCAAGAACGATACAATGTTTACTTTTCGCAAAATCAATATAAACCGGTTGAACGGACTCTTCGTTAAGACCAATAGGAATTTTGCCGATTGTCTTAGCTTTCTCTATATATGATGTGAAATTCAACATCGTTAATTCGGATGGAAGCATTGGAACCGGTTTAGGCCCCTTAAAGCCTTCATATTTTACTTTCAACAACTGAACATCTTGCTTGATTGATTCCAGTATTTCATAATCATCCTTACCTTCTGCTGGCAAAAATACTTGTGAAAAATAGGACTCATCTTTCCTAATAATCGCTCTGCCTGGAATCGGTTCAGGCGTGAAAGGAATTCTCCCTAATATAGAGTAAGCCTCACCGCTGTCCATTAAG
>Ga0182743_1003736_pt1 | contig 11975 bp, 12 predicted proteins | sample eDN3rd30CKraftOP_FD_128522 | JGI IMG/M metagenome (GOLD analysis project Ga0182743, IMG submission 128522) | Enriched Organic Plus compost microbial communities from Emeryville, California, USA - eDNA 3rd pass 30_C Kraft OP (version 2) (version 2) ... | reverse complement strand
GGATCGACGGGCCTGTCGACCGGCCCGCATCTGCACTATGAACTTTATCGCAATGGCCGCACGGTCAATCCGCTGTCCGTCACCTTCACCACCACATCCCAGCTGGCGGGCCGCGATCTCGCCAATTTCCGCGCCCGCCTGGCGCAATTGAAGGCGCTGCACCCCGGCCTGCGCGAAAGTTTCGCGCAAAAAGTGCCTTTGGCTCCCGCCGCTACCGGGAAATAAGCCGCTTGGCGCGCCCGCCGCGTCTGCGCTAACGCACCGGCATGACCGATCCGGCTGCCTCGACCGTCACCGCCATCCTGCTCGCCGGATCGCGTCCCGTTCCCGATCCGCTGGCGCAGGCGGCAGGCGTCGCCGCCAAGCCCCTCGTCCCCGTCGCGGGCATCCCGATGATCGACTATCCCGCCCGCGCGCTGGTGGCGCATCCGGCCATCGGCCGCGTCCTCATCCTGACCCAGTCGCCCGGCCTCTATACCGGCGCCCCCGCCACCGCCTGGCTCGCCGATCATCCCAAGGTCGCGTTTGAGACGAGCGGCGCGGGCATCGCTTCCTCGCTGCTGGCGCTGATGGACCGGGCGGACCTGCCGTTCCCGTTGCTGTTGACCACCGCCGATCATGTGCTGCTGGACAGCGCCATGCTCGACCAGTTCATCGCGCAGGCGACCGGCGCGGACATGGCCGTCGCCATGGTGGAGCGCGCCACGCTGCTCGCCCGCTATCCCGCCTCGCGCCGCACATGGCTCAAGTTCCGGGACGGCTGGTGGTCGGGCGCGAATATCTTCTGGTTCGGCAGCGCGAAGGCGCGCCCTATCATCGCGCTGTGGCAGGATGTGGAGCAGGACCGGAAAAAGGGCTGGAAGATCCTTGCCGCCTTCGGTCCCTTCGCCCTGATCGGCGCGGCGCTCCGCCTGCTGACCCTGCGCGGCGGCATCGCGCGCATAGGCCGCCGCTTCGGCCTCGTCGCGCGCCTCGTCGCCATGGACAAGGCCGAGGCCTGCATCGACGCGGACAAGGCGGAGGATGTGGCGCTGATCGAATCCATCCTCGCCAGCCCGGCCTGAAAGGGTCAGCCGCCGCCTTCGCGCATCTGTTCGGCGGCGGCATGGACCTCCACCGCCCGGCGGCTCGCCAGCCCCATCATCAGGAATCCGGCGCTGGCGGCGACGATATTCGCGGCAGCCGCGCCGATGGTGCCATAGATCGGCAGCAGCGCCGCCTGCAGCCCCAGCAGCAAGGCCGTCGCGATGAAGGTGATCCGCAGCGACAGGCTGGCTCGGTCCGTCGCCATCAGCAGCGGACGATAGCTCACCCCCACCAGGTCGATGCAGGCCGCCACGCCCAGCAGCAGCAGCAGCGGATAGGCAGGCAGAAATGCCTTGCCCGCGATCAGGCCCAGCAGCGGATGGCCGATCGTCAGGATCAGCGCGATGATGACCGCCCCCGCGATCAGCGCCAGCCGATTGGTCCGCCGGAACAGCGTCCGCAGCGCATCCGCGCCATGGCTGCTATGCGTGCGCGTCAGCTCCACGAAGATGCTGCGCGACAACAGGCTGGAAATCTTCGTCAGTGAATTGGCAAGCTGGTTGGCGAGGCGATAGAGGCCCGCGCCGGTCGGCCCCACGAACAGGCCGACGATCAGCACCGCCACCTGCTGCCCTACCGACGACAGCGTGGTTTGCAGGTTGGTTGCGGTCAGGAATCCGACGATGCCGGGATTTTCATGCCGCGCGTCCAGCGCCCGGCCCGCGCGCCAGCGTCCGATCCGCTCCCCCCCCTCGCGCAGCGCCAATATCCAATAGGCCGCCGCGCATAGCAGCTCCGCCGCCGCCCAGGCGATCAGGAAACCCGTGATGCCCGGCATCAGCGCCAGCGCAACGCCTGCCCCGATCATCCGCCCGACCGGGATCATGGTTTCCGCGAAAGCCGCCGAATCGAAACGGTCGAACAGGCGCAATATGCCGGTCGGGCTGGAGCGGATGGTGATCATCATCATCATGCAGAACAGCCAGGCCTGCCATCCCATCTGCGCCGACAGGTCCATCAGATGGCCGAACAGGATGATGATGGCGCCCGCAACCACCCCTCCGGCCAGCGCGGAAGCAAGGTCGATCAGGATGCAGAAGCGCAGCACGCGATTGAGCGCGTCGCCATTTCCCGCCGCCAGATGCGGCTGGCCGTAACGCACGACGATTTGCCAGCTATCGAAACTGACCAGTGTCTTGATGACGTTGGCGGCGCTCAGCACCAGTGCGAAGCGCCCGAAATCGGCGACCCCCAATGTGCGCGTGACGATGGCGAGATAGGCCAGGCTCAGCACCGCGCCCACGCCCTTGCCGCCCAGCAGCCAGCCGGTATTCGCCAGGATGCGCGCAAAGCCGTCGCCGGCCCCGCCCGATCCGCTTTTCATCTTCACCCGTGCCCGGCCTTTCGCTGGAGCGTCGCTATCTGACGCGCGCCTATCTAGGGACTCCGGCGGCAATCGGCAAATGGGGATGGCGTGGCGTTCGCGAAGCGGTGGAAGGCATATTTCCGCCTATAAATTTGCATTCTCGCTTTTGCCCGTGTCGTAACGACGGCGAGCCTGATCGATCTTGTCGATATGTGCATGGCTCCATCGCCGCAACCCAACGACAGCATCAACCAGGCTGTGTCCCAGCGGCGTAAGCGCATATTCCACAGTAACGGGAACCGTAGGATAAGCGGCGCGATCCACCATTCCATCGCGTTCCAGCCCGCGAAGGGTCTGGGTCAACATCTTTTGACTCACGCCTTCCACTTTTGCTTTAAGACGCCCGAAACGCAGCGGACCTGTTGCCAGCGCGAGAATGACCAGCACCGTCCACTTGTCTGCGATCCTGTCCAGGATCTGCCGTGCGGGACAGTCCGCTCGCATAACGTCATATCGTTCGGTTGGATTTTTAGTATCCATTGGGTGCCTATACTACATTCTCGTGCCTTCTTTCCATGGGGAACCTGACTGCCATACAGTCGGTCAGGAAGGAGCATCATATGCAGGACATTCTTTTCAGCCCATTTTCGATCGGCAAGGTTCGGCTGGACAATCGAATCGTGATGGCGCCGATGACCCGGAACCGTTCTCCCGGCGGCGTGCCGAACGACGCGGTCATCGCCTATTACCGACGCCGTGCGGAAGCCGGCGTAGGGCTGATCGTGACCGAAGGCGTCGGCATCCAGCACGGCTCCGCGCTGGGTGGCGGCAGCATGAAGGAAAGGGACGTTCCCTTCCTATATGGCGACGCCGCGCTCGCGGGCTGGCGGGCGGTGGTCGACGCGGTGCATGGCGCGGGAGGCAGGATATTCCCACAACTCTGGCACATGGGGCCGATCCGCGAGGACGGCACCGGGCCTTATCCGCAGGTGCCTTCGAGCAGGCCGTCGGGCCTTTGGGGACCGGCCGGACGCAGGTCGACCGTTCCTGACGATTATGTCGCCCGCGTTCTCCCGGAGCGAAAGGCGATGACGGATGGGGAGATCGCCGACGTGATTGCCGCATTTGCGGATGCCGCGCGCAATGCGGTCCTGACGGGGTTCGACGGCATCGCCATTCATGGCGCGCATGGCTATCTGATCGACGCATTTTTGTGGGCGGAAACCAATCGCCGTAATGACCGCTGGGGCGGCGATCTGGCCGGGCGCAGCGCCTTCGCGGCGGCGGTGGTGTCCGCCATTCGCGGCGCGGTGGGCGGCGATGTCCCGATCATGTTTCGTTTCTCGCAATGGAAACAGCAGGATTATCAGGCGCTGCTTGCCCGGACGCCGGGAGAATTGGAGACCATGCTGCGCCCTCTGGTCGATGCGGGTGTCGACATTTTCGACGCGAGCACGCGCAAATTTGATATGCCGGCCTTCGATGGAAGCGACCTGACGCTCGCGGGATGGGCCAGGCAGCTTACGGGACTGCCTGCCATGGCCGTCGGCGGTGTCGGTCTGGATCGCGACCTCTATGGTTCCTATGCTGCGGGGGGCAGCGCGGGCATCGACAATCTGGCCGGGGTGCGGCGGCGCCTGACCGCTGGCGAATTTGATCTGATCGGCGTGGGACGCGCGCTCATCGCCGATCCGCAATGGGCGCGGAAGGCCGAGCGCGGAGAGAGTTTCCTGCCGTTCGATCCGGCCACCGTCAGGAATCTGGTCTGAATCCGGCCTTTGCCGATCGCAGCGGCCAGAGCGCTCGCTTGCGGCGGGCGGGGTCATAAGGTGCCCGGCCGATTTCCCATCGGTTCTTCAAAAAAACCCGTTCCCACATCCCCGCCCGATGTTCTACAGCAGCGCCCCATGAGCATCACCAAAGCCATCATCCTGTCGGCGGGGCAGGGTTCGCGTCTCCTTCCGTTGACCCGCGACATTCCCAAATGCATGATCGACTTCAATGGCCGCACCCTCATCAGCTGGCAGGTGGCGGCGCTGGTCGCGAACGGGGTCAGCGATATTGTGGTCGTCACGGGTTTCCGCACGGAACGGGTGGAGGATCACGCGCTTCAACTTTACCGGGACACCGGCGCGCGGGTGCGGACGCTGTTCAATCCCTTTTTCCAGGTCGCGGACAATCTGGGCACCTGCTGGATCGCGCGGGAGGAAATGGACCGCGACTTCATCATCCTCAACGGCGACACCATCATATCGGATGAGATTGTGGGCCGACTGGTTGGCGGCGCACAGGACGCGATCACCGTCACCGTCGACGTGAAGTCCGACTATGACGATGACGATATGAAGGTGAACCGCGACGAAAGCGGCCAGCTTCACGCCATCGGTAAGCGGTTGCTGCCGCCTGACACCAACGCCGAATCCATCGGGATGCTGGCCTTTACCGGCGAAGGCCCGGCGATCTTCCGCAATCAGATCGACCAGATGATGCGGACGCCCGAAGGTGTGGAACGCTGGTATCTGCGCGCCATCGACATCATCGCGAAGGGCAACCGCGTCGGCACCGTTTCGATCGAGGGGCTGGGCTGGCAGGAAGTCGACTTCCCGCAGGATGTGGGAGCCGCCAATGCCCTGACCGCCCGCTGGGTGGCGGAAGGGCGTTACGCGAAATAAGCCTGTGTCGGCTTCAGGACGGATCAACTTTCGGTTCTGATGGGCTGCAAATGGCGTCTTTCCCTGCTTCCGGTGTTCATGACCCTGCGGATCGCTGCGCGCCGGTTCATGGAAATCCATCCCTTTAGCTTCGCTGGCCTTCGGTTCGCTCCACCATCTTCTGAATGTCGATTCGTTTTAGCCGAAATGGCCTTTCAGCCATTGCGCCAGCGCATCCCGCTGCTCCGCCGTCAATTTGACCGCGCTGCCCAGATCCGGCTGCCCCGGCCACCCGGCGTCGGGGACATCGACGCCCGCATGGCCGCGCGCGCCCTCATAGCGGGGGATGACGTGGAAATGCACATGCGGGTCCACCATCATCAGCATGAGGTAATTGATCTTCGCATAGCCTACGGCCTGGCGGAGCGCGCTTTCAATCGCCTTCGTCACCATGGCCAGTTCGGCATGGGCTTCCGCGGGCAGATCGCCAAAGGCGGTCGCCTCGCTCTTCGCCGCCAGCACCAGCGATCCCAGCGTGGGCTGCGCGGGCCGGAGCAGCACGACCCAATGTTGGAAATCTCCTACAAGCGTCTGCGGAAAACCGAATCCCTTGATGGTTTCATTCATGATTTCGCTTCCATCCAGCTCACAATCGCCCGCCCCGACCGCTTCACGCCATAAGCCTGCGCCAGCCGCACCGCATGCACAACCAGGGAAATCACCGTCCACCACGCCAGCGCGATCAGCCCGACATCCGGCCGCCCGAACAGCAGCGCCACGAACAGGATCACCATGTTCGGATTGCGCCGCGCGGTAATCAGCCGGAACCAAGTATCGAACGGTCGCCAGACATGAATGTGCATGCCGTTGAAAGCACGCATGAACGTCCCTTCGATCAGGCGCTGAAGAACATAGCCTCCCAGGATCACTGCCATGATCGTCCAGAATGTCCGGTCGGGGAGATCGAGGCCCCAGCGCGCCAGCCCCACGCCCCAAGCATACCACCAGAAGGGGGGGTGAATCAGGTCTATGCCATGGTCAAATATATTGCCCCATTTGGATGAGGTAACTGTGCAACGCGCCAGCTTGCCGTCAACAGTATCCAGCACCATGAAGGCGAAGCCGATCGCGAAACCGGCCCAATATTGCCCTTGTGCAAAAAGCAGCGTCGCCATGACGCAGCAAAGGGCGCCAATGCCCGTTACCATATTGGGCGACATGCCCAGCGATGTGGCCAGCCGCGTCAGGTGAAAGGCGAGTTTTGGCCACAAATATTTGGTCAGCAGATCCGTAACGCCCTTATAGGACGCTTGATAACTGGCGCGTTCGATGGTCGCGACATTGGCGTCGGTAAGGGCCAGCAGAAATGGCCACTCGTTCTTGCGTAGGCTTTTGTTGTAAAAATCGCGATGATCCTCGGCCGCGACAGGATGGAGACCTTGCGGTATCACACCGTCAGATATGGCCTGCGCGGCGCCGTCGATATTTCCTGTTACATGGGCTATGGCTGGCGCGCCGCCAATGGTGAGTACGCTATCGGGTCGCTTCTTCATGAAATCCAGCCATTGCGGATCAAATGCAAAGGCGCTGTTGATAAGCATCGCGGGGCCTTCCCCGCTTTCTGTCATGGCAAATCCCGCTGCCCGGGCAATGCGGCGCACCCGTTCGGCGCAGGATATGTTCCATATGCGGATCGGATTGTCCCCGATCAGGCGGACGGTAAAATTGGCTGGCGACATGAATTGCTCATCGTGATGGTTGGCACCTCCTTGGCAGAGCCTGCCTGTAACGCCAAGGGCGTTTCGCAGGGGCTGGATAGTTGCTTGTTCCCATACCTCCCCGTAAAGCACATGCTATGATGGTTTTTGCGAATGGGCCTCAGCAAGGCGCCTCTGAATGGGGGGTCGTGATTTTGTTGGGCCGATTCGGTTCCGGCGGCGTGGAGCGTGTCAGTTGCCTGCTTGCCAACGGATTTTCCAAGCACGGCTGGAATAGTCAGATATGGGTTGCTGATAATTCCGGGCCGACCCAATCGTTGGTGCACGAGGGAGTGGAAATCAGGGCATTGCTGCCTGGCAGCAATGGCGGCCGGAAATTTAGGCTCCTGCTGTCGATTCCACGGCTTGCCTGGCAAATTCGGCGTTCGCGTCCTGCAGTCTTGCTGTCGCCCGGCAACCATACTCATTTGGCGGCGGGACTGGCGCATGCATTGGCGGGACGCAAGGATGTTCGACTTGTCGTCAAGCAGACCAATCCGGTTCTTAAGGACTGGCATCAGGGCACACGCCGCAAACTGAAGCACCACTTCTATCGCTGGCTCTATCGACGCGCGGATCAGGTTTTGGTTCTCTCGCGCGATAGCATTGCGGACGTACATGCCCAGGCAGGGCGCTCGGTCGAGACGAAATTCGTTCACAATCCCTACATCCAGACAATCAGGACCGCCGCTGCGCGGGCAAAGGATGGACCGCCGATCATCTTGGCTGTGGGCCGTTTTTCGCGTCAGAAGAATTTCGGACTATTGCTGGATGCGCTCGCGAAACTGCTTAATCAGGAGTGGCGCCTGATCCTTCTTGGCGAAGGTCCTGAAGGAGCTATGCTGCGCGAGAAGGTGAATGCCCTGGGTATCGCGGATCGCGTTGAATTTGCGGGCTATGTAGTCGATCCTATCCCTTATTATGACCGTGCACATTGTTTGGTGCTGTCCTCTCTATGGGAGGATTTGCCCGCTGTCGCGCTTGAGGCGATGGGTGTCGGCTGTCCTGTGGTTGCGACCGATTGTTCTCCAGCGCTGAGCGATATCATACGTGCTACCGGATTCGGCGCAATCGTTCCCATTGATGTGGTGGCGCTAAGCCAGGCGATCGTCCAAATGCTCGAATCTCCCGCAAATCGGACGATCCCTTTGGAGATTGCAGCATATAGCGTGGAGAATGGCGTCGATGAGCATGTGCAGGCGCTCGCGCCGCTTGTTAAATCCTGAGCTACTGCAATAAGAGGCAAAAGGGGCTTTCCCCACGGCCTCTGTTTGGCTATCGCGCGCCTAACAGAAGGGAATGCGATAAATGGCCGAATTTGCTCTGCCCAAAAACAGCAAGATCAGCGCTAAGGGCGTTACCCACAAAGCGCCGGACGGCGCGACCAACGTCAAGAGCTTCAAAGTCTATCGCTACGATCCGGATTCGGGCGAGAATCCGCATTATGACACGTTTGAGATCGATCTCGACAACTGTGGCCCGATGGTTCTGGACGCGCTGCTCAAGATCAAGAACGAATATGATTCGTCGCTGACCTTCCGTCGTTCGTGCCGCGAAGGTATTTGCGGTTCCTGTTCGATGAACATGAACGGCAGGAACGGCCTGGCCTGCACCACCGCCATCGATGAATGCGCGGGCAAGGAAGTGCGGATCACGCCGCTGCCGCACATGGATGTCATCAAGGATCTCGTCCCTGACTTCACCCATTTCTATGCCCAGTACAACTCGATCAAGCCGTGGCTGCAAACCGTCAGCCCCGCGCCCAGCGGCAAGGAACGGCTCCAGTCACCCGCCGACCGCGAGAAGCTGGACGGCCTTTACGAGTGCATCCTGTGCGCCTGCTGCTCGACCAGTTGCCCCAGCTACTGGTGGAACAGCGACAAGTTCCTTGGCCCGGCGATCCTGCTTCAGGCCTATCGCTGGCTGGCGGACAGCCGCGACGAATATACTGGCGAGCGTCTGGACGAACTGGAAGATCCCTTCCGCCTGTATCGCTGCCATACCATTATGAACTGCGCGAATGTCTGCCCCAAAGGTCTCAGCCCGGCCAAGGCGATTGCCGAAACCAAGAAGATGATGGTCGAACGGCAGCTTTGATCGGGTGACGGACGAACGGGAAATCGCCTTCGATTATCTGCCCGATCCGGACAATCCGGGGTGGATGATCTGGGGGCCGCGGCAGAACGGGCGTTTCAACACGCTCTACAATCCAGTCCGCGTGCATGAGGAGGAGCCGGGGCGCGTTGCCCGTGTCCGTGTGCTGCCGGATGAGATACTGACGAGCGTCACCGGCAAAATGCATGGCGGTGCGACGGCGGGCTTCATCGACATCGCCATCTTCGCCGGGGCGCGCGGATGCGGCATCAACGAATCTGGCTTTGCCGTCACGATCGACCTGTCGATCCAGTTCCTCGCGCCGGGCGAGGCGGGGCGCAACATGGACGCCGTGGTCGAACTGGTACGCGAAACCGGCCGCATGGCCTTCCTGCGCGGCACGGTGGAGCAGGATTTCGGCGTTATCGCAACCTTCATGGCCACGATCCGAAAGGTCGGCCAGAACCGGTGACCGAGGTAATCGCCCGGTATGACGCCCTGATCGCCGCGGGCGAATTGCGGCCGGATTCCGATCAGCGCGCTGCGGCCGAACGGTTGACCCGGTTGCAGGCCGAATTGGAAGCGACGCCGCCGCGCGGGTCGACGCTCTGGAAATTGTTGCGTAAGCCGCCGGAACCGCCGCGCGGTCTCTATATGTGGGGTGGGGTCGGGCGCGGCAAGTCGATGCTGATGGACCTGTTCTTCGAAGCCGCGCATGTACAGCGCAAGAAGCGCGCCCATTTCCACGAATTCATGCTGGATGTCCATGCGCGGCTCGCCGAAGCGCGCAAGTCCGAAACGGGTGATCCGATCCCGCCAGTCGTCGATTCGCTGGCGGAGGAAGCGCGGCTGCTTTGTTTCGATGAGATGGTCGTGAACAATATGGCTGACGCAGCCATCATGTCGCGGCTGTTTACCGGATTGCTCGACAGACGCGTCACGATCGTCACCACATCCAACCGCTCGCCGGACGATCTCTACAAGAACGGCCTTAACCGTCAGCTTTTCCTGCCCTTTATCGATCTGATCAAGGAACGGTTGGACGTCATGACGCTGAACGGGCCGACCGACTACCGGCTCGACCGTCTGGGCGATGCGACATTGTGGCATTCCCCCAATGGGCCGGAGGCGACGGCGGCGCTCAGCCAAGCGTTTTTCCGCCTGACCGATTATCCGCCGGAGGATCGGGACCATGTGCCGTCCGAAGATATTCCGGTGCAGGGCGGTCGCACGCTCCATGTGCCCAAAAGCCTGAAAGGGGTCGCGGTTTTCTCCTTCAAGCGACTCTGTGCGGAGGCGCGCGGCGCGCCCGATTATCTGGCCATCGCTCGCAAATATCACACGGTCATCATCGTCGGCATCCCCGTTCTCGGCCCGGAAAATCGCAACGAAGCCGCGCGCTTCGTGACGCTGATCGACTCGCTTTACGAATATAAGGTGAAGCTGCTTGCCTCGGCAGACGCTGAACCTGCGCGCCTCTATCCTGAAGGTGATGGCGCCTTTGAGTTCGAGCGGACCGTCTCCCGCCTTATGGAAATGCAGTCGGACGATTATCTGGCGCTGGGCCACGGTTCCAAATAACCGAAGCTGCGTTGCGTGGCTTTTTTGCCTGTTGTCATGAAAATAGCCCGGATGCCTCCCAAAATGGAGAGGCATCCGGCAGGCAGCCTTTGTGGGAAGGGATCAGGCACCAGGGTAGGAGCGCGTGAGCGACAAAGGCGGGTGGACCTGTAATGCAATTGCGAATGAATTGCAAAGATAAATTACGCGGCCATCTTTTGGCAGGTTGAAACCTTTGTCATATCGGCCTAAGCGGGCGAGCAATTCCAATATTTCGAGCTTGGAGGATGATTGCATATGGCCCGTAAGAAGATCGCGCTCATCGGCGCTGGCAATATCGGCGGCACGCTCGCGCATCTGGCGGCCCTCAAAGGGCTGGGCGACATCGTCCTGTTCGACGTGGTCGAAGGCGTGCCGCAGGGCAAGGCGCTGGATCTGTCGCAATGCGGTCCCGTCGAAGGCTTCGATGCTAAGATCACCGGCACCAACGATTATACCGACATCAAGGACGCCGACGTCATCATCGTCACCGCCGGCGTCGCTCGCAAGCCGGGCATGAGCCGCGACGACCTGCTGGGCATCAACCTCAAGGTCATGAAGGCTGTGGGCGAGGGCATCAAGAACAATGCGCCGAACGCCTTCGTCATCTGCATCACCAACCCGCTCGACGCGATGGTGTGGGCGCTGCGCGAATTTTCCGGCCTGCCGCATAACAAGGTTGTCGGCATGGCGGGCGTCCTTGACTCCGCGCGCTTCAGCCACTTCCTGGCCGAAGAGTTCCAGGTATCGGTGAAGGAAGTGAACAGCTTCGTGCTGGGCGGCCATGGCGACACCATGGTTCCGGTCGTGGAATATTCGACCGTCGCGGGCATCCCGATCCCCGACCTCATCAAGATGGGTCGCTCTACCAAGGAGCGTATCGACGCCATCGTCCAGCGTACCCGTTCGGGCGGCGGCGAAATTGTCGGCCTGCTCAAGACCGGCTCCGCCTTCTATGCACCCGCGACCAGCGGCATCGCGATGGCCGAAGCCTATCTGTTCGACCAGAAGCGCCTGTTGCCCTGCGCGGCGAACCTGACCGGCCAATATGGCGTCGACAATCTCTATGTCGGCGTGCCCGTCATCATCGGCAAGGATGGTGTCGAGCAGGTCATCGAGATCGATCTGGACGCGGAGGCCAAGGCCAACCTTCAGGTGTCGGTCGACGCCGTCAAGGAACTGCTGGAAGCCTGCAAGGGTATTGACTCCTCGCTGGCCTGACAGCCCAACAACTGCACCGGTCCGTTTCAGGCAAGTCGGCATCCTGAAGCGGGCCGCCAACCCCAAATGCCACGCCATTGAGACGATGAAGGGGCTTTCATGTCCATTCTGGTGAACAAGAACACCAAGGTCATCACCCAGGGTATGACCGGTGCCACCGGCACCTTCCACACCGAACAGGCGCTGGCCTATGGTACGCAGATGGTTGCGGGCGTTACGCCGGGCAAGGGCGGCACGACCCATATCGGCCTGCCCATGTTT
>Ga0182743_1003735_pt1 | contig 11979 bp, 15 predicted proteins | sample eDN3rd30CKraftOP_FD_128522 | JGI IMG/M metagenome (GOLD analysis project Ga0182743, IMG submission 128522) | Enriched Organic Plus compost microbial communities from Emeryville, California, USA - eDNA 3rd pass 30_C Kraft OP (version 2) (version 2) ... | reverse complement strand
TGGCGCCAGCCAAACACACGACAGGCGGTAGGCTTGGCCGAGGAGCGACGAGGTCTTCGATCTTCACGACATGCTCCCAGCTGTCGCCGAAGTCGTAGAGGTATGTAAAGCGTCGCACGCCGGTCTCGATGAACGAGCTGAGCCGGACGCGACGTTCATCGGTGAGCGGGATTTCTTCTGGCCACTCGCGGTCAGGGACGCCGTAGCGTCGGCGCGCGATCTCGTACTCGTGCAGATGGCCGCCGGTCCAACCCATGGTCCACTGCAAGGCCACATGAAGCTTCGCGAGCGTAATGGTCTCAGGGACCAGGATGCACCGCCAGACTTCGGGCTTCACGCCGCGCAGTTCGATGCGCAGCTGCGCGCGCAGGGCGGTGAGTGCTGCTACGCGGCGCGCGGCAGCGCGGCCGCCTGCAGCCGCTCGGCGACTCGCCATGGCAGCAACTCCTCCAGGCGATTGATCGGATGCGCCGCGATGCGCTCGAGGACGTATCGCAGGTAGAGGTGCGGATCTACGTTGTTGAGCCGGCAGGTGCCGATCAGACTGTAGAGCCGCGCAGCGGTCTCGCCGCCGGCGTCGGAGCCGACGAACAGGTAGTTGCGACGGCCGAGCACGAGCGCGCGGATCGCACGTTCCGCCGCATTATTGTCGATCTCGATGGCGCCGTCTTGGATGTATCTCGTCAGCGCACCCCATCGTCCCAGCGAGTACTGGATGGCTTGCGCCAACGGCGACTTCACCGAGAGCGTCGCGTGTGTTCTGCGCAGCCACGCGTGAAGCTCATCGAGGATCGGGGCGGCTTGCGCACGACGTGTTGCTTCGCGCACCGCCGGCAGCTCACCTCGTATCTGGCGCTCGATCGCGTACAACAGTCCGATCCGACGCAACGCGTCTGCAGCGGTCGGCGAGCGGTCGGACACGTACACGTCATACAGCTTGCGACGTGCGTGCGCCCAGCACGCCGCCTCCTGCACGCGGCCTGTCGCGTATATCGGGCCGAACCCGCTGTAGGCGTCCGCCTGCAGCGTGCCGGTGAACGACGCGAGATGCGACAGCGGTCGCTCTGCTTTGCGATCGGGCGAGTAGCGATAGACGACCGCTGGCGGGTCCGGGCCCGCCGCCGGCCGATCGTCCCGCACATAAGCCCATAGTCGTCCGGTCTTCGTACGGCCCTTACCGGGCGAGAGCACCGGCACCGGCGTGTCGTCGGCGTGCAGCTTGCTGGCAGCGAGCACATAGCGCTCGAGTACACCGACCAGCGGATCGAGCAGCTTCGCCGCTTCATAGACCCAGCTCGCCAGCATCGCGCGCGGCAGTTCGACGCCGCTGCGCCGGTAGATCCCCTCTTGGCGGTACAGCGGGCAGTGATCGGCGTACTTCGCACCGATCACCTGCGCGAGCAACGAAGCGGTCGGCAGGCCACGTTCGATCGGTCGCGACGGCGCCGCCGACTGCACGATGCGCGAGCATCCGCGACACGCGAGCTTCGGGCGCACGTGACGGATCACCTGGAAGTAACCTGGAACGTAGTCGAGTTGCTCGGACGTATCTTCGCCGAGCTGGCGCAGGACGTCGCCACACTCCGCGCACATGCAACGCTCAGGCGCGTGCACGCGGACCACGCGCGGCAGATCGGCTGGCAACGTGCGAGGTGCGCGGCGACCGAGCCGTCGTGGCTGCGGCTCGTCGACCGATACTAAGCGAGGGATCGGCGGCGCTTCGGTCGCGGAGGCCGATGTCACCGGTGCTACGGCCCCTTCACCGAGCGGCAGCTCCGGCGCGATGCTAAGATCGATGGCCTCGGCGGATCGACCATAGCGCCAGCGCTTCAGGCGCAGCACCTCCGCCTTCAGCGACTCGACCCATGCGGCATGCTTGAGCAGTTGCTGCTTGAGCTCTTCGAGATCGTCCGGCAGGGATGCGTAGTCGAGCGCCACGCCACGATTTTACGCATGCACGCACGCGCGTGCTGCGGTTCTTTCACGCTCGATGCGTTGCTGCGCTACACGACGTGCAGCGGCGGCCACGTACGCACAGGACGACGCCAGTCGATGCCTTCGAGCAGCATCGACAGCTGCGCCGGCGTGAGCGCTACTGAACCGCTCGTCGCCTGCGGCCACACGAACCGGCCGCGCTCAAGACGCTTCGCGAACAGGCACAGTCCGTCGCGGTCCGCCCATAGCAGCTTGATGAGATCACCGCGCCGTCCGCGGAACACGAAGACGTGGCCGGTGAAAGGGTTGGCCGCGAGCGTCGTCTCGACGAGCGCAGCGAGGCCATACATCCCGCGGCGCATATCGGTTACACCCGCCGCAAGCCAGACCTGTGTGCCGGCCGGAAGCGAGATCACGGCTGACTCAATAGGCAGTCGATAACAACTCGCAGTGCGTCCGGCGACACGCGACCGTGCACGCGAACGGATCCGCTTGGCAGCAGCACTTCGATATACCCGCTACTGGCGACCGCGGTAGAAACGGGCTCCGCGATCGTCGTCACCGGCAGCAGCGCTGGCGCACTCTTACGCCTGCGTGCGCCACCTCGGCTCGCCGTCGTGATCCACTTGCGCAGAAGGTTCGCATTGAGTCCGTGTGCCAGCGCCATCCCGGCGACCGACACTCCCGGCTGCTGACAGCGTCTCACCAGCTCCTCCTTGGCTTCGCGATCGTAGACGCAGCGGCCGTCGCTCTTGCGGCCAACGATCAGGTTAGGGATGACATCGATCCTGTGCTCTGACATAGGTGTCCACCTTCATCTAGGTGGACACATCCTCGGCGCTCAGACTTGGGCAGAACAGGCGGCCTCGGCATGACGCTTACGCTGATCGCGATCCCCGCCGCGTTCGTCATCTCGGGGCTAGCAGGCATCGCGATCGAGCGCGGCATCGTCCGCTTCCTGTATGGGCGGCCGCTCGAGACGCTGCTCGCGACCTTCGGCGTCAGCTTCGTGCTGCAGCAGACGGTACGCAGCGTGTTCTCGCCGCTCAACCGATCCGTAACGACGCCGTCGTGGATGAGCGGATCGCTCGAGATCGTGCCGGGCTTCGAGCTGACGCTGAACCGCCTCTACATCCTTGCATTCAGCCTGATCGTGTTTGCGCTGCTGCTCTTCGTCCTCAGGCGCACGAGGCTCGGCCTGGAAATGCGCGCGGTGACGCAGAACCGCGCGATGGCCAAGGCGATGGGCATCCGGACCGATCGCGTAGACATGCTGACGTTCGGGCTCGGGGCCGGAGTCGCGGGCGTCGCGGGCGTCGCGCTGTCGCAGCTCACGAACGTCGGGCCGAACCTCGGGCAGGCGTATATCGTCGACTCGTTCATGGTCGTCGTGTTCGGCGGCGTCGGCAGCCTGTGGGGCACGCTCGTCAGCGGGCTCGGGCTCGGCGTCGTGAGCAAGCTGCTCGAGCCCGAGGTCGGCGCCGTCATGGCGAAGATCCTCGTGCTCGTGTTCCTGATCATCTTCATTCAGAAGCGGCCGCGCGGGCTCTTCCCGCAAAAGGGCCGCGCCGCGGAGGGGTGATGCTGCTGCGACGATTCATGGACCACGAGCGTGGCGGCTGGATCTTTCTTGCGGTGCTCGGCGCCGCCGCCGTGCTCGTCCCGATCGCGAACCTGCTCGTTCCGCCGGGGTCGCCGTTCCACGTGCCGACGTTCACGGTCGCGCTGCTCGGCAAGTTCCTGTGCTACGCGCTCCTTGCGATTGCGCTCGACCTCGTGTGGGGCTACGTCGGGATTCTGAGCCTCGGGCACGGTGCGTTCTTCGCGCTCGGCGGCTATGCGATGGGCATGTACCTGATGCGTCAGATCGGGGACCGGGGCGTCTACGGCAATCCCGAGCTGCCCGACTTCATGGTGTTTCTGAACTGGGATGCGCTGCCCTGGTACTGGCACGGCTTCGACTCGTTCTGGTTCGCGATGCTGATGGTCTTGCTCGTGCCGGGCACGCTCGCCTTCGTGTTCGGCTGGCTCGCGTTCCGCTCACGCGTGACCGGCGTCTACTTCTCGATCATCACGCAGGCGCTGACCTACGCGCTGATGCTTGCGTTCTTCCGTAACGAGATGGGCTTCGGCGGCAACAACGGCCTCACGGACTTCAAGGACCTTCTCGGCGCGAGTCTCCAGGCGCCGTCGACTCGCGTCACGCTCTTCGTCGCGTCGGCAATCGCGCTTGCGGCCGGTTATCTCGTCTGTCGCTACATCGTGACCTCGAGGCTCGGCCGCGTGCTTACGGCGATTCGCGACGCCGAAAGCCGCGTCCGGTTCGTCGGCTACCGCGTCGAGCACTACAAGATGTGGGTGTTCACCGTCTCGGCAGTGCTCGCCGGGATCGCCGGCGCGCTCTACGTGCCGCAAGTCGGAATCATCAACCCGACCGAGTTCCAGCCGCTCGCGAGCATCGAGCTCGTCGTCTGGGTCGCGGTTGGGGGACGCGGGACGCTGTACGGTGCCGCGCTCGGTGCGCTCGCCGTGAACTACGCGAAGTCGGTGTTCACGGTCGAGTTCCCCGAGGTCTGGCTGTTTGCGCTCGGCGCGCTCTTCGTGATCGTCACCGTTCTGCTGCCGAAAGGGATGGCCGGCGTCGCCGCGCAGGCGAGGCAGCTCCTCGCGAGGAGGGCACGGCATGCTTGAGCAGGAAGAAATCGTGCCTGACACGAATTTTTCCGCGGACGCGGCGCTCGACGTTTCGCAGGGCTGGATTCTCTACCTCGACGGCATCACGGTCAGCTTCGACGGATTCAAGGCTCTCGACGCGTTGAGCCTGTACGTCGATACGGGCGAGCTGCGCTGCATCATCGGCCCGAACGGCGCCGGCAAGACGACGATGATGGACGTCATCACCGGCAAGACGCGGCCGGACGAAGGCGTTGCGTTCTTCGGCCGGCGCATCGATCTTCTGAAGCTCAGCGAGCCCGAGATCGCGAACCTCGGCATCGGCCGCAAGTTTCAGAAGCCCACGGTCTTCACGCAGCACACGGTGACCGAGAACCTCGAGCTCGCGGGTGCCCCGCGGAAGGACGTTTGGCGCACGCTGATCGCGCGCATGAGCGGCGAGGAGCGCGACCGCATCGACGAGACTCTGCACGTCATCGGGCTCGAGGCGCAGGCCCATCGTCCCGCCGGCACGCTGTCTCACGGCCAGAAGCAGTGGCTCGAGATCGGCATGCTGCTGATGCAGCGTCCGCGGCTGCTGCTGATCGACGAGCCCGCGGCGGGCATGACGCGCCAGGAGACCGAAGCGACGGCGGAGCTCCTGACGTCGCTCGCCGGCGCTCACTCGGTCGTCGTCGTCGAGCACGACATGGAGTTCGTGCGCTCGATCGCCCGCAAGGTGACCGTGCTGCACGAGGGCCGAGTTCTGGCCGAGGGGCGAATGGAGGACATTCAGAACGATCCGCGCGTGATCGAGGTGTATCTAGGTGAGTAGCCCGGCCGAAAATCCGTGTCAGACACACTTTTCCGCGGACCAGGCGTCGGTTCCGTTGCTCGAGGTCCGCGGCCTGAATCAGTCGTACGGCGAAAGCCGCACGTTATGGGACGTCGATCTCGAGGTGCCGAGAGGCTCGTGCGTGAGCCTGATCGGCCGGAACGGCGTCGGCAAGACGACGCTGCTCGGATGCCTGATGGGGCTCGTCCGCGCGCACGCAGGCACGATCACCTTCGACGGCGCCGACCTGACGGGAGCGGTGCCCGAGAAACGCGCGTCGCTCGGCATCGGCTACGTGCCGCAGGGGCGGATGATCTTCCCGCTGCTGACGGTCGAGGAGAACCTGCGCACGGGGCTTGCGGTGCGGCGCGGCAACCTAAAGGCGCTGCCGGGCCTCGTCTTCGAGCTCTTTCCGGTGCTGCGCACGATGTTGAAGCGGCGCGGCGGCGACCTGTCCGGCGGCCAGCAGCAGCAGCTCGCGATTGCGCGCGCGCTCGTTCTCGAGCCGCGGCTTCTGATCCTCGACGAGCCGACGGAGGGCATCCAGCCCAGCATCGTCGCGGAGATCGGCAGCGTGATCCGCCGCCTGAACCACGAGCTCGGCCTGACGGTGCTCGTCGTCGAGCAGAAGCTGCCGTTCGTGCGTCGCTTCTGCGACAGCTTCCGGATCATGGACAAGGGTCGGATCGTCGCATCCGGCGGCATGGACGAGCTTACGGACGGGCTCGTCAAGACGTATCTGACGGTGTGATCGGTATGGACGCTACTGCCTTTTCGAACTCGCTTTTCGTTCTGTGGTCGCAGCAGCCGGTGCTGCTCGGACTCGCGTTCGGGCTGCTGCACGCTTTCGACGCCGATCATGTCGCTGCGATCAGCGGCCTCGCCGTCAGCGACCGCTCGACGTCGCCGATGTCCTACGCGATTCGCTGGGCCTTCGGGCACGCGGCCGCGCTCGCGCTGATCGCGGCGTTCGTGCTCGGGCTCGGCCTCGTCGGCCTGACCAGCGTCAGCGGCTACGCGGAGGTCGTGGTCGCCGCGACGCTCGTCGCCGTAGGTCTGCACGCGCTGCGCGACGCCCGCCGTCACGTGGTCGGCGTCGAGTCGAGCACGGGGTCCATCCGCCTCGGCGGACGCGCGGGTGTGCTGATGGGCATGCTGCACGGCGGCGCAGGCTCGGCCGCCGTCATCGCGCTGTTGCCGATCGCGTCGTTCGAGGCCGGCTTCGACAGCGGCGTCTATCTCGCGTTCTTCTCGGTCGGCGTCGCGGCGGGCGCCTGCGGCTTCTCGCGGATGCTGGCCGGCGCGTTCGCCTGCACGGAGCGGGCGGGCGCGAAGCTGCGCGCCGCGCTGCATGCGGCGGTCGGCGTCGCGGGCGTCGTCACGGGCGTGCTGCTCTTCGCGGAGGTCGCGGGTGGCGGCTGATCCGCTTGATGCAGCCGCCGCGGCGGACACGCGCCTGGCGGCGCCGGGCACGATGCGCGACGCGTCTGACGCCGTGCGGCGCGGCGGCGCGGGCGCGGCCGCCCGCGGCTGGCGCGCGCGTCTCGCGCTCGAGTTCCGCGCCGCTCGGGGCCGCACAGTGGTCGCGCGACGGCATTCGGGCCCGCTGTGCATTCAGCGGCCGTTCTATCCGCACGACGGCGTGTGTCACGTCTACGTGCTGCATCCTCCCGGCGGGCTCGCGGGCGGCGATCGCCTGTTGCTGACGTGCGCGGCCGGGCCGGGGACGGCATCCCTCGTGACCACGCCGGCCGCGACGAAGTTCTATCGCAGCCTGGGCCCTTCGAGCCGTCAGGTGCAGCTGATCCGGGTGGCGCGAGGCGCGACGTTCGAGTGGCTGCCGCTCGATACGATCCTCTTCGGCGGCAGCCGCGCGATGATTTCGACCCGCATTCGGCTCGCGTCGGGCGCTCGCTTCGCCGGCTGGGAGATGACGTCGATCGGGCGCCGGCTCTCGGGCGACGATTATCGCAGCGGAGAGCTCGATCAGCGTACCGAGATCTTCGTCGACGGCGAGCCGCTGCTGCTCGACCGCATGGCGTTCGGTGCGGGCGACCCGATTCTCGCGCGCTCGTGGGGGCTCGCCGGGCACGAGGTTTTCGGCGCGCTCTACGCGTATCCGGCCGACGGCGGCGTGCTTGCGATCGCCCGCGAGCGGCTCGGCGCGTTCGCGGGGCTGCGCGCCGGCGCGACGTGCGTCGAGGGTCTTCTCGTCGCCCGCGCGCTTGCGCCGGCGGCCGAGACGCTGCGCGATGCTTTCGAATCCGTCTGGGCCGCGATTCGCGCGCCCGTCATCGGGCGCGAACCGTGCGCGCCGCGTATCTGGAGGACATAGCCGCTCATGGAGCTCACACCCCGAGAGAAGGACAAGCTGCTGATCTTCGTTGCCGCGCTGCTCGCGGAGCAGCGCCGGCAGCGCGGCTTGAAGCTCAACTATCCCGAGAGCGTCGCGCTGATCACGGCCGGCATCCTCGAAGGCGCCCGCGCCGGCAAGTCCGTCGCGACGTTGATGAGCGAAGGCGCCGGCATCCTGTCGCGCGACGACGTGATGGACGGTGTGCCGGAGATGCTCGCGGAGGTGCAGGTCGAAGCGACGTTCCCGGACGGCACGAAGCTCGTGACCGTGCACAACCCGATCTTATGAGGCCGAGATGATTCCCGGCGAGCTTTTCGTCGATGACGGCGAGATCGAGCTGAATGCCGGCCGCGAGACGGTCACGCTGACCGTCGCGAACACCGGCGATCGGCCCGTGCAGGTCGGTTCTCACTATCACTTCTACGAAGTGAACGACGCGCTGTCGTTCCCGCGCGAAGCCGCGCGAGGACTTCGACTCGACATCCCGGCCGGGACGGCCGTGCGCTTCGAGCCGGGCCAGACGCGTTCCGTCACGCTCGTCGCCTATGCGGGCAAGCGGCACGTCTACGGCTTCCTGGGGCGGGTGATGGGTGCGCTCGAGGACGAAGCATGAGCAGGATCTCGCGCAGAGCGTACGCCGAGATGTACGGCCCGACGACCGGCGACCGCGTACGTCTCGGCGACACGGAGCTCGTCATCGAGGTCGAGAGCGATCGCACGGTCTACGGCGACGAGGTGAAGTTCGGCGGCGGCAAGGTCATCCGCGACGGCATGGGGCAGAGCCAGCTCCCGTCCGCGAGCACGGTCGATACCGTCATCACGAACGCGCTGATCCTCGACTGGTGGGGCATCGTCAAGGCCGACGTCGGCATCAAGGACGGGCGCATCACAGGCATCGGCAAGGCCGGCAACCCGGACATCCAGAACGGCGTCGACATCGCGATAGGGCCCGGCACGGAGGTCATCGCCGGGGAAGGGCAGATTCTGACCGCCGGCGGCATCGATGCGCACATCCATTTCATCTGTCCGCAGCAGATCGAGGAGGCGCTGATGTCGGGCATCACGACGATGCTCGGCGGCGGCACGGGCCCCGCGACCGGCACGAACGCGACGACATGCACGCCGGGGCCGTGGCATATCGCTAGGATGCTGCAGGCCGCGGACGCGTTCCCGATGAATCTCGGCTTCCTCGGCAAAGGCAACGCAAGCCTGCCGGAAGCGCTGAACGAGCAGATCGAGGCGGGCGCGATGGGGCTCAAGCTCCACGAGGACTGGGGCACGACGCCGGCCGCGATCGACAATTGCCTCGCGGCCGCGGAGCGCTACGACGTGCAGGTCGCGATCCACACCGACACGTTGAACGAGTCGGGCTTCGTCGAGACGACGCTCGCCGCGTTCAAGGGTCGTACGATCCATACGTATCACACCGAAGGCGCGGGCGGCGGGCATGCGCCCGACATCATCAAGGCGTGCGGCGAGCAGAACGTGCTGCCTTCGTCGACGAATCCCACGCGGCCGTACACGGTCAACACGATCGACGAGCATCTCGACATGCTGATGGTCTGCCATCACCTCGACCCCGGGATCCCGGAGGACGTCGCGTTCGCCGAGTCGCGGATTCGCCGTGAGACGATCGCCGCAGAGGGCATCCTGCACGATCTCGGCGCGTTCTCGATGATCTCTTCGGACTCGCAGGCGATGGGCCGGGTCGGCGAGGTCATCACTCGCACGTGGCAAACGGCGCACAAGATGAAGGTGCAGCGGGGGCCGCTCGCCGAGGATTACGACCGTAACGACAACTTCCGCGCGAAGCGCTACGTCGCGAAGTACACCATCAATCCCGCGATCACGCACGGCATCGCCGCGGAAGTCGGCTCGATCGAGGCCGGCAAGCTCGCGGATCTCGTGCTGTGGAAGCCGGCCTTCTTCGGCGTCAAGCCGTCGCTGATCATCAAGGGCGGCATGATCGCCGCGGCGCCGATGGGCGATCCGAACGCGTCGATCCCGACACCGCAGCCGGTGCACTACCGGCCGATGTTCGGGGCTTTCGGGCGGGCCGTGGAGGCGACCTCGGTGACGTTCGTATCCGCCGCCGCGCTCGAGGGGGATGTCGCGGCGAGGCTCAAGCTCGCGAAACCGCTCGCGGCCGTGCGCAACACTCGAGCCGTTCGCAAGGCGGACATGCGGCTCAATCACTACGCGCCGCGCATCGAGGTCGATGCGGAGACCTACGAGGTGCGCGCCGACGGCGTGCTGCTGACCTGCGAGCCGGCGCAAACCCTTCCTCTCACGCAAAGGTACTTCCTGTTCTGATGATGGCACTCACGATATTCGACGAGCATGTTCCCGGGCCGATCGAGCAGATCGCGGGCGATCACCTGGTGCTGCCCTTCGAGCGCCGGCAGGTCGCGCGCCAGCGGGTGAAGCTTGCGTCGGGACGAGAGGTCGCGGTGCTGCTGCCGCGCGGCACGGTGCTGCGCGGCGGAGACCTGCTGCGCTGCCGGAGCGGCGAGGCGGTCGCGGTCGTCGCGGCGCCCGAGGAGCTCTCCACGGTGCATTGCAGGGATCGGCGCGTGCTTGCCCGGCTCGCCTATCATCTCGGCAACCGACACATCGCGCTCGAGGTCGGCGACGGCTGGGTTCGCTACGCGCGGGACCACGTTCTTGACGACATGGTGCGGCACCTCGGTTGCGAAGCCGTGCATGAAACCGCGCCGTTCGAGCCCGAAAGCGGCGCCTACGCGCGCGGGCACCCGCACGCGGCCGGGCACCATCATCATGCCCATTAGCGCCGAGGGAACCCTTCGTCTCTGGCAGCTGATCAGTCCAAATCTGCCCGTCGGTGCTTACTCATACTCGAATGGCCTCGAGCAGGTCATCGAGACGGGCGACGTGCGTAACGAGGGCGACGTCGCGCAGTGGCTCGACGAGGTACTGAGCACGGGGCTCGCGAGAACGGATCTTCCCGTGCTGATGCGCGTGCAGAGGGCAGTCGCCGTCGGGGATATCCGGACTGCGATGCGATGGTGCCGAAAGCTCCTCGCGATGCGCGAGACTTCGGAGCTGCGCTTCGCCGACCGAAGCATGGGCGACGCGCTCGCGCGGCTGCTCGAGGATCTCGGCGTGCGGATGCCGGAAGGCACATGGCCGTTCGCGGGCGCGTTCGGCTTCGCGGCCGCGCATTGGGGCATGCCGATCGCGGATGCCGCCGCGGGCTTCGCGTGGTCTTGGTGCGAGTCGCACGTCGCAGCGGCGATCAAGCTCGTGCCGCTCGGCCACACGGCCGGTCAACGCCTGATGCTTGGCCGCACCGCGTGCGTACTCGCCGCGGTCGCTTCCGCCGCGCGGATCGACGACGGGCAGATCGGCTTCGGCATGCCGGGGCTTGCGATCGCGAGCGCCCGTCACGAGACGCAGTACACGAGGCTGTTTCGTTCTTGAGGAGATAACGGATGAAACCCAACATTCTGCGGGTCGGCGTCGGCGGACCGGTCGGCTCCGGCAAGACGAGCTTGATCGAAGCCCTGTGCAAGCGCATGCGGGACCGTTTACCACATCGCGGTCGTCACGAACGACATCTACACGCAGGAGGATGCGCAGATCCTGACGCGCTCCCAGGCGCTCGATCCCGACCACATCGTCGGCGTCGAGACCGGCGGCTGCCCGCACACGGCAATCCGCGAGGACGCCTCGATGAACCTCGCCGCGATCGACGCCCTGACCGCGAAGTTTCCGGATCTCGACTTCGTGCTGGTCGAAAGCGGCGGCGACAACCTGAGCGCGACGTTCAGCCCGGAGCTCGTCGATCTCACGATCTACGTCATCGACGTGGCGGCCGGAGACAAGATCCCGCGCAAGGGCGGCCCGGGGATCACACGGTCGGATCTGCTCGTCATCAACAAGATCGATCTCGCGCCGCTGGTCGGCGCCTCGCTCCAGGTGATGCAGGACGATACGATGCGCATGCGCGGCGAGCGTCCCTTCGTGTTCACGAACATCAAGCAGAACCTCGGCCTCGATCTGATCGAGGAGTTTATCGTTACGGCGGGGATGCTCCAGGCGGCGTAGCGGCGACCGGCGCTTCCGCGGAAAGTGCGCCAGGCCAAGCCTGGAGGAGTAGGAAGTCATGTGAAGGATTATCTGACGGAAAGCTTCTAATGGAACCCGCCGGGTGAGAGTCCCGGACCAGCAAAGGCTAGCC
>Ga0182743_1003734_pt1 | contig 11984 bp, 10 predicted proteins | sample eDN3rd30CKraftOP_FD_128522 | JGI IMG/M metagenome (GOLD analysis project Ga0182743, IMG submission 128522) | Enriched Organic Plus compost microbial communities from Emeryville, California, USA - eDNA 3rd pass 30_C Kraft OP (version 2) (version 2) ... | reverse complement strand
CTCGCGATGAGCTGGTCGTAGGGGCGGCGGTAGAGAAAGACGCCGAACGTATGCAAGAACGGGCGGAAGCCGGCCATACCGAGGCCGCCCGCGAAGCTCAGCATGTTCTGCTCGGCCATGCCGAGGGAGATGAACTGCTCGGGATGGCGGTCGCGGAATCCATCGACTTCGCACGAGGACGTCAGATCCGCCGACAGGCACAGAACGTCCGGATTGCCCACCGCATATGCCTCGAAGGCGCGCGCATAGGGTTTGCTGACAATCTCTACCATGTCGTCCTCTCAGCAATATTCGGCGACGGGAGCCATTTCGAGCTCGCGCGCGATGTGCAGGTTCATTTCCCGTCGCTCCTGCGCGGAGGACATCCGGACGTAGTGGAGACGCGGGAAGCGCCGCTGGAGATAGGACATTCCCTTGAACGGCGACGTATTGGCGACGATGATCAGTGGCCGCTTGTCGTGATCGGTGTGTGCTGCAACCCGCATCGCCTCGATGTCGTGGCCGTCGATCTCGACGGCGCGTGCACCGAACGCATCCAGCTTGCGGACGATGTCACCAACGTCCATGACGCTCTCCATCGCGCCATCGCATTGCTGGCTGTTGACATCGATGATGGCACAAAGATTGTCGATGCCGTGATGCGCGCAGGCTTGAACCGCCTCCCACGTCTGGCCTTCCTGCAATTCGCCGTCTGACATGAAGACCCAGACACGGCCGCCCTCGCCTCGACGCCGGCGCCCGAAGGCAAGGCCCGCTCCGGTCGAGAGCCCTAAGCCGAGCGTCCCGTTGTGCACTTCCATCCCTGGCGAATGCTCGGCGCCGATCATCTCGACCGAAGAGCCGTCGCGATTGAACATCTCCAGCCCCTCGGGAGCCATTCGCCCGACCTCGATAAGGGCGGCATAGACCACGAGCGCGTAATGGGCCGGCGCGACGATCAGCCGATCGTAGTCCGGCAGTGCCGGCCCGTTGTAACCGGCTCCCGTCCGATAAGCGGCGTTGTCCCGGGAGGGCACGCCGCCAAAAGGTAGCGGCACGAAGGGAAGGGTAGGCTCTCCGAGCCGCAACTCTTCATTGTAGAGCCATGCTATCTGCTCGGCCGCCGAGCAGGCCTGGCTCAGATAGCCGCCATTGTTACGGATCGTGTGCTCGAACACGCGCCGCCTTATGCCAAGCGCGATTTCCTCTGAGCGCCGCTCGTTTCTCAACTCTCGCCTCCTGCGAATGTGCCCGTCGACGCGGATCAGGCGCCGGCCTTCTGGAAAAGGGCCGCGAGGATCCTTCCGATCTTCGCGCCCGCGATGCCTGCGTTCTCCAGCACCTCCTCGATCGTGTCCGGTTGCTGGTCGGGACCTCCGGTCGCCTTGTTGGTGATCGCCGAAAGCCCGAGCACAGGGATGCCTAGATGTGCGGCGGCGATGACTTCGTGTACGGTCGACATGCCGATCGCATCGGCGCCGGCCATCCGGAAGAAGCGGCGCTCGGCCGAGGTTTCCAGAGCAGGTCCCGCCACGGCCGCGTAGATGCCGGCTCGGAGGTCGACGGAGGCGCGGCGCGCAGCTTCATGTGCGCGCCGCGCCAGGTCCGGCGCATAGGCCCGCGACATGTCGGGAAAGCGCGGACCCATCGACTCCTCGTTTGGCCCGATGAGCGGGTTCGATCCCGTGAAGTTCATGTGATCGGTGATCATCATGACGTCCCCGGCGTCGAAATCGCCGTTCAGCCCTCCCGCCGCGTTGGTGACCACTAGCTCGCGCATGCCCAGCGCGGCCAGCACGTAGATCGGCAGTGCCACGTTGGCGGGCGAATGTCCTTCGTAGAGGTGGAAGCGGCCCTGCATGAGCGCGGCCGTGCGGCCGAACAGCGAACCGACGATCAGCCGTCCCGCATGGCCGGGTGCGGTAGACTGCGGGAAGCCCCCGATCGCGCCATAGGGGATCTCGACGGCCTGCCCGACCTCGTCGGCCAGGAAGCCGAGGCCGGATCCCAGCACGATGCCGAGTTCCGGCGCGGCTCCGGTGAAGCCGCGAATCGATTGAACGGCCGCGTCAATACGGTTCCTGAGGCTCGCGTCCATCAATGCGCTCGTTTCCACTTGTCGGCGAGACACCGCCGCCTCTCGCCAGATCGGGTTGCGCGGATCGTTCGGCGGCGTCGAATTTGTTTGACAAAATTCAATTCTGATTGTCAACTGTAAAGATTCCTGCGGATGAAACGTGCAGGAGCGGAGGAGGCCAGATGAAGATCGCGGGACAGCACTATCGGACCATCTGGGTGGAAGATGATGGTGACGCGATCTGCGTGCTCGACCAGACGCGGTTTCCCCACGAGTTCGCGACCCGGAGGCTACGGTCGTGGCAGGAGGCCGCCACGGCGATTTCCGAAATGGTCGTCCGCGGCGCGCCGCTGATCGGCGTCACCGCTTGCTACGGGATCGCGCTTGCGATGCGCGAGGATCCATCGGACGCTAATCTCCACGCGGTCGCGCGGTCGCTCACGGACACCCGCCCGACGGCGATCAACCTGCGCTGGGCGGTGAACCGCCTGGTCGCCCGGCTCGAACGCTGCACGCCGGCGGAACGCGCGGCAGCGGCATTCCGCGAGAGCGCGGCGCTGTCCGACGAGGACGTCGCGACCAACGAGGCCATCGGGCGCGAGGGACTTGCCCTGATATCGTGTATCGCCGCGGCCAAGGCGCCGGAGCAGCCGGTCAACGTGCTGACGCATTGCAACGCCGGATGGCTCGCCACCGTCGACTGGGGCACGGCGACCGCCCCCATCTACATGGCCCACGACCAAGGGCTTCCGGTGCACGTCTTCGTCGACGAGACGCGCCCGCGCAATCAGGGCGCCTATCTGACGGCCTGGGAGCTCGGGCGCCACGGCGTCCCGCACACGGTCGTCGTGGACAATGCCGGCGGCCATCTGATGCAGCATGGCGAGGTCGACCTCGTCATCGTCGGCAGCGACCGCACGACGGCGAACGGCGACGTCTGCAACAAGATCGGCACCTACCTCAAGGCACTGGCCGCTCATGACAACGGCGTTCCGTTCTACGTCGCGCTACCGACCTCGACAGTCGACTTCGAGGTCGCCGACGGCGTGCGCGAGATACCGATCGAGGAACGTTCGGGCGCCGAGATCCGCTACCTGAACGGACGCACCGCCTCAGGCGATGTCGTGCGCGTGGATATCCTCCCGGAAGGGTCGGGCGCGCGCAATCCCGCCTTCGACGTCACGCCGGCGCGGCTGGTCACAGGCCTCATAACCGAACTGGGCGTTTTCGAGGCGAGCCCCGCGGGCATGGCGCGGCTGCGCGGCGCGATGGCAGGGGCCGCCAGCGGCCTGGCCGCTGCCGGTTGACGGACGCCGGAGCAAGACCATGGCCTTGCCGCTGACCGGCTCGCATTGGGGGCTCTACCATGCCGAAAGCGCCGACGGACGTGTCGCCCGCCTGCGCGGGCTTCCCGACGACGCCGATCCCTCGCCGATCGGGCGCGGCATGGTCGACACGCAGGACGGTCCCGCCCGTATCCGCGCGCCGATGGTCCGCAAGGGCTGGCTGGAAAAGAACAGCCCTGAGGGCGCGCAGGGAGAGGGCCGCGGGCGCGAGCCGTTCGTCGAGGTGTCCTGGGAGCGGGCGGAAGAGTTGGTGGCCAACGAGTTACGTCGGGTCATCGACCGATACGGCAACCGCGCCATTTTCGCGGGCTCTTACGGCTGGGCCAGCGCCGGTCGTTTCCACCACGCGCAGAGCCAGCTCCACCGCTTCCTGAACTGCCTGGGCGGCTATGTGCGCTCGGTCAACACTTACAGCTTCGCCTCCGCCGAAGTGGCCGTGCCCTACATGCTGGGGAGCTTCTATGAGTTCCTGACGGGAACCAGCAGCTGGGAGGACGTGATCGGCAATACCCGGCTGCTCGTCGCATTCGGCGGCATCCCGACCAAGAACGGCCAGATCTCCTCCGGCGGCGTCGGGCGCCACACCCAGCGCGCCTTCGTGCGGCGCGCGGCCGCCGCCGGCACTGAGTTCGTGTGCGTGAGCCCGGCGCGCTCGGACCTCGACGACGTGCCGGACGCCGACTGGTTTCCGCTGCGCCCCGGAACCGATGCGGCCCTTCTGCTGGCCATCGCCCATACGCTGGTGACGGAAGGCCTTGACGACCGGCAATTCCTCGACCGCTACACCGTCGGCGTCGACAGGCTGACATCCTATCTGCTCGGCGCCCCGGACGGGCAGGAGAAGTCGGCGGAATGGGCCGCCTCGATCTGCGAGATTCCTGCGGACCGAATCCGTATCCTGGCGCGCCGCATGGCCGCGACCCGCACCATGCTGTCGGTGAGCTGGTCGCTAACGCGCCAGCAATATGGCGAGCATGCCTACTGGGCCGCGATCACGGTCGCCGCCCTGCTCGGCCAGATCGGCCTGCCCGGCGGCGGCATCGGCTTCGGATACAGCGCCACGAACTCGATCGGCAACGAGTATCGGTCGCTGCCCTTCGCCTCGCTGCCGCAGAGCCGCAACGGCGTCTCGGACTTCATCCCCGTGGCGCGCATCAGCGACATGCTGCTCAATCCGGGCGAGCCTTTCGACTATGACGGCCGCACCCATCTGTATCCCGACATACGCCTCGTCTACTGGGCCGGCGGCAACCCGTTCCACCATCATCAGGACCTCAACCGCCTCTGTCAGGCGTGGCAGCGCCCTGAGACCATCGTCGTCAACGAATGGTGCTGGACGGCTACCGCCCGCCGCGCCGATATCGTGCTTCCCTGCACGACGCCGCTGGAGCGTAGCGATCTCTACGCCTCGCCCCGCGACCCCGTCGTCGCCCTGACACAGGCCGCCCGCGAACCCGCCGGGATCGCGCGCGATGACTATGAGATATTCGCCGGAATAGCTGCCCGGCTCGGCATGGCGGAGAAGTTCACCGAGGGCCGGACCCAGGCGCAGTGGATCGAGCGCATCTACGAGGCGTCCCGGACCACCGCGGCCGAGCGGGGCGTGGATCTGCCCCCCTTCCCCGAACTTGCCGAATCCGGTCCGTTCGAGATACCGGGCGAGGCGCGGCCGCGCATCATGCTCGAACGGTTCCGCGCCGACCCCCAGAGCCATCCCCTCGCCACCGAAAGCGGACGTATCGAATTGTTCTCGCGCAGGCTGGCATCCTACGGCTACGCTGACTGCCCGGGCCATGCAGCATGGATCGAGCCTGCCGAGTGGCTCGGCGGTGACACCTCGCGATATCCATTGCATCTTCTGACCAACCAGCCGCGCACGCGGCTGCACTCGCAACTCGATCATGGAATCTACAGTCGCGAGTCCAAGATCCGAGGGCGCGAGCCGATCCTGATCAACCCCGCTGATGCGGCGGAGCGCGGCATCCGCAACGGCGACGTCGTGCGTCTCTTTAACGACCGTGGCTCCTGTCTGGCAGGTGCCCGTCTCTCCCTGATGGTCAGGCCACGCGTCATGCTCATGGCCACTGGCGCCTGGTTCGATCCCCTCGACCCGTCGGTCTCCGGCAGCATGTGCGTGCACGGCAACCCGAACGTTCTGACGCGCGACACCGGCGCGACACGCCTCAGCCAGGCGCCGATCGCCGAGACCTGCCTCGTCGAGGTCAAGCGCTATGATGGGGAGCTGCCCGATATCACGGTCTTCTCCTCCCCCGATATCATTGATGACTGGAGCAGATGATGCGGCTGGTGTTCGTCCTGTTCGACTCTCTCAACCGCCTCGCGCTTGAGCACTATGGTGGCAAACACGTCCGGACGCCGAACTTCACGCGCTTTGCCAAGCGCGCGGTGAGCTTCAACAGGCACTATGTGGGGTCGCTGCCGTGCATGCCCGCGCGGCGCGACCTGCATACGGGGCGCATCAACTTCCTGCATCGCAGCTGGGGACCGCTCGAACCGTTCGACAACTCGTTCCCGCAACTGCTGTCGGAGAGCGGCGCCTATACGCACATCATCACCGACCACAGCCACTATTTCCACGACGGCGGAGCCACCTACCACAACCGCTACGATTCCTGGGAGCTGGTGAGGGGACAGGCGAACGACCACTGGAAAGGCGTCGTGGAGCCCCCGCTCGAGGAGTTCGCGGCAACCTATCATCCGAGCCAGCTCAGGCCGTTCATCCACAGCGACCGGATCAACCGGCTCTATGTCAAGGAAGAGAAGGACTTCGCCTGCCCGCAGATCTTCGATCTTGCGAGCCACTTCCTCGACGTCAACGGCCGCGCGAAGAACTGGCTGCTCCAGATCGAGTGCTTCGACCCGCACGAGCCCTTCTACGCTCCGCCGCGCTTCCGCGACGCCTATCCAACGGCCTATGGCGGGCCAGTCTTCGACTGGCCGATGTACGGCAAGGTGAAGGAGAGCCGGGACGAGATCGACGAGGTTCGGGCGAACTATGCCGCGCTGGTGGCGATGTGCGACGAGTATTTCGGCCGTCTACTCGACCAGTTCGACCGCATGGACTTGTGGCGCGACACCGCCCTCGTGGTGACGACGGACCACGGCTTCCTGCTCGGCGAGCATGACTGGTGGGGCAAGAACCTTATGCCGGTCTATGACGAGCTCGCCCGGATTCCGCTGATGATCTACCACCCCGACTACGCGTCGAGCGGCGGCTCCATGAGGGAAGCGCTCACGCAGGCGACCGACATCATGCCGACCTTCTTGGACTGGTTCGGTGTCGAGGCGCCGAAGGAAGTCACCGGAACCTCGCTGACCCCCCTGCTGGCAGCGGAAGAGAAGATTCGGAATTCGGCGATCTACGGCTATTTCGGCGCCGCCTGCAACATCACGGACGGCCGCTATACCTACCTGCGCTATCCCGAGAGCATGTCCGCGGAAGGACTGCACGAATATACGCTTATGCCTACCCGCTTTGGCCGGCTCTTCTCGATCAAGGAGCTCGTCGACGCGACGCTGGCGCCCCCGTTTGACTTCACCAAGGGGCTGTCGGTGCTGAAGGTCTCGCCGCAGATGATGGCCGACGGCCGGGTCTCGGCGATGGACGGTGTCGTCGCCTTCGAGGACGCCAAGACGAGGCTGTTCGACATCGAGCGCGATCCGTCGCAAAGCACGCCGCTTGCCGATTCCGAGCTGGAGAATCGGCTGTGCGGGGAGATGGCAAGGCAGCTCAGACTGCACGACGCGCCGCCCTCGTTGTTCACGCGGCTCGGCCTCGACGGAGGTCTGGCATGACGCAGCCCAACATCATCATTTTCTTCAGCGACGATCACGGGCAATGGGCGTTGCCCTGCTATGGCAACACGGAGCTCAGGACCCCCAACCTCGACCGTCTCGCGGCGCGGGGAACGGTGTTCGAGAATGCCTTCACGCCGATCCCCGTCTGCTCGCCGGCGCGTGCCAGCTTCTTTACCGGGCTGATGCCCAGCCGGCACGGCGTGCACGACTTCATATCGGCGCGGCCGGAGTTCCACCGGCGCAACTGGCTGGACGGCCTCGACAGCCTGCCGCTGATGCTGCAACGGGCGGGATATCAGTGCGGCTTCTCCGGCAAATGGCATCTGGGCAACGACGAGACGCCGCAGCCCGGCTTCGACTACTGGTACTCGATGAGCGGCGCCTATCCGGTCAGGCACGACGGCGCGCAGGAGATCAGCGACAATGGCGAAGTCGCGGAAAAGCCGGGATATCTGACCGACAACATCACCGACGGCGCGATCCGATTCCTAAAAGAAAGGGACCGCGACAGGCCGTTCTTCCTGTTCGTTGCCTACTACGCCACCCATTCTCCATGGGAGGGTCATCCGGACCGCTTCGTGGAACCCTACCGGAACGCCAGCTTCCGCGACATCCCGGAAGCATCCAGGATTTTCGGAGACTACGACGTCCTCAACCTGGAGGCCCCGGCCATGACCCCGGAGGCGATCCAAGAAGCCCGGGCCCAGTATTACGGTGCGGTGACCCATATCGACGCCGGGTTGGGCCGGGTTCTCGACGAGGTCCGCCGCGAGGGCGAGGAGGCCCTGTGCGTCTACACCTCCGATCATGGCCTGTGCCTGGGCCATCATGCGATCTGGGGCAAGGGCAACGGCACGCGGCCGGCCAACATGATTGAAGAAAGCATACGTATCCCGATGGTGGTCGCCCGGACGGACGGAGCGGCGCCGCACCAGCGTCGGACCGAGCTGGTCGACCACACCGACCTTCATCGCACGGTCGCGGCGATCGCGGCGGCCGGGGCGGAGCACTCGGACGGGCAGGCGAGGCCGGGCCACGATTTCTCGGGCCTGTTGGCCGGCGGCACGTCGTGGCCGAAACGGGTTCAGTTTGGCGAATACGGACCGCTCCGGATGGCCCGCGATGACCGCTTCAAGGCGATCGTGCGCACTGACGGTCCGGCCGAGCTCTACGACCTCTCCGCGCCCGACGCGGAATCGCGCAATCTCGCCGGCACGCCGGAGGGAGAGCCCCAGCTGCGCCGGCTGGCGAACGAAATTCATGCCTTCTTCGCCGCGCCGGGCAGCGGCGGTGACAAGCGCTGGAAGGACGCCGAGTCCTTTCAGTTCAACACGATGGAATCCTGGAAACTCTAGATCAAGGTAGAAAAGGGAACACTGCCATGAAACAGATGATCATCTTCGCCGCCGTATCGGCGTTCGCCCTCTCCGGGCCGGCATTCGCCGAGGAGGGCACGAAGCTCATGGACGATGCCGCCGCGCTGGCTTGCATCCAGAAGAAGCTTCCCGCATCGTCCTACGTGACCAACGACCTGATCCCGCAGGGCGACAACCCGGTGCCGGACGGCCCTCTGGCGAGCCCGGTGAAGCTCAAGGTCGGGCTGCCCTGGGTCCTCAACGACGAGAACGCGCCCTTCTACAATGCGATCGAGCAGGGCTTCTTCCGTGACGAGGGCATCGAGGTGGAGCTGGTGCCGGGCGGCCCCGGCAAGAACCACCTCCAGACGCTGGCCGGAGGCGCCGTCGACGTCGCCGTCCTCGCGGGAGGGCAGCTTGTCGCGCCGGCGCTGACTTCGCCGACGCCGATCACCGGCGTGAAGGTGGTCGGCTCCCTGCTCAAGGGGGCTCCGGCGATGTTCATCACCATCGATAAGGATCTCCAGGGGCGCAAGCTTACCCCCGAAGATCTGAAGGGCCGCGTCGTGGCGGGTCCCCCGTTCACGCGGTTCTTCCCGATCATGTTCGATCGCGCCGGCATCAAGCCCGACGAAGTGAAGATCGTGAACGCCGGCCCCGATCCGAGCGTGCTCTACGCCGGCGCCGCCGACTTCTATCTCGGCTGGGTGTTCAACCAGCCTCGCGACATCGAGGCCAAGGGCTATGCCTGGAACGGCTTCATGTGGCGGGACTACGCCTTCGATGCGTATACGGACGTGATCATCATGCGCGACGAGATGCTTTCCGATCCGGCGCGCCAGGATGTCGCGAAGCGTTTCATGCGGGCGACCTATCGCGGCACGCAGTATCTCCTCGACCACGCCGAGCAGTCGGCCGAGACGGCCGTGAAATACTCCGCCGACGCCCCGAACATGAAGAAGGAAGACGCGCTGTTCCGCTTCTCCCGGCAGGAATTCCTCGTGCGCGGCGAGAAGGGCGAGCGCCTCCTGGCCACGGACGAGGGGTTCTGGGACAGGAACAATGCGATGCTGCTGCAATATGGCTACATGCCGACGATAAAGTGTGACTAGGCGGGGCCATGTCCGGCATCTCCATTCGCTCGCTTCACAAGAGTTTCGGCAAGGTCGAAGCTCTGCGCGACATCAACCTCGAGATCGATCAGGGCGAGTTCATCGCCCTGATCGGCCCGTCCGGGTGCGGCAAGACAACGCTGTTGCGCACTTGCCTGGGCCTTGAGAGGCCGACGAAGGGAACGGTCCTCTTGGGCGGCCAGGATGCGGTCGCGGCCCGCAAGGCCAAGGATCTTGGCATCGTCTTCCAGAAGCCGGCGCTTGTCCCGTCGCGCACCAGCCTGAGCAACGTCCAGATCACGCTCGACATCACGGGGGTTAAGGATCATCTCGATCCCAACAACCTCCTCGAGGAGTTCGGGCTGGGCAGCTTCAAGAACCACTATCCCCACCAGCTCTCCGGCGGCATGCAGCAGCGCGTCAACCTGGCCGCCGCGATGGTCCACAATCCGCATTACCTGATGATGGACGAGCCGTTCGGCGCGCTCGACGAGATGACCAGAGAGATGATGTGCGAGTGGGTGGGCGACGTGCTGCTTCGCCAGCCCAAGACCGTGATCCTCGTCACGCATTCGATCGACGAGGCGGTCATGCTCGCCGACAGGATCGTCATCCTGGCGCCCCGGCCAGGCAAGATCGATACGATAGTACCCGTTGACCTGCCTCGACCGCGGCGTCGGTCGCTCAAGACGACGACGGAATTCAGCAACTATGTGATGGACGTTCGCCGCCAGCTCTATGCGGTGGAGGAAGCGCGGGGGGCAGCATGATCTCGGAACGTTGGTCCTACGTACTGATGCTGGTGTCGATACCGATCATCTGGAAGCTGATATCCCTCGCATCCGGTCTTCAGGCATTCATCCTGCCGTCGCCGGAACTGGTCTTCGTCACGCTCTTCGAACAATGGCGGACGTTCCTCTACCACACCGGCATCACGCTGGCCGGTGCGATGACGGGCTATGCGATCTCGAACGCATTCGCGATCGCGGTCGCAATCCTGTTCGTATACGTGCCTTCGACGCAGAACTTCCTGATGCCCTGGTTCGTCGTGATGAAGAACATCCCGTTCGTCACCATAGCCCCCATTCTGGTGATCACGCTCGGCCAGACACCGCTGCCCAAGGTCATCATCGTCTTCCTCGTGACCTTCTTCCCGCTCCTGGCGAACGTCGCCGCCGGTTTGCGTGCGGCCGACAAGGGCCTGCTGGACCGGCTGACGGTTCTGGATGCGAGCAAGTGGCAGACCTTCTGGAAGGTCCGCTGGCCCGCAGCGATACCTTACTACATGGCCGCGCACGAAGTGGCCTTCACAGGCTCGATCGTCTCGGCGGTGGTCGCGGAATTTTTCTTCAGCCGATCCGGCCTCGGATACCTGATCGTGACCGCGATGGACAGCTATCGTGCCGATATCCTGTACTCGGTCACGCTGATCGCCGGCATCCTGGGCGTCGGAAACTATTTGATCGTCGTCTGGCTCCGGAAGCGGGTTCTGCGTTGGCAGGCTGACAGCCTTTCGGCCTCGGGGTAATCGACGCCAATGTTTGTAAGGAGAGCACTTGAAGTGATTACGCATCATTTGAGTATCCAATACACCTGCATGCACGAGCAGCCGACCGCCTTGGCGATGGCGGAGGGTGAGGCGCCTTCGTCGTGGAACTGGTGGATCCTGTCGTGGTCGAGACGCGGCTTGCCGCCGCGATAGGCTCCATTGGACTTCGCCCGCTCGATCCCCTCGCGCTGCCGCTCCTTGATGAACCGCCGCTCCATCTGCGCCACCATGCCTAGCACCGTCAGCACCAGATGCCCCATCTCGCCGCGGGTCGACACATGCGGGTCGAGCACGGTGACGAAAGCGCCCTTCTGTTCGCACTCGTGGATCAGGTTGAGGACGTCACGCATGTCGCGGCCGAGCCGGTCAAGGCGGGTGACCACCAGCTCGTCGCCGGGGCGCAGGAAGTCGAGGACCGTGGCCAGCTCGGCGCGGCCGTCGCGGCTGGCGCCTGACACCTTCTCCGAGCGGACGATCTCGCAGCCCTCGGCGTGCAGCTTGGCGAGCTGCTGGTCGAGGTCCTGGTCGGTCGTGCTGACGCGGGCGTAGCCGATGCGTGCCATGTCCCGTCACCTCAGGGTTTAGGCACGACGCTACCCTGTCACAAATAGCCGATGTCAACTTGTGTCAATCGGCTCGGAATGGGGACCCTGGATCGGCGTGCAAACGGGACCCCTTTTGGGGCACGACGGTAAGCGCCCGACCGGGTGGAGCTGGTCGGGGTTGCGCAGCCCGGTCGGGCGCGTT
>Ga0182743_1003733_pt1 | contig 11984 bp, 10 predicted proteins | sample eDN3rd30CKraftOP_FD_128522 | JGI IMG/M metagenome (GOLD analysis project Ga0182743, IMG submission 128522) | Enriched Organic Plus compost microbial communities from Emeryville, California, USA - eDNA 3rd pass 30_C Kraft OP (version 2) (version 2) ... | reverse complement strand
GCTGATGCGGCAGGAATCCATCCAGGTGGTCGTTGTGTTCTTCGGATTGAGTAAGGGCTCGAACGACGAATTGCCGCCGGACGGTTCGAGGCACGAGGCGATGCCGATCCCGGCCAGAAACCCCTCACCGCGCAGCCGGTCGCGCTCGGCAATCATCTCCTCGTAAGGCGCCTGCGCCAGCACCTTGGCGATCACCGCCTCGTAATTTCCGCTGTCATAGGTCGAGCCGCTGGGGATCGGATAGGGAAACTCCTCGTGGCGGATCAGGTTGCGGCGACGGATTTCCAGCCGGTCCATGCCGAGCTGGTTGGCCACCTCGTCCATGGTGCGCTCGATGGCATAGTTCGTCGGCGACTGGCCAAAAGCACGCACCGCCTCCTGCACCGTCTTGTTGGAAAGGACCGCGATGGCCTGATATTGCACGCTCTTGATCTTGTACGGGCCGACGATGGCGCCGACCGGCTTGCCGAGCTGGAACGGCGAGCGCCCAGCATAGGCGCCCACATTGTCGAGCGCGCGGATCTTCATCGAGCGGATCACGCCGTCATCGCCATAGGCGGCCTCGACATCGAATAGGCGCTCAGGGCCGTGCATGTCGCCGCCGCGCATGTTCTCCAGCCGATCCTCGATCAAGCGGACAGGGCAACCGAGACGCTTGGCCAGATGGCCGATCAGAACGGCGTGCTTGATGCCGCGCTTGACGCCGTAGGAGCCCCCGACGTCGACGTCGAAATGCACCCGCACGGACGACATCGGAATCTTGAGCGCTCCGGCGATCTGGTCCGGAAACTTCGGCATCTGGATCGAGGCCCAGACATCGAGAATTTCCCGCCAGGGGTCCCAGCTCGCCGTGACCGCGAAGGTCTCGATGGGAACCGTGGCGCTGCGACCCCACTTCACGCGGTGCTTGAAGGTGCGCGGGCTCGCCGCGAAATCCGCCTCCACCTCGCCCCAGACGAAGGTTCGGTCCAGCAGCACGTTCGTGCCGTGGTCCTCATGGACGAGAATGCCGCCTTCACACGCCTCTTCCGCATCGAGCACGAAGGGCAAAGGCTCGTATTCGATCTCCACCAGTTCGGCGGCATCCTCCGCCAACGCGCGGCTGTCCGCGACGACCGCGACAACCCACTCGCCCGCATAGCGCGCCGTGCCCACGGCGAGAGGCCGGCGCGGCACCAGCGGCGTATCCAGCCCCGCCGCCAGCGCATTCGTCGCGGCCGCCAGTTCCTCGCCGTCCAGCACGTAATGCACGCCGGGCAGCGCCAGCGCCGCGCTCTTGTCGATGGACACGATGCGCGCCGCCGGATGCGGCGAGGTCACGAGCGCGACGTGCTTGAGCCCCTCGGGCACGATATCGGCGGCGAAATTGCCCTTGCCGACGACGAATCGCCGGTCCTCACGCACGCGGCGATCCGACGAAATGAACCGGAAACGGCCGGGCTCGCTCATGCTGGCTCCGGCGGACGGTTGAGGCCACGCATACGGTCGGCGGCGAGCGCCACCGCCTCGATGATCTGCGCATAGCCGGTGCAGCGGCAGATGTTGGCCGAAATCGCCTCCACGATATCGTCGCGGCTCGGCGACGGGTTCTTGGCCAGCAAAGCATGCGCGGTGAGGATCATCGCCGGCGTGCAATAGCCGCATTGCATGCCGTGCGTCTCGCAGAACGCATCCTGCACCGGCGACAATTCACCCGGCGCCGGCGCCAGCCCCTCGATGGTGGTGATCGCGAGCCCGTCGCATTGCACGGCGAAAGTCAGGCACGAGCGCGCGGGCGCGCCATCGATCAGCACAGTGCAGGCACCGCATACGCCGTGTTCGCAGCCGGCATGGGCGCCGGTCAGACGCAGATGATCGCGCAGCGCGTCGAGCAGCGTCGTGCGCGGCTCGACATCGAGCGCATGGCTTGCATCGTTGACGGTCAGTTCAAGCCGCACGCGTTTCACCTCCCCGCGCCCTCGCATAAGCGTCCGCAATCGCGCGCTGCGCCAGAGCGAGCGCCGCGCGTTTGCGATAGGCCACGGAGGCATAGGGATCGACGATGATGTCGAGCCCGTCGATGGCCGCGCGCAACGCCTCACGCACCGTTGCTTCGTCCGCGCGCGTTCCGATCAAGGCATCGGCCGCCCCGTCGAGCCGCGCCGGACAAGCGCTCGCCGCCCCGATACCGATCGCCACGCGCGCGCAGCGCCCGTCCGCATCGACGGAAATCTGCGCGGCCGCCGAAGCGAAGGCGAAATCGCTCGACCGTGCGTTGACCTCATGGAAGCCGGTACCGACACGCTGCCCGGCCCAAACGGAAAATCGGACGGACGACAGACACGCGGCATCGGGCATCGCCGTCACCATGGGTCCGACGAAAAAGTCGGAAGCCGGCATTTCGATATCGCGTCCGGCCTCGCGCCACGCCAGCGTGGCGCCGAGCGTCACCGCGACAAGCGAGATTTCCGCGGCCGGATCGGCATTGACCAGCGAGCCGCCGATGGTGCCGCGCGCCCGCGTCGGCGCGTGACCCACGAATTTGATGGCGCGCGCGAGAAGCGGGAGCTTGGCCCAGACCAGGGGATCGGCCTCGGCCGCAGCCTGACGGGTGGTCGCGCCGATCACGAGCGCGTCACCCGTATCGCGGATGAACGCCAGTCCCGGAATGCGGGCAATATCCACGAGTTGCGTCGGCCGCGCCAGCCGCATCGCCATGAGAGGAACCAGCGTCTGGCCGCCGGCGATGACACGGGCCCCGTCGTCAGCCGCGAGGAGGGCACAAGCCTCGTCCAAAGTCGCAGGCCGCGCATATTCGAATGGAGCGGCTTTCATGGATTGCGACTCGTTCCCACCCGGTTGTTTCAATCGAAAGCGGCACCGGAGGCCGGTTCCGCCATTGTGCGTTGTTGGTCTAGCATAGACCCGCCCTTGGCACCGCGCCAAGCATGGACAAGCAAGGAAACGACGGGAGGCTGGATGAGCGCCGTGGATGCCCTGCGGAATCCGGTCAAGGATAAGCTCGCCCGTGGCGGGATCGTATCGTCCATCACGGTGCGGCTGGCGCGAACGCCCGAAATCGCGCGGATCGCGGCCACCGCGGGCTTCGACATGCTCTATATCGACCTGGAGCACGCGACGCTGACGCTGGATGCGACGGCCCATATCTGCCTCGCGGCCCAGGATCTCGGGCTTGCCGCCGCCGTGCGGGTGCCAGCCCATTCACCGGACAATATCTCCCGCCTGCTCGACGCCGGCGCACTCGGCATTATCGCGCCTCACGTGCGCGACGCCGGCGAGGCTCGCGCCATCGTCCGCGCCGCCAAGCTTCCGCCCGAGGGTGACCGCTCGAACACCGGACTGTTTCCGCAACTGCGCTACCGCAGCTTATCGGCCACAGAGACCAGCACCGCCATCAACGCCGCGACGCTCGTGATCGTACAGATCGAGTCCGCGGACGCGTTGGAGAATGCCGACGAAATCGCGGGCACCGATGGCGTCGATATCGTGCTGGTCGGGCTCAACGATCTTCTCGGCGACTTGGGATTGAGCGGACAATACGACCATCCGAAGGTCGACGAGATCTATGCACGCGTCATCGACGCGTGCCGCAAGAGCGGTAAGCATTGTGGCGTGGGCGGTCTCGCCAACAGGTCGGACCTGATGGAGCGCTATGTGCGCCGGGGTGCCCGCTATGTGTCATGCGGAACGGACCTTGCGTTCCTCATGGCGGCGGCGGCCGCGCGGGCTGCGCAAGTCAAGACGTTCCGGCTGGAGTGAAGCCGCGCGACGTCGTCGCTCTCAAACCTTCAGCATGATCTTGCCGAAGAAGTCGTTCGCGGCCATGAACTCCTGCGCCGTCGGCGCCTCGTCCAGCGCGAACGTGCGCGCCACCGGCAGCGACAACTTGCCTGCGCTCACCGCATCCCAAAGATCGGCGCGCATCAGCCGGCTGATCTCGCGCACCTCCTCGACGGAACGGGTCCGGAAGGTGACCCCGATGTAATCGATGCGCCGCTGAGCGTGCTGGTTGAAATCGAACTCGGCCAACGAGCCTCCCAGCCGGCCGACATTGACAATACGGCCGAGGATTTTCGTCGCCCTCATGGTCGCGTTGATGGTCCGGCCCGACACCATGTCCACGACCAGATCCACGCCCTCGCCGTCCGTCGCCTTCAGAACCTCTTCCGACCAGCCCGGATCACGGGTGTCGACGGTGAGATCGGCGCCGAAGGCCTTGAGTTGGCCCCGCCGCTCTGCGCTCGTCGATGAACCGATGACTCGCTTCGCCCCCATGAGCTTGGCGATCTGCAAACCCATCAGGCCAACACCAGAACTGGCCCCCTGGATCAGCACGCTTTCACCCTGCTTCAGGCGCCCCTTGGTGACCAGCGCATTATGCATTGTGATGAGCGCGATCGGCAGCGTGGCACCCTGCTCGAAGGACAGGCCGGACGGCAGCGGCCAGACACGGCCGATATCGGTCATCGCGTATTCGGCATAACCGCCCCGACCGGAGCACATGACCCGATCGCCCGGCTTGACATCGGTCACCGCCGAACCGGTCTCGACCACTTCGCCGGACCATTCTATTCCGATCACGCTGTCCAGCGCCGCACCATGTCCACCTGTCGCCGCCTGGAGATCGGCTCGGTTGAGGCTCGCGAACTTCACCTTCACCAGCACCTCGTTGGGCCCTGGATTTTCAGGCACCGGCACGTCGCGCATCTCAAGCCCGTCCGGCGTTGCCACTCCCGCTCTCATCGCACAATCCTTTTTCCGTTCCGGCTCCGACACTGAAGCTCACGGTGCCACGTTGCGGGCCCGCACGCTGTCCCACCATGGGCAGATACCGGACATCGTCTCGTAATTTCCCTCGATGACCTGCACCGGTCGGCGCAGACCCGAGGCGGCGTTTCTCAGTCGCAGCTCCCGCGCCTCGGCTTGTTGCTGCGGCGATAGCCAGGAGCGGTCGTGTCCCCACAGGCTGGGGCCCTCCTTTCGCTCGTAAGGCTGCCAATTGTCCACATCGATGGAGCGCGCGCCCCAGCCGTATTCCACCATGAAGGAGGATGGCGTCCAGCTATAGAACGACGTGATGAAATCGCTGGTGTGCCGGCCAAGCGTCGTTGCAACGCGGCCCTCCTCGCCCATCGCGATATCGTAGCCCTGCCCCACGTCGTCGAAGCTGAACAGCTCCATCATGATGTGATGCACGGCATTTCTGCCGGTCTCGATGAAGGCCAGGCTGTGATGACGCGGATTGAGATGCATGAAGGTCGCCTTGAACGGCGACGAATAATAGTCAGTGAGCTTGAAGCCGAGCAGGTCACGATAGAACGCGAGCATCGTCTCGGTGTTCTCGGTGTGCATCACAACATGGCCGAGGCCGAGCGGGCCGGTCCGGAAGCCTGAGATCGCACGGCCCGGCTTGAATGGGTCATCCGTGGTCTCCGCGCCGTGGAACAGCTCAAGCCGATTGCCGACGGGATCATGCGTCAGGATCAGATCAGCCACGCGCCGTTCGTCCGCGATGGCGCGCGAGCCGCGCTCGACCGGCACACGTGCGGCTTCGAGTCGCGCCGCGACGGCGTCCAAGGCATTGGCGTCGGCGAACTCCCACCCGAAAAAACCGATGCCCTCGCCGCCGTCCGCATCGACGATCAGCCGCTGCTTGCGGTCATCCATGCGGAAGGCGAGAGAGCTTCGGCTGCGGTCAATCCGCTGCAACCCTAAGAGGTTACAGCCATAGCTGCCCCAGTCGCCGAGATCCCTGGCGCGGATGCCGAGATAGCCGAGGGCTTGCGCGCTCATGCATTCTCCATCGTTCGAGTGCCGATCTAAGGAGAACGCCACAAGCGTTGCAACTGTGCCGGGCGCAGATCAGGCCGGCAATTTCATGCGGGGAAACACCTTCCGGGCGTTGCCCTCGAAGATCTTGGCCTTGTCTGCGGGCGAGAGCTTGGTTCCATCGACATAACGCTTGGTGTCGTCGAAGCCGAACCCGGTGCGCGGGTCGTTGCCCTTCACGGCCCCGACCATCTCCGAGGCAAACAGGATGTTGTCCACCGGCACCACCTCGGTCAGCAGATTGATGCCCGGCTGATGATAGACACAGGTATCGAAGAAGATGTTGTTTCCCATGATCTCGGCTAGCTCGGGCTTGCCGTTGTTCAGGGCGATGCCGCGGAAGCGGCCCCAGTGGAACGGCACCGCGCCGCCGCCATGCGGAATGATGAGGCGCAGCGTGGGGAAGTCCTTGAACAGGTCCGACAGGATGAGCTGCATGAACACCATCGTGTCGGCGTTCAGATAGTAAGAGCCGGTCGTGTGCATGGCCGGGTTGCAGCAGCCGGAGACGTGGATCATCGCCGGCACGTCCAGCTCGCACATCTTCTCGTAGAAGGGATACCAGGACTTGTCGGTCATCGGCGGCGAGTTGAAATAGCCGCCCGAGGGGTCCGGATTGAGATTGCAGCCGACGAAGCCCAGTTCGTTGACACACCGCTCCAGCTCCTTGATCGAGCCGGTGATCGGCACCCCCGGCGACTGCGGAAGCTGGCATACGCCGATGAAATTCTTCGGGAACATGGTGACGCAACGATGGATCAGATCGTTGCAGATCTGGGTCCATTCCCGCGAGACGCTCTCGTCACCGATGTGGTGACCCATTCCCGAGGCGCGCGGCGAGAAGATCGTGACATCGGTGCCCCGCTCGCGCTGGAGCCGGATCTGGTTCTGCTCCAGGCTCTCGCGGATTTCGTCGTCGGACATTTTCAGACCCGAGCGCGGCGGCATAGCGGTCTTGTTCTTGGCCGCCTCGGTCTGCTCCTTGCGGAACCGGTGCAGGTCCTTGGGCTCGGTCGTGTAATGGCCGTGGCAGTCGATAATCATGGAAATCCGCCGATACGAGAGAAGGAAAGCTGGCGGAATCTACGGACCTGCCCGCCATTGTCAAACCCCGCCGGCCATCTGATAAGGTGGCCGCCGCAAACGGGAGACCCTGAGAATGGCTGACCTACCGCGCCTCAACGGCGTGATCCGCGCCCTGGAAAACGGCGGACGCTCGATCACTGCCTTCTGCCCCGCCGAGATCGATTCCGCGCTCGCCATGAGCACGTCGAATTACGACGGCTGCGTCTTCGAGATGGAACACCAGCCGTGGGACGGCAAGGCGCTGCGCGACGGCCTGCAATATCTGCTCAATCGCGCCCAGATCCTCAAGCAGGGCACGCCGGCACCGGCCATGACGCCGATGGTCCGCATTCCGGTCAACGGCGTCGAAAAGGCGCAGTGGCAGGCCAAGCAGGCGCTCGACATGGGCTGCTTCGGCATCATCTGGCCCCACATCTCGACCGTGGAAGAGGCCTACAATGCGGTTGCGGCCTGCCGTTATCCGCGCCTGAAGAGCGCGCCGCTCTACGAACCGGCCGGCATCCGTGGCGACGGCCCGCATGGTGCGGTGCGTTATTGGGGATTGAGCCAGCAGGATTACTACAAGAGGGCCGATGTCTGGCCGCTCAATCCGGAGGGCGAGATCCTGGTCGTGATCCAGATCGAGGACACCCGCGGCGTCGAGAACCTCGACGACATGCTCAAGAACGTGCCCGGCATCGGCGCGGTCCTGATCGGCGAGGGCGATCTCGGCCAGGAGCTGGGCTATCCGCGCCAGTACGAGCATCCCGAACTGCTGAAGTGGATGAAGCGCGTCGTGGACACCTGCAACAAGCACAATGTCATCGTCGGCCATCCGCATGTGGAAGCCGGCAACGCCCAGCGCGTCATCGACGAGGGCTACCGCTTCCTGATGTGCGCGCCGACCCGCTCCTACGCGCATCTCGACAAGACGCGGGAGATTCTCGGCCGCAAGTAGGGGCAGCCGACAGCCTCAAGCGAACGAACAGCCGGGCCGCGCGGGGACACGCGCGGCCCGTGATCCTTCCGACACCGCCGATCGAGTCCACACAGGAGGAGATGTCTCGTGATCAACGCCGCCATTCTCGGATTGGGTCGCTGGGGCCGGGCCCTCGTCAATTCCGTGCAGGGAAAGAGCGACGCGATCCGTTTCGTCGCGGGTGCCACCCGCACCCGCACCGGCGCCGAGGACTTCGCCCGCGAGAAGGGCTTCAAGCTGGTCGACCGCTACGATGAGATCCTTTCCGATCCGTCCATCGATGCTGTTGTCATTGCAACGCCCCACAGCCAGCACGCCGAGCAGGTGAAGGCGGCCATCGCGGCAAAAAAGCACATCCACGTCGAGAAGCCGATCACGCTTGACCGCCCGAGCGCTGAGCTCCTGGTGAAGGCCGCGCAGGACGCCGGACTCATGGTCTCGGTCGGATTCTGCCGCAGGTTTCACCCCTCCGTCGGCGACATTCGCGCGCGGCTCAAGGACGGCCGGCTCGGCCAGGTCATGAGCATGACCGCGCAATACACCACCAGCACCGGCCAGTTCATCCCGCCCGACCACTGGCGCGCCGACGCGACCGAGGCGCCCGCCGGCGGATTGACGGCCGTCGGCGTGCACCTGATCGACCATATGATCGAGTTCGCAGGGCCGGTGCGCGACGTCCTGTGCGCGACCACCCAATACATTCCCGGCCCCGAGGCGGACGATACGACCACCATCCTCCTGCGTTTCGAAAGCGGCGCGACCGGCACGATGTTCTGCTCGGTTGCAACCGCCACCGACTTCCGCTTCTCGCTCTACGGGACCAAGGGCCTCGCCGAGATCGCGCGGATCGATCTCAGTCAATTCCGCTATGTACCGACCTCCGACGCGCCACCCACCGGCGTCATCACCGCGCCCCCCGATCAGACCGCCGAGCATTCCGGATTCGATATGCTAGGGGCGCAGATGGAAGCCTTCGCCAACAGCATCGCGACCGGCGTGCCCTATCTCATCCCGCTCGATGACGTGCTGCACGGCATGGCGGTGTTCGACGCCGTGGTGCGCTCCGCGAAAACCGGCCGGATCGAACCCGTGGCAGGGAAATGACATGAGGGCGACCTGACATGATCCAGCGGCGCGCGCTGGTCATCGGCGGATCCGTCGGCGGGCTGTTCGCCGCCGCGCTCCTGCGGCAAGCCGGTTGGGACGCCGTCGTGTTCGAGCGCAACGCCGAGGAACTGGCCGGTCGCGGCGCCGGCATCAGCACCCACCCTGAAATGGGCGATGTGCTGCGACGGCTGGGCATCGTGTTCGACGATTCCATGTCGGTCACGGTGCCGGGTGTGCTGTTCCTGGATCGCCAGGGCCATATCTACGACCGCCGCGACGCCCCCCGCACCATGAGCTCCTGGGGCCGCATCTTCCGTTCGCTGCGCGATCTCGTCCCGACCGAGGCGTATCGGCTCGGCATGACGCTGACCGGGATCGAGCAGGACTCGAACGGCATCACCGCGATCTTCGCCGATGGCACGCGGGAGCACGGCGACATTCTCGTCGGCGCCGATGGCGGCCGCTCCACCGTTCGCGCCGTGATGCTGCCCGAGGTCGCGCCCGCCTATGCCGGCTATGTCGCCTGGCGCGCGATGCTGGAGGAGCGCGACATTCCGCCCGCGATCCATGCGGACATCTTCGAGCGCTACACCTATTGCCTGCCACAAGGCGAATTGTTCCTCGCCTATCCGGTGCCCGGCCTCAATAACGAGACCGAGCCCGGCAAGCGCGCCTACAATATCGTCTGGTACCGCCCGACAGCGCCGGACCAACTGGCGCAACTCTGCACCGATGCGACGGGACGGTGCCATGGCACATCCATTCCGCTCCCGCTCATCCGACCCGAGGTCACCGCGGACATCCGGCGCGCGGCCCGCCGTCTCGTCGCGCCGCAGGTCGCAGAGATTTTCGAGCGCTGTCCGCAGCCATTCTTTCAGGCGATTTTCGATCTCGCCTCGCCCCGCATCGCGTTCGGACGCGTCGCGTTGATCGGCGATGCGGCTTTCATCGCACGGCCCCATCCAGGCGCCGGCACGACCAAGGCTGCCCTCGACGCGGCGAGCCTCGCCGATGCCCTGTCCACCGATGGTCTGGCCGGTCTCGCCCGCTATCAGCGCGAGCAGCACTCCTTCGGGGCCGGCCTCGTGGCGCTTGGACAGCGCGAGGGCTCGTATCTCACAGCCCAGCTCAAACCGGTCGAAGACCGAAGCGAGGCCGAACGCCAGCCCTGGGACATCGAAAGCCTGATGCAGTCCCATCGCACACGCAGTGCGGAGGTCCGCCGGGTGTTGGACGAAAGCCGCGCCAAATCTGCGGCCTCGTAACCCAGGTTATGCCCTTATAAGTTGTATAAATATATATATTCTATTATAAGTACATTAAGCAGCCGAGTGTGGCGTCCTGCTTGGTTCTCGAACAACAGGGCCCGGTCATGAGCCTTCAACTTGACACCGCCACCATCTCCACTCGTCCTCTCGTTTCCCCCAAGCCACCCGAATGTCCAGGCTGCCCCGGCGCGCGGTCCGGATTCTGCCACGCCGCCATCGCCGCCACAGCGCTGCCGCCCGCTCATCAGCGCGCCACAAAAGCGCATCGCAACGTCTATGTCGCCGGCCAGCGCATCGAGAGCATGACCGTGATCTGCGAGGGATGGGCGACACGCTATGTCCAGCTCTCCGATGGCCGCCGCCAAATTCTATCGATTCTTCTGCCGGGCGATCCGATCAGTCCATCGGCGCTTTTCAAGGACTCGCTGGACTTCTCCGTTCAATCGCTGACGCCGGTGCGCACCTGCCACTACGACCGCGACCGCATGCGTGGCCGCATGCCCCATGAAACCAACCTGCTCGAAGCGATCATCGCGCTGTTCACGGCCGAACGCGAGCAGGCCGACCGCAGTCTGATTGATCTTGGCCAGCGTCCCGCCGACGAGCGCATCGCCCGCTTCTTCCTTCAGCTTCTGCATCGGTTGCGCGTGCGGGGACTGGCCGAGGGCCAAACATTCGCATGCCCCTTGCGTCAAAGGCACATTGCCGACGCCATGGGGCTGACCGCGGTCCACGTCAACCGCATCATCGGTCATTTCCGCCGTGCCGGACTGATGGATGCGGCCGACGGGCGGGTGACGATTCTCAACCTCGCCGATCTACGGCACGTCGCCAATCTGAAATGAACTCAATACGCCGATGCCATCGCCCGCGCGCCAGCGTTTTGCGATGCCCGGTCGATTCGCGACTCGACGGCATCGTAAAGACCGGCGACCGTGGCGGTGCGCTTGGCGATCGGATTGCGCTCGTAACCGGAACGCTGGAAGAAGTTTGACGTCGGCACTTTCGGCCGCAACGCGTTCGGCATCATCACAAGATCGATGCCATTGCCCGCGCCGGTGAAGTTCATCATCTGCAATTCGGCAGCGGTCAGGGTGCGCTTGACGCCACGGGCGCGTGCGAAACCGACGGACGTGCGCAAATTCTGCACTTGCAACAACGGACCGATATCACGGTCGAGAACCGCGGCATGAACCCCCATGCCGCCGCGCGTTTTCGACAGGTCGTCATGCTCCGACCACGCGAACTTGACGCTGCGGGTGAAGGCCACCATCCGTTGCAGGATCTCGGCCTTTCGCAGCATGGCAGTGCGCTCCCGGCCCGTCATCGTCTGCGCCTCGCGGCGCAATGTCGCGACAAACCGGTCTCCGTGCTCGGCGAGCAGGCCGATGGTCGTCGTGGACAGAAGCTGATTGTAGCCGATCGCCGCCGAGATTGCCCGGGCGCCGGGCCGGTTGTGCAGAAGCCCGGCCTGGAGATCATGGGTTCCGTTGCCACCGGTCTCGAACGCGTAGATGCCGACGATCTGTTCGCGGGTCAGGCCGGCGTCGCGCGCCGCCTGGGCATAGGCGCGCTTGAATTCCAACTCGTCACGGGGGCGATCCGGCACGAAGCCGAACTCAGCCCGGGCTGCCGCCAGAAAATCCGAGATCACGGGCACGGGCGGGCGCGACGGTGTCGGATCGCGGGAAGGAGGGACCGCTGAGGGCGGCCGCGCCGGTCCCTTGTAGACGGGC
>Ga0182743_1003730_pt1 | contig 11989 bp, 10 predicted proteins | sample eDN3rd30CKraftOP_FD_128522 | JGI IMG/M metagenome (GOLD analysis project Ga0182743, IMG submission 128522) | Enriched Organic Plus compost microbial communities from Emeryville, California, USA - eDNA 3rd pass 30_C Kraft OP (version 2) (version 2) ... | reverse complement strand
TGCGTGGGCGACCGCGCCCTGGGCCCGCACGAGGCCAACCTGTTCGACATGGCGCAGAAGTATGCCGCCGTCATGCCGCGCGACGAGGCCCTGGCCGCCATCGCCGCCGTGGCGGGCTGATCCGGACCGGCCGCCGCCCACCTGGCAACCAGACAAAACGAAGGGCCCGCCGGCGCGATGCCGGCGGGCCCTTCATGCATCTGCCCGACGCGACGGGCCAGGCTTCAGACCGGATACACCAGGTCGTTGGCCAGGATAGCGGTGTCGTAGACCACCTGGCGCTCGCGCAGCAGCAGCGAGCCGTCCACGCGCACGTGGCGGTCGTGGTAGACGCCCGCCAGATGCACCGTGGTGGGGCCTTCCACCAGCGTCTGCAGCAGCATGAAGTGCGTCGTCGACGCGATGCCGTCCTGCTCCGATTCCGAGGTCACGCGCGTCGTGCCCAGCATGTGCAGCATATGGCGCGGTGCGAACATCTGCGTGCGGGAGATCGCCACCGCGCGGTCGTGCATCATGTCGCGGCCTTCGGCATAGACCAGGCCCACCGGCAGATCCCGCTCGGCGTTCTCGCGCGCCGTCACCCGGTACAGCGCGTCTTCCGTGAAGAACAGCGGCCAGGCCTCGACGTCGCCGCCATCCAGCGCGGCGCAGTAATCGGCGTTGAATTCCTCGATCTCGTGCCGCAGCGCGACGGCGCGGGCCAGCGGCAGGGTGCGGGAGGGATACGAATACGGCTTGCTCATGGATCGTCCTGTTCAGAAGCCCATCACGGCGCGGTAGTAGCTGTACATCGACCGGATCGCGGCCTCCGAGATCAGCGTGTTCGAGGTGCCCTGTTTACCGGATTCCAGCTTCAGCACATTGACGTCGGAGCTGGAGCGGCGCACGCCCTCCTGCACGAACTTCATGGCCTCGTTGTCCTCCAGCCCCAGGAAGCCCGCCGGCCCCATCAGGTTGCCTTGGCGCAGGCGGTGTCGCTGCATCTCGGGCGTATCGTCCTCGTAGCCGAACATGGTCCACTGCATGATCATGCTGTCCGGGCCGTTGGGCACGATCTGGCGCACGCCCAGTGTGTTCATCTCGCGCTGCACGATCAGGTTCGGCCAGACGGTCTGCATCGTGACCGACCACGGCGAGTCGAACTCCTTCACGAACTCCAGGAAGCGGTCGTCGCGCAGGCGCAGGCCGTCGTGGAAGGAGCGCATTTCTTTTTTGTTCTCTTCGCTGACGCTGGCGTACTTGTCTTCGGACTTGGCCGAGGCCATCGTGCCGTGCCGGCCGTGCACCGGGTCCACCAGCATGGCCGACTTGTTGCCCGCCACCAGCAGGCCGAACACCACCAGGAACGAGTGCAGCAGCGTGGCGTGGTACGGATCCTTCAGGTTCTCGTGGTACATCTTCCAGTTGCAGGGCAGCTCGTTGCGGTAGTAGCCCAGGATCTTCAGCGGCTTGCCGGGGAAGACGGTGTCGAAATCGGCCAGGATCTCAGGCGTCAGGTATTCCTCGATCGGCTCCACCTCGTCCGAATACGACGCGAACACCACACCGTGACGCGTCGTCACGCGCAGGCGGCGCAGGCCGTGCTCGTCGTTGCGGAAGTCCTTGGGCATGCCACCCTCGCGGTTCACGCCGCGCTTGAAGGGAATGCCCTGCAGGTTGCCCTTCAGGTCGTACGACCATTGGTGGTACGGGCAGACGAATTCCTTGGCGTTGCCCTGGTTGTGGCGGCAGAACTCGGCCCCGCGGTGCGCGCAGCGGTTCTCGAACACGTGGATCGAGCCGTCCTCGGCGCGCGACACCACCACGGGCGTGGCGCCCACGTACGAGCGCTTGTAGTCGCCGTGGTTGGGGATCTCGGCCTCCAGCGCCACGTAGTTCCAGGTCTTGCCGCGGAAGATCTTTTCCTGTTCCTGTTCGTAGACGGCGTTGCTCGTGTACACCCAGTCGGGGATGTAGTGCAGCGCGTCCTGCGGCCAGACGCAGTCTTCCAGGCCGGGATCCTTGGCCGCCACGGTGCGGCCGATGATGGTCTGTGCTTGGTACATGGAGATTCCTGTCGATAGGAAAGAGGTCGAGGCGAAGTCAGGATGCGGCGGCCGCCTGGCAGGCCTTCACCAGTGCTTTCAAGGGTTGCGTCTCGTCGCTGAACCGGTCCGGATCCAGCGCCAGGCCGCGCTCGAACAGCACGCGTAGCTGGCGCAGGTCGCCGCCGGCGTTGACGGCGATGCCGTGGCGCGGCACGCCGTCGTGCAGCCCCAGCCACAGCAGCTTCGGCTGCCCGTCGCCGGACTGGCCACGGCAGACGTAGTGCAGGCCGGGCCGGGGCAGTCCCAGCATCTGGATGTTGCAGCCGTACTGGTCCGTCCAGAACCAGGGCACCGGCTGGGCGCCGGGCGCCTGGCCCAGCATGGCGGCCGCGGCGGTGCGCGCCTGCTCGTTGGCGTTCTGCCAGGATTCGAAGCGCATGGGGCCGTCCAGGCCGTCGCGCGGCTGGCTGGCGCAGTCGCCCGCCGCATAGACGTAGGGATCGCTGGTGCGCGCATGGGCGTCGACGCGGATGCCGCCGTTGCCGTCGATCGCCAGGCCGGCCGCCTGGGCCAGCGCGACGTGCGGCGTCAGGCCGATGGCGACCACGGCCAGCTCGGCCTGCAGGGCGGTGCCGTCCTGCAGCGCGATGGCGTGCGGCGTGCCGGGCGAGATCTCGCGCACGCGGCAGCCCAGGCGCAGGTCGATGCCGGCCTGGCGTACCCGGGCGGCCAGCCAGTCCGACAGCGGCTGGGGCAGGGCGCGCTCCAGCACCCGTGGCGCCGTTTCCAGCACCGAGACCGCCGCGCCCAGGTCGCGCGCCGTCGAGGCGATCTCCAGGCCCAGAAAACCGCCGCCGATGACCGCCACGCGCGCATCGCGCGCCAGCGCACCGCGCAATGCCAGCGCATCGTCCAGCGTGCGCACGTAGTGCACGCCCGGCATGCCGCGCGGCAAGGCGGGCAGTTCGCGCGCGCGCCCGCCGGTGGCCAGCAGGCAGCGGTCGTAGCGCAGCCTGCGGCCATCGCCTAGCTGTACTGTGCGTTCGGCCAGGTCCAGCTCGCGGGCCGGCGTGCCGGTCAGCAGTTCGATGCCCTGTTCGGCGTAGTAGCTGGCGGGATGCACGGCGGCGGGCTGTGGCGTCTCGGCCTGCAGCGCCTGCTTGGACAGCGGCGGGCGCTCGTAGGGCGGATGGGCCTCGTCGCCCACCAGTGTCAGCCGGCCGCCATAGCCCAGCCCGCGCAGCGCGGCCGCCGCCATGGCGCCCGCCTGGCCCGCGCCGACGATGACGATGGACTGGATGTCGTTCATGGTCAGTCCTGCAGCTTCACCAGGATGTCCTCGCCCTCTACCTTCACCGGATAGATACGGATGTCCTGGGTGGCCGGCGCGCACATCGCCTTGCCCGTGCGGATGTCGAAGCGCGCCTGGTGCAGCGGGCACTCGATGCAGCCGTCTTCCAGGTAGCCGTCGCTGAGCAGCGCATAGGCATGGGTACAGACGTTGTCGGAGGCGAAGTACTCACCTTCGCTGCGGTACAGCGCCAGCTGCGTCTGCCCGACGGTGACCGGCATGGTCTCGTCGTCTTCCAGTTGGCCGGTGGTCGCGATCTTGGTCCAGGTCATGGTAATTAATCAGTATGCTGAATAAGTATGCGTAGTGTACTTCCTAAAAATCGACGAACGGCCCTAGGGATTTCCCTGGCTGGTCTGCGCATGGACACCGCCAGAGGGCGGCCGGCCGGGCGCGCGACGTCGCCCGCAAACCGTTGTTCTATAAAGTGTTCGCCGGGATGAACAGGCAGGGACAGGAGGGGCCTGAACCAGGATGAGCCACGGGGGAAAACCTCGTTGACACCCATAAACTCTCTCAGTATGCTGAGTAAAAAGTCAGTATGCTTACTTTTTTGTGCGGTGCTGTAAGCAAGCAGGGGGAACGCATACGGGCAAGTCGTTTCGCGCCGGAAACGCGACGTCGCCATCAGGCGGCGGCGCGGTGGCCGGCCGACAGCAGTCGGCAATACGCAGTGCTGCCCGCAAGCGTGCTTTCCGCTTATGTGGGCGTGGGTCTGGATTTCCGTATTCGTTCTCGATCGATCAGGAGCTACTCATGCAACGACGCCGTTTTCTTGCTCATGCCGCTGGCGCCGCCGGCGCCGGCCTGGCCTCGGTGGCCGCCCCCGCGGTGGCGCAGGCCAATCCCTCCATCAAGTGGCGCATGTCCACCAGCTGGCCGCGCAGCCTCGACACCATCTACGGCTCGGCCGACGAGCTGTGCAAGCGTGTGTCGCAGCTGACCGAAGGCAAGTTCGAGATCCGCGCCTTTCCTGGGGGCGAGATCGTGCCGGCGCCGCAGAACATGGATGCCGTGGCCAACGGCACGGTCGAGTGCAACCACGTGCTCAGCACCATGTTCGTGGGCAAGAACACCGCGCTTACGTTCGATACGGGCCTGTCCTTCGGCCTGAACGCGCGCCAGCACAACGCGTGGATCCACTACGGCGGGGGCCTGCAGAAGCTGCGGGAACTCTACAAGAAATACAACATCGTCAACTTCGTCTGCGGCAACGTGGGCGTGCAGATGGGCGGCTGGTACCGCAAGGAGATCAAGTCGGTCGCCGACCTGAAGGGCCTGAACATGCGCATCGGCGGCATCGGCGGCATGGTGCTGTCCAAGCTGGGCGCGGTGCCGCAGCAGATCCCGCCGGGCGACATCTATCCCGCGCTGGAGAAGGGCACCATCGACGCCGCTGAATGGATCGGCCCCTACGACGACGAGAAGCTGGGCTTTCACAAGGTGGCGCCGTACTATTACTCGCCGGGCTGGTTCGAGGGCAGCGCCTCGATCACCACCATGGTCAACGACAAGGCGTGGCAAGCGTTGCCAGTGGCCTACCAGGCCGCGTTCGAATGCGCGTGCAACGAGCAGACCATGAAGATGCTGGCAAACTACGACGCCCGCAACCCCGAGGCGCTGCGCAAGCTGATCGCCGGCGGCGCCAAAGTGGCGTTCTTCCCGCGCGAGGTCATGGACGCGGTCTACAAGGCCTCGCAAGAGCTATGGGTCGAGCTGTCCGACAAGAACCCGGACTTCAAGGCGCTCTATCCCGGCTGGAAGAAATTCCAGGAAGACGAGGCCGGCTGGTTCCGTGTGGCCGAAAACGCGCTCGATGGCTATACCTTCGCCGCGGTGGCGCGAGGCGCCAAGTAGCGGCTGCTTCGCAGGAGAGATGATGACAGAACACGCTTGTACCGCCGATCCGGCCGGCGCCCGCCAGGGCGTGGGCGCGCGGGTGGCGCGCAAGGAAGACGCGCGCCATCTGCACGGCAAGGGCAATTTCGTGGCCGACATGGCCATGCCGGGCCTGTCCGAGGTCGCGTTCCTGCGCAGCCCGCTGGCCCACGCACGCATCACCGGCGTGCGCGTGCCCGAAGGCGTGCAGGCGCACGCCGTGCTGCGCCACATGATGGCCGACGCGGCCGACATCGTCGCCGATTCCACGCTGCCCACCTACCAGGCCTCGGCGCAGCCGCCCCTGGCCAGTGGCAAGGTGCGCTTCGTGGGCGAGCCCGTGGCCATGGTGTATGCGCCCACGCGCGCCGAAGCCGAGGACCTGGCCGAGCAGATCGAGGTCGACTACGACGACCTGCCGGTCTATGCCGACGTCGACAGCGCGCAGCAGGCCACCACCGACCTCGTGCACGAGCATTGGCGGGACAACGTGTTCGTCACGCTGAAGATGGACAAGGAGTTCGATGCGCTCGCCGCGCAGGCCGATCTGGTGGTGCGGCGGCGCATCGACCTGGCGCGACAGTGCATGGTGCCCATGGAAGGCAAGGCGGTGCTGGCCTACTGGGACCATCAGGCCGACCAGCTCGTGGTCATCAGCGCCACGCAGGTGCCGCACATGATCCGTAGCGTCCTGGCGCAGTGCCTGGACCTGGACCAGGGGCGCGTACGGGTGGTCTCGCCCGACGTGGGCGGCGCCTTCGGCTACAAGTGCGTGCTGCAGCAGGAAGAGCTGTGCGTGGCCTGGCTGGCCAAGACCTACAAGCGGCCGTTCCGCTTCATTGAAGACCGCCGCGAGCACCTGACGGCCGGCGCCAACTCGCGCGAGCACCACTACGAGATGGCAGCTTATGTCGACAAGCGCGGCAAGCTGCTGGCGCTGGACGCGCGCATCACCATCGACGGCGGCGCGTATTCGGTGTGGCCCTTCACCATCGGCCTGGAACCGGGCCAGGCGGTGGGCAACCTGCCTGGCCCGTACGCGTTCCGCGGCTACCGCTGCGAGACGCGTTGCGTGGCCACCAACAAGCCGGGCTTCGTGCCGTACCGTGGCGTGGCCCGTACCGGCGTGTGCTTCGCCATCGAACTGACCATGGACGCGATCGCCCGCGCCGTGGGCCGCGAGCCCTGGGAGGTCCGCCTGGAAAACCTGGTGCAGCCCGAGCAGATGCCGTACGTCAACGTGGCCAACAAGCATTTCGACAGCGGCGACTATCCGGCCAGCCTGCGCAAGGCGCTGGAGATGATCGGCGCCGACACCATCCGCGCGCGCCAGGCGGCCGGCGAGCCCGACGGCCGCCGCATCGGCCTGGGCGTGGCCACCTATACCGAGCAGGCTGCGCACGGCACCTCGGTGTTCGCCGCCTGGGGCACACCGGTCATTCCGGGCTTCGACCAGGCCACCGTGCGCGTCACGCCCGATGGCGGGCTCGAGGTGCGCGTGGGCGTGCATTCGCACGGGCAGGGCATGGAAACCACCTTCGCGCAGATTGCCAACGAGATCCTGGGCATCGACGTGGGACGCATCAAGGTGCTGCACGGCGATACCGGGCAGACGCCGTTCTCCACCGGCACCTATGCCTCGCGCTCGCTGGTGATGTCGGGCGGCGCCGTCTCGCAGGCCTGCAAGCGCCTGCTGCCGCGCCTGCAGCACATCGCGGCCCACATGTTGCAGGCCACGCCGGACGCGGTGTCGCGCGAGGGCGGCAACTACGTGGCGCAAGGCCGTTCGGTCAGCACGGACGAAGTGGCCAACGCCTGGTACCTGCGTCCGCAGCTCCTGCCGCCGGACGTGGACCCCGCCGGCCTGGAAGTGTCGGTGGGCTACAAGCCCAAGGTCGATACCGGCTGCTTCACCTACGCCAGCCACGCCGCGCTGGTGGCGGTGGATCCGCAGACCGGCGCGGTCGAGATCCTGGACTATGTCGTGGTGGAAGACTGCGGCACCATGATCAACCCGATGGTGGTCGAGGGCCAGACCATCGGCGGCGTCGCGCAGGGCATCGGCACGGCTTTCTACGAGGAAACCCCTTACGACGCCAACGGCCAGCCGCTGGCCTCCACGCTGGCGGACTACATGCTGCCGGGCGCCACCGAGGTGCCCAATCTGCGGCTGCATCACTTCGAGACGCCCTCGCCGCACACCGAGTTCGGCGCCAAGGGCATGGGCGAGGGCGGGGCCATCGCGCCGCCGGCCGTGTTGTTCAATGCCGTCAATGATGCGCTGCGCGGCCTGGGCGCCGCGGAACTGACCCGCACGCCGCTGTCGCCCATCCGGGTGCTGCGGGCCATCGAGCAGGGCGCGCAGGGGCAGGCCGCCGAGTCCGCTGCTAAGCAGCCTGCGGAGGCCGCCATATGAAAGCCGCCGCGTTCGATTACCACCGCGCCGAATCGGTGGACCATGCCCTGGCGCTGCTGCGCGAGCATGGCGGCCGGGCCAAGCTGATGTCCGGCGGGCAGTCGCTGGGGCCCATGCTGAACCTGCGCCTGGCGCGCCCGGCGGTCGTGGTGGACATTTCCGCCGTGCCGGCGTTGCGCCAGGTGTCCGAGCAGGACGGGCGCGTGCGTGTGGGCGCGGCCGTCACGCACGCCGAGATCGAGGACGGCCGCCATGCCGCGCTGCGCGGCCATCCGCTGCAGCGCGTGGCCGGGGGCATCGCGTACCGCGCGGTGCGCAATCGCGGCACCGTGGGCGGCAGCCTGGCGCATGCCGATCCCGCCGCCGACTGGGTGCTGGCGATGACGGCCCTGGGCGCCGATATCGAACTGGCGGGCGCCGGCGGCAGCCGCCGCGTGGCCGCGCAGGATTTCATGCAAGGCGCCTATGCCACGGCAGTGGCCGAGGACGAGCTGATCGCCGCCGTGCACGTGCCCTGCGGCGGGGCCGATGCCCGCTGGGGCTATTACAAGTTCTGCCGCAAGACCGGCGAGTTCGCCGAGGCCAGCTGTGCCGCCTGGTTCGATCCGGCCAGCCGCACGGCCCGTATCGCGGTGGGCGCGCTCGACGGCGCGCCGCGCCTGCTGCCGGGCCTGGCGGCCGCGGTGGCGGCCGAAGGGCCGGCCGCGGCCAGCGCGCCGCGCATCGCGCAGGCGCTGGAGGAAGTGATGCAGGACAAGGACGCGGCGCACCGCAAGCTGCATGCGGCGGCCGTGGCGCGCTGCCTGGCGCGGGCATTGGGAAGTCTGGAATGACCATGATCCAAGTGACGATGGAAGTCAACGGCAAGCGCGTCGCCCAGGAGGTGCCGCCGCGCATGCACCTGGGCGATTTCCTGCGCGACCGCGTGCGCCTGACCGGCACGCACCTGGGTTGCGAGCACGGCGTGTGCGGCGCCTGCACGGTGCTGGTCGACGGCGAGCCGGCGCGCTCGTGCATCGCCTTCGCGGCGGCCTGTGAGGGACGCCACATCACCACCATCGAGGGCTACGACGCCGATCCCGTGATGGCGCGGCTGCGCGAGGCCTTCAACCGCCACCACGCCCTGCAGTGCGGATACTGCACGCCCGGCATGCTGGCCACGGCGCGCGACATCGTGCTGCGCCTGCCCGAGGCGGACGAGTCGCGGGTGCGCGTCGAACTCTCGGGCAACCTGTGCCGCTGCACCGGCTACATGGGCATTGTGGCGGCGGTCATGTCGGTGCTGAAACAGCTGCGCGAGCAGCCGGACGAGGCCGTCCAGGCGCTGCGCGCCGCCCTGCAGGAAGGGCGCGCGGCCGCGGTCGCGGCCCCGCCTGCGGCCGCCTTCCAGCCGTTCGCGGCCGCCCAGCCCGCCACGCAGCAGGCTGCCGCGCCGGCGCCCGCCGCGCAGGCGCCGTCGGCCGGCCAGGGCGCAACCTCCAAAGGCAAGGGCAACGGCATCCAGGACGCCTTCGAGGTGCCGTTCCCGGCGCAGCAGGTCTGGGCCTTTATGACCGACCTGCCGGCGGTGGCGGGCTGCCTGCCCGGCGCCTCCATCGAGTCGCACGAGGGCGATCGGGTCAAAGGCAAGATCGCCATCAAGTTCGGCCCGATGGCTGCCGCCTTCAACGGCGCGGCCCGCCTGGAGCGCGACGACGCGGCCCTGCGCGCGGTGTTTCGCGGCGCGGGCCAGGACACGCTGAGCCAGTCGCGCGCCACGGGCGACATCACCTATTGGATCGAGGCGCTGTCCGCCGATACGTCGCGCGTCGGCGTCGACCTGCAATACACGCTGCAGGGCCCGCTGGCGCAGTTCTCGCGTTCGGGGCTGGTGCAGGACTTCGTCCGCCGCATGATCGCCGACTTCGGACGCAATGTGTCGGCCCGCCTGGCCAGGCCCGGCGAGGCCGCGCCCGCGCAGGCGCAGTTCAACCCGGTGGCGATGTTCTTCGGCGTGCTGTGGATGCGCATCAAGCGGTGGTTCGGCCGCCGCTGAAGGCCGGAACGGCGGCGGCCGCCGAGCCGCCGCGACAATAAGGGGAAGTGACATGTGGGCAGCATTCGGATCGGGATGGCGCCGGCTGGCGGTCGCGTTGACGCTGGGGCTGGCCGGGGCGGGCGCGGCGGCGCAGCCGCTGGAGCCGCTGCGCGTGCGGCTGGACTGGACGCCCTGGGGCGTGCAGGCGGCCTTCCACCTGGCGCAGCAGAAGGGCTGGTACCGCAAGGCCGGCCTGGACGTGACGCTGGAGGACGGCAACGGTTCCGTCACCACGGTGCAGATCGTGGGTGGCAGCGACAGCTTCGACGTGGGGCATGCGGCGCTGGCCTCGATGATGATCGCGCGCGACAAGGGACTGCCCGTCAAGGCCGTGGCCGTGTTCGCGCGCCAGAGCGACATCGGCCTGCTGGTGCCGGCCGATTCGGGCATCACGGGGCCAGGGCAGCTCAAGGGCCGCAAGGTGGCCTACACGGCCGGCTCGCTGGAGGCGCCCTTCATCGATGCGTTCCTGGCCAAGGGCGGTATCAAGCGGGGCGACGTCGAACTGATCAATGTGGACGCGGCGGCCAAGGCCTCGACCTATGCGGTGGGCCGCACCGATGCGGCGCTGTCCACCATTCCATTTTTTCTGCCGGTGGTTTCCAAGACGCGTCCGTCGCAGGCCGTGCGCTTTGCCGATTTTGGCCTGAACATGCCCAGCTTCGGCCTGTTCGCCAGCGAGGACAAGCTGCGCACGCGCGGCGAGGCCATCGGCCGTTTCGCCAGCGTGTCCGCGCGCGCGTGGCAGTACATCTACGCTGGCCACCAGGACGAGGCGGTGGCCGCCATCGTGGCGCAGCGTCCGCAGGCGCGGCTGGACAAGGCGGTGCTGCGCGGGCAGATCGACGCGCTGCAGGGCTACTTCGGCAAGCCCGAGGCCGGCCTTGCGCTGGGTGAACCCGTGCCGGCGGACTGGGCGGACGCCGTGCGAACGCTGTCGTCGGTCGGCCTCGTGCGTGCCGGCGCCGATCCCACGGACTTCTACGTGACGGGGATGGTGCGGCCGCGCCAGTACGACGCGCTGGTGCAGCCATGAGCCTGGCGGTCCATGCACGCGGCGTGGCCAAGAAGTACCCGGGCGAGCGCGGCGTGCAGGCGCTGGAGGATGTCACGGTCGACGTGCCCGCGGGCCGCTTCGTCAGCATCCTGGGCCCCAGCGGCTGCGGCAAGAGCACCTTCCTGCGCTGCGTGGCCGGCCTGGAGCCCATCGGCTCGGGCGAGCTGAGCGTGGACGGCCGCGCCGTGGCGGGACCGCCCGACGGCGTCGGCATGGTGTTCCAGCGCGACGCGCTGCTGGAGTGGCGCGACATCCGGCGCAACGTGCTGCTGCCCATCGAGTTCGCCCGCAAGCCGGTGGCGCGCTACGAAGAGAAGGTGCGCCAACTGCTCGCGCTGACGGGCCTGGCGGCGTTTGCCGGCAGCTATCCGCGCGAATTGTCCGGCGGCATGCGCCAGCGCGCGGCGATCTGCCGGGCGTTGGTGGACGACCCGGGCCTGTTGCTGATGGACGAGCCGTTCGGCGCGCTGGACGCGTTGACGCGCGACCAGATGAACGTGGAACTGCAGCGTATCTGGAGCGAGACGCGCAATACGGTGCTGTTCGTCACGCACGGCATTGCCGAGGCGGTGTTCCTCGCGGACGTGGTGATGGTGTTCTCGCCGCGGCCCGGCCGCGTGGTGGAAACCCTGGAGATCGACCTGCCGCGTCCGCGCACGCTGGCCGTGCGCGAGACCGAGGCGTTCGGGCGCTACGTGCGCCACATCCGCGGGCTGTTCCAGCGCATGGGCCTGATCGACGAAGGAGGCGCGCCATGAAGGCAAGCCATCGCCGCGGCGCGTTGCGGTCCCTGGCGGGGGCGGCGGCGCTGCTGGCCGTGCTGGTCCTGTGGGAGGTGCTGGTGCGCGCCCTGCACGTGCGGCCCATCATGTTGCCGCCACCGTCGCAGGTACTGCTGGAACTGGCCGACCAATGGCCCTGGTACCTGGAGCAGGCGGGCTACACGCTGATGACCACGCTGGCCGGCTTCGCGGCCGCGGTGGCGGGCGGCGTGTGCCTGGCCGTCGTGCTGGTGGGCTCGCGCTGGTCCGAGAGCGTGCTGTATCCGCTGATCGTGGCCTTCAACAGCGTGCCCAAGGTGGCCATCGCGCCGCTGTTCGTCATCTGGATGGGCACCGGCGCCGAGCCCAAGATCGCCATCGCGTTCCTCATCGCGGTGTTCGCCGTCATCGTCGATACCGTG
>Ga0182743_1003727_pt1 | contig 11997 bp, 11 predicted proteins | sample eDN3rd30CKraftOP_FD_128522 | JGI IMG/M metagenome (GOLD analysis project Ga0182743, IMG submission 128522) | Enriched Organic Plus compost microbial communities from Emeryville, California, USA - eDNA 3rd pass 30_C Kraft OP (version 2) (version 2) ... | reverse complement strand
GTGGACAATTGCAATGCCTGGATTCCGAACCGCCATTCCTATCCGGCCAAGCGCAAGATCGGCGACTATTTCCAGGAGAACTTCTACATCACCACCTCGGGCAACTTCCGCACCCAGGCGCTGATCAACACCATGCTGGAGGTCGGCTCCGACCGGATCATGTTCTCGACCGATTGGCCGTTCGAGAACATCGACCACGCCGCGATCTGGTTCGATGCCGCCACGATCAGCGAGGAGGACCGCCAGAAGATCGGCCGCGGCAACGCCCGCAGGCTGTTCAAGCTGGATTGATCCGCCCACGTGGGCTGTCGGGCCGGTTTCCGCAGCCGGGCCAGGGACTTGAACGCGGTGCCGGAGCCGCTTGAAAGCGGTTCCGGATTTCCCATATGACATTCGACGGTCCGGCGGAGAAATCGCCGGGTCGTTGGGGGTGCCGCACGCGGGCCCGTCAAAGTCGCCAGAGAGGGCTTTGAGAGATGTCGCGAATGCCAACGCTGTCCAGTCCGTTTCTGATTGGATTCGACGATATCGAGCGGGCGCTCGATCGCGTGACCAAGGCCGCGGACGGCTATCCCCCCTACAACATCGAGAGGTTGCCCAGAGAGGGCAACAACCCGGATCGCCTGCGCATCACGCTGGCGGTGGCCGGCTTCACCCTCGACCAGCTCGAAGTCACGGTCGAGGAGCGCGAGCTTGTCATCCGGGGACGGCAGCAGGACGACAAGACCCGGCAATACCTTCATCGTGGCATCGCCGCGCGCCAGTTCCAGCGCACGTTCGTGCTGGCCGAGGGCATGGAGGTTCTGGGCGCCGACCTGAAGAACGGCCTGTTGAGCGTCGATCTCGCGCGCCCGGAACCGGCGCGCGTGGTGAAGTCGATCTCGATCAAGGAGCAGGATTGAGCCGGCGGAACTGAAAGGACGGTTCGGGGATTGGATCAACAGTCGAGGTGCGTGACATGACGAACGAAATGACCAACGAACATTCTGTGATGTCGGCCCAGGCCTTCGCCGTTCTGGGCGGTGGACAGATCGCTTACGTGAAGCCGATCCGTTCAGAGGACGCACACAGCCTCTATCCGCAGGCGCCAGAGTTGGAGCCCGGTATGCGTCTGTTCGCATTGCACGCCGCCGACGGCACACCGATCATGCTGACGGATAGCCGCGAGGCTGCGATCGCGAACGCCAGCGATCATGATCTTGAAACGGTGAGCGTGCACTAAGCCGCGCACGGCACAGGGCCGGCGAAGCACGAAAGACAATCGTCAGCGGATAAGCCGACCGCCGTTTCAGACGTTTCCAACGAACAAAAGCCCGGCCATGCGCCGGGCTTTTGCAATTCTCGATAGGCCCAACGATCAAGCGGCCGGCTTGGACTTGCCCGCGCGCAAATAATAATTGGCGTTGCGCCCGAGCGCGATCTTGCGCAGCGCCAGCCGCAGCGCTTCGATCCGCCGCAGCGGCTCGACCGCGGTCCGCGCGAGACCCAATGACGATGCCTTGACCTTGTCGAGGATCGGGCGCCGGCCCGGATCGGCCGGATTGAGCTTCAGGCGCCGCATCAGCGAATTGCACAACAGAAGATCGTTGTGGCGCATCACGGCGCGGGTTTTCCAGGTGATGGCCAGCGACACCGAATAGGAATCCGCCGTGCCGACCCAATGCGGCCAGAGATAGGGCACGAACAGACCGTCACCCGGCAACAGCTTGTGAGGCTCGGCGCGGACGTCGAAACCGTCATGATAGGTGAGATTGCGATGCCGGGTGATGCAGCGCTCGACCGCCTCCGGCGAAGCGATCTTGCCGTCGCGGTTGTCGTAGACCGTGAACAGCTTCTCGCCGTGGATCTGGACGAACACATTGTCTTCGCCGTCGATGTGGAACGGCGTGGTCGAACGCGGCGAGGACACGAACAGGAATCCGCGGATGTCGGAGAAGCCGGCGGCATTGCGGTCCGCGTGGCCGCGATGGCGGGCCACCGCGTCCAGCGCCTCGTCCAGCACCACACGATACTCGGCATCGACCTCGACGCGCTTGAGAACCATCCAGGCGCTCGCGGTCTCGATCCGATGGATGATCTCCTCCGGCTCCATCTCCAGGAGCGGCATCTCGTTCGGATCCTGGTCGATGCCGACCTTGCCGGAGTTGAACTCGATATGATCGCGCGGCATCCGTTGCAGGAGCTCGATGATGCGCGGCAGCGTGAACAGCGGATGGCCAGCGAGCCGGTGCCGGATCGCGAACGGCCGCTGCGGAAAATCAGAGGCGAAAGACGCGCTGGGTTCGATGAGAGCCGCGGGTGCGGATGCTGTCCGCGCCGCAGCGTCGGGCCAAGCGGTGCCTGAGATTGCTGTGTGGACCATGGACGTCGAACTCCTATCGATGTCGGAAACGATGGACGGTGCGTCGTGCACATTCACGAGCCGCGATCGAAGCAGCGAAAACGGGCAGAATGATTCCGGCGCCATGGCCGGTGGGCATCAGCAGATCGCCGACCGGAAGCCGTGCCGGCCAGATGCGATTGATCATCGGATGGCCGGCGATCGCGATCGAATCGGCATCGTCGATGTCCGGGTCGGCACACAGGCGCTGGGTCAGATCGAGCGTGAGCTGGACCCCGGGCGAGAGTTTCGATAGGCGCTCATCATACGCGATCTTGAAAAAGAATGCGCGTCGGCCGTGGCGCAGAACGAGTCCGGCCGCGACCGGCTCGCCGCCATGGGACAGGGTGACGATTTCCGCCTGACCGCGCGCCGCGAGCGCCGCCGTCGCCTCCTGCACGAAGGCCGCGTCGCCCGGATCGCTCGCGAGTGCCGTGCCGCGCTCGCCCTTCCAGCCGCCGCCCTCGAGCCTGAGGAAGGTTGCCAGCGCCGCCGGAAGGTTGTCCGGGGACGACGATGCCGCGAACGTCACCGAGCCCGCATCGGCGAGCCGGTGCCGCTGGCGGCGAAGCTCCTTCAGCTTCTTGGCGCCGAGCGCGGACTTGAACATCGCCTCCGGATCGACGCCGGCATCGAGCCGCGCCCGCTCGTGCGCGCCGATGGTCCAGGCTTCGCCCCCTCTGGCCAAAGCCGCCGACCGCAGGGCTTCCGCCACACGGCTTTCCATCTCGACGAAGGGAACCAGCAGCGCCTTGGCGCCGGCGTCGCGCGCGGCCTTCAACAAGCCGCGCGCCGCGGCGGTAGCGACGGTGCGGTCCAGAAGCGGCGTGGTCAGCGGCGCATAGGCTTGCCAGGCCACCAAAGCCGGCACCGGAATCCGGAGCGCCCGCCATGCGGACACGACGGGGAGAAGTCCGATCAGCCGTTCACGGGCGGGACCATCCCACACCAGCAACGCGCGGGCGCCGGTCTTGCCGGTGGCGTGGGCGTTCACGGCGCGCGCCCATTCCGGGAGATAGAAGGCGTTCGGCGCCAGCGATGCCTCCGCGAGCCGGCGCCAGGCGGCGACCGGAACATCGGCCAGCGTCGCGACCTCGCTCCAAGTGCTTGGATGGGTGCTTGGATGAGTGCTTGGATCGGCGTTCGATTCGGCGACCTTCCCCACCTGAAGATCGGCGAAATCGGCGGCCGGAGCCGGCACGGTCAGGCTTTGAATTGACATGCTTGCTCATCCGTCAAGGCAACGTCGCAATTCGCCGGCGGTTCGACAGCAAATGTCTGGAGCGCGGCGTATCAGACGTGCGAAGACCTAGGCCCCCTATGCTTAAAGGCAGACAAAGGCGATCGCAGACTCGACCCCTCCCCGCGCGACAGGGTTAAGGCTTGGTAGGCAAGATCGTTCAAATTCGAACGAAAACGATCCCGTCGCGCCGTTTGCTTGACGTGTCCATGACCTTGACTTGGCGGCCATGAACAGGCCTTGTGCGGGGATCAATCCTGCGATCGCGCGAATTCAATAGCCTTATCAGAATGATACGTTCCTATCTCGATTTCGAAAAGCCCGTGGCCGAACTCGAAGCCAAGGTCGAGGAGCTGCGCGTCATGGAGGCCGACGGCCATCCCGTCGGCATGTCAGAGGATATCGCCAGGCTGGAATCGAAGGCCGCCCAGGCGCTCCGCGAGCTCTACAGCGAGCTGACGCCATGGCAGAAGACCCAGGTCGCGCGTCATCCGCAGCGGCCCCATTGCCTCGATTATATCGGCGCGCTGATGACCGACTTCGTGCCGCTGGCCGGCGACCGCAAGTTCGGCGACGACCAGGCCGTGGTCGGCGGCTTCGGCCGATTCCGGGGCGAAAGCCTGTGCGTGATCGGCCACGAGAAGGGCTCCACCACGGAAACCCGGCTGACCCATAATTTCGGCATGGCCAAGCCCGAGGGCTACCGCAAGGCGGTCCGACTGATGGAGATGGCCGACCGCTTCGATATTCCCGTGCTGTGCCTTGTGGACACCGCCGGCGCCTATCCCGGCATCGGCGCCGAGGAGCGCGGCCAGGCGGAGGCCATCGCACGGTCTACCGAGGCGTGCCTTAACCTCGGCGTGCCCAATGTCGCCGTGGTGCTCGGTGAGGGCGGCTCCGGGGGCGCCATCGCCATCGCCACCGCCAACCGGGTCCTGATGCTGGAGCACGCCATCTACAGCGTGATCTCGCCCGAGGGCGCCGCCTCGATCCTGTGGCGCGATACCGCCAAGGCGCAGGAGGCCGCGACCAATATGAAGATCACCGCCCAGGACCTCGACCGTTTCGGCATCATCGACCGAATCATCCCCGAGCCGGTGGGCGGCGCTCACCGGGATCCGGCGGTCGCCATCGCCGCTGTCGGCGACGCAGTCTCCCATGCCCTAAGGGATCTGGCCGGGCTCGACCGGGACGCCGTGAAACGGCAGCGTCGGGAAAAATTCCTGGCGATCGGACGCGGGCTCGCCAACGCTTAAGCGTGCAGGTTGTCGCGTCTCCGGTTTTTCCTCGATGATTCTGTGAAAATCGGGGTTTCCTCCGCCCTATCGCCACAATTTTACCGGCCATTCACCATAGCCGTGCTCCATTAGGCAAAGTGGGCACTATGGTGCCTGTCGCCGTTATGTTGCCTTGGGACAACCGTTTTTTGGTGTATTGTGGTGTCTCGGGGATGTTTTCCGGTCGGGGAGTTTCTCGTTTGATCCGTCGCCCCTTTGCACGCCCGCTGCTGGCGTCTGCCGCACTTGTGGTCGCTGTCGCGCTGGCCGGCTGCCAGACCGACGGCAGCAGTCCGTCCAACACCAAGGCGATGCAGCCTCTGTCCGCGCAGATGGTGGCGGAGATCGATTCAAAGGGGATGGACAAGGAATCCCCGATCCTGATCCGCCTCTTCAAGGAGGAATCGGAGCTGGAGGTCTGGAAGAAGGACCGCAGCGGGCGCTTCGCCCTGCTTAAGACCTATCCGATCTGTCGCTGGTCCGGCGAGCTCGGTCCCAAGATCAAGGAAGGCGACCGGCAGGCGCCGGAGGGCTTCTATACGATCACGCCCGGTCAGATGAACCCGAACTCGCAGTATTACCTGTCGTTCGATCTCGGTTATCCCAACGCCTTCGACCGCGCCCATGGCCGCACCGGCAAGCACCTGATGGTGCACGGCGATTGCTCGTCGGCCGGCTGCTATTCGATGACCGACGAACAGGTCGCAGAAATCTACGCGCTTGGCCGCGAGGCGTTCTTCGGCGGTCAGCGCTCGTTCCAGGTCCAGGCCTATCCGTTCCGCATGACCGCGGAGAATATGGCGCGTCACCGCAAGAACCCGCACATCGCATTCTGGCGGATGCTCAAGGAAGGCAACGACCATTTCGAGGTCACGAGGCAGGAGCCGCAGGTCAACGTCTGCGAGCGGCGCTACGTGTTCAACGCCGATCCCGCCCAGCGCCTGTCGTTCAGCCCGGCGGCCCAGTGCCCCGCCTCGGAGACTCCCGATTCGATCGTGGCGGCCGTCGGGGCCAAGCAGCGCCGTGACGCCAGCCGGATCGCCGAACTGATCAAGCGCGGCACGCCGACGGCGCCGGTCCGCACCTATGCGGACGGCGGCATGCATCCGGTGTTCGCGGAGGCCGTTGAGCGCCGGCGAGCCGGTGGCTATTCGCTCGCGTCCGTGCCGGGCACGATCCCCAATCACGTCCAACCGCCGCGGCCGCGCGCCGGCGCGACCAGCGCTCCGGCGGCGAGCAGCCCGACCGCGCTCACTTATGCCGATGCGGGCGCGGGCGACGTTGCCACGGGCACGGCGCCCAATCTTTTCAATAACCTCTTCTCCGGTTCGGATTCCTCCGCGCAGCAGAGCCGGACGGCGGCCTCTTCCGGCGGCGACAGCTCTGGCGGCGGCAATGCGCTAAGCCGCGTCGCATCTTGGATGGGACTGCGCGGCTCCGCCGAGACGCAACGCCCCGCACCGCCGACGCCGGCAGCCGTTTCACGGACGCGGCGCGAACCGGCCCGCGCGACCACGCCGCGTCCGCAGCGCACCGCGACACCCACGCCTGTGCCCGTTCGCGAAGCATCGGCGGCACCGGCCTGGCCGGAGCCACGCCCCGAGGCGCGACCGCCGGAAACAGGGTCAAACCCGCAAGCCGGGACCGAAGAGCGACGTGACCCAGCCGCGACCGAGCCGCAGCGGCAAAACGCTCCCGGCGCCACGATGGCCGGCGCGGCGCCGACCATCCCGGCCGGCAGCTTCGACAATCGCTGGGTCAGCTTCCGCTAAATCCCGCATCGCCGTCACAAGCCAAGCGCACTGAGCCAAACATTCTTAAGTCAAACGCCCTGCCGCCACCGGCCGCAGGGCGTTTTGATGTCGGCATCGACGCGTCAGCATCGACGCGCCGAAAAGCGGCGATCGGCCGCGGCATCAAATCCGTCGATCGCCATCCGGGACCGCGCGACGCCGCGCCAGCGCGGCAGGCCGGTGCCGACCGTCGCCCAATAAAAGCTGTCGCTTTCGGTCGCAGTGGCTCGTTCTGAATAGCCCACGCCATCCGAGCTGCGGTATCATGAGAGGATGCGCCGGATTGCGCATAAGCCGAGCCAACGGCGCTCACCATTCCACGGGAGGAACGCTCATGACCGATCGCTATCCATCACCGCGCCGGCGAGGCGCTTGGATCACGCCCACCCTCGCTCTCGCTGCCGCCGCCTGCCTCGGCATCGGCGCGATGGCCTTGCCCGCCGCCGCCCAAGATAAGAGCCAAGACAAGGGCAAGACCGCGACCTGGCCGACGGGACCCGTGCGCCTGATCCTTCCGTTCGGCGCCGGCAGCGCCACCGACGTGTCAGCCCGCCTGATCGCGGATCGGCTCTCCAGCCAGTGGAAACAGCCGGTGCTGGTCGACAACCGGCCCGGTGGCGACGGCCTGATCGCCATCAGCGCTTTCGTGAACGCCAAGGACGATCACGTCATGCTCTTCGCGTCGAGCGCGACGTTCCTGGCCCACCCCTACACCCAGAAGACCGTCCCATACGATCTCAAGCGCGATTTCGCGCCGGTCGCCCAGGTGTCGCATACGGTTCTGACGGCCAGCGCCTCGGCCAAGTCCGGCATTCAAAGCCTGAATGATCTCGTGAAGCGGGCCAAGGAAACGCCCGACAAGGTCAACGTCGCCGGCGCGGCGGGCCTGCCAGAATTCGCGGTCGATGCGTTCATCAAAAGCCAGGGCCTGAAAGCGACCAAGGTGCCCTATCGCGACGTCGTGCAAGCCGGCCGGGACCTCGGCGCCGACCACATCCAGTTCCTGCTCTCGTCCTTCGCGGTGGTCCGGCCATTGATGGAATCCGGACAGATCAAGGTGCTGGCACTCGGGGGACGCGAACGCTCGAAGCTGCTGCCCGAGGTGCCGTCGGTGGTCGAGGCCGGTCATCCGGAGCTGGTCGTCGAGACCACCGCCGGCCTCTACGGCCAGAAGGACATGCCGATCGAGCTGCGTCAGCGCATCGCGAAAGAGGTGATGGACGCGCTTGCCGACGAGAAGATCGGCAGCCGCATCTTCCAATCCGGCCAGGACGTCGCGCCGGGCGGACCGGAGGTGTTGAAGGAAACGATCGAGCGTCAGGAGAAGGCAGCGGCGAGTGTCGCCAAGACCCTCGACATGAAGCGATTGCATTAGAGGATCGAGAGCGACCATTTCGGCCCCGGCCTGCGCCGGGGCCTTTTTTTATGGCCGGAGCAGCCGATCAGGCCGCGGCGTTCTCGGCCTCGATCTCGTCGTCGAAATCCTCGTCGAGCGGCGTCATGGTCCGAAGCATCCCGGTGGCCAAGGTGATCTTGCGGCGCGACAAGGCCGGGCCGGCGGCGCGCGCCGTGGCGCGGGACGCCTGATAGAGCATGGCGCCGGCGTTGCCGCCGGTGCGGGTCAGATCGTCCTCCGTGCAGGTCGCGGCGACGGCGAGGCCAATGGAAGCCAGGTGCGAGCGCCGGTAGCAATACACGGCCAGCATGCCGCGCACCGCCGGAGGAATGGAGGAGATCAGTTCGGTGAGCCCTTCGGGGCTGGAGCGGTACATCGCTCCGAGCGTGTCCGTGGAAATCGGGCAAGGCTCTTCGTCGAGAGCAGGGACGGCTGGCTGCATGGGTCAGCTCCGCAGCTTGGACATTTGCCGAAGAATCGAATCATCATCTTAACAGGACGTTAATCGTGTCCGCCCGTCCATGATCTCCGTCAAGCAAAAGCCGCCGGACGGACATCCGGCGGCGTCTTTTGGTCCTTCGGCAACGCCCTGCATGAGCTGTCCGCTAGAGCCTGTCCGGTTCTGATGGAATCAGAACCGGGGCTCCAGCTTTTTATTTTGTCGCGTTTTCTTCACCCGAGCCGGTTTCCACTTCGCTCGAAAACGCTCTATTGCGGCTCGATCCCCGCCGCCTTGACGGCCCTGCCCGCCGCCTCGATCCGTTCGTGGAAGAATGCCGTCGTCGCGGCGGCGTCGCGGCCATCGGGGAAATAGCCGGAGCTGGTCAACACCTTGGCGGCGGCTGGCTTCTTGATCGCCGCCTGAATCGCCGTGTTGAGCTTGGCGATGATCGCATCGGGCGTTTTGGCCGGTGCATAGAACATGCCCCACGATCCCTGCACCGGATAATCCGGCAGCACGTCACGCAGCAGCGGCACCTGCGGGAACATCGGGAACGGCTTGGTGCCGGTGAATGCGATCGGCCGCAACGCTCCGTCCTTGATGAAGCCGACGACCGACGGCGGCGTGACGAACATCACGTGGATATCGTTGGCAAGCAGCGCCTGGGCCACATGAGCGGCGCCCTTGTAAGGCACATGCTCCATCTTCAGGCCGGCGGTCACATTGAGCTGCTCCGCCGCCAGATGAAGAATATTGCCGACACCGGGCGATCCGAACAGCACGCGATTCTTTTTCGCGTAAGCGATGAATTCCGGCAATGTCTTCACCGGCAATGACGGATTCACCAGCATGAGGAAGCCGTCCAGAATTCCGACCGTCGCGATCGGCTGAAGATCAGTCTTCAGGTCATAGGGCAGCGCCTTGTAGACAAAGGGCGTCGGCGAGATCGACGAGCTGGAATACATCAGCGTGTAGCCGTCCGGCGCCGATTGCGTCAGAAGCCGGGTGGCGATGGTGCCGTTGGCACCGGTGCGGTTGTCGACGAGAAACTGCTGTCCCAGCATGTCGCTGAGCTGCATCGCGACGGTCCTGGTGAGAACGTCCGGACCGCTGCCGGCTCCGAAGCCGACCAGCACGCGCACGGGTTTCTCCGGATAGCTGGATTGGGCGTGCGCCGTCGTTCCGGCACAGGCGATAGCAATGGTTGCAAGCGCGATCTTGAACATCGCCATGATCTCCCTCCCGATGATCGGCATCGCCGCTGGCGAGCCAAATTCCGTTTCTTGCAGCCGCGCATTCCGAATGCGCAGCTGGACGCGCGGTTCTTCAACGTCTGATCCAGGCAAGCTGAATCAGACTTTGAAGGATGTCTTCCGGGCCGGACCCGATTCCGAACTCATGCCCTAAGCCGTCCGCCGTGCCTCGGCGCGTTTCATGAAGTCCAGGAAGATGTCGGCGATCCGCGCTTCGGCATCGCGCCATTCCTTCTGGTCCCACTTGTCCAGCAGGTTGTCGTCGGAGCGCTTCTCGACGACATCGTCATGCAATTCGCTATCAGCCAGGAGGCCGGCGGCCTTGCGTGCGGTCGCCGGTGTGTGAACCTTGTCGTTGCCGGCGATCAGGCATGCGGGCATCGTCAGCCCGCGAAGCTGCTCTTCCGTCGCGCCGACGATTGGCAGATCGGCAGCGGCGAGAAAGTTGGCTCGCCAGCCGTCCATGATCCGGATGAAATCCTCCGGATCCATCGCCATGAGGTTATCGCGATTCGCCGGCCGCGCGCGGATGCATTCCGCGAAGTGATCCGATGCGCAGACCGCCGGCATGTCTCCGGTCTTCGCCAGTTCCATGAATGCGCCGTAGTATTCGTGAGCCAGACGCGTCGCAGCGTGCTGACCGCCGGTTACGCGCCACAGCAGAAGGCCGCGCGCCGCCTCGGGATGACGCAGCGCGAACAGGATCGCGAGCCGCGCGCCGGCGGACGAACCGCCCACATAAACCTGTTGCGCACCCAAATGCAGACAGAGCGCATGCAGATCATCGGCCCAGATCTCATGCTCCGATCCTGAATCTTCGATCTTGACCTCGGAGGCGCCGCAATTGCGCCGGTCGTGCAGGAGAACGCGATAGCCATTCTGCGCGATCTCGCGCGATAAGGGCGCAAGCTCGCCATAGGGTCGTCGGCTGCCGGGCGTGAAGGCGACCCATGGGCCGCTGTCTCCGAACACCTCGTAATTCAACGTGACGCCGCGAACCGTCGCTTCCGCCATCGCTCCGTCCTCCCGATCGTCGCGCGAAACGCGCTCAGCCATGCGCCTCAAGCGGCTTCCCGTTGATCGTGACCGGCTTGCCCGCCACGAGCACGAAGGCAATCATGCACACATCGGGGCCCCGATTGACCCAGTTGTGAACCGTGCCGCGTTGAACCAGCACGTCGCCGGCATTGAGCGTCACCGTCTGCCCGTCCAGCTCCATGTCGATGGAGCCCGAGATCACCACGGCATAATCGACGGAATCGGTGCGGTGCCGGCGCGGCACCACACCCGGCTCGTAGCGCACGACGCGAAACACGGTGCCGTTCTCCACCGTCGTTCCGAGCACGCTGGCGCTCATGTCGTCGTCACCGTTGTTGTCGACCGGAAACGTATCGGTGGCCCAGATGACGGACGCCTCGATGCCCTGTCGCCGAGATATGACGTTCTTCACCGGCTCGTCGATCTTGACGACCGCGCGGCCGCTCTCGTCATGGCCGGTCACGACACGGCGAACGTTCAACGTCATTCGGGCTTCCCTCCTCGAAACAGATGGCCGGCGGATCGCTGCCGCCAGCGCCCTAGATGTTCCGGAAAACCGATGCCCGGTCCAATAGAGATTTGTCCCAAGGCATAACCTTTAACTATTGCTTTCAGCGTGGGCCGGCTGAATGGTGGCAGGCGGAACAATAAAAAGGGCCCAGGGATGGATGAGCGCCAGCTTCGCAACTTCATGGCCGTCATCGAGAGGGGATCGCTCGGGCGGGCCGCCGAGGCCCTGAACATTTCCCAACCCGCGCTGACGAAAAGCATCCGCCGGCTGGAGGAGCGCCTGGGCGTGCCGCTGTTCCATCGCGAAACCAGGGGCATGCGGCCGACCCCCTATGGCGAGGCCCTGCGCGATCACGCCCGGCAGATCGCGACCGGCATCGATCAGGCGCTGCGGGAGATCGACGCCATGCGCGCCGGCTCCGAGGGCACAGTCCGGCTCGCCGCCGGGCCGCTGGTCAGCGACGAAATCCTGTCGCGCGCGGTGGTCCTGCTGCAACGCGGGCGGCCGGGCATCCGGATCAACATCCACACCGCCATCGGCGACCCGCGCGACGGATTGCTGGCGGGGATCTACGATTTCGTCCTGGCGGTGCTGCCTCTTGAATCGACGTCGCAGCGCTTCCGCCAGCAGATGCTGTTCGAGGATCGCATCTCGGTCATCGCCGCCG
>Ga0182743_1003724_pt1 | contig 12001 bp, 9 predicted proteins | sample eDN3rd30CKraftOP_FD_128522 | JGI IMG/M metagenome (GOLD analysis project Ga0182743, IMG submission 128522) | Enriched Organic Plus compost microbial communities from Emeryville, California, USA - eDNA 3rd pass 30_C Kraft OP (version 2) (version 2) ... | reverse complement strand
CGCCGCCATCCCCATTACCAGCGTCAGGCCCACCGAGATGATGGCGGCCTGGCCGACGTTGAGGATCGACAGGCTGACCTGGCTGCGCACTGCGGCGCGCTCGTAGCGCTGCAGCGAGGCATCGAAGCGGCGCGCCTCGTGTGCTTCGTTGCCGAAGTACTTCACCGTTTCGTAGTTCAGCAGGCTCTCTACCGCCTTGGTGTTGGCCTCGGCGTCGGTTTCGTTCATCTGCCGGCGGAACTTGGTGCGCCATTCGGTGACGACCAGTGTGTACGCCAGGTACAGCGTTACCGTGCCGGCCGTGGCCAGTGCCAGCCAGACATCGAACATGCGCCACAGGATGACGCACACCAGGCCGATCTCGAAGAACGTGGGCAGCACGCTGAACAGCAGATACGACAGCAGGCTCTGGATGCCTTTGGTGCCGCGTTCGATGGCGCGCGTCAGGCCCCCGGTCTGGCGCGCCAGATGAAAGCGCAGCGCCAGCGCGTGCAGGTGCTCGAACACCTGCAGCCCCACCGAACGGATGGCGTGCTGGCCCACCCGCGCGAACACGGCGTCGCGCAGTTCGGAGAACAGCAGCGACAGCACTCGGGCTGCGCCGTAGGCCAAAATGATGCCCAGGGGTACTGCCGCCAGGCCGGATGTCTGGCCGCCGAGGCGGTCGACCGCGGACTTGTACAGGATGGGAACGTAGACCTGGGCCACCTGGGCGGCCGCCAGGCTCAGCACGGCGACCACGACGCGCCACTTCAGGTCGCGGCGCCCCGCGGGCCACAGGTAGGGCAGCAGGGGACGCAGGGTGGCCAGGCGGCCTTCCGGCGCCTTGGCGGACGGGTCGGGAACGGGGGAATTCATGGGGGCATCCGAGAGCGGTCCGGCGCGCGCGGCCGGGAAATGGCACGAATTATGCGGTAGGGGTCTATCATGCAGGCAAATGCCCCGCCGGCCGACCGGGCCAAACTGGGCATTTTTGCCGCCGGCCGTCCCAGGGACAGGGCGTCCTGCCAGGGGCGCCAAGGGCAGCACGGGGGCAATCGTTGGCTCATGTGCGCCGGAATTTCGTACCGGCGCCCCGGCGCGCTTCCGGGGCGGCAAGGCCGGACAGGCTCGGCAACATGTCATTCCTTACGGAGGAGGTTGTAATGGCGCAAGTCCCCGCATTCAAGCTGAACGACGGCAATTCCATGCCCCAGGTGGGCCTGGGCGTGTGGCAGGTTCCCAACGGCGAGGCCAGTGCCGCCGTGAAGGAGGCGCTGGCCGCAGGCTACCGCTCGGTCGATACGGCGGCCATCTACGGCAATGAAGAGGGCGTTGGCGCGGGGCTGCGGGCCGCGCGCGTCGCCCGCAAGGACCTGTTCGTGACCACCAAGCTGTGGAACGATCGCCACGGCTACGACGACGCGCAGAAGGCCATGGACGAGAGCTTGCGCAAACTGGGCCTGGCCTACGTCGATCTCTACCTGATCCACTGGCCCGTTGCCGGCAGCGACCGCTATCTCGACGCCTGGCGCGCCATGGTAGCCATGAAGGAAGACGGCCGCGCCCGCTCTATCGGCGTGTCCAACTTCACGCAGGCGCAACTGCAGCGCCTGATCGACGAAACGGGCGTGGTGCCGGCCGTGAACCAGGTGGAGCTGCATCCCGGCTTTGCCCAGCGCGAACTGCGCGCTTTCCATGCCGAACACGGCATCGCCACCGAGTCATGGAGTCCGCTGGGCCAGGGTTCGTCGCTGCAGCATCCGGTCATCGCCGGCATTGCCGGACGGCACGGCAAGACGGCCGCGCAGGTCGTCCTGCGCTGGCACCTGCAGAACGGGCTGATCGTGATCCCGAAGTCGGTGACGCCCGAGCGCATCCGCGCCAATATCGACGTGTTCGATTTCGAGCTGTCGGCCGAAGATATCGCCGCGATCGACGGGATCCCGGAAGGCAAGCGCCTGGGCCCGGATCCGGACGCCTTCAAAGGTTGATGAGCGCGGCGCGGCGGCTGCCCGTGCGGGGAGGCCAGCCGCCGTGGGTCAGCGACCGCCGGGTCGCAGCCAGTAGCGCGCGATCACGACCAGCAGCCACCCCAGCGACAGCCACGAGGCCCAGTGCCACACGCCCGTGCCGAGCAGCGCGGCCAGCAGGCCGAAGACGCTGAGGGCCGCCAGCACCAGGGGCATGCCCCACACAAAGAGGAAGCGGCCGGGCGTGCCAGCGGACCGGGCTTGGGATTCGGAACGAGTGGACATGTTCAGGCGGGGTTGCGCTGGGGTTGGGCGGCGGCCTGGTGGCGGCGCACCAGTTCGGCGATGCGGGCATCGTTGGCGCGGCGGCGCGCCACCCACAGGTACAGACCGCTGCCCAGCACCACGATGGTGGCCAGGTCCAGCAGCGCCCAGAGTATCTTCAGCGGCATGCCGGCGTAGTCGCCGAAATGCAGCGGACGCGACAGCTCCAGCGCGGTCAGGTACCAGGGCATTTCCGAGACCTTGGCCACTTGGCCCGTGACGCCGTCGACCAGCACGGGCGTGTGCAGCTGCGACGTAAGCGGCGTGTCGCCGCGCAGCCACACCACGAAATGATGCGGGCTGCCATAGGCATTGCCGGGATAGGCCATGTAGCTCAGTTCGCGCCCGGGCACGGCCGCCACGGCGGCGTCGGCGGCCTGCTGGGCGGGGGCCAGAACCGTGGGCACCGGGCGATCGCGATAGGGTTCCAGCAGTGCCGGCAGCTCGTTGGCCTGCCACAGCCGGAACAGCGGCGTGGACAGTTCGTTGACGACGCCTGTGACGCCCACGACGAACGCCCAGACGAGCGTGACGATGCCCAGCAGGTTGTGCAGGTCGAGCCACTTGATGCGGCGTGAACGCTCGGCCCGCACGGTGCCGAACTCCAGTTTTTTCATGAAGGGGCCGTACAGCACCACGCCCGACACGATGGCGATCACGAAGAGCAGCCCCATCAGCCCGAGGAAGAGTTCGCCCGCCAGCCCCGCGTACAGGTCGGTGTGCAGCGCCAGCATGATGCCCATGAACGAGAAGCGGTCGGACGAGTAGGTCGGGCCGTCCTCCAGCACCTCGACCGTGCGGGCGTCCATGCGTACGGCATGGCCGGTGTTCGTGCCGTCGCCCGGCTTGGCCGCCATGCCGACGTAGACCTGGGGTTCCTCGTCGTCGAGGTAGACATAGTCCACGACCTCGTCGGGGTACATCGAGCGCGCCTGGGCCACCATGCGGTCGAGGCTGGCATAGGGCGTGCCGGCCGGCAGTTCCGCTACCTCCTTGCCGTCGCCGAGGAGATGTTCGATTTCGTGATGGAAGACCAGCGGCAGGCCGGTGACACAGATGACCAGCAGGAAAAGCGTGCTGATCAGGCTTGTCCATTTGTGGACGAGATACCAAGTCTTGATCTTGGCGGCGGCAGTCATGGCGTGGCGATCCCCGATACGCGAACAGCGCAGAAAAGAATAATAGTGATTCTCAACGTTATCTGGCGGATTCTACCCGGTTGCGCGGCGTTATGGGAACCGTGCGGGCAGGCAGGCGCCCGCCGCGCGGCCTTGCCGGCGGCGGCGGAAAGCGGCTGCAGAGGGCGAAACGCTAGAGCAGCGGACGCGCGGCGGGCGCGCCGGGCAGGGGCACGGGCCGTACGCGCAGGACGTCGGCGCCGGCCGCCGGGCCGGCGGCCGGCACGGCGCTGGCGGGCCGGCCGGGCAGTTGGGCGGCAGGCTGCGCCGGCAGGCGCGCGGGTTCGCCCAGGTCGGCCCGTGGAACGGGAATGGGCGGAATCGGCGGCAGGCCGCCCGAGGAGGGCTGGCCCGGCTGGAGAACCCGGTTGGGGCTGTCGTCGCTGGGACGGAAGTTGTTCAGGAAGTCGGTGAGCGAGTCGCCCGTGGAGAGATCCAGCGCGGCCACCGCCTGGCCGGGCGGGAACTCGGAAAAGTAGTATTCGCCGTCGGCCACGATCAGGCCCTGCGGGTGCGGCGCCTGTGGAATCTGCGGTTGTCCCTTCAGGGCGGGCCGCATGTAGTCGAGCCAGGTCGACAGCGCCAGGCCGCTGCCGTATTCGGTGCTGCCCAGTGGACGCGGCTGGTCGAAGCCCATCCAGACAGTGGTGGTGAGGTGCGGCATGTAGCCCGAGAACCAGACGTCGGCCGCGCCGTTGGTGGTGCCGGTCTTGCCGCCGATGTCGTCGCGCTTGAGCTCGCGGTGGGCACGTGCGGCGGTGCCCTGGGTGGCCACGCCGCGCAGGATGTCGTCCATGACCCAGGCCGTGCGCGGGTCGATGGCGCGCGCGGTCTCGTCGCCGGCCTTGACGGGCTCGGTCTGCATCAGCACCTTGCCGGCGCGGTCGGTGACGCGATCGATCAAATAGGGCGTGACCCGGTAGCCGCCGTTGGCGAACACCGAGTAGGCCGTGGCCACCTGCAGCGGCGTGGCGGATCCCGCGCCCAGCGCCATCGGCAGCACCGCCGGCCAGCGCGCCGGATCGAAGCCGAAGCGGCCGAGATAGCCCCGCGCGTACTGCGGCGTGATGGCCTGCAGGATGCGGATCGACACCATGTTCTTGGAGCGGTACAGGCCCTGGCGCAGCGTCAGCATGGGCTCGTACTTGTCGCCGTCGTTGCGCGGTTCCCAGGCGCGCGAGCCGGTCTGTTCGGCCGTCAGCATGAAGGGCTGGTCGGAGATCTGCGTGGCCGGCGTCATGCCGCGCTCGAGCGCGGCGGCGTAGATGAACGGCTTGATGGTGGAGCCGGGCTGGCGCCAGGCCTGAAGCGCGCGGTTGAACGAGCCGCGCGAGAAATCAAAGCCGCCGATCATGGCGCGGATGGCGCCGTCCTGCGGCGCCAGCGAGATCAGCGCGGCCTGCAGCGCCGGCATGTTGATGATCTCCCAGGTGTCGCCGTTCTTGTGCACGTACACCACCGAGCCGCGGCGGATACGGTTGGCGGGCTTGGCGCGCTCGCCCAGCGCGCGCGCCACCACGGCCAGCGCCTTCTTGTCGTTGACGGTAATGATCTGGCTGGCCGTGCGCGCCACCTTGACCTCGGTGGGACTGGCCGACAGCACCACACCCGCCAGCAGGTCGTCGCTGTCGGGCGCGTTTTCCTGCACGCCGTCGAGCACCTCTTCCAGGGCGGTGGGATCGTTCTCGATGCCGTCGGGCAGGTCGATCTGGTCCTGCGGGCCGGGGTAGGGGGCGCGCCGCGTGTAGTCGAGCACGCCGTCGCGCACGGCCTGGTAGGCGGCCTGCTGGGCTTTGGAGTCGATGGTGGTGTAGACGTCGAGGCCCTGGGTGTAGGCGTCTTCCTGGTAGATGCCGTACATCAGCTGGCGCACCAGCTCGGCGGGATATTCGCCGTGCACGGCGAACCCGCGCGCCGGACCTCCCTCGGCGCCCCGCACCACGATCTTCTGGGCCAGCGCGGCCTGGGCCTGCTCGGGGGAGAGAAAGCCCAGCGCCTGCATGCGGCCCAGCACATAGTGCTGGCGTGCCTGTGCGCGCTGGAAGTTGGTGAGGGGGTTGGCGCGCGACGGGGCCTTGGGGATGCCGGCCAACATGGCGGCCTCGGCCGGGGTGACCTCGGACAGCGGCTTGCCGAAGTAGGTGCGCGAGGCGGCGGCAAAGCCGTAGGCGCGGTGGCCCAGGTAAATCTGGTTCATGTACAGCTCGAGGATCTGGTCCTTGGTGAGCTGCGATTCGATCTTGTAGGTAAGCAGGAGTTCGTAGAACTTGCGCGAGTAAGTCTTGTCGGAGGACAGGTAGAAGTTGCGGGCCACCTGCATGGTGATGGTGCTGGCGCCCTGCGACTTGGACATGCTGACCAGGTTGGTGAGACCGGCGCGCACCACGCCGGTCCAGTCGATGCCGCCATGATGGTAGAAGTCGTCGTCTTCGGCGGCCAGCACGGCCTGGCGCATCACCAGCGGGATCTCGTCGAAGCGCAGCACGTTGCGGTGTTCTTCGCCGAATTCGCCGATGAGCACCTTGTCGGCCGTGTACACGCGCAGCGGCACGCGCGGCCGGTAGTCGGTCATGGCGTGCAGTTCGGGCAGGCTGGGCCAGGCCAGCCCGATAGCCAGGCCGACCACCAGCAGGCCGCAAGCGGCCAGCCCGCCGGCGGCGACGGCGGCCTTGACGAGCAGGCCGCGCAGGCGGGGGCGGGAAGAAGCGGAAGAGGGAGCGGAAGCGTTCATCGGTGCCGATTTTAGGGGGAACAGCCCCCCAGCCGGAAATAGACCGGCGTGACGGCGATAAGGTTTCCGTAACGAAACCTGGCGGCCGGCCCGCACGGGGCGGCCGCCGGCCTCGCTGCCCCGTCAGGGCCGCAGATGCTGGACGAAGAAGCGTTCCATCGCGGCGTAGAACTCGAACTTGTTCTCGTCGTTATGGAAACCATGTCCTTCGTTATCCTTCACCATGTATTCGACCTCGACGCCGCGCCGGCGCAGGGCCTCGACCACCTGGTCGCTCTCGGCCTTGTTGACGCGCGGATCCTTGGCGCCCTGCGCGATGAGCAGCGGCGTGGTGATGCGGTCGACGTGCAGGGCGGGCGAGGTGGCGGCCAGGCGTTCCTTGTCGCGCTCGGGATCGCCCACCATGTCGTGCATCTTGGCGAGCATGGGCTTCCAGTAGGGCGGGATGGTGTTCATGAAGGTGAACAGATTGGAGACGCCCACGTAGTCGACCGCGGCGGCGTACAGGTCGGGCGTGAAGGCTACCCCGGCCAGCGTGGCGTAGCCGCCGTAGCTGCCGCCGTAGATGCCGATGCGCTTGGGGTCGGCGATGCCTTGTTCCACCAGCCAGCGCACGCCGTCGGTGACGTCGTCCTGCATCTTCAGGCCCCATTGGCCGAAGCCGGCCTCCCAGAACTTGCGGCCATAGCCGGTGGAGCCGCGGAAGTTCATCTGCAGCACGCAGAAGCCGCGGTTGGCCAGGAACTGCACCTCGGGGTTGTAGCCCCAGCCATCGCGCGCCCAGGGGCCGCCGTGCGGATTGACGATGCACGGCAAGTTGCGGGCGGGGCGGCCCACCGGCAGCGTCAGGTAGCCGTGGATAGTGAGGCCGTCGCGGCTGGCGTACTGGATGGGCCGGACCGGGGCCATGTCGGCCTCGGGGATGGCGGGATTGATGTCGGCCAGCTTGTGCAGCGCGCCGGTACGGGCGCTGTACAGGTAGCGCGAGCCGGGCGTGCGGTCGTTGTAGGCGGCGACGATGAAGGTGTCCTCGTCGCGGTTCCAGCCCTGCAGCGCGAAGTCGTAGCCGGGCAGCAGGCTCTCCAGCTTGCGGTACAGGGCCTCGGTCTCGGCGTCGAAGAAGCGGTGGCGCGGCTTGTCGGTCTGGTAGGACGCCAGCGTCAGCACCTTGCGCTTGCGCGAGTAGCCTGCGCCGTCCAGGTCGACCGTCTCGGGTTCGTAGACCACTTCTTCGGCTTCGGGGCGGGCAGGGTCCACCACCACCAGGGCCAGGCGGTCGCGCCCGCGGTTGCTCAGGGCGTACAGCCTGCGGTCGTCGAAGGTGAAGAACGCCGGACTGACGCTGGTGCGGTAGTCGGTGGTGATCAGCTCGCGAAACGGCGCGGACTCGTCGTCGCGGTACAGCAGCGTGGTGTTCAGGCCGTCGCTGGTGACGGCGGCGCGCACGCGGCCGCCGTGGTCGGTCTGCCAGCCCACCACGTTGCCGGGGTTCTGCGCCACCAGCACGGCGGCGCCGGTGCGCACGTTGACGCGGTAGACGTCGAAGACCTGCGGATCGCGGTGGTTGTGGCTGATCAGCACGTGCTCGGGGTCGTCGGGCAGGTCGTCCTCGATGTGGGCGCGTGCTCCCTCGTAGGGCGTCAGGTCGGTGATGGCACCCGTGCTGGCGTTGACCGCGAGCACGTGGAAGTTCTCGTCGCCGCCGAAATCCTTCTGGTAGAGAACGACGTCGGATCCCTTCCAGAAGAAGTTGCTGATGTCGCGTTCGGTCTCGGCAGTGAGGCGGCGCGGATCGCCGACGGGTTTGCCGTCTTGCAGGGGCTGTACGTGGATGTTCATGCGCGCGGGCTGGCCGTCGATGCCCACGGGCTGCATGAAGCCCAGTGTGGCGCCGTCGTCGGCCAGCCGGAAGAAGCCGCGTTCGGGGTTGCGGAAGAAGTCCTGCAGCGGATAGGCGCGGGGCGGCTGGGCGGGTGCGCCGGCGGAGGGGGCGGCCAAGCTGGCGGCCAGGATGGTGCGGAGGGTAAAGGTCAGCAAGGCGGGGCTCCGGGATCGCGGGAAGCGGCGCGCGCAGGCGCGGCAGGCGGGGCCGCCTCGGCGCCTCGAGGCAGCGCGGCGGTCCATCGATCATGCCATAGCGCCCGGCGCGGTGTCGAACCGTCGCCGAATTGCGGGATAATCGCCGCCATGACTGTCGGAGGAATCATGGCAAGACTGTGGATGGCGGCGTCGCTGGCGGCGTTGGGCCTGGCGGGATGTGCGATCGGATCGGTGTCGGACGGCGGATCGCTGTCGGGCAGCTTCGAGGTGGCGCAGGACTACCGCCAGGCGTTTCTGGCGGCGCGCAAGCAGGCCGAACGCTGCCTGGTGGGCGACGGCGGCTACGAGGTCCGCGCCGAGCGCAACGACGCGGCGGGCACCGGGCTGATCCGCGTGGTGCCGCGCCTGGTCGAAGGCCAGGTGGCGCGCATCGAAGTCGTGCCACAAGGGGCGGACCGCACGCGGGTCGATGTCAGCATGTGGGGCCGCAGCATCTGGAATGCCGACGCCATGCGCGCCATGCACGATGCCGTGGTGTTCGGCGTGCCGTCGTGCACCACCTACATGCCGGGCAAGAGCAAGGACGCCGACTGGTTCCACACCCGCTGACGGCGGGTGCGCGGCCGGCTAGTCCGAGCCGCGGTTGCGGCGGAGCACCCGGAAGGTGGCGGTGGCGCGAGCCACCACCACACCCTGCGCATTGCGCACTTCGCCCTCCGAGAAGGCAATCGAGCCGCCGCGCCGCAGGCACCGCGCGTTGATGGTCAGGTCGCCGCCGGCCGGTGCCAGGAAGCTGGTGTTCATGTCGATGGTGGCCATGCCCAGGCCGGCATCGGTGCCGCGCGCCGCGGCGCTCAGCGTGAAATCCAGCACGCTCATCAGCGTGCCGCCGTGGACGTCGCCGCGGCTGTTGGTCAGGTCGGCGCGCCAGGGCAGGAAGGTCTCGGCGCTGTCGGCGTCGATGCGCCGGGGCTGCAGCCCCAGCAATTGCATCAGGGGAATGGTCAGTCCGAAGTAGTCGATGGGCGTGGTCATGGCGTATCGCAAGTGTCGGGGGGACCGCGGCGATCCCGTCGCGCGCCATAATATGACGTTTCGCTTTTGCAGGTGCCCCCCGCGCCGTATTTCCCGATGGACCAGCCCGCGCGCAAGATCGTGCACGTCGACATGGACGCCTTTTATGCGTCGGTCGAGCAGCGCGACCGCCCCGAACTGCGCGGCCTGCCGGTCGTAGTGGCCTGGACGGGTCCGCGCTCGGTGGTCTGCGCCGCCTCGTACGAGGCGCGCCGCTATGGCGTGCACTCGGCCATGTCGGCGATTCGCGCGCAGCGGCTGTGCCCCGACGCCGTGTTCGTGCCGCCCGACTTCAACCGCTACCGGGCCGTGTCGGTCCAGGTGCGCGGCATCTACGCGCGCCATACCGACCTGATCGAGCCGCTATCGCTGGACGAGGCCTACCTGGACGTCACGGTGAACAAGCGCGGCCTGGCCTCGGCCACCGAGGTGGCTCAGGCCATACGGGCGGAGATCCGTGCCGAGACGGGGCTGACCGCCTCGGCCGGCGTGGCGCCGAACAAGTTCCTGGCCAAGATCGCGTCAGACTGGAACAAGCCCGACGGGCTGTTCGTGATCCGGCCGCACCGGGTGCTGGCGTTCCTGCAGGACCTGCCCGTGCGCAAGATTCCTGGCGTGGGCAAGGTGACGCAGGCGAAGCTGGAGGCCCTGGGCATCCATACGGCGGGGGACTTGCGGTTGCGCGAAGCGGCCGAACTCGAGCGGCATTTCGGGCGCTACGGCATGCGGCTGCACGAACTGTCGCGCGGCATCGACGCACGGGCGGTGCAGCCCGACCAGGAAGCCCAGCAGGTATCGGCGGAGACGACGTTCAGCACGGATCTGCGGCTGGACGAACTGGCCGAGACGCTGGACCGGCTGGCGGCGAAGGTCTGGGAGCAGGGGCGGCGCAAGGGCCGGCTGGGACGCACCACGGTGCTGAAGCTGAAGACCGACCGGTTCCGCATCCTGACGCGCAGCCTGACCCAGACGCAGCCTCCCGCCTCGGCGGCCGAATTGGCGGCGGTGGCGCGGGCGCTGTGCGCGCGGGTGACGTTGCCGGCGCAGACGCGCTATCGGTTGGCGGGCGTGGGGATGAGCAATTTCGCCGAGCCGCAGGAGGGGCGGCAGGCGGCGTTGTTCGAGCTCGGCGAGTAAAGGCGCGGCGCCTGGGGAGCGTCGCTGATGCTTTGAGACGGCCGCATCTCCCGGGGCATGGGAGTTCGGCCCGCGCAAGGCGGGCCGGCGGATCAGGACAACCGGGACTTCAGTTGCTGCGAGACGGCGGACATGTCGGCCTTGCCGGCCAGGGAGGCCTTCAGGATCGCCATGGCCTTGCCCATGGCGGGGGGGCCGCTGATGCCCTGGGCCGTGACCTCGGCCAGCGCGGCGTCGATGGCGGCCGAGACTTCCTCGGGGCTGGCGGCCTTGGGCAGGAACTCCTGCAGCACCGCCAGTTCGGCCTTTTCCTGGTCGGCGGTCTCGGTGCGGCCGGCCTGTTCGAAGGCCGCGATGGATTCGCGGCGCTGCTTCACCTGCTTCTCGACGATGGCGGTGATTTCGGTGTCGGCCAGCTCGCGGCGTTCGTCCACTTCCTTCTGTTTGACGGCGGCCAGCAGAAAGCGCAGCGTGGCCAGGCGGGCGCTGTCCTTGGCCCGCATGGCGTCCTTCACGGCGTCGGACAGGCGGGTCTTGAGCGTATCGGTGCTCATGGCGTAAATCCTCGAAGAAAGTTGCGGCAAATCCCTCGATTTAACCGCCACGCGGCCGCGGCGGCAAGTTGGCTGACGGAAGCGGGGACAGGCGGGTGGCGGCGCCGATCCGGGGCATAGACGCAGGTTATGACCGGTCTGCGGCCCGCTATTGGCGCACCGGGGCGCCGCGGGCGGACAATGGGAACAGGCGAAAAAGGCAGAACAGGAGTCGGTATGCGCGTGTGTGTCATCGGGGCTGGCGTGGTCGGCGTCACGTCGGCTTATTTCCTGGCCCGGCAGGGCCACGAGGTTACGCTGGTCGACGCGCGCGACCATCCCGCCGAGGTGGCGAGCTATGCCAACGGCGGACAGCTGAGCTACAGCTACGTGGCACCGCTGGCGGGTCCGGGCGTGCTGCCCAACGTGCCCGGCTGGCTGCTGCGCGGCGATTCGCCGCTGCGACTGCGCCCGCGGCTCGATCCGCATCAATGGCGCTGGTGCCTGCAGTTTGCGCTGGCGTGCCGGGCCTCGGTGGCGCAGAAGTCCACCGCGCAGCTGCAGGCGCTGGCGTATCTCAGCCGCGACGTGCTGCATGCGTTGCTGGAGCAGGAGCCGCTGGATTTCGGCCACGTGCGCAATGGCAAGCTGATCGCCTACCGCGACCCGGCGATGCTGGAGAAGGCGCGCCGCCTGGTGGCCTACCAGGCCACGCTGGGGGCCGAGCAGCGCGTGCTGGACGCGGCCGAGACGGTTGCCCTGGAGCCGGCGCTGGCCGGCATGGGGGCCAGCCTGGCGGGCGCGGTCTATACGCCCAGCGAAGAGGCCGGCGACTGCCGGCGCTTTACGGAGGCGCTGTACGAGCGGCTGCAGCAGATGAACAACGTGCAGTGCCGCATGTCCACCGACGTGCGCGCGCTGCGCCGCAACGGCGGCCGCATCGCGGCGGTGCAGACCGATGCGGACGAGATCGGCGCCGACGCCGTGGTGCTGGCCACCGGCATCGGCACCCGCGCGCTGCTGCGCCCGCTG
>Ga0182743_1003720_pt1 | contig 12010 bp, 10 predicted proteins | sample eDN3rd30CKraftOP_FD_128522 | JGI IMG/M metagenome (GOLD analysis project Ga0182743, IMG submission 128522) | Enriched Organic Plus compost microbial communities from Emeryville, California, USA - eDNA 3rd pass 30_C Kraft OP (version 2) (version 2) ... | reverse complement strand
CGAGGCCATCAAGATGGCCATCGAGGAGATGGGCGGCGAGATCAACGGCAAGAAGATCGAACTGCTGACGGCGGACCACCAGAACAAGGCGGACATCGCGTCGGCCAGAGCGCGCGAGTGGTTCGACCAGCGTGGCCTGGACATGCTGATCGGCGGCACCAATTCCAGCACGGCGCTGGCCATGTCGAAGGTGGCCACGGACAAGAAGAAGCCGATTATCGTGGTGGGCGCGGGCGCGCCGGCCCTGACCAACGAACAGTGCACGCCCTATACGCTGAACTATGCCTACGACACCGTGGCGCAGGCGCGCGGCACCGGCGCGGCGGTGGTGAAGGCGGGAGGCAAGAGCTGGTACATCCTGACGGCGGACTATGCCTTTGGCCATGCGCTGCAGGCCGATACCGCCAAGGTGGTCGAGGCGGGCGGCGGCAAGGTGGTCGGGTCGGTGAAGCATCCGCTGTCGACCAGCGATTTCTCGTCGTTCCTGCTGCAGGCGCAGGCCAGCAAGGCCGAGATCCTGGCGCTGGCCAATGCCGGCGCGGATGCCACCAACTCGATCAAGGCGGCCAACGAGTTCGGTCTGACCGAGACGATGCGGCTGGCCGGCATGATCATGTTCATCAACGATATCCACGCCATGGGCCTGGACACGGCGAAGGGCATGTACCTGACCGACAGCTGGTACTGGGACGCGTCGGACGAGACGCGGGCCTGGGCGCAGAAGTTCTACGAGCGCCGCAACGCCATGCCGTCATCGCTGCAGGCGGCCGACTATTCGGCGGCCATCCAGTACCTGCGCGCGGTCAAGGCCACCGGCACGGACGACGCCGACAAGGTGCTGGCGTATCTGCGCGAGAACAAGCTCAACGACGTGTACATCAAGAACGGCGTGGTGCGCCCGGACGGCCGCGTGGTGCATGACATGTATCTGCTGCAGGTCAAGACGCCGGAGGAATCGAAGGCCCCCTGGGATTACTTCAAGGTGGTGCAGACCATCGACGGCAATGAAGCCTTCACCACCAAGGCGGAAACCCGCTGCGCCCTTTGGAAATAAGAGAACCGCCATGGCAAAACGCAAAGTGATCGTGACCATTGCCCCCACCGGGGGCATGGCGTTCAAGAGCCAGAACCCGCATCTGCCGACCCAGCCGGCCGAGATCGCCGAGGACGTCTACCGCTGCTACAACGCCGGCGCCAGCGTGGTCGCGCTGCACGCGCGCCGCCCCGACGACCAGGCCACCTGCGATGCGGCCATCTACCGCGACATGAACCAGCGCATCCGCGAGCGCTGCGACATCGTGCTGAACAATTCCACGGGCGGGGGCGTGCACGGCGACATGGTCAGGGAGACCACGCCGGGCACCTGGGAAATCCTGTGGGAAGAGCGGCTCAAGGGCATGGACGCGGGCGCCGAGATGTGCACGTTGGATGCCACCACGCTCAATCTGGCCTTCGGCGACCGCGAATACCTGATGAACACGCCCCTGACGCGCGCCCGCGAGCTGGCGGCGGGCATGAAGGCGCGCGGCATCAAGCCGGAGTGGGAGGTGTTCAGCCCGACCCACATCCTGCAGGATGCGACTACGCTGATCAACGAAGGACTGGATGAAGAGCCGCATTTCATCAACCTGGTGATGAATGTGCACCGCAACTTCCAGAACGCGATGCCGTTCTCGCCGCGCCACCTGCAGATGATGGTGGACCTGCTGCCCAAGAACAGCATCTTCTGCGTCAGCGGCATTGGGCCGTCGCAGCTGGAGGCCAACATCAGCGCGCTGCTGCTGGGCGGCCACGCGCGGGTGGGCCTGGAAGACAACCTGTATTACCGCCACGGTGAGCTGGCGACCAACGTGCAGCTGACCGAGCGCATCGTGCGCATCATCCGCGAGCTGGACATGGAGCCCGCGACTCCCGCCGAGGCGCGCGAGATCATGGGGTTGCCGCTGCGCAGCGGCGTGCGGCCGGAATTCGCGCTGTGAGAGCGGCGCGGTATTTTTCCAAGGATGTAGCCTGATGATCGAATCGTTGAAGGGCAAGCGGGTCCTGATCACCGCCGGCGCGGGGGGCATCGGCCTGGCCATCGCGCGCAAGTTCCTGGCCGCTGGCGCGCAAGTGCACATCTGCGATGTGGCTGCGGAAGCGGTGCAGGCCGCCGTGCAGGCGCACGCCGGCTTGAGCGGCAGCGTCACGGACGTGGCCGCCGAAGCCCAAGTGCTGGCCATGTTCGCGGAGTTGGCCGAACGCTGGGGCAAACTGGATGCGCTGGTGAACAACGCCGGCGTCTCGGGCCCCACCAGCCGGCTCGAAGACACGGACCTGGAGGCGTGGCAGGCCACGCTGGACGTCAACCTGACCGGCACGTTCCTGTGTGCGCGCAGCGCGGTGCCACTGCTGCGCGAGGCGGGCGGCGGGGCCATCATCAACATCTCGTCGGTCGCGGGCCGGCTGGGCTTTTCGCTGCGCAGCCCCTACAGCGCCAGCAAGTTTGGGTTGGCGGGGCTGACGCAGACCTGGGCGATGGAACTGGGACCATCCGGCATCCGCGTCAATTCGGTACTGCCCGGCGTGGTGGCGGGCGATCGGGTCGAGCGCATCATCGCCGCGCGCGCGGCGGCCGGCGGTGTCAGCAACGACGCCATGCGCGCGCAGCTGGTGGAAAAGGTGTCGCTGCGCAAGATGACCCAGCCCGAGGACATCGCCAACCAGGTGGCGTTCCTGTGTTCGGACGAGGGCGCGATGATCAGCGGCCAGAGCATCTCGGTGTGCGGCAACGTCGAATACCTGGGGTAGCGAGGAGGCGGCGGGGCAGGCGGGCTATGCCCGGGCAGTGAGTCTGGGCGCCTCGATGCGGATCGGCTTTGCGATATCGCGGCGCCATTCTTTCGTATGGCCGCCCGCTATGGTATTCCTGGACCCACCAGTGACGCAGATCATAGGCTCATCCGGAATGGTTATGGAAATCCGTCCCGTACATACTGAGGCCGATTACAAGTCGGCTCTAAAGATAATTTCGAGATTAATGGAATCGGATCCTGAATCAGGTACGCCTGATGGCGATCTGCTGGATGTTCTGACCACGTTGGTTCAGGCCTATGAGGCCAAACACTATCCAATTGATCGGCCGGATTCTGTCGAGGCTATCAAGTTCAGAATGGAGCAGGGTCGGTCTCACGTTGAAAGACTTGGAGCCGATGATTGGCAAACGTAATCGCCCCATCGCTAATAACGTAGACGAGCGGCCAGTTATTGGCTGCGTATGCATCCGCCTGGATTTCCGTCAGGGCGTCTGCGGAAAACCGGTACCGGTTCACTTCGACAAGTTGGGGCGGACTCATAGCTCGTCGTATTTTTTCGCGGTTCCCTTTGCCTTGTGTACCGGATACTTTTCCTCGTTCCGTTCTATTTTCTCTAGAATGATCTTTTCTATGTCGAAGTTGTACGCGTCGGATAGTAGTAGCGCATAGGCTAGGACGTCAGCAAGCTCTTCCTTTACCTTTTCAGGATTGGCTGCTTCAGGGGCTTTCCATAGAAAAACCTCCAGCAGTTCACTAGCCTCGATGCTGAGCGCCAAGGCTAGATCTTTAGGATTGTGGAATTGCTGCCAGTTCCGCTCGTCGCGGAACTGGCGTAGCCGCTGAATGACTTGATCCATTTGCTGTCTTTCCCTGGTGTCTGCGGAATCAGTGAAAACTGATGTTCATACCTGTACTGTACCGAGAGCTTGGTACGGTACAACGCCCTCTCAATGCGCTCTACTTCGTTCAATGAAGGCATCTGCACTAATGCAGGCCAATCCGGACGCTGTCGTTTAATTCCAGTAATCCGCGTAGCCACTCTAATCGGGTAGAAGAGGATAGCCTGTCCGCCCAACTGCTGAGCGCTAGGGGAAGCGACGCGATTTCGCTTAGTCTAGGGTTCTCTAGTCCGAACTTTTGCGAGAGACTTAAATGGATACAAGCCTATTGAGAGTGATGACGGAGTGTGCCGCTGCCATTAGCGCAACGTTTGCCTACGACCCCAATCCATGCGCAGGGATCGCGAGTTTCCTGTCGTACATCTAGAAAGGACACTGGCTAAAGATCGTGGCGACGCATAGTCCGACTAATTCGTTGCTCGTCGGCGCTCCCATCCCAACACCTCAGTGGCTTGTAATACAACCTCGTGCGCCGCCTGTTTTGTAGGGCCGAACACACTCCCGTTGCTGGTGTATTCGATCAACATCTGCTTGCCAAAACGCGAACGTAACGTAATGGGTCCTACCAAATAGACCGACTTATCAGACACAGGCTCGCATAACGCCCCTTTACTCAAAGTATGCAAAATTTGACAGCCTTCTTGCGTTACGGCCAAGCTGATGTTAGGCAAGTTTCCAATGCTTAGTAGTTGCGCCATGCGTGCCACTACGAAGGTCGGATTGTTCGATAGCATGAGCAGGAATAAAAATCCAGCGGCACCAAATGCGCCAGAAATTTTGAATAGAGCCGCCGACGTCCGACTAGACGCGACCGCACCTATGCACGTCGCCTGAACTGCTAACCAAAGAGCCAACGTTGCCCACTGCCCGGCGTCCCCCCCTCCTGAGCGTACTCGATACAACTGTGTGAAAACTATGGTGTTCAACAACGCAAAGAGAGTGCCGACAACAAAGGCCCCAAAGATCAAGCCCCGCTCTTTGGTCCATTCACGATTGCGTCTTCTGTCACGAAGAACGGCGGCGAAACTTCCCGTGACCATTAGGCCTAGCAGAGCGAAAGTAATAGATTGCACCAGTATCGGCGCTTCTCCGACAAAAGTCAGTACAGAATAGATAGTAATGGCTGAAAGAATAGCGACAACCGCGGACGTTCGGCCTCGTACTTTGGAGTCGATTTTTTCGAACCAGCTATACAGAACCCAGCCGCCGGCGAAGGTCAGCGCGCCCACCGCGAATATGAGGAAAATACTTACTAGGGATGCGCTGGCTAAGAGCGTGATGGCGCCTGAGAGGTCCAGTTCGGGCAAGAAGCCATTGGTAACGACAAAGGTGAGCATCACAAGTCCACCTATAGTCAAAACGAGGTTCCATAACAACGCTAATCCACCTGCCAGCCTAAATGCTTTCCATAACGATGATACCGATCCTGTAGTGTCCATCATCTAAAGTCCATAACGAAAAGTTAATCTGAAGCGAAGCGTACGGTCGTCCAAGTTGTAGCGCATATCCTCATGGGCTGTTGGTCGCGGGCAAGTTAATTCATATGGCTACAGACCATAGCAATGAGCCTTGGCCCAATGAACCACAGCTCAGGTCAAGATCAAAGACATTGTGCCGACAAGCACGAGTTTTTTGGGGATCAAACCGCGGTCAGCTACCTCCGCGAGCGTGCGGGAGTTGGACATCTGCACACGAATGCGGTGCCGGGCCTGCTGTCCGTAAAGCTTTAAGGGGCTCCATCCGAAGATGGATATGCTTTCGCGTCAGGCGGTTTGGGTACAGGAATTTTGAGAATTTTTGAGTGGTGCTCGGGGCCGGAATCGAACCGGCACGCCCTACGGCGGGGGATTTTGAGTTGGCGTGCGAAAGTGTTTGTCCAGGGAAGCGGGGCGAAGCTAAGAGTAGTTTGAGGTAGATAAAAGTATTTGTTAATCAGTTGGTTAGCGTAATTTAGTGAAATTAGCGAAAACTGATTTGTGTACCTGTACTGTACCGAAATGACTACCTTCAGTACAGTCAAAATCCAATATGCCGTATTTCAGATAGGCCTATGTAGATGGGCAGGACTACTTTGTTCTTACCTATCTGGTCATAGAAGAGGTTGGCTGTTATTGATGATCCCCACTCAATTGTCTTTTGCAATAAAAATATACTGAAAAACAATGATTTATAAATCAATCCGTCGCCGATGCCATGAAAAATACCATTGAACACCAAGAGCGCGGTAGAGCCGGGGCCCGATCTCCCCTTTCGATAGCATGTTAGGCGAGGTCGGCAACTCGGCTGGCCAGCGGCCAGGGCTATTCGTGCATTTGCGGTGTCCTATGCCTTCACCAGCTTCGCAGCCTTGGGATCGTAGATGTATCCGGTGATGCTGCCATCCTTGATGCGCGCCACGGCCTCGTCGATGACGAACAGCGGAACGAGAAACCACTCCTCGGGCTGCACGGGATGGCCGAAGCGATCATTGATGGTGATGCTCAACCGCGCGGGGGCGAACAGCCTGTGAAACAGGTTCTCCATCCGGGTGCGGTTGATGCCTGCGAGCTTGTAGGTCGCTACCACTTCGACCTTCGCCAATAGGTAGGTGGAGTCGTGTTCGGCGTTGGCGATGCGCGCCTCCACCCTGCCGCCGGTCACACCTAACTTATGGATGAGGTCGCGGTGCTGCGCGATGTAGGGGTGATCCGACAGCGAGCGCAGGACGTAGATCGTGCCGCTCTGGATGTCGCCTTCATCTAGGCTGTCATTGAATAGAGGCCCCGCATCCGGGTCGGTGATAACGCGCGCGGCCTCATCACGATGGAGCGCACGCTGGAACGACCGCAAGAGTATTTTGCTTTCGGTTCCGTTGTCGAAGATCACCCGCAGTCGACTGTCACGTCGATCGTATTGCGTGGTGAAGTCCTCGCCAACCTCGGCGATATACGCGATCTGCCCATTGAGGATGTAATAGGCCCCTTGCTGGATAGCTTCCATTGCCTTTGCCTGGCTCAGAAAGCTCCTGGTGTTGCGGACACCGCTCTTGAGGTCCTGCTTTATCGCCTTGAACAAGTGCTCATAGCGATCGAAGTCCTCGCATTTTTCGCGATGCTCAATCTCCTCAGCAGCACGCTTTTCGGCGCTAGTGCGGACATGGCGCAGAACCGTGATGTCATTCGTGTCAGCAACATCCGCCAGTTCGGCAGCCAGGTCGTCGATGTCGATAGTTTCGTCCGCCGAAGCGACAACGGTCGGTGCCCCAGCAAGCAAGCCCTGATGGTCTAGCGGCTCAAGCAAGGCGCGGCAATCCGGGAGCGCGCGTAGACGGTCGAGTCGCACGGCATATAGGCGCTCGAATATGTCACGGTCTTCGCCATGCTGCGGCGCACGCCCGTGCTGCTCTGTGAAGCGTTGGATTTCCTCGAAGCCAGCAATGACACGCTCCTCGCTGGCTGGGCGGCCATTTCTCTTCTCAGGCGGAGCGAACTCGGCCAGCTCTGCCGCCAGGTCGTCAAGATCGGAGTTACTCATAGCGTCCCTCCGCCCTGAAACGCATGAAGGCGGCCGCGCCTTCGGCAAGGTGCTTTTCCCAGGCGTCCTGCGAGGTAACCGATGGAGCCCTCCCACGCTCGCGTTTGAACTCAACCGCACGCTTGGCGATCACTTTGGCATCCTCAGGCGTGATCGAGGTGCGCTTGGCCGAGATGGCCGCCGCGACCTGCTTCAAGCTGTCCTCGCTCATGGTCTTGGCGAGGATGGCGTAGGCTTCGCCAAAGGGGTTGATGCGGTCGATGAGGTCAATGTCCAGCTCACGCACGTCCATCGCGAAGCGGCGCACCCCGTCGATCAGGGCGGTGTTGGGCGATCCGTCGCTCTCGCCTTCGGTGACAAGCCGCTTGGCCTGCTGCGTGAGGTTGAGGGCGGCGATGGCGTGCTGGCGTACAGCCTCCTGATCTTCAGCGTCAAGCTCGGGATATTTGTCCTTGATGATCTTGCCCATGCGAACCTGCGTTAGTTCCTCGGGAACCAGCTCTTCGTCGAACAAGCCACGCTCAATGGTGTGCTTGTCCTGCACGAAAGCCGCGATCACTTCGTTCAAGTCTTCCTGGCAGATGCGCGCTGCCTCTTTGCTCTTGGGTTCGGTGAGGCCCTTGATCTCGATCTGGTAGGCCCCTGTCTGCTCATTGACACCGATGTTGCAACGGTCTGGGTCATAGCCGCCCTCGCCATAGGTAAAGCCCGGCGTCGGGCCGCTGTCGGGGTTCTTGGGCTTGAACTCGAAGCGCGGCGCAAGAACCTGCTCCATCAGCAGGCTTGCCGCGATGGCCTTCAGCGTATCGTTGATGGCCTCGGTGACCGCTTCCTCGGTCGCATCCGGCTCGGCGATCAGGTTGGTGAACTTTGCGCGTGTCTTGCCCGGTGCGTCGCGGGTGGCGCGGCCAATGATCTGCACGATCTCGGTCAGACTGGCGCGGTATCCCACGGTCAGCGCGTGTTCGCACCAAATCCAGTCGAAGCCTTCCTTTGCCATGCCCAGCGCAATGATGATGTCCACATGGTCGCGGTTGTTCTTCTGCGCCGGGTCTTTCAACGCGGCGGATACCCGGTCGCGCTTCGAGGCATCGTCATCGACCAGATCAGCGATGCGCAACACACTGCCATCGGGGCGCTTGACGAGTTGGAAGCCGGTGGCGGGGTCGATGCCCCGCCACTCACCCAGCGCCTCGATGATGTGCTCCACCTCGCGCATCTTGTCCTTCGTGCTTTCGCGCGAATTGACGTTGGGGATGTGGATGATGGTCTTTTCAACGGGGTCGAGGACATTGAGAATGTCATCGACATAAGGCCCGCTGTAGAAGAAATAGCCGATGTCGAGTTGCTTGAGGTACTCGTAGCCGTTGAGCTGTTCGTAGTAGGTGTAGGTAACGGTATCGAATTTCGACTCGTCGTGCGGAGCGAGGACGGCCTCCGCGTCGCCCCGGAAGTAGGAGCCGGTCATGGCGACGATGTGCGTCTTGTCTCGCGCGATGAACTGGCCCAGGTGCGTGCCCAGCTTGTTGTCGGGGTTGGCCGAAACGTGATGAAACTCATCGACGGCGATCAGACGGTCGTCGAACGCCTCGATGCCATAGGCATCGACCGCGAATCGGAAAGTGGCATGCGTGCAGACCAGCACCTTGTCGTCGCCTTCGAGGAACGCGCCGAGGGACTTGACCTTACCGCCGTTGTCGTTGCCTGGCGCATTGCACAAGTTCCACTTTGGCTCGACGTGCCAATCAGCCCAGAAGCCGTACTTTGACAGCGGCTCATCGTTGAAGCTGGCCCCGATGGACTTCTCGGGCACGACGATGATGGCTTGCCTCAAGCCCTGGTTCTGCAATTTGTCGAGCGCCACGAACATCAGGGCGCGACTCTTACCCGAGGCGGGCGGCGACTTGATGAGCAGGTACTGCTCGCCCCGCTTGTCATAGGCCCGCTCCTGCATCGGACGCATACCGAGCGCATTAGCCTTGGTTGATGCTCCGTTACGCGCATACGTAACAGATACGGAGGGGACGCTCCGAGGTTTGATGTTGTTCATGAGGAAGGCCTCGCTTCGGTGCTGCGTTGTGCCGGCTTTGCTGTCATGTGATATGGCCATAACGCCTGCCGCTGTTCATGACACGAACCTCCGCCAGACGGTCACCGAAAGATGTTTCGAAATCGTCCGCCTCCAATGCCCTCATGACGAATCGGCCTTCGGCTCGTTGGAACAAAAGGACCTTGCCATCGTAGATGTCGAAACCATGCGTTTCCGGGATCGGCAGCGAGATCTTCTCCATCATGTTGTTCCCTAGACGGAGGTTATTCGCTACGGGTTCGCCAGTCGGAGTTTCGAAGACAACCTGCCCGATGACGGAGTTGGCTGGCAGGTCGGCCGGAGGGTTAAACCCAAAATATCTGGACATTCCCCGAGGGAAGTCGATCTGGTTACCTGGGCGGTGAGGCCCGCGATTCTTGGTGACATACCCTGCTTCGATCCAGAAGACAGGTGTCGCAGCAAGGTTGACTTCGACGTTGGGCTGGTTCTCAACGACTCGCCGAAAAAAGGAGGTACTCCATCGCTCCTCGTAAACATCCAAGATATCGGCAACAGGTGTGGCCTGTTCCCATAGAAGTTCGGCTGCTACGAGGGTGGGACGGAGCACTACGTCGAAGTCGTTGATGCCATGCGTGATAACGGAGGCACCGGCTTCGACGCTCTTGCGAAGGCCATTCGACGAAAAGTTTCCGGAACCAACAACTGCACCAGACAGCTCGGCCTCTTGGTTCAGCAGCATGGCCATCTTGGCGTGAAAATCGCGCCGGGGGACAAAACCGCTTTGGTCTAAAACATACATCCCATCGTGAATCCTGACGTCCACGTTCGGTCGCGAACACAACAATCGAAGGGCTTGCGGCTGGGTGCGACCATAGTCAATGCCAAAGAGCCATCGCGAAGGTGTATCCGCCCAGAAATTTCCGGCAAACGTCAAATCGAACAAGGCGGCGCCAGACTGGGTCGCATAGGCGTACAGTCCAAGGAAGTCGGTGGCCGCGATCTCTTCGTGAATGCGTCGGATCTCCGATATCGTGGTCGGCGCATTCGCGTCGCGGTGTAGGAAAGTCGAAAGATTCAAGATGCCCCCCAGATTACGCTCGTTTGACTCGGCGCTGCCCGGCACCCGCTTGACCGGACATGCGTGAATAGAGCTCAAAGAGTTTTTCAAGGCGCTCCGTGTCATTCTTGAATAAGCGACCTATATAGATTCTCTCCACGACTTCATCGTTACGCTCATGTGCGCGAAGTAGATCGGTCGGCATTGCGTCCGGCGCATAGAGTTCGGCAAGAGTCTGCGGGTAGTGGCGCTCACGCGCTAGCAGGATCTCTTGTGCGCATCTGGTAAGGTCATCGATATTCTTCTCTGTCAACTTAGGCAGTGGGAAGGTATTCCAGCCGATGGTGTTCGAATACCGGAAGTCGGTTTTCATTTTTCCGCACACGGTTGCAATCCACACGAGATGAAGTCGTGACGCCAACACCGCCAAGTTCCATAGCGGCGCGTCATACAGCGCGAACAAGAGATCGCTAACGATCACGCTGCCGTCTAAAAGGTCCACAGGCAGGTATGGTCGGCGCTCGGACGAGACTTTCGCCACGACAAGCGAATGTTGCTTAGCGGTACCGGCAATTTGGACGAAGCGATGAGGCCGTGCCGCGAAGTCGCGGGTAGAACTGGCAGCACTTGATAGGCGAAAATCCCGCACTTGGTCCAACACCGTCTTCAGGTAGGGGTGTTGCTGCGCATAAGGCGCATCGTCGTCCTCAATCCACAGGCACCACCGAGGTTTTCCCTGGATCATCTGTTCAGAGCCCATGTACGGGCGAACGAAGCGTTCGAGTTCGGGGTGCTGCATCAGCACACGTGCTCGTTCCTCGCCGTCTAAGACAAATGCACCACCATCACGCGGCATGTTGCCAAACAGCATGGGCGATACAGATGAAATCGGTCGACGCTCCTGCTCCACCGAGTTGACGCGCCCCGGCACAAGGTAGGCATTGATGTAGTCAACTTGCCGCTCCTGCACGGAGCCATCCTCACTCACGGAGAACAACCGTTTAATAGGCTGTGGCGTGGATGAGATACCCACGATGGCCACAGTCACACCAGCGTTATTGCTTGCGAGATTTGTCCACTTGAAGGATGTGTGCGCGAATACGATCTGGTGTCCGGTGTTAAAAATTGCAGGCCACAAAATAGGAACCTGCAAGCCTTGGCAGATTGAGTTGGTGGAAACGAAGGCAGTGGCCGCATTAGTGCGCTCGCCGTATGCTGCAGCCTTCATGAACCACCCGGCAACGTAGTCCAGAGATTTCCACGCGACACCAATGCGTTCGAAGATCGCCTTAAGCTCGCCCTTCTGTTCGTCTGACTGCCACTTGCTTCCCAGATACGGCGGGTTGCCACAAATATATGTTTCGCCCCCTTCGTTCTCGAAGTCGATCTGGGCTTGGTCCAGCGGCGAGCTGAACAGGTCGTCCGCCTGCAACTTCACCCCCGTTCCAGTCGGCGGGCAAACGCTCAACCAATCAAGACGCAGCGCGTTGCCGCAGGTAATCCAGTTCTCATTACGCAGGGGCAGGAACTCGGCCAGGGCCAGCTTCTGCCCTCGGTACAGCACGTCGCACTGGTACTCGGCGATGACCAGCGCAAGGCGGGCGATCTCCGCCGGGAAGTCGCGCAGCTCAATCCCACGAAAGTTGGTGAGCGGGATGTCAGACGCGCGATCTGGTTCGCCGCGCCGCTTGTTGAT
>Ga0182743_1003717_pt1 | contig 12014 bp, 12 predicted proteins | sample eDN3rd30CKraftOP_FD_128522 | JGI IMG/M metagenome (GOLD analysis project Ga0182743, IMG submission 128522) | Enriched Organic Plus compost microbial communities from Emeryville, California, USA - eDNA 3rd pass 30_C Kraft OP (version 2) (version 2) ... | reverse complement strand
GAGGCTCACGCTGGTGCGGTGGCCCGCGATCTCCAGCGAGCGTTTGACGATCCCGCTCACGACTCCGGCTCGTCGCGCTTGTGGCCTTCGAGCCGCCGCGCTTCGAGGTCAGCCTTGGCGGCGTCGAGGATCTTGTCGCTTTTCCTGCGTCCGAAGCGGGCGCGGTTTTCCTCCGCTGCGGCGGCCTTCTGCGCGCGGTCGCGCTCCTTGCGGAATCGGTTGAGGTTGACGAGGTCGCCCATCGTCTCTTCGCCTTCCTTCTGGACGGCCCAAGCACGCCACGACGGCCAGGGACGGTCAAGTTGCTGCCCGCGAGAGGGTTTGTCCTAGCTCGGGCGAACCATCTTCTCCGGCCGCACCACCGCATCGAATTCCTCAGTGGTGACGAAGCCCATGCGCACAGCTTCCTCGCGCAATGTGGTGCCGTTGTGGTGCGCGGTCTTGGCGACCTTGGTGGCGTTGTCGTAGCCGATCTTCGGCGCCAGCGCGGTGACCAGCATCAGCGAGCGCTCCATCAGGTCCTTGATGCGAGCGGTATCGGCCTGGATGCCGACCACGCAATGGTCGGTGAAGCTGATGGCGGAATCGCGCAGCAGGCGGATCGACTGCAGCATGTTGTAGGCCAGCAGCGGCTTGTAGACGTTCAGCTCGAAATGACCCTGGCTGCCGCCGAAGGTCACGGCGGCCTGGTTGCCGAAGACCTGGCAGCACACCATGGTCAGCGCTTCGCACTGGGTCGGGTTGACCTTGCCTGGCATGATCGAGGAGCCGGGCTCGTTCTCCGGCAGGATCAGCTCGCCGAGGCCCGAGCGCGGGCCGGAGCCGAGCAGACGGATGTCGTTGGCGATCTTGAACAGCGAGGCGGCCACCGTGTTCAGCGCGCCGTGCGCCGAGACATAGGCGTCGTGCCCGGCCAGCGCCTCGAACTTGTTCGGCGCGGTGATGAAGGGCAGGCGCGTCAGTTCGGCCACCTTGGCCGCGAAGGCGGTGTCGAAGCCCTTGCGGGTGTTGAGCCCCGTGCCGACGGCGGTGCCGCCCTGCGCCAGGCGGTAGAGGCCCGCCAGTTGGTCCTTGATGCGCTCGATGCCGTATTCGACCTGCGCGGCGTAACCCGAAAATTCCTGGCCGAGCGTCAGCGGAGTCGCGTCCTGAGTGTGGGTGCGGCCGATCTTGATGATGTCGGCGAACTCTTCCGACTTCGCCTGCAGCGCCTGCAGCAGATGCGCCAGCGCCGGGTTGAGCCGGTAGGCGATCTCATGCGCCGCCGCGATGTGCATGGCGGTCGGGAAGGTGTCGTTGGAGGACTGCCCCATATTGACGTGGTCATTGGGGTGGACCGGTTTCTTCGAGCCCATCTCGCCGCCAAGGATCTCGATAGCGCGGTTCGAGATCACCTCGTTGGCGTTCATGTTGGTCTGGGTGCCGGAGCCGGTCTGCCAGACTACAAGCGGGAAATGGTCGTCGAAGCGGCCGTCGATGACCTCCTGCGCCGCTTCCGCGATGGCGCCGGCCAGCTTCGGATCGAGCGCGCCGAGCTCGCGGTTGACCAGGGCGGCCGCCTTCTTGATGACGCCGAGCGCGCGGATCAGCGGGCGCGGCATGGTCTCGCCGCCGATGTCGAAATTCTGCAGCGAACGCTGCGTCTGCGCACCCCAGTAACGGTCGGCGGGAACTTCGAGGGGGCCGAAGGAATCGGTTTCGATGCGGGTCGCGCTCATGGGTCGGTCGCCTCCTGCGGTGCGGCTTCGCAGCACATCTATCTTATGTGCGTGATCTACCACACGGATCGGGGCGCCGGTACAGGGCGGTACAGGGAGATCCGGTTACTTTTTGCGGAACTTGTCCAGGCTGACGACCTCGGCGCCGCCGCTGCCCTCTTCGGCAACCGCCGGCTCCTCGCCCTCCTCCGAAGCGGCCGGGGCCTCCTCGCGAGGCGGCCGGGCAGGGGCGATGCGGGCGACATCGGTGGCATCGGGCTGCTCGGAGGGTTCTTCCTCTTCGCCGGCAACCTCTTCCAGGCTCTCGCTGACACGCGATTCGAACTTCAGGCCGAACTTCACGGACGGATCGAAGAAGCCGGTCACCGCGTCGAACGGAATCGCCAGCCGCTCGGGCACGCCGCCGAAGGACAGGCCGACCTCGAACATGTGCTCGCTGACGACGAGATCCCAGAACTGGTGCTGGAGGATGATCGTCATCTCCTCCGGATATTTCTCCCGCAGGCGCGAGGAAACCCGCACGCCGGGAAAGTCGGTGCGGAAGGAGATGTAGAAATGATGCTCGCCGGGGATGCCGGTGCGGGCGACATCCTCAAGGACGCGCCGCACCACACCGCGCAGCGCTTCCTGGGTCAGAAGATCGTACCTGATAAGATCGGTGCTCATGCTCGAGTCCGTGGCGACCGGAATTTCACATCGGCCGCCCCTGATCGAAGCGGAATGCGAGTGGAGGCTTCTGTTGCCAGGTGCCTCCGAACCCCGCCTGACAGCTGCTACACCGCCAGGGCTTTAGTTTCGGTCTTCAAACCGCGTTACGCGGCCTGAGCAACCGGAGCGTAGTTGTCGTTGGCAACTATGCGTTTGGCCCGATAACGGCGGAACCATGCCGAGCGAAAGCGCAGCCTTTACACCCTCGTCGATCCTGTTTCGCCCCCGCCACAACCCGCTCCTTGCGGGGTGGGCTCTGGTGGAGGCGCCGGGTACTGCCCCCGGGTCCGATAGGCTTATTACGAAGGCCATTTATCGCCATAGCCGGTCGAGGCCGGCACCTGCGAATATAGGAAGCGGCGGCATAAAAAGCAAAGGCCCGGATCGCTCCGGGCCCTTGTTTTGAAAGCACGAATTTGCGTGCCGCTCAGTAGCGGACCACGGCGCGGCCGGTGCGGTCGTTGATGTAGACCCGCAGGGTGCGGCCGCGCCGATCCTTGCCGCGAACCATCCATTCGCCAGGGTGCTTGTCGATGTCGTCGGTCTTGCGGATGCCGTAGCGCCTGGCGATATGCACCGCCTCGTCGCGGTCGATGCGGCGGCCGCGGTAGTGACGCGGCGGCGGGGGCGGCGGCCGGTGGTAGCCCGGATGGCCGTTGCCCACATAAATGTCGAGCGCATGGGCCGGAGCCGAGGGGAGGGCAAAGGCCGCTCCACCGACGAGCGCTGCAGTCAGCAGAATGGGAAAGCGCATTGAATAGCTCCCTGAAAAGCCGATCGGTACGCCGGGCGAATCAAACCCTGACGTGCACTGGAATAAACGGGATGGAACGCCCAGCGGTTCCCGCATGCAAGTTTCTGTGAGGAGAGAGCGAAAGAAAGGCGATGGCTCAGGTGCGCCTTGCTAAAAGGGGGCAACAAGGAAACCGGCAAATGCGTGCCTATCTCGATCTTCTCCGCCGCGCGCTCGACGAGGGCGACAAGAAAGGCGACCGCACGGGCACGGGCACGCTGTCGGTGTTCGGCCACCAGATGCGCTTCGACCTTGGCGAGGGCTTCCCGCTGGTCACCACCAAGAAGCTGCACCTGCGCTCGATCATCCACGAATTGCTGTGGTTCCTGCAGGGCGACACCAACATTGCCTATCTGCGCGAGAACGGCGTCACCATCTGGGACGAATGGGCCGACGAGAAGGGCGATCTCGGCCCTGTCTACGGCCGCCAGTGGCGCGCCTGGCCGGCGCCGGACGGCCGCACCATCGACCAGCTTGCCGACGTGGTGCAGGCCATCCGCACCAATCCCGATTCGCGGCGGCTGGTCGTCTCGGCCTGGAACCCGGCCGATCTCGACAAGATGGCACTGGCGCCCTGCCACTGCCTGTTCCAGTTCCACGTCGCCAACGGCCGGCTGTCCTGCCAGCTCTACCAGCGCTCCGCCGACATCTTCCTTGGCGTGCCCTTCAACATCGCCTCCTACGCGCTGCTCACGCACATGGTGGCGCAGGTCTGCGGGCTGCAGCCGGGCGATTTCGTGCACACGCTGGGCGACGCGCACCTCTACCTCAACCATCTCGACCAGGCGCGCGAGCAGCTGACCCGCGAGCCGCTGCCGCCGCCGCGCCTGCGGCTCAACCCGGCGGTGACCTCGTTGTTCGATTTCCGCTTCGAGGACATCGTCATCGAGAATTACCAGGCGCATCCCTCGATCCGCGCGCCCATCGCGGTCTGAGCGGAAGGCGCTCTTCTTCCATCTGGGCGGCGCGCGCCGCTGCCTTTGCCAACAGGGCGTTGCGGAAGGCCTTGCGCGGCCGGAAGGCTCCGTGCTCGACTGCGCTGCCTGCCCAACCCAAGAACTCCAAAAGCCAAGGAGCGCCTCATGGACGACTGGACGATCCGCCGGGTCATCAAACCGGCGAGCGGCAGGATCTGATGCGCTCGACGACCATCACTTTCATCGTCGCGGTTGCCGAGAACGGCGTCATCGGCCGCAATGTCGATCTGCCCTGGCACCTGCGCACCGATCTCAAGCGCTTCAAGACTCTGACCTGGGGCAAGCCCATGATCATGGGCCGCAAGACCTGGATATCGATCGGCAAGGCGCTGCCCGGCCGCGAGACCATCGTGGTGACGCGCGACCCGGACTTCACCGCGGAAGGCGCCCATGTGGTGCATTCCGTCGAGGCGGCGATGGAGCGCGCGCAGGCCTTCGCCGTGGCGCTGAACGCCGACGAGATCACGGTGGTCGGCGGCGGCGATATCTTCCGCCAGCTGATGCCGATCGCCGATCGCATCCACCTGACTTTGGTCCATGCCCAGCCGGAGGGCGATGCGTTCTTCCCGCTGCCTGACGACACCGAATGGATCGAGGAAAGCCGCGCCCACCACGAGCCGGGGGAGGGCGACGACCATGCCTTCGATTTCGTGGTCTATGCCCGCCGCAGCGCCGCGGACATGAGCTGAACTTGGGCCATGCCGCAGCCATTGTCCGCCCGGTGCTTTCACGCGATTGTTTGACGCGCCCCCGGAAGGTCGCGGTTGCCGCCTGTTCGGGGCTCGCCTACAAACCTCCCGTCTTGTGAAAAGAAGTCCGCCAGTCAAACGGCGATAAGGGAAAGCGAATGCCCTGGAGCAATCAAAGCGGTGGCGGTGGTCCCTGGAGGCCTAATCCTGGTCCTTGGGGCTCCGGTCCGCAGCCTGGCGGTTCGCGTCCGCCGGACCTCGACGAGTTCATCCGCCGCAGCCAGAACCGTCTGAAGAACATGCTGCCTGGCGGCATGGGCACCGGGCGCAGCATCTTCCTGGCAATTGTTGCGGTGCTGGTGCTCTGGGCGGCGTCGGGCTTCTACGCGGTCGAGCCGGACGAGCAAGGCCTCGTCCTGCGCTTCGGCAAATATGTCCGCACCACCGGGCCGGGCTGGAACTACCATCTGCCCTATCCCATCGAGACGGTGCTGATCCCGAGCGTCACCACGCAGAACTCGATTGAGATCGGCATGCGCAGCGGCGGCAATGCGGCGGTGCGCGAAGTGCCGCAGGAAAGCCTGATGCTGACCGGCGACGGCAACATCGTCGACGTCAATTTCGCGGTGGTGTGGGTCATCAAGAACGCCCACGAATTCCTCTTCAACATCCAGGACCAGGAATCGACCATCCGCGCCGTCGCCGAGAGCGCGATGCGCGAAGTGGTCGGCCGTTCCGAACTCCAGCAGATCCTGACCGAGGCCGCGCCCGCGGCGCCGCTCGATCCGACCAGGCCCGGCGAGGCGCCGGTGCCGCAGGTCAACAAGGTGGCGACCGCGGCGGCCACCGCCGCAGCCGTGCGCTCGCTGATGCAGACGACGCTCGACAGCTACCATGCCGGCGTCGAGGTCACGCAGGTGCAGCTGCAGAAGATCGCCCCGCCGCAGCAGGTCATCGATGCCTTCCGCGACGTGCAGGCGGCGCAGCAGGATCAGCTGCGCACCCGCAACGAGGCGCAGGCCTATGCCAACCGCGTTATCCCCGAGGCCCGAGGCGAGGCGGCTCAGGTCGTCCAGGCGGCCGAAGCCTACAAGGCGCGCGTCGTCGCCGAGGCGCAGGGCCAGGCGGCGCGCTTCATGAGCGTGCTCCAGGAATACGAGAAAGCACCCGACGTGACGCGTGAACGCATCTTCCTCGAAACGATGGAGCGCGTGCTCGGCCGCACCGACAAGGTCATCATCGACTCCAAGGCGAGCGGGCAGGGCGTCGTGCCCTATCTGCCGCTCGGCCAAATCGGCGCGCCCCGCGCCGCCGCCAGCCCTCCCGCGAGGAGCGCCAACAGCAATATCTCCGGCTCCAATGCGCCGCAGGCTTCCAGCAGGGGAGGCGCCCAGTGAACCGCAGCGTTCTGACGGGAGTGGCCGTCCTCATCGTGGCCGGCGTGATCTGCGCGCTGAGCTCGCTGTTCTCCGTCTACCAGACCGAGCAGGCCATCGTGCTGCGCTTCGGCGAGCCGATCCGCATCATCAAGGATCCGGGTCTGCACGTGAAATGGCCGTTCATCGATTCGCTGGTGCGCATCGACAACCGCATCCTCGACCTCGACCTTCCGGCGCGTGAGGCCACCGCCAACGACCAGCAGCGCCTCGTCGTCGATGCCTTCTCGCGCTACAAGATCACCGACCCGCTGGTCTTCCGCCAGGCGGCCGGCTCCATCGAGGTGGCCAATGCGCGCCTGACCAACCTGCTTACCGACGCGCTGCTGGAGGCGATCCGCTCCTCCACCTTCACCGAGATCGTCCGCACCAAGCGCGACGAGATCATGATGCGCATCCGCGACCAGGCGAACCGCGAGGCCAAGCGCTTCGGCATCACCGTGGTCGACGTGCGCATCCGCCGCGCCGATCTGCCCGAGCAGAACAGCCAGTCGGTGTTCGAGCGCATGCGCACCGACCGCCAGCAGGAGGCGGCGGGCATCCGCGCCTTCGGCGGTCAGCAGGGCCAGACCATCCGCGCCAAGGCCGACCGCGAGGCGGCGGTGATCCTGGCCGACGCCAACAAGCAGGCCGAGGAACTGCGCGGCCAGGGCGATGGCGAGCGCTCGAAGATCTTCGCGGAGGCCTACACCAAGGACCGCGACTTCTTCGCCTTTTACCGCTCGATGCAGGCCTACGACACCGCGCTCAACGCCAACCAGACGAAGATCGTGCTGTCGCCCGACAGTGCCTTCTTCCGTTATTTCGGCGGGGGCTCGCTCGATGCTCCCATGCCGACCGGCGGAGGCCCGGGGGCGCCGGCGCGCCCCTGAGCCGATCCGTGAGCGACTTCCTCGCCGCTCTCGGACTGGTCTTCGTGATCGAAGGCCTCGTCTCACTCGCCTTTCCGACGGCGCTGCGCCAGGTCATGAGCCAGGTGGCGGCGACGCCGGAGAGGCAATTGCGCGTGCTTGGCCTTGTTTCCGCCGTGGTTGGCCTGCTCATCGTATGGGCGGTGCGCTGGGGCTGAGGCTCCTCGACCTTTTCCCGCGCCGCCACACGCACTAGCCTTGTGGTGTGAGGAGTGCGGGTTTTCTGGAGCGCCCGCCGGAAACGAGGACTGCATGGCCCGTATCGCCGCCCGAACGCTGATCGCCGCCCTCTGCTGCGGTTTCCTGGCCGCCAGCCCCGCGCTGGCGCAGAAGAGTGGGCCGCTGACGGAAAAGCCAAGCGCGGAGCCGCTGGCGGACCTGATCGACAGCATCATCGACACCGTCGTCATCATCTCGACCTCGGACAATCCCTCCGACACCGCCGATCTCGGCGTGCCGAACCTGAACCTGTCTCCGGACGAGCCGCTGGACGATTTCTTCCGCGACTTCTTCGATCGCCAGCAGCGCGGCGAGGGCACGCCCATGCCGACCGCCGAGGGCTCGGGCTTCGTCATCGACCCGTCCGGCATCGTCGTCACCAACTACCACGTGGTCGAGGATTCAGACCGCATCGAGGTGACCTTCAACGACGGCTCGAAGCTGCCCGCTCAAGTGCTTGGGCGGGATAAGGATGTCGACATCGCGGTGCTGAAGGTGAAGCCTCCGCACCCGCTCAAGGCGGCGAAGTTCGGCAATTCCGACCAGCTGCGCATGGGCCAGACCGTGGTGGCGCTCGGCAATCCGTTCGGGGTCGGCCTGTCCGCCAGTTCGGGCATCATCTCCGGGCGCAACCGCGACATGCGCACCGGCCGCTACGACAACTTCATCCAGACGGATGCCTCGATCAACAAGGGCAATTCGGGCGGTCCGCTGTTCAACATGCAGGGGGAGGTCATCGGCATCAACACGGCCATCCTGTCGCCGACTGGCGGGTCGGTCGGCATCGGCTTCGCCGTGCCGGTGGCCACGGTGCAACCGGTGATCGCCCAGCTCGAGCGCTACGGCGAGGTGCGGCGGGGCTATATCGGCCTGCGCGTGCAGGACGTGCCGGCCGATATCGCCGGCCGCCTCAAGCTCAAGAACACCGAGGGCGCCATGGTGGCCGGCCTGGTCAAGGACGCCCCCGCCGCGAAGGCCGGGCTCAAGGTCGGCGATGTCATCGTCTCGTTCGACGGCAAGGAGGTGACGAATTCGCGCGTGCTGCAGCGCGTTGTCGCCGACACCGCGCCCGACCGCGACGCCGAACTGGTGATCCTCCGCGACGGCAAGGAAACCCGCCTGCGCTGCCATGTGGCGCGCCTCCGGGAAGCCGCCATGGCGGAGACCCCGAAGGGGGATTCCGAGCCGGCCAGGCCTTCGGGCGACCGCTGATCCGTCAGGTCACGAAGTCGTTCTCGGCATAGCCCTGGAGATAGAGCAGGGCGGTGAGGTCGCCGTGGACAATGCTTGCTTGCGCGGCCTCCGCCACGGCCGGCTTGGCGCGGAAGGCGACGCCGAGCCCCGCTTCCCCGATCATGGCCAGATCGTTCGCACCGTCGCCCACGGCCAGCGCCTCGGCGGGAGAAATCCCCAGCCGCGCGCACAGCTCCAGCAGCGCCTCTCTCTTGGCCTCGCGACCGAGCACCGGCTCGGCGACCGTGCCGGCAAGCTTCTCTTCGGCCATGTCGAGGCGGTTGGCGCGGTCCTCGTCGAAGCCGATCTCGCGGGCGACAACCTGGGTGAACTGCACGAAGCCGCTGGAGACGAGCGCGGTATAGGCGCCGTGGCCGCGCATGGTGCGCACCAGCACCCGGGCGCCGGGCGTCACGCAGATGCGCTCCTTGAGCACGCGCTGGACAATGGTTTCGGGCAGGCCCTTCAGCAGCGCCACGCGCTCGCGCAGCGCCGCCTCGAAGACGATCTCCCCGCGCATGGCGCGCTCGGTGATACCCGCAATGTGGCGGTAGACGCCGGCATAAACCGCGAGCTCGTCCACGCATTCCTGCTCGATCATGGTCGAGTCCATGTCGGCGATGAGGAGCTTCTTGCGGCGCCCCTCGGCGGGCAAAATGTTGACGTCCACCGGCACGCCGTCGAGGGCTTCCCGCACGGCGGCGAGAAGGGCGGCGATGTTGGCGCTACCGGAGGTCTCGAAGGGGATTTCGGCGGCGATGCCACGGGTGAGCCAGCGGGCGCGGTCATGGTCGGGCAGGGTTTCCGCGACCCGCAGCACCCGGTGCTCGTCGAGCGCGGGACGCAGGGGATTGCAGGTCAGGCACGCGACATGAAGCATCCTCCGGCTATAACGGCGGCGGATGCGTCGAGTCGAGATGGAGAACATGCCCGCGCGCATAATCCTGCTGGCAGGGCCGACGGCGAGCGGCAAATCCGCGCTCGCGCTGCGCTGGGCGCAGGAAATCGGCGCGCGCGTCATCAACGCCGATTCCATGCAGGTTTACCGGGGCCTGCGCGTGCTCACGGCGCGTCCCTCCGAAGCGGAGGAGGCAGAGGCCGAGCACGCCCTCTACGGCCATGTCGACGCGGCGGACGCCTATTCGGTCGGCCGTTGGCTCGCCGACATCGCGCCGCTTCTGAAGGACACCCGCCCGGCCGTGGTGGTTGGCGGCACCGGGCTCTATTTCGAGGCGTTGATCCGAGGCCTTGCGCAGATGCCGGATATTCCGGCCGAGGTGCGTCAGCTCTGGCGCACGCGGGGCGAGGCCGAGCCCGCCGAGGCGCTGCATGCGGTGCTCACAGCGCGCGATCCCGTCATGGCCGCGCGGCTGCGCCCGAGCGACCGCCAGCGCGTGCTGCGCGCGCTGGAAGTGCTGGAGGGCACCGGGCGCTCGCTTGCGGAATGGCAGGATGCGCCGACGCAGCCGCTTCTGCGGGAAGATGAGACCGCACGTTTTGTCCTCGCCCCGCCGCGCGACTGGCTGCGCGCGCGCATTGCCGAGCGTTTTGCCGTGATGATGGAGCAGGGGGCGCTGGACGAGGTGCGGGCGCTCGCGGCGCGCGGCCTCGATCCGAGCCTGCCGGCCATGCGGGCCCTTGGCATGAAGCCCCTGAGCGGCCATCTGGCGGGGAAGCTCGGGCTTGACGCGGCCGTGGGGCGGGCGGTCACCGAGACAAGGCAGTTCGCCAAGCGCCAGGAGACCTGGTTCCGCAACCGCTTTTCCGCGTGGCGGCGCCTCGATCCGCGGGCGGACAACGCAAAGGTGGCCGATGAATGCAAACGCGCTTGACCCCTGCGGCACGGAGGATTATTCGTCCGGGCGAAGTCGCAAGGGGAAGCTGCGCGTGCGCAAGCTCATTATTGTAACGGAAGCGCCATCCACGTAACGGCCAGGGGCCGTCGCGAAAGGTGGCGCATGCAGGGGCTCTTGGGCCCCTTTTTTATTGCCCGGCGGGGCCGGGCGAGAGGATCGTAACGGGAGTTCGCCATGGCCGAACAAATGACCGGCGCGGAAATCGTCATCCGTGCACTCGCCGACCAGGGGGTCGATACCATTTTCGGGTATCCCGGTGGCGCGGTACTTCCGATTTACGACGCCCTCTTCCAGCAGAATGAGCTGCAGCACGTGCTGGTGCGCCACGAGCAGGGCGCCACGCATGCCGCCGAGGGCTATGCCCGCTCCACCAACAAGGTTGGCGTGGTTCTCGTCACCTCCGGCCCCGGCGCCACCAATGCCGTGACCGGCATGGTCGACGCGCTGATGGATTCCATTCCGCTGGTCGTCATCACCGGCCAGGTGCCCACGCACCTGATCGGCTCGGACGCCTTCCAGGAATGCGACACGGTCGGCATCACCCGTGCCGCCACCAAGCACAATTATCTGGTCAAGAATGTGGACGACCTCGCGCGCATCCTGCACGAGGCCTTCTATGTCGCGCGCTCGGGCCGTCCCGGCCCGGTGCTGGTCGACATCCCCAAGGACATTCAGTTCGCCACCGGCACCTATGTCGGCCCGGAGAACGTGCGCCACGCCACCTACCAGCCGCGCACCAAGGGCGATGCCGGCCGCATCGAGGAGGCGGTCGCGCTGATGGCCAACGCCAAGCGTCCGGTGTTCTACACCGGTGGCGGCGTCATCAATGCCGGCACCAAGGCGAGTCGTGACCTGCGCGAGCTGGTCGAGCTGACGGGCTTCCCGATCACCTCGACGCTGATGGGCCTGGGCGCCTATCCCGCCTCGGGCGACAAATGGCTTGGAATGCTCGGCATGCACGGCACCTACGAGGCCAACCATGCCATGCACGATTGCGACGTCATGGTGTGCCTGGGCGCGCGCTTCGACGACCGCGTCACCGGCCGCGTCGATGCCTTCTCGCCGGATTCCAAGAAGATCCACGTCGACATCGACCCGTCCTCGATCAACAAGATCATCAAGGTGGACGTGCCGATCGTCGGCGATGTCGGCGAGGTCATCGCCGAGATGCTGCGCCTGTGGAAGGCGCAGAAGCGCCAGTCCGACAAGGCGGCGCTGGCCGATTGGTGGAAGCAGATCAAGCGCTGGCAGGCCCGCAACTGCCTCGCCTACCGGGGCAGCAGCGAGACCATCAAGCCGCAGTTCGCCGTGCAGCGCCTGTTCGAGGCGACCAAGGACCGCAAGACCTTCGTCACGACCGAGGTCGGCCAGCACCAGATGTGGGCCGCGCAGTACTATGGCTTCGACGAGCCGAACCGCTGGATGACCTCGGGTGGCTTGGGCACGATGGGCTATGGCCTGCCGGCCGCGGTCG
>Ga0182743_1003714_pt1 | contig 12025 bp, 10 predicted proteins | sample eDN3rd30CKraftOP_FD_128522 | JGI IMG/M metagenome (GOLD analysis project Ga0182743, IMG submission 128522) | Enriched Organic Plus compost microbial communities from Emeryville, California, USA - eDNA 3rd pass 30_C Kraft OP (version 2) (version 2) ... | reverse complement strand
TCGCATCGACGGCGTGCTGCACGAGATGCAGCGCGCCCCGAAGACGATCCAGAACGGCGTCATCAGCCGCCTCAAGATCATGTCCGACATCGACATCGCCGAGCGGAGGAAGCCGCAGGACGGACGGCTCTCGGTCATGCACGGCGGGCGCAAGATCGACCTTCGCGTGGCGACTCTGCCCACGGTCTATGGCGAGAAGGTCGTCATGCGTATCCTCGACAACTCGTCGACGCAGCTCGGCATCGAGCAGATGGCCATGCTGGATCACAATCTCGCAGCGTTCCGGAAGTCGTACACCAAGCCGTACGGGATGATCCTCGTGACCGGCCCGACCGGATCGGGGAAGTCCACGACCCTGTACACGACGCTCAACGAGGTCGCCAAACCCGAGATCAACGTCATCACCGTCGAGGACCCCGTCGAGTACCGGTTGCCGGGCATCAATCAGGTGCAGGTCAACGTCAAGGCGGGGCTCACCTTCGCGAGCGCACTGCGGAGCATCCTCCGGTCCGATCCGGATGTCGTGCTCATCGGTGAGATCCGCGACCAGGAGACGGCCCAGATCGCGATCGAGGCGGCGCTCACGGGTCACCTCGTGCTTTCGACGCTCCACACGAACGATGCGCCGAGCGCCGTGACGCGCCTCATCGAGATGGACATCGAGCCCTTCCTCGTGGGCTCCGCACTCGACTGCGTGGTGGCTCAGCGACTCGCCCGGCGTCTCTGCGACAAGTGCAAGCAGCCCTACCATCACAATCCCGACGAGCTCCAAGCGCTGGGGTTCGCGTTCGATCCACGGATGGGCATCCCGACGCTGTACCGACCCGTCGGCTGCCAGCACTGCTCGAACACCGGCTATCGCGGGCGAATGGCTTTGCACGAGGTCATGACTGTCACCGAGGAGATCGAGCGTCTTGCCGTCGCGCGGGCCTCGAGTGCGGAGATCGCTCGAGTGGCGGTTCAGCAGGGCATGTACACCTTGCGGCAGGACGGCTGGGGCAAGGCATTGCTCGGCATGACGAGCGTCGACGAGATCCTGCGGGTCGTGGCGTGAGGAAGCGAGCTGGTGGTTCCGCATGGAGGGGGAGGGCCTGCATATGGACAGCAACATCTATGAGATCCCGCTGACGGATCCGGCGGCGCCCCCCTTCGGGGCGCCGACCGACGGCGGCATACCATCGGTTCCTCCGGGCGTTCTGCCGCCTGACATGGGGCACACCGTGGACTTCTCCCAGTTGCCGCCGCCGGGCGCGGATGCCGCACCCTCGTCCGGCATGCCGGCGCCGCTGCCGCCCGCCTCGTTCCCGGGCGTCGCGGCGCCGTCGCAGGAGACCCCCGGCTTGTCGACGGCGCCTCCGTTCGACCTGCATGTCCCGAGCTTGGCGACAGCGCCGGGGCCGTCCATGATGCCGGCACCCGCTCCCTCGCCGCCCCCGGCCGCCGCGTCGGTCCTGGATGACGACTTCGCGCGCGCGGCTCGCGCCAATGCCGATCCGGACCTCCTGCACTGCTTGCAGGAGGTGCTCCTCGCCGGCGCGTCCGACCTCCACATCTCGACCGGGACGGCGCCGCTGCTGCGCGTCGACGGCACGCTCACGCCTGTACATGAGCAGCCCGTGTGGGATCGCGAGAAGACGGCGACGGCGCTGTACAGCATCCTGTCGCCCTCCCAGCGTGCGAAGTTCGACGAGGTGCTCGAGCTCGACTTCGCCTTCACACTCTCGGCGAACGCCCGCTTCCGCGTGAACTTCTACCAGCAACGGGGAGCCATCGGCGGGGCGTTCCGCATCATCCCGACCGAGATCAAGAACCTCGGGCAGCTCGGCGTCCCGCAACAGGTCGGTGAGTTCGCGAAACTGCCGCGTGGCCTCGTGCTCGTGACGGGCCCGACGGGTTCCGGCAAGTCGACGACCCTCGCAGCGCTGATCGATCTCGTGAACTCCACGCGCCGCGACCACATCGTCACGGTGGAGGACCCGATCGAGTTCCTGCATACCAACAAGAAGTCGCTCGTGAATCAGCGCGAGGTCGGCGCCGACACCCACTCGTTCGGCAACGCGCTCAAGCACGTGCTGCGCCAAGATCCGGACGTCATCCTCATCGGTGAGCTTCGCGACCTCGAGACCATCTCGGTGGCCCTCACGGCGGCGGAAACCGGTCACCTGGTGTTCGCGACGCTGCATACCCAAAGTGCAGGTTCGACCATCGACCGTGTGATCGACGTCTTCCCGCCTCATCAACAGGACCAGATCCGCGTGCAGCTCGCGGCTACCTTGCAGGGGGTCGTCTGTCAGACGCTCGTGAAGCGAGCAAACGGCAGAGGCCGGGCGGTTGCGACCGAGGTCATGTTCATCACGCCCGCGATCGCAAACCTCGTGCGTGAAGGTAAGACGTACCAGGTGACGTCGGCACTGCAGTCCGGGTCGGCCCAGGGGATGCACACGATGGACCAGCATCTCGCGGAGCTCGTGAACGGCGGCGAGGTGACCTACGACGCCGCGATAGAGAAGGTGCAGGATCCCGAGACCTTCAATCGTCTTGTGACCCGTCGGGACCTCAACCACCAGAACGCGAGGGCCATCTGATGACCGGTGTAGGCGCGACGGCATCGACCGCTCCGGGAACACGCAACTGGGAGTACCGTGCGCGCGACGCCGCGGGAAAGATGACTAAGGGCAGGCTGGACGCGCCGACCGAGAGTGCTGCCGTCGACCGCATCCGCACCTTGGGTCTCAATCCGGTCAAGGTCACGGAAGCTTCGACGGGCACAGGGCTCAATCGCGAGATCGACCTCGGCATCGGTGGTCGCGTCAAGCTCAAGGATCTCGCGGTGCTGAGTCGTCAGGCGGCGACCATGGTGACCGCGGGCTTGTCGCTGCTGAAGACGTTGTCGATTCTGGCGGAGCAGACGGAGAACAAGAGACTCCAGGGGGCCCTGCAGACTGTCGCTCGCGATGTCGAGGTCGGTTTTTCGTTCTCGGACGCCCTGGGCAAGCATCCTCGCATCTTCCCGCCGCTCATGGTGAATATGGTGCGCGCTGGTGAAACGGGAGGCTTCCTCGACGGCGCGCTCGACACGATCGCGGTCAACTATGAGAAGGAAGCCAAGCTCCAACAGCAGATCAAATCGGCGATGACCTACCCGGTGATGGTCCTGTGCATGTCGATCGCCGCGGTGATCATCATGCTGATCTTCATCGTGCCGATCTTCAAGGACATGTTCGCGGGTTTCGGCGCGGAGCTCCCCCTCCCCACGATGATGCTCGTCTATTTGAGCCAGGCGATGGTCTTCGTCGTGCCCATCGGAATCGTCGCAGGCGTGGTCTTCGCCGTGTGGTGGAACGCGAACAAGAACACCGAGAGGGTGCGAAGGTTCGTCGACCCGCTCAAGCTCAAGCTGCCGATCTTCGGTGCGCTCATCCGCAAGATCGCGATCACGCGCTTCTGTCGCAACCTCGCCGACATGGTCAAGGCCGGCGTGCCGATCCTCCAGGCACTCACGATCGTCGGTGAGGCCTCCGGCAACTGGGTGATCGAACAGGCCGCGATGAGCGTTGCGAACTCGGTGCGCGTGGGCAAGTCGATCTCGGGCCCCTTGTCGGAACAGAAGGTCTTCCCGTCGATGGCTGTGCAGATGATCTCCGTCGGCGAGGACGCGGGAGCCCTCGACACGATGCTCTCGAAGGTGGCCGACTTCTACGACGACGAGGTGACGGCCATGACGGAAGGGCTCACATCGATCATCGAACCGCTCCTCATCGCCTTCCTCGGCGTCGTCGTGGGCGGCATGGTCATCGCTCTGTACATGCCGATCTTCAGCATGATCAACGTCGTCGGGGGGTAGCGGCGGCGGGCTGCGTGTCCCCCCATCGTGGGATACCGGTCGCAGATCGTGGCAGACACGATCAAAGCGTCGAGTCAGAACCGTTATAGGGGGGGCGGCTCGCGAACCATCAAAAACAAGAGGAATGGACAATATCAATGACTCGATTCAGCGCCGCTCTCGCGGCTAAGCGCGCCGAGCTCGCCAAGAAGGACGAGGGCTTCACCCTCATCGAGCTACTCGTCGTCGTGATCATCATCGGCATCCTTGCCGCGATCGCCATCCCGGTGTTCATCGGCGTGCAGAACAGCGCCAAGAACTCCGCGACGGAGTCCGACATCAAGAACGCGAAGACCGCCGTGGTGGCCTACTTCACGCGTGAGGGGGAGCTGCCGGCTGACGCCACGTGGGCGTACGGCGACGAGACGGGCCTCTCGGAGGACGGCTTCCCGGGCGTCAGCCAGGAGGGCGAGTCGATCACGCTGGCAGCCGGTGCCGAGGCCGGGACCTTCACGATCACGGGTGTGAGCCCGACTGGTGACGAGTTCACCGCGACTGAGTCGACCGGCGTCACCAAGGTCGAATAACACCAACGCCGGCCACGCCTGAAACAGGCCAAGGTCGGAAGAGCGGTGGGGTCCCGCGTGCGGGGCCCCACCGTCCAGTCGTTCATGACCACGACACTCCGGGGGGGGGAGATGATCGGGAAGAACTTGGGCACGATGCGCCGGATCGCGATCGCCGCCCGCAGCGACGCGGGTATCTCCATCGTGGAGGTGCTTGTCGCCGCCCTCATCTTCGCCATCGTGAGCGTCGGCGTCGCTCAAGCCACCGTGACAGCCATCCGGCAGGCCGCTGATCAACGCGCGCGTATCACGGCACTCAGCCTGGCAGCGAGTGAGATCGACAAAGTCCGCTCGTATGCCGATCCGTTCGACGTTGACCCCGACGAACGGGACGTCACGATCGACGGCACGGAGTACACCGTCAAGCGCAGCACCGAATGGGTGAACAGCTCGGGGATCGACATCCCGTGTGGTGCGGGCGGTACAGGCAACATGCAGTACAAGCGCGTCAACGTGCGCGTCACGTGGGACACCCGGATGGGCATCACCCCTCCGGTTTCGTCGGACACGGTCCTCGCTCCGGACGGCCGCATCAACGACCCGACCCGCGGCACCATCATGATCTCGGTGAAGGGCGCTGCCGGCACTGGTTCCGCGGGAGTCTCGGTCACTGTCAGCCCCGTGTCCGGCGGGGCGACCGCTCTCGACGAACAACCCGACCCCACGAACTCGCTCGGCTGCACCTACGCTCTCAAGGTCGCGCCGGGTACGTACAACGTCAGCCTTTCGAAGACGGGCTACATCGCGACGGACCAGAGCACCAGCCCCTCGAAGTCGATCACCGTCGTTGCCGGCGGGACCGTGAGTGTGCCCTTCGACTACGATCGCGCATCGACGCTCGGCCTGGTCTACGGGAGCGGGTCGGGCAGCAACCGCTACGCCACGAATAACGAGACGACGTACGTTAACACGTACGGCACGTTCTACGTGACCGGCACGAGCTCGAGTGTGAATCTCTACCCGTTCGGGGGCTATACCGCCATCGCCGGCCACTATGTCGCGCCGGATCCCGACGGTACAGGAGGATGCCGGGCGGTCGACCCGTCGGAGTGGATGCCTGCGACCGTCGGAGGTGTCGCACTGGGCCAGGGCGCCGCATCCGCGGCTATCGCCGCGGATCCCGGTGGGGCGTCATCGTCGACCGTGCGTATGGGCATCGTGCGCGTCAACGCGGTGCCGAAGACCTCGTTCGTGACTGCGGTCTCGGTGGCGACCGGCGCGGTCGCGGGCCAGCCTAGCTGCAGCGTCGGCATGACGTACCGCTTCGCGCAGGAGGCAACGTGGGGAAACGGTACCTCGAGTCGCGATCTCGTGCTGCCCTTCGGGACGTGGCGGCTCTACTACGGCAACACCTCAGGGTCGACCTCGACCGTGATTGCAGCTTCCAACATCCAGCCTCAGACGAACATCGCGAGCACGGGGTACGTGGGCGCCGGCATTGTCACGTTGGATCCGAGGCCGGCAGCATGAGCCCCTGGCTGAAGGATGTCATCCGTCGCCACGGCGAGGATGACGGCTACACGCTCGTTGAAGCGATCATCGTGATGATGCTGAGCGCGCTGCTGATGACAGTCGCTGTGACCTTCTTCACGACCGTGAGCATGCAGACCATGCACGCGGTCGGGACACGTCAGTCGACCGCGGATGCGAGCAACATCATGAACGTCGTCTCGACGTCGATCCGGGCGGCGGTGCGGAACCCCACGGCCGCGTCACCGAACCCCGATCCTGCGATCGTGGCGGGCACTCGTACGTCGATCACGGTCATCACCTACACCGATGCGGGCCCGAGCTTCGAGCTGCCCCAGCGCCTCCGGTACTCCGTCGACAGCGCGGGGCGCATGACCGAGGAAGCATGGCGTGCCACCGAGGTCGGCGGCTACGCCGTGTTCCCCGCTCTCACAGCGGCTCCGGCCAGCAAACGAGTGCTGGGAAACGTTGTGGTCAACACGGCGGCAGAGCCCCTGTTCCGCTATTTCGATGCGAACGGCAACCAGCTCGGCGTCGGGGGCACGCTCAACGCGACAGAGCGCGCCGCGGTCACGTCTGTGCGTTTCTTCGTCAAGGTTCGCTCCGACACCTCGAAAGAGGTTGTCGTGCTGGACAACACGGTCGGGATGCCGAATATGGACCTCGGGCTCACGGAGGACTGAATCATGCTTCGACGTCTACTGCGCCGCGAAGATGGCTATGTATTGCCGCTTGTGATGGGAATCGCTCTCGTGCTCGTGCTCGTTACCGCGACCGCCCTCACGGCGACGGTCACGGGGGTCCAGAAGGCCGACACAGAGTCGGACTGGAACGCCTCTCTGGCGGCTGCTTACGCTGGTATCGAAGATTATTCCAGCCGCGTCGAGAACGACCCGAGCTATGTCAAGTTCGGCAACCCGGCATCCGCGTTCAGCTCGGGTAGCCCTCATCTGACCCTCCCGACCGGCACGAACGCCAATCCTGCCTTCAACGTCGCAGCGGGCGCAGCTTGGGCGACCGTGCCGGGATCTGACGGAAAGGCGAAGTTCCGCTACGAGGTCGATACCTCGATGTATCCGGCGACGGGCGTGATTCGCATTCGTTCGACGGGCATGGTCGGGGACCAGACGCGCTCGGTAATCGCCGACCTTCGTCAGGATGGCTTCAGTGATTTCGTGTACTTCACCGACTTCGAGACCTCGGATCCGCTCGTCACATCCGGTGCCGACGACTATTGCGCCAACTACTGGTGGAACCGACCGCCTCAGAAGACCAGCGGAGTGCCGGGCTATAGCTGGAGCTCGCCCAATTGCAACGACATCCAGTTCGCAGGAAGCGATGTCATCAAGGGCAAGGTTCACACCAACGACCGCCTCTACCTGTGCTCGGCGACCTTCAAGGGGGCCGTGACGACCGCGAGCACGACGACGCCGCTCTACGGCACGGCCAGTGGGTGCTCGGCACCGACATTCCAAGCGGGTGCGCCGGTGCGGGTCGGATCGATCCCCATGCCCGCGACGAACTCGCAGATGAAAAAGGAGACCCGCAACGATCTTCCCTCGGAGGTGCCTGACCCCGGGTGTCTCTATACGGGCCCCACGGTGATTCAGTTGAACTCCAACGGCACGATGACGGTGTGGTCGCCCTTCACGCGAAAGACGCAGGTCGCGGCGACCGCCGCCGGCGCGACGACACCGAGCAAGTGCGGCGCTCCCGGAACGGGAACGGGTCAACTCGGCAGTACCGGCGGAGCCACGATCCCTGTGCTCAACCTGAATCTGCTCTTCGTGCAGAACATCCCGACGTCAACGAGCGACCCGAACTATCCCACCGCCTCGCTCGGTACGGGCGCCTTCCGGTACGGCAACTTCAGCTGCACGGCGACCGGTGCGGGCTCGGCGTGGTACATCGGCTCATCGTCGACGGACAGCTCTACGGCAACGCAGCGCTTCCCCGCGGCGAACGAGGCGATTCCCTCGAGTTCGACCTCGGCCAATCCGGCGTACGGATGCAAGAACGGTGACCTCTATATCAAGGGCACGATCTCCGGGCGCATGACCGTCGCAGCTGAGAACGCCGTGTACATCACGGGCGATGTGCTCTACAACGACCCTGTCGAAGACATGATCGGCATCGTCGGCCAGAACGTGATCTGGGTGTGGAACCCCATGACGTCGGGCGGCTCGGCGTTGCTTGGGAGCAACCGCACGATCTACGCATCCCTGTTGTCCGTCGCTCACACGATCCAGGTGCAGAACTACAACGTCGGCTCGCCGCGCGGAACGCTCAAGATCGTCGGCAGCATGGCGCAGAAATTCCGCGGCCCGGTCGGCACCGGCACTTCCTCCAGCATCTCGACGGGGTACGCGAAGGATTACAACTACGACGCGCGCCTGACGTACTCCGCGCCACCCAAGTACCTCACCCCCACGTCGACCACATACGGTACAACGCAGATCGCGGGCGTTCCGCCCGCGTTCGACGCCGACGGGGCGCCGAGCACATGATGCCCGTTGTTGCTGCTCTGGTGGGCATCACGGGACTGTCTGTCGGGTCGTTCCTCAATGTCGTGATCTATCGCGTCCCGCGTGCTCTCTCCGTAGCGCGTCCACCGTCGGCCTGTCCGGGCTGCGGCATCCGTATCCGTGGCCGGGACAACATCCCCGTGCTCTCATGGCTCGCTCTCGGACGCCGGTGCAGAGAGTGCCGGATGCTGATCGCCGCAAGATACCCGATCGTCGAGATGCTGACCGGGATCGCGTTCGTGCTCATCACGGTCTACTTCGCGCCGGAGATCGCGACGACGCACGGCCCGGCGACGTTCGGGGCGGTGCTCCAACTGGCCGCCTTCCTCGTGCTCGCCGCTGCGGGCATTGCCCTGTCGGCAATCGACTTCGAGCTGCGACGGCTGCCCAATCGCATTCTTGCTTTCACAGGCGGCGTAGGAGCATTGCTCCTCGTGCCGGCGACGTTGCTCGCCGGTCGTCCGGAGCATGTCGTCTCCGCGGTTCTCGGCGCGGCCGGCTCGTTCGCCTTCTACCTCGTGTTGGCGCTGGCCAGCCCGCGAGGAATGGGTATGGGAGACGTCAAGCTCGCCGGAGTTCTCGGCCTCTATCTGGGTGCGCTCGGGTGGGCCCAGCTCGCGGTCGGCGTCATGGCGGCGTTCGCAGTGGGCGCGGTCGCGGGGGCGATCGTGCTCATCGCCCGGAGGTCCCGAGCGGATCGCCGGGTGCCGTTCGGTCCCTGGATGTTCGCCGGGGCTTGGATCGGCATCGTCGGAGGCGAAGCGATCGCCAACGGCTATCTCGCGGCAGTCGGCCTGATCTGACGCGAGCCAACGGGAGGAACAAAGGGGGAGAACGATGGCATCGACCATTGTGGGACTCGACTTCGGTCGGGGGGTGATCCGCGCAGCCGAGGTGCTCGGGGCCTCTAGCGCACGCCCAACGCTCGTGCGCTATCACCAGATCGCGGTACCGACATCGGCTGTCGATCGCGGGGAGGTGCTTGAACGCGACACGGTCGTGGCGGCGCTCAAGCAGTTGTGGTCGCAAGGTGGGTTCAAGACCCGCAAAGTGGTTGTCGGCGTAGGCAACGCGCGTGTGCTCGTGCGCGAGCTGTCGGTACCGGCGGCGCCACTCGATCGGATTCGCGAGTCGCTTCCTTTTCAGGTGCAGGACATTCTTCCCGTGCCCGTGAACGAGGCGCTTCTCGACTTCTATCCCGTCGCCCATGCGGTCGAGGATGGCGTACCCGTCATCCAGGGGCTTCTCGTCGCGGCCGTCAAGGAGAGCGTCCTCGCAACGGTCGAGGCCGTCGAGGCGGCGCGCCTCGAGCCGGTGGACGTCGACCTCATCCCCTTCGCGCTCAGTCGTGCTCTCCTGGTGGGACCGGCGGCCGCGGGGGCCGTGGCCTTGGTGCACATCGGTGCCGCCACGACGATGGTGACGATAGCGATCGACGGGATTCCTCATTTCGTGCGGATCATCCAGAACGGTAGCGACGACATCAACAGGGCGCTCGTGTCGCGGCTCGGCATGGACGAAGTGCAGGCGGAGCACATCAAGCGTCGCTTCGGCCTCGCCACTCAAGGAGCTGGGCCGGAACTGCGTCCCGCGTTCGAAGTCATCTATGAGACGACCGGCGACCTTGTGGTCGCGATCCGGAACACCCTCTCGTTCTACTTGTCGAGTCGACCGGGGGCCGTCGTCGAGCGCGTCCTCCTCTCCGGGGGAGGGGCTGACCTCAACGGCTTTCCGACCGCCCTGGCCGATGCAACGCGCCTGCCGGTGCGTGCTCCGGCGCCCATCGAGCGCTTGGCCATTGCACGCACGGTCGATCAAAATCAGATTTCGCTCGGTGCCGCCGGCATCCCCGTGACCGCCGGCCTCACGCTGGGGAGCAAGGCATGACCGCGACCATGAACCCTCCCCAGTCGGCGAAGCGCGAGAAGGCTGCAAACCCCAAGACCGTGGCGCCCGTGGCGCTCGCTCCTCGGGTTTCGCTGCTACCTCCAGAGATCGGCGAGCGCAACAGGCAGCTCGGTGTGCAGCGCGGCCTCCGTCTCCTGATGTTCGCCGTCGCGGTTTTGGTGGTCGCCGCTGTTGGCGGCGCGTGGTACTACGCCTTCGAGGCGGGACTCGCGCGAGATGCGGAGACCGACAGAACCGAGGAGCTGCAGGCTCAAAAGCTGAGCTACCGGGATGTGCAGCAGACCTTGGACGATGTCGCGCTCGGTGCGGCTGGTGTGCACGTCGGCGGTTCGACCGAGATCGATCTCCTCGGGTATCTCTCGCTCGTCCAGCAGTCTCTTCCGGAAGGAGTGCGGCTTGACACCTTCAGTCTTGAGAGCCAGTCGATCCTGACCCAGTACCCGCAGTCGCCCATCCCTCTCGAGGGCCCTCGCATCGGCACGTTGAAATTCACGGCGATCAGCCCCGGTCTCCCTCAGATCCCCGTCTGGCTCGACGGACTGAGTGAGCTGCCGGGCTTCGTGGACGCGCTTCCAGGGAGCGTCGTGCTGCTCGATGAAGGCGGCTACACCGTCGACATCACGCTGCACCTCAACGCGGGCGCCTACACGAACCGCATGGCAGAGGAAGCTGCACGTGCCGACAAGCTCGGCAAGCCTGCGGCCGACAGCGACGAGGGGGTGGAGAAATGAAGCTGGGAACCCGAGTGTGGGGCCTCATCACGGTCGTCGTGATCATGGCGCTTCTTGCGGGTGGCTACTTCTTGGGAGTGGCGCCGCTACTGGACCAGCAGGCCAAGGCGAACTCCGAGCGCCAGGATGCTGTCGCGGTCAACGAGGGCCTCGAAGCCGAGATCACGAAGCTTCGAGCGGCCGAAAAGAGGATCGACGACTACGAGTCGCTTGCTGCTGACTACGAGGCACTTGTTCCGCGAACCGTCGAGAGCCAACGGTTCATCCGTACTCTCGATGGGCTCGCAGCAGCGAACGGGGTGACGATCTCCGAAATCAAGATCGACGCCTTCGTGCCGTACAGCGCGCCGTCGGCAGACGGCGACACGGCGGTCGACGACCTGGCTCCTCCGCCCTACACGAACCCGAAGATCGATGAGCGCAACTTCGTCATCGTGCCGTTCAGTGTCACCATCGAAGGAGCGTGGGCGGAATCCCTCGCGTTCGTCAACCGGCTGCAGTTCGGCGATCGGCTTGTGCTCTACACGAGCATCGAGCAGGAAGCTACTGACACGGCATACTCCACGATCATCGAGGGCTACATGTACGTCCTCATCCGCCCGGGAGATCCCGTCCCCGGTCAGGAGATCGTCGAGAAGGGCGGCGACGCCGAGACCCCGGGCTCGGCGAACGATCCGACTCCGAGCGACGCGTCGACCCCGACCGACTCGCCGACGCCGAGCGACGCCGAGACCCCCACCGCACGCGGGTAGCAGAGACCGCCGGCGGCCGCGCCCCTCCCGTCGCGGTCGCCGGCTTCTCTCTGTCTGCGCGCGGCCGCATCCGGATGCCCGCACATTGCGGCAGATTACGCGCGCGGCTACACTTGACTGCGTGTGTGCACTCGCACACGTCTCCCCTGCTGTCGTGACGACCCTCTCGGGCCGTGCGCGGGCGCGGAGG
>Ga0182743_1003708_pt1 | contig 12044 bp, 14 predicted proteins | sample eDN3rd30CKraftOP_FD_128522 | JGI IMG/M metagenome (GOLD analysis project Ga0182743, IMG submission 128522) | Enriched Organic Plus compost microbial communities from Emeryville, California, USA - eDNA 3rd pass 30_C Kraft OP (version 2) (version 2) ... | reverse complement strand
ATTCGCATGACCCGACGTGTGGCGCCAGACGTGCGTCTGTTGACTGACCTCGTCCCATCGCATGATGCGGTCGTTCGGCACATCGCTCCAAAGCAGATAGCGTCCGTCACCGAACCACACCGGCCCCTCCGCCCAACGGCAGCCTGTGGCCACGCGCTCAATGGCGGCCAAGGGCAGCACCAGTTTCTCGAAACGGGGATCCAGTGCAATCACTGCCGCATCGGGATAACGCGTGGGCGCCGCCCTTTCAATCGCATCGTGCACTCATGCCTCCATCGACGATGATTTCGGTCGCGGTGACGAAGCGTGCCTCGTCTGAAGCCAGGAACAAGGCTGCATTGGCGGTATCCATGCCATCGCCCATGAAGGGCAATGGAATACGCGACTGCCGCTGCGCCAACAATGCGTCTACATCGCCTCGGGCACGTTGTCCCGCCAGACGCACCTCGACCATGGGAGTATGCATCTGCCCAGGAATGACGGTATTGCAGCGAATATTCTGCTTGGCGTGCTCTATCGCCACCACGCGCGAGAGTTGAATCACACCGGCTTTCGCGCTGGCGTATCCGACTTGCGCCGAACCTGTCCAGCGGATGCCGGAAGTCGATGCAATGTTCACGATGGCGCCACCGCCTTGAGCCTGCATCCGGGGCAATACATGGCGGCAACCGAGGTATACGCTTTTCAGGTTGAAATCGATCTGGCTGTCCCAGGCGTCCTCGTCCAAGGTCACCGGGCCACCTTTACGCGACCCACCGACGTTGTTGACCAGGATATCGACGCGCCCCCACGTATCCACGCAGGCTTGCACCATATCGCGTACGGCATCGGAATCCGTCACATCCGCACACCAGGTCGTGATCTGCCCGCCGACTTCGCGTACGCGGGCGACGGTTTCCTGCATCGCACTTTCGTCACGATCGACGGCAAAGACCTGTGCGCCCTCTTGCGCAAATCGATAGGCAATGGCGCGGCCATTTCCCCAACCTGGGCCCACGCTGCCCGCGCCCGTAACGATGGCTACCTTGCCTTGCAAACGGCCTGTCATGATCTGTCTCGCATGATGTTGTTTTCGTTAAAAAAATGCGGCGTCGAACAACTACCCTCAACGCCCGAAGCTGATCGTGCTGCCATCCGGCGGTTCGATCTCGAACACATTGATCGTCATCGAAATCAATGTGTAGTAGCCTGTGATGCCGACCAGGTCCACTACACTGTCAGTTCCCAACACGTCGATCGCTTCCTGGTACAAGGCGTCTGGAACGCGACGGGTCTGCAGCAACGCGCAGACGAAGCGATACACCACCGACTCGTCTGCTTGCGTAAACACGGGCTCATCGCCCACGCGTATCTGCTCGGCGACGCCGGCATCCAGGCCCGCCTTCAGCGCGATCGGATGATGTGCCCACCATTCGAAGGAAGCCTGCCACCATGCAGCCATCGTCAAGATGGCCAACTCGGATAATCGCGGCGGCAGGCTGGAGTCATAGCGGCAATACTGCCCCAACGCCTGTGCGTGCTCTGCCAGGCCCGCACGATGCAGCCAAATGGCCAGCGGCCCGCGAACTTTGCCACGTGGCCCGGAGGCGATAGCGTCGTAGATGCGGCGTTGATGCTCGGAAAGGTTTTCGAGTTCAGGAGGATTGAGTCGTGGCATATTCGGGCCTCTACCTAGTCTTGCACCAGACGAAACATGGTGCGTTTGGTATTGATGAAATTCGGGCGGACGCGATCGCTCCAGGACGTCGCACGCACCGCCAACCAGGCGGGCGACCCAAAGGCTTCGCGTTGTGCCAGGTCATAGCAGGCGTAATAGCGTGGCGAGCTGTTTTCAGCGAGATAGCGGCGCGCCCTCACCGTGCCTGGTACGGCGGCTAACCCTGGCAGATGCTCAGTCTCATACCAACGATCAAAATCGGTTTCTGCGCCGGGCTTGATATCGGTCTCGACCATGTAAAACCACGGGGCTGCTTGTCCCGCGGAGTGCCCTGCCACATCGGTGGTCAACGCCAGGTTCACCACCAACGCTCGCGGGTGCAACTCGCGCAAAGCCGCCTGTATGGCGCCAATGTCGGTATTGGAATCGCTGCTCGTGCGTGGTTCGGCGCCGCCAGCATTGATACCTGTGTTGGCGTCAATGCCAGCGGGCGAGGACCACCACACATAAGTTTCTTCGTGATCCACTGCGTGATAAATACGCACGTCCGCTGGCGTCGCGCCGGGCAGCGCCAGCATGGCGGTCGCACTCAACGTCTCTTGCGGAAATTTGATTAGTATGGATTTCATGAGCCGAATCGATACAACGTGTGGGGGTTATCAACCAATATCCGATGCTGCACGGCGCGATCGGGGCAAAGACGCAGAAACGTGTTGAGCAACTCGCCGTCATCCGGCATATCGCCGGCCACATTGGGATGCGGCCAGTCCGTACCCCATAGCAGGCGCTCCGGCATCGTCTCCAACAAGGCGGTCACCAAGGGTTCGGCATCGGCAAAAGGCCGTGTCCCATGACTGGAAACACGATCCAGCCCGGAAATCTTGACCCAGGCATTCGGATGATCGCGCAACGCCAGCAGCGCCTGAAATGCGTCGTTCGCTACGCCTTGCGAGGCAGAGACCCGCCCCATGTGGTCGATCACGAACGGTACCGGCAGGCGTTTCAGGCGCGGCAACAGGTCCATAAGCGATGCCTGGTCGGAATGAATACACACATGCCATCCCAGCGGAGCGATCCGAGGCGCCACCTGAGCCAACTCATCCCAGCCCCCATTGGCCAGATGGGCGACGAAGTTGTAGCGCACACCTCGCACGCCACGGGAATCCATGTCCGCCAGCTCACGCTCGCTCACCGTGGGAGGCACCAGCGCAATGGCGCGGTACTGCCCTGCCCCTTTGTCCAGCGCATCCAGCGTGGCCGACATGTCGTAGCCATGACAACCCGGCTGGATGATCACGCCACGGCTGAACCCCAGTTGCTGATGCATATGGCGCATTTGTTCAAACGACGCATCGGGAGGCGTATACGGGCGGTCCGCCGCATACGGAAAAACGTCGGCCGGTCCAAAGATATGGAAATGGCTATCGCAAGCCTGCGCCGGCAAGACTTGGCTGGCAGGCGTAATCTGAACAAGAGGAGGCGCGCAATCGGGCATGGGAATCGTGTAGCTTTCGTGAATTCGCATGATGCGCAGTCCACGCCCTGCCGGCAATGAGACTTAGCGGACTTCTGATATAGCAAAAACGTATACCATTGTGGCTATGGATCTGAAGCAAATCCGCTATTTCATCGTGGCCTGCGAAATGCGCAGCCTGTCCCGCGCCGCCGAGGTGCTGGGACTGTCACAGCCCTCGCTCAGCCGGCAGATCCAGCTGCTGGAGGCGGAGCTGCGCCATCATCTGCTGATCCGTACCGGCCGCGGCGTGGAGCCCACGCCAGCCGGCTTGCGCTTTCTGGCGCATGCGCAGGCGCTGGATGATCTGGCGCAACATGCGAAACACGATATGCGCGCCTTTGCCTCGACCTCTCAGGACAAGGTCCGTCTCGCCATGCCACACCGCGTGGCGCGTCGATTGGCGCCCCACATCATGCAGGCCTTTCGCCGCAAACACCCTGCGGCCGCACTGACACTGGCAGAGGGTTTGAGCCTGGAAATGAACGAATGGCTGGTCAAAGACCGGGTCGACTTGGCGCTGCTCTACGACCCGCCCCCATCGACGCTGGTGCGCTACGAGTCGGTCTACCGCGAAGATCTCGTCCTGGCCTACACCAGATCGTGCCGGCCGGCTCCGCCGCCCAGCATTCGCGCACGGGATCTCGGCCGCTATCCCCTGGTATTGCCCAGCGCCCCGAACACCATCCGGGCACTGGTCGAGAAAACGTGCCGCGAGCTCAATGTATCGTTGGACGTCATTGCCGAAGTCGATGTGGTGCACACCATTCTGGAAACCATGACTCAGGACAGTCTGTACACCATCCTGCCGCGATCGGCGTTACACGATATCCAGGGACGAGATGATCTGATCTGCTCGACCATCACCGATCCCGTCATCATGAATAACCTGACCTTGGCCACCCCCGATCGTCAGAGCCTACCGCCGCTGGTCGAGTCCACTGCTGACATCATTCGCGGTCTGGATATGCAGCACCTGTTTGCGTGAGCGGCGCTCGTCGGTCAAGCCAGCACCGATACCGCTTTGATCTGCGCCCAGGCATGCGTGCCCGGCACCAAGCCTAATTGATCACGCGAATAACGGGTAATCCGCGCCAATAACGGGGTACCGTCGGCATCCAGGCGCACCAGAATGTGGTCGGGATGATCGGCGGGCGCCATGTCCTGCACGCGGACAGGGATCACATTCACAATACTGCTCTGCTCCGGATGCACGAGCGTGATGCTCACGTCACGCGCCTTGACGGCCAAACGAGCTGCGGTACCCGGCGGCAAGCGCTCGTGCACCACGCGCAGGCAGGACACGCTGGCGGGTAACTGCACAGACATCAGCTGATAGCCAGGATCAAATCCGGCGACTGATCCAGACACCACGACAGAAGCGTCATCCGCCATGGCCAATGGCAAATCCAGACGCGTCAGCATTTGCGCAATCGCGCCGCTCGCAATAGCCCGCCCGGCGTTCAACAACACCAGCTGGTCAGCCAGGCGCGCCACCTCATCGGGCGAGTGACTGACATAGATCACGGGAATATCGAGCTCGTCATGCAGCCGTTCGAGATAAGGCAGAATTTCCTGTTTGCGCGCGACGTCCAGCGACGCCAAAGGCTCATCCATCAACAACAGACGGGGGCTGGTCAACAGCGCCCGAGCGATACCGACACGCTGGCGTTCGCCGCCAGACAGGCCGGCGGGCATACGATCCAATAGATGGGCGATCCCCAGCAGCTCCGCTGCCTGCAACAGATCCACGCGGCGCTCTGCCGCAGGGATGCGGTTCATGCCAAACGCCAGATTACGCTGGACCGTCATATGGTCAAACAGACTGGCCTCTTGAAAGACATAGCCCAGCGATCGGCGATGCGTGGGGACGGCAATCCCGGCCTCCGTATCCAGCCAGACCTCGCCATTGATGCGCAGATAACCTCGCGACACCGGGGCTAACCCCGCCATGCACCGCAAGCACGTCGTCTTGCCCGATCCGGAATGCCCGTATAGCGCCGACACGCCGCGGCCCGGCAGAGCCAGATCGACGTCGAGCGAAAACCCGGCGTAGTCCACGCGAAAGCGGGCTTCGATACCTATACTCATTGGTGTGTCGGGAGGACGCTGATGTGACATGTGTGATCGGCCCGTCACCACAGCGACGCAGTGCGCCGGCGCGTATACAGCAACAGCAACACCACAAATGCAAACGCGACCATCCCCCCTGCCAGCCAGTGCGCCTGCGCATATTCCAGCGCCTCGACATGATCATAAATCTGCACGGAGACAACGCGCGTTCTGCCCTCGATGTTGCCGCCCATCATCAGCACGACGCCAAACTCGCCTACCGTATGGGCAAATCCCAGAATCGCAGCGGTGATAAATCCGGGCCGAGCCATCGGCACCACGACGGAAAAAAAGCAGTCCCACGGGCTGGCCCGCAATGTGGCCGCAGCCTCCAGCGGACGGCGCCCGATCGCTTCGAAAGCGTTTTGCAGCGGCTGCACCACAAAGGGCAACGAGTAAATGACCGACGCTACCACCAGCCCGGCAAAGGTGAACGGCAATATCCCCAAGCCCAATGACTGCGTGATCTGACCAATCCAGCCATTGGGGCCCATCAGCACCAGCAAATAAAAGCCCAGCACCGTAGGCGGTAATACCAGCGGCAAGGCGACCACGGCGCCGATCGGGCCTTTCAGACGCGACCGGGTATGCGCCAGCCACCAGGCAATGGGCGTGCCAACGATCAACAACAGCACAGTCACCAGAGACGCCAGTTTCAACGTCAACCAGATCGCGGCCAAATCGGCGGAGTCTAAGGGCATAAGAGACAGGGACGACGAGATACGCCTATTGTCCGCCTAATTGGTACCCATAGGACTTGATAATCTCGGCGGCTTTAGGGCCTTTCAGGTATGCCGCGAACTCGGCGGCTACCGGATTATCTTTGCCTTTGGCCAGCACCACGGCATCCTGCTTGATGGTGTCATGCAAATCGCCCGGCACGATCCAGGCCGAGCCGGAGCTCAGTTTGCCGTCCTTGTAGATTTGCGACAAGGCGACAAAGCCCAGCTCCGCGTTGCCCGAACCGACAAATTGCTGGGCCTGCCCAATGCTCTGCCCTTCGACAATTTTGGGTTTCAAGGTTTCGATCAAGCCCAGCTTTTGCATCACTTGCACAGCGGCCAAGCCATACGGCGCGGCTTTCGGATTGGCGATCGCCAAATGCCGGAATGCATTTTTCTTTAATACACCGCCCTGATCATCGACATAACCGGGCTGGGCCGACCACAGCGCCAATGTCCCTACCGCATAAGTAAACCGCGAGCCCGGCACGGTATCGCCTTCGGACTCGAGTCTGGCAGGCCGATCATCATCGGCGGCCAGGAACACCTCGAAGGGCGCACCATTTTTGATTTGCGAATAAAACTGGCCGGTCGCCCCAAAGGAGGCTCGAACCTGGTGGCCCGTGTCCAGCTCGAATTGCTTGGCGATAGCCTGCAATGGTGCAGTGAAATTGGCTGCGACGGCGACTTGCACCTCTGCGGCCAACGCGGATGTGGATACAGACAACAGACCAGCAGTCAAAACGACGGCAAAGCGCATGGCAGCCATGACAGAGTCACCCTACAAAAGAAAGCACTGTGATTTCGCTATATACACAACTATATAACGAAATCTACATCATGCCATTCATTGAAAGTACCTGATCGGCCGTCTGCGCTAGTCTCCTCTGCTTATTTTCCTATCGGGAGCCAACCCGAGTTGGAGTAGAGCATATCCGCGGCGACCAGTACCTGCGCAAGAGCACTGCCTGTGCAAGCGACGCTGGTTACCAGTTTTCCACCAGAAAGGACCACGCCTGGCACATCGCCTTGATACGCCCGCGAGACCAGCGTCGCCGCTGTCACTAACCTCCCGGTCATAGCCTGGTAATTTGCGGCCCCTATCCCGATGCCTGCTGCCGACTGCACCGCACGGTCCGCCAAGGCCGTCACATTCAAACTATTGGCCACCGCTGACAGCGCACTCGGGCTGAAAAGGCCGCTTGTCATACAGTTGGCGACAGCGATCGCTGTAGAACATGTACCGAAAGCGGCCAAGACGGAGTCCTGCGCCATGCTGCCCGCGTTTCGCAGGCTTTCCCGGCTCGCATGCGCCACCGATTCGACGCTCAGTACGTCCGCTACCAGCTTGACCAGATCGCAGCCGAGGTCTTTGACGTCCTTCGGGAAATCGGGGTCAATGTCATACATGCCGGGCACCACTGACCCGCCAACAGAAGGGAATTGCATAATCGATCCGTCCTTTTAAGCCACGTCAGTAGGATTCGTTGCCGATGCCACAACAGACGGATCGGCGACAGAGGCAAGAGCCAGTATCGGCTCCAGCTCGCCATCGCGAACAGCAGCCGCCAATGCATCGACATGCTCGGCAAAAGCAATCAGCACGCCGGTAAATGCCGGCTCGGTCCAACTCGTCTCGTTCGGCATCCAATTCAGTTTCAGCAAAATTTCGTGGTTCACCGGTGCGACGCCCACGCTGGCCATGCCTGACAGACTCGGTGCCATATTGACCATCAGCAACGCTCGGAGGGTGCTGGCAGGCACCGTCTCATCGGCCATGCCTAGGATGCCGGTAAAGATCAACCCCATCGGGACAGGCGCCGGCGCAACGCTAAAAACATTCCCACCCTTGGTCGTCAAGGCAAGCATGCCGTTCTGATCGATGACGATTGGGATTCCTAGCGCTTGTTCGAGAGAACTTCCCCAATCACGTAAACGTGCAACCGAGTCCGTTGACATTATGCGTGTCCAAAAAAGCAGAGAACACCGCGTGAGTAACCACGGATTACATAAGGTTCCGGCGATGAGTTGTCGTTGATTTGTGGAACCCAATCAGGAAACAGGCCACTCACGGGTTCCGTTAATCTGCAACGCACGAAGACATGATGCAAACAGAATCGTCTGGCCGGCTGGGTTTGTGCTTTCTCTTATTGATTCTTGTCGCTCTGTGCCCCAAGAGCGTATCGGCGTCATCATGGTTTGTCTCTCCCCAAATTGGCACGCAAGGGGTGAGCGCACAGGTGGGGTACCGATCTGATCATGATTTCAGCCTACGCGCCTCTTGGAACCAGTTCGGTTTTGATAAGTCGTTCAAGCTCGACAATGTCGAATACGATGCGGATATCCATTTGAAATCCGTCGGCTTGTTGTTTGACTACTATCCGCTAGACAATGGTTTCCATGTGACCGCGGGCTTGTACCGGAATAACAACCACATTTCTGCGAGCGGCGTTCTCGATCGTACGTTCTCTCATCGCATCGGCAATCACGTGGTCCAGATAGACGGCAAGCAATTAGGGAAAAGCTCGGTCAGGGTCGACTATGCGCCAATCGCCCCCTATCTGGGAATCGGATACCACAACGTCACAAAAGAAGGATTCAGCTTTGCCGCAGATATCGGCGTGCTCTATCAAGGTAACGCCAGAGTCAGCGTTGAGCCGCCTGAAAAGCTGCGCAATGTCAACATTCAACGAGTGAGAGACGGTGTGAGCCAGCAAAAGCGTGAAATCGAAAGAATGGCGAACAAGGTGCGTTGGTATCCCGTCGTAAGCGTCGGGGTCGCTTATACCTTCTAAGAAAAAAGGCGGGTATTGCTCCCGCCTTTTTGGTCCTGCTGATAGTCACGCCAGTGGCGTATGTTTACTTCATGGCCTCTAGCATGTCTGCGGCAATCGTCTGCACATTCGATACGCCCGTCGTCACTACGTACCACGCGTTCGGATCCGCGTAGTAGACGTGGCCCGCCTTGTAGGCACGCGTCTGATTTAGTGCTGGGTGTTTCGCCAAGGTATCGGCAGCGGTCTTTTTACCTCCATTGATGGCGCCGCGATCCAATACGATCAGCCAATCGGGATCGGCCTGCATTGCGTTGGCGAGTGTCTCGGCTCGCTTGGCGGCGGCGGCCTTCGCTGCGGGAGACCCGGGCTCTGGACGGGGTTGCGCCGAGGCAGAGCTGTCGGCCGCCGGCAGCACGGGGCTCAACCCTGACAACTCATATGCGTATCCAAAGCGCTCCCCTGGCGCGTGGGTCATCACATTGCCGTTGATCACAAATAGGAAGAGGCCCGTTTTGCCTTTGTTCGCCGCATGCAATTGCTCTACTGTGCCATTGAGTTTGGAGACGGCCGCCCTGGCCTGGGCTTGCTTATCAAAGGCTGTGCCGATAGCCTCGGTACTAGCCGTCACCGAGGACAGAAATGCCCGCGGATCTGCGGCAAAGCTGACGGTCGGTGCGATGTTCCTCAGTTCGGGCAGCGCTTTTTGAGTACGTCCGCCAGCGATGATCAAGTCAGGCTTGATCTGTTTCAACAACGCGTAGTTTGGCTCAAACAGCGTACCGACGACTGTCGTCTTGCTAAAGTCGGCCAGTGCGCCCTCGTAGGTGGAAGACGGTACGCCGACAACAGGGATGCCCAAGGTATGCAGCGTATCCAGCACACCGAGATCGAAGGTCACGATTTTTTCTGGCGTGGCAGGCAACACCAGAGGAGCCCCAAGGCCATTTCCTTGCGGCAATTCAAAGGCAAATGAAGAAAACGAGGCCAGAGCCGAGGCGGCCAGCAAGATCCGGGACTTCACAGCGGTGGTACTCCTTGTGCGGGCGTGACGACATCGCCACTGCTTTCTAATGATATTGATTATCAATATTCATTGTATCGGCAATACCCGTGGAACTTACAAAGAGCTAAACACGCTGAAACAACTGATTATCCCGCTCGATTCAATACCAGCATGATGATCAATATCGGGCCGGAATTGAAAATGCCATGCAAAAGAATGGCCGCGCCGATCCCGCGCCGTACGCGCATCCAGCCCACCACCAATCCCGCCGACCATTGGGGCAAGACCAGCATAGGCAACATCCAATAGGGAACATCGGCCAGGCGGAAATTATTCAGATGCACCGCGGCGAAGATCAGTGCGGACAGGTGATAGACCCAGCCGAAGCGCCAACGGTAATAGCGACGCCAATCCATCTGCCAGCCTGATCGTTTGATATGGCCACGCCGCAGTGGCAGGCTGGCCAGCAATATGACTGCAACAGCCCATGCGATCGTCCATCCCTGCACGCCCCACAACAAAGGCGGCAACATGGCAGGACACACCCATAGGGCCTGTCGAGGCCGGCGCAAGCCATAGCGGAACAGCATTTCCTCGATCAATGGCGCCCACAAGATGGCGGTCAGCCACGGGATCGCGGCGGGATCCATACGATGCGCTGCGCCGCCGGAGCTCGCCGCCAGAACGGCGAGCGGTCCCAATGCGATGAAGTTCAGCAGCCACAACACTGCAGCCCAGGCGAGCAGACGGCCGAGCGGAATGCCCGGCCACCAATCGCTGGCCAATCCGCTGCTGGCGCGGCGGCCCGGCAAACGGCGCAAATCCGGCTGGCGAAAAAAATGCCAGAAATCGGCGAGTTCTTGTCGGAATCGCATCTTGCCTTGCGGAGTGGCCGGGGTCGTGTTCATTTCGCTCAGGCCGAATTACCGCTATGCAACTCGCGCGTGGCACGCTCTATATCGCCGTCCAACATAGCCGGTACGACAACGCGGCAACGGCGAATCACCTCGTCGATAGCGGTCTGCTCGTCTCGACGCGGCGGATGCAAGACAAAATCGGCGACTTGCTGTGCCAGGCCCAATGAACGAGGATGGCCGATACCGATGCGCAGGCGCCAGAAATTCGGACTGCCCAACGCGGCCTGGATGTCTTTCAGGCCATTGTGACCTGCATGGCCGCCGCCCTGTTTCAATTTCACCTGACCTGGCAGCAGATCCAGTTCGTCATGCAACACCAATATCTGTTCGGGCGTGAGCTTGTAAAACCTCGCCAATGCGCTCACCGACTGACCCGAGCGGTTCATGTAGGTGATGGGCTTGGCCAGCAATACGTTTTCGCCCGCGTGACGCGCTTTGGCGACCAGACCAAAGAAACTCTTTTCCAGGCTGAAGCTGGCATGCAAATCTTCAGCCAGATGGTCGGCCAGCCAGAATCCGGCGTTATGACGGGTGGTTTCGTAATCCGGACCGGGGTTACCCAGGCCCACGATGAGACGGATAGCAGTAGACATGGTGAGCATGATAAAGGGGAACGGTCGTCTTTTGCCCTCGCATCGCTGCAAGGCAAAAAACAAAACCCTGCGAATGCAGAAGCATACGCAGGGTTTGCGCTAGCGCTCGGCTCAGGCCGAGCACAAAGGCTTAGGCTTCAGCAGCAGCTTCGCCTTCGTCGTCAGCAGCAGCACCGCCGCCTTTGACCAAAGCCGTGGCCAACAACGGGTTGGCATCGCCACCGTGCGCGACATAGCTAACGCCCTTGGGCAGCTTGATGTCGGCCAAGTGCACCGAAGCGCCGCCCAGCAGGTCAGCCAGGTTGACTTCGATGAACTGAGGCAAGGCGGCCGGCAGGCAGGTGATTTCCAGCTCGGTAACCACATGGCTGATGATGGCGTTGCTCAGCTTGACGGCGGGCGATTCGTCGCCGTTGATGAAGTGCAGGGGCACCTTGGTGTGCAGGGCTTGGCTGGCATCGACGCGTTGGAAGTCGACGTGCAAGACTTGCGGCTTGTAGGCGTGCCATTGAACCGAACGCAGCAGAACGGGTTCTGCCTTGTTGCCGTCGACCTGCATTTGCAGGATCGAGGCGTGGAATTCTTCTTTGCGCAGGGCGTGGAAGATTTCGTTGTGGTCGAGTTCGATGTTCAGGGGGGCAGCCTTACCGCCATAAACGATGGCAGGAACGCGGCCCGCGCGGCGCAGGCGGCGGCTCGCACTCGAACCCTGGACGCTACGCGCAGTGGCATTGAATTTCATGGATGACT
>Ga0182743_1003702_pt1 | contig 12051 bp, 10 predicted proteins | sample eDN3rd30CKraftOP_FD_128522 | JGI IMG/M metagenome (GOLD analysis project Ga0182743, IMG submission 128522) | Enriched Organic Plus compost microbial communities from Emeryville, California, USA - eDNA 3rd pass 30_C Kraft OP (version 2) (version 2) ... | reverse complement strand
TCCTCCATCTACGCCATTTTCGAGAAGCTGGGCTATGCGTTGGGGCCGCTTATCATAGGCGCTTATCTGGGACTTGCCGGTTATATTTCGACCACCGACGGCACGCTGGTGCAACAACCGGCCGAGGTGATCCGCGCGCTCTATTTCGGTGCGGCCGCCATTCCCGCGCTGCTGCTCGGGGTCAGCGCGCTGCTCATCTGGAACTATGATCTGGATGAGAAAGCCCTGCGAGAGCAACGGCTGGCGGGCTGACGACAGACCATTGCGGCGACGGCTTCCGACCTTATCCGGGTTGCTCGGGCCAGATAGTGTCCCGAATGATAAGATTGGAAAAATATTCGCGCGCTACAAGCGCCGCGTCGCTTTGTGGGGACCGGATAGGAATGATATACGAATGCAGAGGCTTCATCCGGCCCACGCGTTCCAACTTTCCGCTAACCACGCTGGATTGCGCCTGAACGCGTGACAGACAGCAGACCCCCAGGCCCAGCAAGGCGAGTTGCAGGCCACTTGCGAGGCGTTGCACCCGCTGCACGATTTCATAGGGCACAAGCGATGACGATATCAGGGCGTCGGCAATAAGCTTGGAAACGGGGCCGTCCTGCGGGGGCCATATGACGGGAATGGGCCGGAGCCCCTTCGCAAGCTGGCGGGCCAGTTCCGGCGTTGCATATAGATCGCAGGCGACCTCTCCCAAATACTGCCCGGATACATAGTCCGGGGGATCCGTCAGCGCCAGAAAGGCGAAATCGACCCGGTCGGGATCGAGATACTGTATGGAAGAGAGCGCGGTTTTGATCGGATGGAAATGAACCTCTATATTGGGATGCATCACGCAAAATCTGGCGAATTGCGGCATGAAGCTCAGGTCGATCGCGGCTTCCGATGCCGCGATTTCGACCCGCGTCCTTTTGACGGCGGTATCGGCAAGTTGATGTTTAAGACGATCCAGCCCCGTCAGGACCATCTCGGCAAATAAAAGCAGGTCATTGCCGGGACCGACCAACACCGCCGATTTACCCCGCACCCGTTCAAACAGGGGCATGCCCATGGCACTTTCCATGGCCTTGATATGCTTGCTGATCGACACCTGCGACACATTCAGGCTCTCCGCCGCGGCGCCGAAACTGCCTGTTTTCACGACAGCCGCGAAGACTTCGAGCTGACGGAAAGTAATGTCCCAGGAAGGCGAACCCATAGCCTATGGCTTATGACAAGCGATAGCGGGCCGGTCAATTGTTCCCCGGCGTTCATGATGAGAGATTGCAAAAAATCATAAAGGGCCACGCAGAAGCAGGCCGGTTTATCGAGGGGATCATCAGTTGGGCGCGTGGACCATTTCCAATGGCGGACAGATGCCTATACGCCGTCTGGCTCGTTGCTGTCTGGCAATGCCACTGGCCCTGTGCGCGACCGGCGGATTCGCCGCCGCGACGGAGGTTGAAACCGGACTGAGCCGGGTGGAAGCGATAAAGGCCGTTGAACGACTGCAATATGCCTATGGCTATTATCAGAACCGTTTTCTCTTTGCCGAACCGCCGACCCTCTTTTCCACCGATCATCCCGAAGTCCATTACGATGGAGGAGTATGGGTCGGCACATCGGGCGTGAAGCGGCTGTGGCAGCGGCATTTTCCCCGGGTTTTCGGCACGGACGGCAAGGGGCCGCGCGCAGGCGTCATGTTCGATCAACCCGTGTTTCAGCCGGTCATCGACATCGCTCCGGATGGCACCACGGCCAAGGCCCGTTTCCAGACCATCGGTCGATATGGGGTTTACGGCAAAGAAGAACAGTGGATCGGCGGCGTCTTCGAAAATGATTATGTGAAAGAGGCCGGCGTCTGGAAAATCAAGGTCATGCGCTACTGCACGAGTTGGAGCGCGCCCTATAACCGCGGGTGGAAAAACGCGGAAGCTTTTGGTCTTCCCTGGGCGGATTTCTCGGGCGCCGGCCATCCTGACCGGGTGGAGAAAAATGCCTGTCCCCGGGCTTATCCGGACGGGGGCCTGATGGCTTTTCACTTCGTCCATCCTGTCACCGGCAAACCCGTTACCATCGAAGGGAAAAGCCGATGAGCCTTCGCCTGGCCCTCCATGGCTCGCTTGCCATGATCCTGTTGACCCTCCCGGCACAGGCCCGGCAGCCATCGGCAGACATGACGGAACGCCGGATAAAGGCGCTGCTCGATGGGAACGAGATCGAACGATTGTACAGTATTTACGGCTATCAGCAGGACAAGTCGCTGTTCGTTGAGAACATCGACCTGTTCGCCGACAAAGGGGCCGCGGCGGTATTTCAGAATGCCGAATATCGCGGCAAGGATGGTCTGGCCCGCTTCTGGTTCGGTCACTGGGCGCACCTGACCCACAATGCCTTCGTTCCCGTCGACGGATTGATGAACGATCATTTGCTGTTCCAGCCGGTCGTCACAGTGTCACCCGACGGAAATTCGGCCCGATTACGCGGCCATGGCCGTGGCTACATCACCAGCTATCAGGGCAAGATACGCGAAGGGCAGAGCACGGACGGCTTTACCGACAAGGTGGTGAATGCCGATGGCGTCCAGCAATCGGCGGGTCCGCTCGGTCTGGTGCAGGACTATATCTATGAACACCGCTTCGTAAAGGAAGACGGCGCGTGGAAGCTTCAGCGCTGGACGCTCTGCATATACACGACGGGGAAATATGGCCGTGGCTATGCCGACCTGCCCATCCCCGGCACCATGGGCAATGGCGCGGACGCCAGACATGGCGACCGGCGCGCCATCGATATGGAGAATGAACGGCCTGAACGGCCCCATACCCTGTATCCCGAAAACCCGGTCGGCCCGGACAAGGTTCTCAGTTCGGAGGAGACGGGCTGCTTCATCGCCAAGAATCAGGTGATGGCGCGATCGGCCGTCGTCCCCTTCAGTTTCGTGAACCCCGTAACGGGCAAGGCCGTCACCTGGAGGAACCGATGAGCCGTTTCACCCGCAGGGCGGTGCTCCTGACAGCCATCCTTCCCCTGTTCGCCGCGACACCCCCGGCCATGGCGCAGGACCGGCCCTATCTGCGCGACAATGGCACCGCAATCGCGCGGCCACCCGTCGCGGAATCCTCGGTCGCGATTACGCCCGACAAGTTCGAAAGCTATGTCGCGCGGCTCGAGGCGGTGGAGGCCGTGAAGCGCCTGATCGCCAGCTTCGGATATTTTCGATCCGCCAACCTGCCCGAAGAAACGGCCGCGCTGTTCGTCAAGGACGGCAAGGTCGATTATGATGGCGGTCAATGGGTGGGACAACCGGCGTTGCTGCGCCTGTTCCGGGGCCGCTTCCGTCAGGCCGCGCTGGCGGGAACGACAGGCCCCCAGCCTGACATATTGAACGAAAGCTATGTCCTGCAGCCGGTGATCGACGTGTCGGACGATAACCGGACCGCCGCAGCCCGCTTCCGCGAAATCCAGTATCAGGGCAAGCGCGGAGAGACGCAACTATATGGCGCCATGCTGTATGAGGCCGTGTTCTCGAAAACGGATGGCGTCTGGGCCTTCCATTCGCTCGTTCCCTGTGTCGCATGGCAAACCGAATATCAGCAGGACCTCAGCACCGTGAAATTGCCGGAATATCCGAAAGCGGCGCCGATATTATATCCCGCTGCGCCGGATGGACCGGACCGGTTGAGCAGCCAGCTCTGCGTTCCATGGCCCTTTGGGGGAATCACGCCGCCGATGCACTACCCGCACCCGGTGACCGGAGAAACGATCAACAAGCCATAACAACACACACCAGATCAGGGGGAGATATCATGATGACCAGCACCTACCGCCGCCGCGCCAACTTCCGATTGCTCGCCGGCGTATCCGCCTTGTTCCTTGTCGCAGGCGCCTCGCCCGCATGGGCCCGGCAGAGCACCGACAAGGGCGATGCCATCGCCAACATGGATATTGTCGTCACGGGCACCAGCATTCGCGGCAACACCGCGCCTATCGGTTCGGCGCTGCAAGTCGTCGATGCGGGAGCCATTCGGGCGACCGGCCAGTCGAGCACCAACGACATTCTGAAGCAATTGCCCCAAGTATCCAATCTGGGCATCGAGGAAGGCCGTGGCGGAGGCGTTCAGGGCGCGGACTCCAACATCACCCAGGCGAAAACAGTCAACCTTCGCGGGCTCGGCGTGGAATCCACCCTCGTGCTGCTCAACGGCCGCCGGATCGTGAAAAACGGCTCGCAGGCCGAATTTTACGACATGTCCGTATTCCCGACGCTTTCCATCGGCCGGCTGGAGGTGATCGCGGAAGGCGCATCGGCAATCTACGGCGCCGATGCGGTGGGCGGCGTCGTCAATGTCATCACCAAGAGAGGACGCGACGGCAGTGAAACAGTCCTGCGCTACGGCGTGGGCGACGGGTTCGACGAGAAGAAATTCTCCCAGACCATCGGCACCAGTTGGAAGGGCGGCGATCTTTTCCTCGCCTATGATCATTATGAACGCGGCGGCCTGCTGGGCAGCAAGCGCCGTCAGGTGACGCAGGACCTGCGCCCCTATGGCGGTCCGGACCTTCGGCCGACATTCGCCGCGCCGGGGACCATCGTCGTCGGCGGGGTCAACTATGCCGTGCCGGACGGGGATGGACGCAATCTGACGGCGGGCAGCCTCGTCGCGGGAACGGCCAACCGCGAGGACATCAACGAGTATCGCAGCCTGCTGACCGACCAGAACCAGGATAATCTCTTCGCGTCGATCCATCAGGATCTGTCCGAGGATCTCTCCGTATTTCTGGAAGGCTATTACAGCGACCGCCAGTATCGCGGCCTCGGCGGCAGCCTCAACCGGGGCGGCGCGACCGCCGTGTTGACCGTTCCGCGCAGCAACCCCTTTTTCGTTCACCCCACCAATGCGGCGGCGGCATCCGTCCCGGTGAACTACAGCTTCTCGAAATTGCTGCCCCCCAATGTGACGGGCGGCGAGCGCGGCTTCAATATCGCCGGCGGCCTGACCTACAGGTTGAGCGACGACTGGACGGCGGATGCCAGCATCAGCCGGGGCTATAACCACGCCCATCGCTATGCGGAGCAGATCCACAACGCCAATCTGGCAACCGTGCTGGCCGATAGCAACCCGGCCACCGCCTTCAACCCTTTCTGCAACCCGGATCGGTTCACCTGCATCAGCGCCGCCAATCTGGATCTGCTGCGCGGGTATAATGATTTCAACTTCTATTCCAAAATGTGGGATTTCAGCGGCCGGGTCAGCGGGCCCTTGTTCGCCATCGCCGGTGGCGACGTTTCGCTGGCTGTCGGCGGGGAATATCGCCGGGAAAGCCTGGAATCCGCGCTGACCTTCCTCACCACGACCGTTGCGCCGACCAATCGCACGACCCTGAGCAAGCGGGAAATCTCGGCGGCCTATGGCGAACTCAGCATTCCGCTGGTCGGCGCGGCCAATGCGATGCCGGGCATTGAAAGGCTGCAATTGTCCGCAGCCGTCCGCTACGATCATTATTCCGACTTCGGCGGCACGACCAATCCCAAATTCGGGATCGCCTATTCGCCGGTCGCGGGGGTCAACCTGCGGGGCAGTTACAGCACGTCCTTCCGGGCGCCGTCGCTTGCGGATACCGACCTGATGGCGACATTGGGATATGTGCCCGCCAACCTCAACGATCCCACGTCCGGCGGCGTGGTGCGCGCCATCCAGATATTGGGCGCCAGGGAAGGGTTGGGGCCGGAAAGGGCAAAAATCTGGACGGCGGGCATCGACCTGAGGCCCGAAAGGATGCGCGGTTTCAACGCCTCGCTGACCTATTACAACATCAACTATACCAATCGGATCGCGACATTGGGATCGGCGGTAATACTCTCCAACCCGGCGGTGTTCGGGCAGTTCATCAACCGCACGCCCACCGAGGCGGAGATAAACGCACTGATGTCCAGCCCCTATTATACGGGCGCGACGGAACCGGCGAGCAACATTCGCCTGATCATCGACGGCCGGGTTTCCAATCTCGGCGCGACACGGCAATCCGGGCTGGATGGCGACATCGGGTATCGCTTCGACGCCGGTGGCGGTTCGGCCCGAATCGGCGGGCAGTTCACCTATATCCTGAAAGCGGAAGAGGCCTTGGCCGATGGATTGCCGTTCCGCGACGTCCTGAACCAGATCAACTACCCGATCCGGTTCCGGGGGCGCGCCAGCGCCGGGTGGAGCAAGGACGGGCTGTCCCTCGACGCATTCTGGAACCATGTGGGCAGCTATACCAACACCTATGTGACGCCCCGCCAGTCGATCAAGGCATGGAATACGCTGGACCTGTCAGTCAGCTACCGGTCCGATGCCGAAAGCGGGCCGCTGCGTGGCCTTGGCATGCAGATCAGCGTCACGAATGTCACCAACGCCAATCCCCCGTTCGTGCTGAACACCGGCGCGGCCGTGGAAGGGGCGTATGACAGCCAGGGCGCAAGCGTGATCGGCCGCGTCTTCGCCATCGAAATATCGAAAAAATGGTAAGGGCCGGAGGGAAATCGGGGACAGCGCTCGTCGTGGGCGCTCTCTTCCTGACGGGATGGAATGGTCCCGGCGCCAACGCGGCGATGGCCCAGACCGGCACCGCGGAACGGCGCGCCGCCATCGACGCGCGCCTTTCCCGGATAGAGGCGATCAAGGCGATCGAGCGCCTGCAATATGCCTATGGCTATTATCAGGACCGCTTCTTCTTCGCGGAGGTCGCATCCCTGTTCGCCGGGAAAAACCCGACCGTGCAATGGGGCGACGCCATATGGACCGGCCAGCCCGCCGTGCGGCGTTTCTGGATGGAGTATATGCGCCCCGCCATCGCCGGGGGCGCATCAGGCCCCGTGGCCGGGAAGCTTTTCGACCTGCCCCAATGGCAGGGGGTCATCACGATAGACGCCGATGGCCGGGGAGCGAGCGCTCGGTTCAACAGCATCGGCCGTTATGCCGTGTATCGAGAGAAGGAATATTGGATTTCCGGCTTCTACCAGAATCGGTACGCGCTGGAGGACGGAGTCTGGAAAATCCGGACGCTGAAATTCTGCCCCAACTGGTCGGCTCCCTATACAGCGGGCTGGCGCGACATATCGGAGCGGGATGCCTCCGCATGGATGCCCCCCATTCCCCGATCCGCCAAACCAACCCGCGCGGCCTCCGCCACGGATCGCTGCCCCACCCCTTATCCCGGCAACCGGCAGGTCACGTTCGATTTCGATGATCCGGCCCAGGGAGGCAGGCCATGATGCGCGCGAAATCGGGGCTGACCGCCCTCGCCTTCGCTCTCATGCCCGCTGCGGCAACGGCACAGCAGGCTCCGGCAACAGCGGCCCTGCAAGCCCGCATGGGCATTGTGACGGACCATGACGAGATAGAGCGGCTCCACAACATATACGGCTATCAGCAGGACTATATGCTGTACATGTCGCAGGCCGATCTCAATTCGAGAGATGCCGAACATCATTATAAATATGGCATTTACCGGGGGATCGACGGGTCGCGCCGCATGTGGCACGGCCGCTTCGGCGGCTTTACGGGCTATGCCGACATGCCGACGCCCGGCGCGTTGATCGATCATCATCAGGCGCAGGGGATCATCACCATCGCCCCGGACCGCCAGACCGCCAAGGCGCGGTTCCGTACATCGGCGGATCGCTTCTATTCCCGCGTGGGGACAGGCCTGTCGAGCGGCCTCCAGGCCGCCGAAGGCGCGGATCACGCCGTATGGTATGAAAACAGCTACAAGCGGGAAGACGGCATCTGGAAGCTGAGCGGCATGCGCGTGTGCATCTATGCCGAGGGGGCCTTCGGCAGCGGCTATGCGGATCTGCCGGTTCCCGGCAAACTGGGCGTGCCGGCCGATGCGGGGCCGGACTATTGGAAAACACGCGCCCGCACGCGAACGGACCCCCGCGATTGGAATACCCTGTATCCGAAGGCGGAATACGGCCCGGACGAGGTCGAGACGCCGCAGGCCGCCGGATGCTTCTTCACCAAGAACGCGACCATGGTTCATTCCGTGGTCCTGCCGTTCCACTTCCCCAACCCCGTCACCGGAAAGGACGTCAAATGGCGAAATCATTGAACGCCCTTTTGCTCGGCACGATCCTCTTCACCGGAGCGTCGTCGCCCGCCGCCTCGGCCCAACCCCGGGCCCTGTCCGAAACAGAGGCGCTGGACCGGCTGGAACAGGACCTCGACCGCGCGGAATCGATCGAGGCGGTCAAGCGCCTGACCTATATGTTCGGCTATTACCGGGATGCATTGCACTATGACCGGGCGCTCGCGCTGTTCGATGACAATGCCACGTTCGATTTCGCCAACGGTCAATATGTCGGCAAGCGGTCGATCCGGCGGCTGTTCCACAGCAAGAGGTTCAATGCCGGCCATCGCGCGCCCGGATCGGACGGCCCAGCGATATTGAACAATCATGTGATGATGCAGCCGGTGATAACGCTCGGCCCCGATGGCCGGACCGCCAGGGGGCGTTTCAAGGAATTCGGCTTTGAAGGCGAGCAGGGCAAAAGCCAGACCTATATCATCAGCATGTATGAAAATGATTATGTTCGCGATGCCGCCCATGGCTGGCGGATAAAGGCCGTGCGGCATTGCTTCCGGTTCAACGCGCCCTATGACATGGCGGCGAAGGACCTGCCCGAACCCCCGCCATATTCACCGCTTCCCGCTTTCTTTCCCAAGGATGCGGAAGGGCCCGACCGGCAAATAAGCTATCATTGCCATGTCTATCCCGATGTCGGGATCAACCCGCCCTTTCATTTTACGCATCCCGTCACCGGCGAAAATATCTCCAAACCCTGATTTTTCCTGTCTACGACACTGCCCATATCCGGATAAGCTGGCAGGAGATTCCACCTGGATGGAGTTTCCTGCCAGTGGCTCTGCATGGGCCAAGGTCATGGATAGGGGGTTAGCGGGGTGTCCATCAGCGGTAAGGTGAACTCTACGGGCCAGAGCCGCTGGTATGTCGCCGCCCTGTGCTTTCTGACCTTCCTGTGCGCATCCATAGATCGGCACATATTGGGTCTGCTGGTCGAACCGATGCAGCGGGATCTGGGCATTTCGGACATGATGTTCGGGCTGATGGCGGGGGGCGGCTTTCTTCTGCTGTACGTCATCGCCAGTTTTCCGGCAGGCCGGCTGGTCGATGCGAAATCCCGTCCGCACCTGCTCGCGGGCGCGGTCCTGATATGGAGCCTGGCTACGCTGACAACCGGGCTTGCCAGCACCTTTGCGGGAATCTTCCTGTTACGGATGATGGTGGGGTTTGGCGAAGCCATGGTCGGCCCCGCATCCAATTCGATGGTGGCCGATCTGTTCGATCGCCACTATCTGGCAAGGGCATTATCCCTTCTTGCCTATGGCGGTACGCTGGGTGCCGGACTGACATCCATTTTGACATCGACCTTATATGCGCTGGCGGGGGGCGATCACCGGTTTGCCCTGCCGCTGCTGGGCGATGTATCGATATGGCAGGCAGTCTTCATCATCGCGGGCTTGCCCGGCCTCGTCCTTGCGCCATTATTATGGTTCACCGTGCGGGATCCCCCTCGCCGCCGCGTACTACAGGATGCAGGCGGGCAGCCTGTCATCGCCGGCCTTTCCCAACTGGTACGGTTCCTGCGGGCTCGTCAGAGGCTCTGCCTATGGATGCTGTGCGGCTATGGCTGTTATTCCATCGCCAGTTCCAGCCTGATGGTCTGGCTGCCGACCTATTTCGTGCGCGCCCATGCGATGCCTGTGAGAACGGTCGGCCTGTGGCTCGGCTGTGCTTATATCGGCATCGGGCTTGTCACCATGCTCCTCAATTCCAGGTTCATCGACAAGCGGTTGCAGCGGGGGCAGGCCTCAGCCCCGATACGGCTGGCCCGCGCTTATGCGATTGCGGGAATCATACCCGCGATTTCCTTATCCCTGATCGACAGGCCCATCCTTGCATTGCTGACGGGAGGAGCGCTCCTTTTCCTCGCTTCCGGTTTTTTGACGGTATCCATCGCGCTGCCCCGCCTGTGGCCCAATCAGATACGGGGGCAGGTGACGGCATTGCACCTGATCGTCTTCCATACGGCCGGCGGCATGGGCGGGCCCCTGCTGATCGGCATGGCCAATGACATGCTGTTCGGCCCCCAAGCGATCGGTACGTCATTATCGCTGCTCATCAGCCCAATGCTGATCGCGGCGGGCGCCTTTTTATCGTTATCCATCGTCCCCTATGAAAGGGCGGCGCATGATATTGACCGGATCAGCAACTGAACCTGCCTTTGAAGCAATATTATTCCTGAGATTTGAGGGTGTCGGCGATATCCACGGCACGTGTAACCACAGGTACGGAACCGTTACATGCGTTGACGCACGCGGTGGCCGCTTCTAACCGGCCCCGGTCCGAGGCGCGTCTCCGGACATTAAATTCGGCGCCGGTGCCTTAAAAGGCTGCAAAGCAGGCGCGTTTCTGTTTGCCGCGGTGCCTCTCAGCGGCTTTCTCATCCCGAAAATGTCGCTCATCCATAGCATCGCTTGCGGAGACATCGTCACGGCAACGGTCGATCTGTTCTGTCTCGCCAGCGCCGGATTGCTTGGCTGGATCGCGTTCCGTCCGGGTCCTCCGTCCCGCCCTGCCAAGCCGGGCAGGCGTAGCCGGGCCGTTGCGGAGCTATCGCGCTGAGCCCGAGGATCGGGACAAGGGAAATCGGCCGCCCATTGCCGCCTGATCAGCGCAACTGACTGTCCTTGCTTCCCCGCCGATTGATCGTCGAATGAACCACCGCCTTGTCGCGTTCGGCCTGGCAACGCACACAGGTGCGGACGCCCGGCAGCGCCTCGCGTCGTCGCTCCGGAATATGATCACCGCAGTCTTCACATTGCTCACTGCCCTCGCCCGTGGGCATGCGGGACCGGGCGGCACGAATTGCGTCGCTCACTGTATCGTCAATTTGATCCTGCACTGCACCGTCGCGTGACCATCCACCGGCCATGACAATATCCCTTGCGCTTTACATAAGCTACGATCTGGAGATGTCAGAAGCCTGATTCAAGTACGGGCTTTGAGAAGCCGAAAGACGGCTTTGTCAGTTAGAAAGGTGCCCTGTGCATGGCAGGGGCTCTGCGGGCGCAGGGATAGGATATTTTGCCTGGCGGGCATTTTGATGCGTTCGTGCCTGGCGTTGGAAGGCTGCTGTTGTTTTGGGGGGATGTTGATATGGTGGTTGCGGGTGGGCGCAACACCCGATGGTTGCGATTGATCGAAAGTCAAATACCAAAAGTTTCTGTCATTCAAAAGGATCTCAAGTCGGATTCCCAAAAGAGCACATGCTGGGACTAAACATGGACAGGAGGAACTGCTCGACGTAAGCCGTGAAGAGCCGGCCGTTGATCGGACCATCGAGCACGCAGGGCACATCGATCCGGTCGCAACACCGTGCGACCACGAAGGTCAGCGTCTTCCATTGACCAAACGGGGCTTTGGCGACAAGCTTGCTACCGCACCTCGACCAAACCCGCAGCGGTGTCATGTTCGTCTTGGCCCAGGTTTCGTCGATGAAGACGAGCCTGCGCGGATCAAGCAAGGCGTCCCATCCTAGGCCGTGCTCGGTCTGGAAGAGGCGGCCAAGCTGCCAGTCGTTCAGTGGAAGCTGCACAATCTCAATCCGGATTGGGGGAGTGCTTCCGATTTGGCGATTAAACTGGACTGAATCGCGCCGGGTTTGCCTGGGACCTTGGGCTGCGTGATCTGCCCCGCTGAGTGGCCCGGAAACTATGATAGTCTGGACCACGAAAGGGACTTCAAATGCCATTTAAGAAGCACAAGCCGGAAGAGCTTATCGGCAAGCTGCATGAGGTTGAGATCGTGCTGGGGCAGGGGGCATCGACTTCCGAAGCGTGCCGGTGGATCGCGGTTAACGAGCAGACCTATTACCGCTGGCGCAAGGAATATGGGGGGTCTGAAGACCGTTCAGGCACGGCGGATGAAGGACCTGGAGAAGGAGAACTTGCGGCTGCGCCGGGCGATCTCAGACCTGACGCTGGACAAGCTGATCCTGCAGGAGGC
>Ga0182743_1003701_pt1 | contig 12055 bp, 12 predicted proteins | sample eDN3rd30CKraftOP_FD_128522 | JGI IMG/M metagenome (GOLD analysis project Ga0182743, IMG submission 128522) | Enriched Organic Plus compost microbial communities from Emeryville, California, USA - eDNA 3rd pass 30_C Kraft OP (version 2) (version 2) ... | reverse complement strand
GTTCCTAAAGCCTGTATTCCTGAAACAGCCTCTTCTCGCCTTCTCCTTCGATGTGCGCCTCGAGTTCGATGTATTCCTCGAGTCCACTGCCGGCGAGCTTCTCGCGAAAGAGTTGGTCGAGCTGGAACACACCCGCGGAGTTGCTCATCTGGATGAGCAGGCGGACGGGCTTGCTGGTGCCATGGTCGATGACGACGCCTTCGATGGCGGCCGCGGAGATGGAGTGAATGCTGGCCGAACCCTGGGCGAACGGGATGCGTGAACGGCCCTTCGCCATGTCGAGTGCATCGGCGATACGCACGACACCCGCTTCGAGGGTGAGCGGGCGACCATCGGAACGGTGCGCGATGATGGCGTGCAGAATCTCCGACCGTATGACCGTTGCGGTCGCGGTGTCGTAGATCCGGGGCAGGAGTTCCCGCAGCTTCGCCTGGGCAACGAAAAGCGAGAAGTTCTCGTGATCGGCGCGGTGGATCGACATGCCGAGGTCGTGCATCAGCGCCGCCGCCGCGACGATCAGCTCGCCGTCGGTCACCTCCATGTCGTAGTTCGTAATGATCGAGGGTTCAACCCCGCCATCCACGAGCAGACGGTAGAGCTTCAGCGCGATGTTCAGCACGATCTTCACGTGCACCGGCCCGTGGTCGGTCATGCCGAGCCGTTCGATCGCGTTCACATTCGCGGCCAGCCAGAGGCCGTAGAGTTCGTCGTCTTCGTTCACGAGATCGAGGAACTGGCGCAGCTTCTCATTGTGCCGGACGGGCACGGTGATCTGGATACGGCGAGCCATGCGCTCGCTCACTTTGCGCCCGAACTCGTGTGTTTCTTCGAGCGGAATCATGTCGTCGGTCATCGTGCAAATCTACTCCGGGCGCAACGTGCCCGAATCGGTTTGGGGGCTTCGTTCAATTGCCTGCCTGCTTCCCTCGCAGGATCGGCGCCGTTCCGGTACGGCCGCATGGACATAAAAACCGCGCCACGAATCGATCGTGGCGCGGTTTCCTTGTTCGGTACTGCCGAAGTGCTTACGCCGCCGATTCCGGCGATGCGTTTTCTGCGCCCACTGCGGCGTTCGAGGTAGCGTTCGCGGCTGCGCTCTTGGCTGCGCTGCGGCCCTTGCGGGCGCCGGCCTTACGGGTCGTCTTCCGGACCCCAGCGGACTTGCGTGCCGAAGACGCCTTGCGTGCGGTCTTCGTGGCAGCCTTGCGGGCTGCGCCCTTGCGAACGGCCTTGCGTGCCGTCTTGCGCGCTGCACCCTTACGTGCAGCCTTGCGGGCGGTCTTCTTCACTGCTGCCTTGCGTGCACCCTTACGTGCAGCCTTGCGGGCAGTCTTCTTCACTGCTGCCTTGCGTGCACCCTTACGTGCAGCCTTGCGGGCAGTCTTCTTCACTGCTGCCTTGCGTGCACCCTTACGTGCAGCCTTGCGGGCAGTCTTGCGGGCAGTCTTCTTCACTGCTGCCTTGCGCACGGCCTTCCGGGCGGTCTTGCGTGCTGCGCCCTTACGTGCGGCCTTGCGAACGGCCTTCTTCGCTGCGCCCTTGCGAGCAGCCTTGCGAGCGGTCTTCTTCGCCGCCCTGGCGGTCACGCCCGTGCGCTTCGTTGCCTTCTTCCTGGACTTCCTGGCGGGCTTTGCTGCTTTCTTCGCGCTGGCCATTTGTTGTCTCCTTGCGCGGTGGCAGTTGATCCCGTTTCCCCCCGGGCGCGCGGCGTTCGCAAGTAATACATCACTTACGTCGCGCCTACGAAACGGGAGAACGCATCGCATCGTGCGAAGTGCGTTCAGGTGGCAGCCGCAGTTCCACCCGCGCGTATTATTTAATGCGTTCTTGCACAAGCGCAAGCGTTTTCTTCAGGAATCTTCAACGAATCATGCAGATGAGATGCTTTAACGCATCGATTCAACGTGCGACAAACGAACACGACGCGTGTTCCGAACGCTCGAAAGGCATGTCGAACGGGACGCGTTCCTGATCATCGGAACGTGTTTGCGGTAGAAGTGCTGCTGTCCGTCCGTGCGGTTCGTGCGCGTGTAACCGGCGCCGGTTTTGCGATAAAAACATGGGCGGAGGGAGAACGCATGCGAGCATCGAATATACGAGGCATCCTGGCGCTGGCTGTCCTGATGTTCACTGGCTGCCGGGCTACGCCACCGCCACCGCCGGCCTACGACTGGACGACGGGCGAAACGGTCGTGAAGGCGATGTTCGACCGGTATACGAACCGCTGGTTCAACACGCTGACGTACGTGCAGAACAACGAGGCGTACGATGCTTCGGGGACGGTTACGCGGTCCGTGTGGCTGAGTGCGATCCGCAAGCAGGACCGGGCGACGGATCCGCAACAGATGCGAATTCCGCTGCCGCGCTATCAGCAGCGGATCGACTTCGTTCCGCTCGAGCGCCGGGAGGGCACCTTCTTCTCGCGAGACACACAGTATCTGGTTCTGCGCGGGGTGGTCAGTCGGGTGATGCCATCGGTGAATCCGCTGTTCATCCTGACACAGGAAGTCTATTCGGAGTTGCCATCGCAGACGGTGCGACGGCTGCGCGCGGCGGGAATCAACCTGGACTACATCCGCCAGGATCGCTGGCGCGGACGACCGGTCTGGGTGGTCGGTACGTTATCGCGCAATCTCGATGTGCCACAGTTCTGGGTAGACCGCAGCGATCTGCTGCTGGTCCGACTGATCGATCGCTCCGGACCCGATGGCGGACTGGTCGACACACAGCTCAGTCAATACCAGCGTATCGGCACGTCATGGATTGCGCGCGTCATCGAAACGCGCGACGGGCGCCGACTGATCGAACGTCAGGAGCTTCACCAGATCACCGGTGATCAGCCGCTCGATTCGCTGTTGTTTGATCCGTACCGCTGGACCGCCGGAAGACACTGGTATCAGCAGCCACCCGGTGTTCCCCAGCGGCGTGGCGATTGAAACCTTCGGGGGCGCCGCACGGCTCAGCCGTGCGGGCTCAGCAGGGAACGCATGTCCCAGAGTTCAGGAAAGAACTTCCGCCCGGTCGTGCTCCGCAGGTAGGCAACACCTTCACTTCCGCCGGTACCGGGCTTCGCGCCGATCATCCGCTCGACCATCGTGACGTGGTGCTGACGCCAGAGCATGAACATCTCGTCGAAGGAAACGAGCGCTTCCGCGAGCAGGTACAGATCGTAGTAGCTGTCCGGCTCCTGATAGATGACCAGCAGCGCACGTGTACGCGCGTCGACCGCTTCCGGCGAATCCCCCTCCGGCAGCTCCAGCCCGCGGCGACGCAGCAGCGCGTAGAACGCATCGCCCAGACTCGGCTGACTGAGCCGCGCCTCGAGCATGTCGCGCTCGACGCTGCCTTCCTTGTAATGGATGAGGTGCCGCTCGTCCTTCAGGCCGCAGGCAAACTCCAGCGCACGGAACTGCGCGGACTGGAACCCGCTCGCCGGCATCAGGTGATCGCGGAAAGTCAGAAAGTCGTTCGGTGTCATGGTCTCGAGCACCGTGAGCTGCTCGACCAGCACACGCTCGATCTCGATGCACCTGACCAGCAGTCGCTGGGCACCCAGCGGTTGATCCTGGTCGAGCCGCGCACGGATCTCATCCAGTTCATGAAGCAACTGCTTGAACCAGAGCTCGTAGACCTGATGGATGATGATGAAAAGCAGTTCGTCATGCCGCGGCGGCTCCGACAGCATCGTCTGCAGCCCGGTGAGATGGCCGACCTTCAGATAGCTGCCATAGGTCAGACGATCCTCGCCGGGCACCGGCGGAAGTCCAAATGACATGGGCCCTGGGGGGTTGGAGTTTCAGCGGCCGCGGTGCGGCCGCGGGTCAGCGCTTTTTGCCCAGAATCGTGCCGCGGCAGTTCTTCGCGCCACAATAGCACGGGTAGCGTTTCTTCACGCGCGCCGTGTGCGGCTCGTCCAGGATGTAGTTGTAGTCGTACAGCAATTCCTGCCCCTCGCGAATCGTGCGCAGCGCCTCGATGAATACGCGCCCATCCTCGATCACCGCCTCGCAGTTCGGATCGCAGGAATGGTTGATGTAGCGCGACGAGTTACCGCCGTGCGTGGCATCGATTACATCGTCCTCGTCGACCTCGAACAGGAAGGTGTGGTGCGGCACCGTCTCGTCATCGTCGTAGCGGCGGTCGGCTTCCGCACTCGTGATGTGCTCGCCCTTGTACTCGACGATCCGTTCACCCTTCCGAATCGTGCGTGTCGCAAAAGCACCCTTCCCCGCAATCGGGGAACGCCGCACGACGAAGGGGATTCTCCGTCCGGTCTTTGCTGCTGCTGCTGTTTTGCGCGCGGTTTTCTGCGCGCTTGCCTTTTTGGTGGTTGCCATATCGATCCGTGCAATAAAAAAGTCGCCGCGGTACCGGCGACGACTCTGTGTTTCACCGAGACTCACCGGCCCGGCGCGCTCTCGACAGTCTGCAAATTAGGTCGGCGCTTGCATCACGGGAAGTGCCCACCGCAGAATTCGCGCGGGTACGCTCCTCGCAACAGGAGTCGGTATTCACTCCTTCGATGGGAAAAGCCATGCATAGAGCAACCGTATTCATCGCTATCTTCGCTCTCGCGGCCTGCGCCCCCGGCCAGGACCAGAACAACGAGGATGTAGCCGGCGATACCGCGGTTTCTGACACGATGAATGCCGCACCGCCCGCCAGCAGCGAGGCGCGTGCAGTCGTTCGCGACGCGCAGAACCGTGAACTCGGTACCGTTACGCTGACCGAAACCGCCCAGGGAATTCAGTTGTCCGGTACGCTGCGCGGACTGCCCCCCGGCGACCACGGGATCCATGTGCACACGGCCGGCATCTGCGAACCGCCGTTCGACAGCGCCGGCCCGCACTGGAACCCGACCTCAAAGCAGCACGGAACCGAGAACCCGAACGGTCCGCATTTCGGTGACCTGACCAACCTGAGCGTCGGCAGCGACAGCACCGCAACCGTCCAGGGTGTCACTCCCGGCGGTACACTGCGCGGTGAAAACGCGCTGCTCGACGCCGACGGCTCCGCTATCGTCGTGCACGCCGGACCCGACGACTACAAGACTGACCCGTCCGGCAACTCGGGCGCCCGCATCGCCTGCGGCGTCGTTCAGGGCTCCTGACCTGACCGCGGGATGACAAAAAGCCGCAGGGTTCCACGAAGGAATCCTGCGGCGTTTTCTTTTCGAGTAGCAGGGGAGGGACTCGAACCCACAACCCGCGGATTATGACTCCGCTGCTCTGCCAATTGAGCTACCCTGCCATACAAACCGAGCCCTGATTTTAATCAAATTGCCCGGCGCCGTCAACGGAATCGGCGTGTCCGCGAGATCAGCGACGCGCGGTCGTATCCGCGGAATCGGGGTGCGGCGCGGTCGAGTCGATAAAGCGGTACAGCCGTTCGCCGGGCTTGATCAGTCCGTACTTCTCGCGCGCGACTCGCTCGAGTGTGGCGGGATCCTTTTCGAGCGAATCGGCGCGGGCCTTGAGCTGGCGATTGTGAGCCCGGAGTTCGGCGAGGGTGGCCTGTTCTTCGGCGCGCTGCTTCTCGATCCGGCGTACATCGAAGTAGCCGTACTCCCCGCCGAAGAGCGCGAAGTACACCGCACCGAGTGCGAACAGGCTCACAATCAGCCAGCGAATTTTCAAAACGCGCTGCGTCCCGGGAACTGGGCTGCGGTGCCGAGGTCCTCGCTGATGCGAAGCAACTGGTTGTACTTCGCGATGCGATCGGAGCGGCTGGCGCTGCCGGTCTTGATCTGACCGGCGCGGGTTGCGACCGCGAGGTCCGCGATGAAGCTGTCCTCGGTTTCGCCGGAGCGGTGACTGATGATGTAGCGGTAGCCGCTGCGGCGGGCGAGTTCGATCGCTTCGAGCGTCTCGGTCAACGTACCGATCTGGTTGACCTTGATCAGGATCGCATTGCCGGCGCCGAGTTCGATGCCTCTGCGCAGATCGTTGGTGTTGGTGACGAAGAGGTCATCGCCGACGAGTTGGACGCGATCTTCCAGGCGCTGCGTGAGGGCAACCCAGCCATCCCAGTCGTTTTCGGCGAGGCCATCTTCGATCGAGACGATTGGATACTTCTCGACCCACTGGGCCCAGAACTCCACGAGTTCATCGGAGCTCATGCGCCGACCGCCGGATTTGTGCAGCACGTATTCGCCATCGCGCCACCATTCGCTGGCCGCAGCATCGAGCGCGAGCACGATCTGGTCGCCCACGGTGTAGCCGGCGTTTGCGATCGCGTGCAGGATCACTTCGACCGCTTCTTCGTTGCTCGCGAGATCGGGAGCGAAGCCGCCTTCATCGCCGACCGCGGTGCTCTTGCCCTGAGAACTGAGCACCTTCTTCAGGCTGTGAAAAATTTCGACGCCTGCGCGCAGCGCGTCTTCGTAGCTGTCGAAGCCGACGGGCGCGATCATGAACTCCTGGATGTCCACGTTGTTGGAGGCGTGTGCGCCGCCGTTCAGGATGTTCATGAGCGGGACGGGCAGCAGCGTCGCGTGCGGGCCGCCGAGGTAGCGGTACAGCGGGAGCCCGGCATCCTCTGCCGCCGCGCGCGCAGTGGCAAGCGAGACCGCAAGGATCGAGTTGGCGCCGAGCCGCGATTTGTTCTCCGTCCCGTCGAGTTCGATCATGATGCGGTCGATCGCGGCCTGATCCATCGCATCCATGCCGATCAGTTCCGGCGCGATGAGGCTCTGTACGTTCTCCACGGCCTGGCGAACACCCTTGCCGAGGTAGCGGTCCTTCTCACCATCGCGCAGTTCTATCGCTTCACGTTCGCCGGTGGATGCACCACTCGGCACGGCTGCGCGCGCCACGATGCCGTTTTCCAGGGCAACTTCCGCCTCTACGGTCGGGTTGCCGCGGGAGTCAAGTATTTCACGCGCGCGAATGCTGACGATCGCCGACATTGTTTCCATTCAGGTTCGAGGTGGGTGCGTCCATCAGTTCCTGCATACGGCTGCGCACCAGATCGATCAACTCGTCACGATTGGCATGCGTGAAGCCGGCCGTCGGGATGGGTTGACCAACGCGAACGATAATCGTGCCCCTGTGGACTCGCCAGTCGCCTTTTTTCAGCACAGCACGACTTCCCGTGATCGCGACCGGGACGATATCGACATGCGTGTGCAGCGCGAGCATGAATGCGCCTTTCTTGAACGGCTGCAACTCGCCCGTGATGGATCGGGTCCCTTCGGGGAAGATCACGATCGAGCTTTTGTCCTCGCGGATCACCTTGCCGAAGCGCTCCAGCGACTGGATCGCCTGCTTGCGATCGGACCGATCGACCGAAACGTGGCCGGCCGCGACCCATGCCCGACCGAACAGCGGAATCTTTTTCAGCTCCTGCTTCGCCACGAAGCGGTATTGCTTGGGAATCAGCGCGGCGAGAACGAACACGTCGTACCACGACTGGTGATTGCTCGCGATGATCTGCGGCTGATCGAGCCGGATGTTCTCGATCCCTTCGACCCTGACTTCAACGGGGCTGATCCGTGTAATCAGCCAGCCCCAGTAGTGCGCGATTCGGTCGAATGACTTTTCACGAAACCCGAGCAGTGCGCCGATCACCACCACTAGCGACAGCACGAAGGTGATGACCGCGGCAACGATCCAGATAAAAAGGCTACGAAGCAGGACCACGATTCTCCTCGAAATGACGGTATCCATGGGCGTGCAGCGGGCCGGCGTCGGCGCCGTTCTGAAGCGCGCGCACCCCGCTTCCCGAACGGACGGTACCGACGCGCGTCAGCACAACGCCGAACCGCTGCTCGAAAGCTTCGACCAGCGGGTCGATCGTGCCCGGCCGGGCTGTAAAACACAACTCGTAATCTTCGCCGCCGGAAATGGCGAGCGCGACTGCACCTTCGGCTTCTACGGAACGATGGACCGGTACCGTATCCAGATCAATCTCGAGCTGCACGCCGCTCGCGGCCGCGATATGCGCAGCATCGCCGGCCAGGCCGTCAGAAAGATCGATCATTGCGCCGGGAGCAACACGTTCCGCAAGCCACCGCGCTTCGGCAATGCGCGGACGGGGTGCGGCGAAAACCTCGCGCGCCGCGGGCTCCGGCTCGCGGCCGTCCAGCCATGCGCGCACCGCCGCTGCCGCCCCGCCGAGTGCACCGGTGACGTACAGCCCGTCGCCCGGACGTGCGCCGCTGCGCGTCACCGGCGCTGTCGTGTGGCCGACCACAGTCACATCCATCAGGATGCTTTGCGGTGACGCGGTCAGGTCGCCACCGAGCAGCGCGGCATGAAATCGGTCAAGACACCGGCGCACCCCGCGCATGAGCAGCGCGGCATCGTCGGGATCTGGCAAACCGAGTGAAACCAGCACACCGATTGGCGCGGCGGCCATCGCGGCGAGGTCGCTGAGTGCAGCGGCAGCGGCGCGGTAACCGATCTCCTCGAGGCTCAACCATTCGCGACGAAAGTGCACATTCTCCACCGACGCGTCGCTGCTCAGTGCCGTACCGTTGCGCAGCACAACGCAGTCATCGCCGGGTCGCACCAGCAGATCTGCCTCGGTCGCACCCGTGTAGAAGCCGCGGATCAGATCGAACTCGCGCGCGTGCGCGAGTGGCAGGATACTCACCGTTGCCACTCCATGCGCAGCGCACCTGCCGGCGTTGCGAGCCAGACGACGCGGTCGTCCTGCGGTAACACATCGAGCACCGGACCGGTCGGGATGTCGGCGGGTGCGGTGAAGTATGTCCATTCGCCGACTTCACCGTGCAGCACCGCAGCGCCGGAATTCCCTGCGACCCAGAGCTGGGTTGAAGTGCCGGCGAGTCGTGTGAGTGCGCCTGCCCCCGCGATCGCCGCAGTCCGCAACGGGCCTCGCCAGCCCTCTACCGTGCGCTCGTAGATGCCCGCCCGCGAAAGTGCATACACCTTCCCGCGTGCGTGGACCACATCGAGCATCGGCTCGGCGCCAAGCGAGCCCCCACCGACCTGCACGAGTGCGGAGTCGTGCAGCACGAACAATCCCGCATCGCTTGCGACCCAGAGCGTATCCGCGATCATGCGTGTGCGATAAATTTGTCGCCCGGGCAGGTGTGTGCCTTCGGTCGCATCGCCGAGCAGCACTAGCCCGCGGGTGGTACCGATCCACCAGCCTTGCTCCGTGGGTGCAACGCTCAGCACATCATCCGTGGGCAGACCATCACGCTGTGTGCGATGCGTCCACCTGCCGTTTTCGAAACTGTAGAAACCGGTACTCGCACCAACACCGAGTTCCGCGTTTCTGAAATCGAGCGCGCGAATTTCTCCACTCGGTGCATCGTTGATCGTTTCGAGCAGCCCCCACGATTGCAGATCCCAGGGCGCGGCCGCGATGCCATCGCGCGGGCCGCGTCCGTCGCCTCCAAGCCAGATGCGGTCGCGGCTGCGTGCGAGTGCAGAGACACCGAAGACGCCGGGACCGAACCAGTGCGACACGCGTCGCATACTCCGACTGTCCAGCCAGTATAATCCGTCGCCCGCGGTGCCGACCCAGTAGGTATCGGGCACATCCGCGGGTTCGATATCCGTGATGCGGAATCGTCGCGCACGACGATCGACGATGCCGTTGCCGATGAATGCTGCAACGGCCGGGTCGCGCGTGATGCGTTCCGATTCCCCAACGCGCGCAAGTACATGTGGCGGAACACTGGCAACCTGCCTCGGGCTGAACGAACCGCTCGGCAGCACGAACCAGCCGGCGGTCGTACGGATCCAGGTGCCGTCATCGCGCAGGTCGCGCGCGGGCACGAGTGCCGTTACGGGTGCACCGATCAGCAGTTCGTTACGGTCCCATTCGCCGGTTGCGAGCGAATACCGGTGCACGGTCCCGTTGCGGGTCCCGAGCAGCAGCGCCTGATCGAGTGGATCGTAGACCAGCGAAGTCGGCTGCAACTGTGCGGGATACCCATCTTCAACCGTGCTCGGCGGCAGCCACTTCTCGAACGTGTAGTCCCAGGCGATCAGACTGCTGCGCGTCGCCGCGTAAACGATGCGCGGGTCCTTTGCGATCGCGATCACATCGCCGGAAAAGGAGAAGAGCGCGCGCTCTTGTGGCCGCCAGTTGTGCTGCGCCGCGGCCGGTGTCACCGGCATCGCGGCTGCAACTGCGAGCAGCAGCAGACCGATCGAGCGGCGCAGCAGCATCCCTCCAGACATCGTCACCAGCGCGGCGATTGATCGAAGGTGATGAAGGGCAGCCCGAAAGGCGGATGCTTGCGGCCGGGCGAACGGAAGGCTTCGCTCAGTACCGTTGCAACATCGCGCGGCGTCAGCGAACGTCCGCGGCGGGCGAGGTCAGCGGCGCGCCCGCTGAAGTAGAGGCCGCTTCCGGCGGCGTCCCGCGCGTCGAGCCCCGCGGCAAGGAACCCGGCGATAATGCCCGAGAGCTGATCGCCCATCCCCGCCGCTGCCGTATCCGATGAGCCGCTCGTGTTGATCAGCACCGGCTCGCCTGGCGCTGCGACCACCGAAGGCAGCCCCTTGAACAGCACGACCGCGCCGGTCTCGTCCGAAAACGCGCGCGCCGCACCCACTGGATCCGCCAGCAGTTCATCCTCATCGCGACCCCAGAGCCGGCCGAGTTCGCGCACATGCGGCGTGATCACCACCGGCCGCTTCGCTGCGATGCGCGCGAGCGCCCCCCGATCGTCTGAGAGCAGGTTGAGCGCGTCGGCGTCCAGCAGCAGCGGAACGTCGCCGGTGGCTTCGAAAAGCTGGTCGAGACGTCCACGCGTGTGCGGATCGCGTCCGAGGCCCGGCCCCGCCAGTACCGCAGTCACCCCGTCGACCGGCCACTCGCCGTTCGCATCGAAGAAGGTTGCTTCGGGTACCACGGTCTGGAGAATCGCGCGATTGTCCTCGACCGAGGCGATGCGCACCAGCCCCGCACCGCTGCGCACCGCCGCGAGCGAACTCAGCGCGGCCGCACCCGCCATCCCGTGCGAACCCGCAAACACCAGCAGCCTCCCCGAGGTGCCCTTGTGCGCATTCGGCGCTCGCTCGGGCAGCCGCAACCACGCCCACTCCGGCGTGATCAATTCAGCGGCGAATTCCTCGAGCGGCGGAAACCCGATCTCAACGCCGATCAGCCGGCCGCAGTACTCGCGCGCAGGGTGGAACAGCAGCCCGCGTTTCGGTGCGCCGAACGTGACGGTCACATCCGCACGCACGGCCACCCCCTCGACCCTGCCGCTCGTCGCATCGACTCCGCTCGGCAGGTCCAGCGCGACGATCGGCTTGCCGCTCGCATTCATCGCCTCGATCAGCTCCGCCGCCCGCCCGCGGGGCGCACCCTGCGCACCCGTGCCGAGAATCCCGTCCAGCAACACATCCGCGACCAGCAGGTCCGCCGCACTCGCCTCCTCGAGCCGGTACAGGTCGTGGCCGTGAAGGAGTTCCGCATTTGGCAGCCGATCCGAGGCCGCGATCCACGCGACCTCGCGCCCCCACGCCTGCAGCGTCCGCAACGCGACCAGCGCATCCCCGCCGTTGTGCCCCGATCCGACCAGCCCGAGCACCACACCATCGGGGAAGAGCCGCTGGACCAGCTCCGCGGTCGCTCGCCCCGCGCTCTCCATCAGCACCCGGTCCGCGATGCCGTGGTCCTCGCGCGCGTTGCGGTCGATGGCCGCCGCTTCTGCCGCCGTCAGCGCCGGGACGCGCTCCAGGCCGAATACGCTGATCGCCCTCATGGGGGAAATCTAACGCGTTCGCAGGGCGCGGGCGCCAGCTTGGGGATTCCGGGATCTAGGATCTAGGATCGAGGATCGAGGATCGAGGATCGAGGATCGAGGATCTGGGATCTGGGATCTGGGATCTGGGATCGGGGGAATTGGGTGTGGGTGTGGGTGTGGGTGTGGGTGTGGGTGTGGGTGTGGGTGTGGGTGTGGGTGTGGGTATGGGTGTGGGTGTGGGTGTGGGTGTGGGTGTGGGTATTAAAAATGAGAGGGAGCGCTGAAGCGCTCCCTCTCAAACCACCCTGCCCCACCACCCAATCACTTATAACTCTGCCCGATGGTTCGGCCGAAACTGATCTCGCCGTTGTCGATCCG
>Ga0182743_1003700_pt1 | contig 12058 bp, 11 predicted proteins | sample eDN3rd30CKraftOP_FD_128522 | JGI IMG/M metagenome (GOLD analysis project Ga0182743, IMG submission 128522) | Enriched Organic Plus compost microbial communities from Emeryville, California, USA - eDNA 3rd pass 30_C Kraft OP (version 2) (version 2) ... | reverse complement strand
TCCGGCGACGATCTCCGAGAGGACCCCGAGGTCCATGGTCGACAGCCCGGCGCGGTCCCGGCCGTGGATGTGGATCATGGCGGCTCCGGCCGCCTCGCAGGCGATCGCCTGGGCGACGATCTCATCCGGCTGAAGCGGGATTCCCGGATTCTGCTCCGGGCTGGACTCTGCCCCCGTGGGTGCGACGGTGATGAACATCGTCAGCTCCCCACCGTGTGCGCGCCGGCCGAGGCGGGTGCGGCGGGTTCGGGCACGACGAGCGTGGCCACCGCGGTGACCGCGCGGATCGGCGGGTCCAGCGTCGTCGCCGCCGACTGCGCCGCGTCGCTGGCGCCGCGTGCCGTCACGTACGCGACGAGGTCGACGCGACGACTGCGGCGTCCGGCCGAGACGATCTCCCCGTGCGCCTCCACGATGTCTCCGGCATAAATGGGCGTGTGGAACGCAACGCTCTCGTAGCCGGCGAGCAACCCCTCATCAGAGGCATCGACGATGCTCAGCTCGGTGGCGATCTCGCCGAAGATCCGCAGCGCGTACGCCCCGTCGACGAGACCGCCGGCGTAATGCGCGTCACCATGCGAGACGTATCGCCGATGGATGACCTTTGTCATGACTGCCTATTTCCTCCCTCACCCCGCTGGGGTGATAACGACATCCTCGAAGAACCGCCGCACCCGCGGGTCCTGCTGCACCAGTTCCAGTGCCAACTCAGCGTGACCGGGCAGATAGCCTGTGCCGAAGTACAGGTCGAAGTCCAGGCACAGCGCTTCGGCGCCCAGAGCCACTCGCGCGAACGAAGTCGCCATCGAGAAGTAGACGATCGCGCCCCCGGGCTCCGTCGCTGCCAGCGCCGACTGTTCGCAGTCCGGCACGTTGACGCACACGAGCGTCGTGTCGGGCAGGCCCCCCGCGGCGAGCACCGCCTCCCGTACCGCGAGAGGGGCACGCGCGTCCGCCACGAGGACCTCGTCGAAGAGGTCGAGCGCGCGGAGACGCTCCGCCTCCGCGGTGGTCGGGACGACGCCGACGGCGACCGCACCCGCCCGGCGGACCATCGCCGCACTCAGCACGGCGCTCTTGCCGCCGCCGAGCATCATCACGCGCCGCAGGGGGCGGGAGGCGCCCGCTCGCTCGGCGAGCCGACGCACGTATGCGGGTGCGCCGCACACGTCGAGCACGCTGAGCGCCACCGACTCGGACAGGTCCGCGGGCAGGCGGACGACGGTGCGGGACGTGGGCAGGACGGCGCGCGAGCAGGTGGGGACGATCTCGGATGCCGCGTCCCACGCCACGAGGCCGTCCAGGATCGCGAGAGGGGTCGCGGTGAGCGAGATGAGGGTCGCCACGTCGTCACCGACGGAGAGATCGGCGACGGCGTCTCCGACCGCCGAGACCCGGCCCACCAGCATCCCGCCCGAGCCGGTGCGGGGGTTGACCATCTTGCCGCGCGCCCCGACGATCGCCAGCATCTCCTCGCGCATCGCCCGGGAGTCCCCGTCGTGCTGAGAACGCAGGTCGTGGAAGCTCGCCGAGTCGAGGTTGAGGTACCGGACCTCGATCTCGATCTCTTCCGGCGCCAAGGGCTGGGTGAGATCGAGCACCTCCGCAGCCTGCGGGAGTGCCTGGGGCGGATGCACCACCCGGCTCAATCCGGCGAACGGCGGCGCTGTCACGACTCGTCCCCGGAGGAGCGGCTATGCGCACCCAGCATTCCCAGGCACAGTTCGACATACATCTCGGTCAGGTCCTCCTGGCCCAGGCGGCCGTCCGGGGAATACCAGTGCACGATCCCCGTGCACATGTCGAGCAGAGCCTTCGTGGCGATATTCACGTCTTCGACGGAGAAGTCTCCCGCCTTCACGCCCGCGTCGACGACCGAGCGCCACTGCGACTCGTACTCGTCGCGAAGGGCGACCACCTGCGTTCGGCTCGCGGGCGAGAGTGAGCGCATCTCGGTGTCGCTCACGATGCAGACCATGCGGTCGCGGATGTGGGTCGCGAGGTGAACCCCGACGAGCGCCCGCAGCCGGTCGACCGGGTCGATTCGTCCCTGAAGCTCGGCGCGGGCATCCCGAACGAGGGATTGGATGTTCTCCGTCATCTCCTCGACCAGCAGATCCTCTTTGCTCGACATGTAGTGGTAGAGGGTCGCCAGCGAGACGCCGGCTTCCTGGGCGATGCGGCGGATGCCGGTCCCGTGGAACCCGATCGAGCTGAACAGGGTCAGCGCCGCCGCCCGGATCTCGTCGCGTGCGCTCTCTCCCGTGCCTTCACTCATGTGCGCGCCCCTTCCCGGCAGACACCGACTCCGGCAGGATCCGAAGGGCGTTCCCCCCGAGCATCGCCTCGACGACCTCCGGGGTGATGACGGGCCGACCCGGCTCGGTGAAGCCGATGAGCGAGCGCACGTCACTGAGCGCCTCCGACGGCGAGGTGAACGGGAAGTCCGTGCCCCACAACAGCCGGTCGGCCACACCGTACTCGATCGCACGCAGGATGTCCTGGCGCAGTTGGGGAACGCCGCCGCCGAAGCTGAGGAGAGTGCGGGCGGAGATGTCGGCGTAGAGCCGCTGGTGCTTGATCATGAGCGTCAGCACCTCGTGCTGCGAGGGCATCCCCATGTGCGCCACCACCAGCGTGAGACCCGGGACCGCCATGAGCATCTCGTCGAGCTGCCACGCCTGCTGGTACTTCGTCCGCGCGAAGCTGTTGCCGGTGGACCCGTGGTGGATGAGCACGGGGAGGCCCAGCTCGGCGCACAGCGCGAGGAACTGCAGGAAACGCGGGTGGGCAGGGTCGACGTCCTGATAGGTGGGCGACAGCTTCACGCCGGCGATCCCCCACTCCTCCCGCGCGCGCAGAAGCGCGTCGGGCGAGGCGTAGTCGATCGGGTCGAACGACCCGAAGGGCACGAAGCGGTCGGGATGGGCCCGGCACAGCTCCCCGACGTAGTCGTTGGGCACGTGAACGCCCATGTGCCGGCGGCAGTCGAACGCCAGAACGACCGCCTTGTCCACGCCCGCCGCATCCATCTCCTGGAGGAGATGGGTGGGCGAGACCTCGAGCAGGTTCGGCGAGAGCCCGAAGGGCTCGAACCAGCTCGAGACGACCCGGGGATTCCAGTGCTCCAGCGTGCCGACGTGCACGTGGAAGTCGATGATCATGCCGACTCCTCTCGGCGGGCGGTGTGCGCCGACAGCCACCGGCGCAACGCCCGCAGCTCCCAGAAGTGCCGGGCGGAGGCGTGGGCGAAGGGCGAGGCCACGGGGTCGTCCACGATCGCCGGGAGCCCCCCTTCGGCACGCGCTCTGTCGACGCTCTCGCACAGGGACTCCACGCGCGACACGTACTCGCGCACGGGCTCAGGCACGTCGTCCGCCGGCCGCGCACGCTCGTCGAACCCCGCGTGCAGGGCGTTCACCCCGGCGATGCCGTAGACGGTGTCGACGCCGGCGCGCGGTGCGCAGCGAAGCGCCTCCGTGGCCCCGACGTCCACGTCGCCCCGCTCGTCGATGACGACTCCGTACTGGTCGCGCGCATCCTCGGCGCTGACCAACCCGTCTTCGACGTCACGGCGGACCGCTTCCGGCTCCCGTTCGAAGGGGTCGCCGTAACCGCCACCGCCGCCCTGGCGCAGCCGGATGAGCGTGCCCTCGGGGAGGCGCAGATTGGCGAACTTCGAAGCGCTCTGGGCGCCGAAGCGCTCGCGCGCCGAGGCGAAGCCCTCTTCGCCGGGCAGCTGGAACTCGATGCTCGACGCGGCGCCGGGCCGGCCTCCGAAGAGCCCCCACGGCTGGAGGACGTGCCGCTCGGCGAGAGCGCTCAGCTCGAGGTCGGCGGCGTTGACGCGCAGGACGCGCTCGGTGCCGAGGCCGCCGCGGAAGCGTCCGGGACCTCCCGAGCCCTCGTACAGCGAGACCGAGACGCACTCGACCGGGAGCGTCTGCTCGAGCACCTCCACGGGGTAGTCCTGGAAGTTGCTGGATGCGTTGGGGGTGCAGTTCCAGCCGTCTCGCGTCGCGGTGGCACCCCACCCTCCCTCGAGGAAGATGTAGAAGCCGACGTTCTTGCCCCGGCGGCGGTCGAACCCGCCGCCGGTCAGGTTCTGCGTCGTGCCGTAGCCCGCCGCCGCCACACCCTGTGCCCCCGCGATCGCCAGGGCGCCGGTGATGGCGTCGATGATCCGCAGGGAGGTCTCGGCGACGCCGCCCATGACGGGCGCCGGATCGACGGGGTTCACGAGGCTGCCGCGGGGCGCGATGACCGAGATCGGCCGGAAGCAGCCGTGGTTGAAGCTGACGTCGGGGCCGATGATCTGCAGGAACGCGTTCATCGTGGCCGAGAGCGTGTTGGTGTATGACGAATTGATCGGCCCGACCGCCTGCGGGCTCGACCCGGTGAAATCGACCGTGGCCGAGGAGCCGTCGATGGTGAGCGCCACTGCGATCTTGTACGGCTGCCCGGAGGGTCCGTCGTCCTCCATGAAGTCCGCGAATTCGAACCGCCCGTCCGGGATCCGGTCGATGATCGCACGGAGGAGCTTCTCGGAGTGCTCCTGCGTGAGCCGCATCGAGGTCACCACCGCCTGCTCCCCGAAGCGGTCGACGAGCTCGAGCAGACGCTGCTGCCCCCGCAGGGTGGCCGCGAGCTGCGCGCGGAAGTCTCCGAGCTGGTCGTCCGGGAACCGGACGTTGAGCAGGATCAGGCTCATCACGTCGGGCTGCTCCACCCCGGCGACGAACCAGCGCACCGGCGGGATGCGGACGCCCTCCTGGAAGACGCTCTGCGCCGTTCCCGCGAATCCGCCCACCGCCATGCCGCCGACATCGATGTGATGCGCCCGCACGATCGTGGTGCCGATCAGCTCGCCGCCATGGAACACGGGACGGATCACGCACATGTCCGGCAGGTGACCGCCCGCGCGATACGGGTCGTTGACGACGATCACGTCTCCATCGCGCAGGGTGTCTCGACCGAGCTCCATGTACGCGTACTCGACGGTGAACGCCATGGCCGACAAGTGACTGGGGTCGAAGTTCGCCGCCGCCACGAGCGCGCAGTCGGCGTCGAGGAGGGCGCAGGAGAAGTCGCGGCCGTCCACCAGGACCGAGGAGTTCCCGGTCTGGATGGTCACATCGCCCATCTCGTCGCAGATCGCACTGAAGGCGCCTTCGAGCACCTGCTGCGTCACGGGGTCCACGTGGACGGCGTTCTCGGTCTCAGTGATCGGCATCGTCATCGGATCTCCGCCTTCGTCATGTTGATCTCGCCCAGGTCTCCGACCGTGATCAGCCACTCGTCGGACACCACCAGAGTCGAGGAGCCGTCCTCGACGATGGCCGGCCCGGGCAGCGCCGTGCCCGGCTTCATCGCATCGCGCGGAATGGTCGGCCACGGCGAGACGGCTCCCGGGTGCCGGTGGACAGGACGCGTCGGCACGTCCCCCATCGGGATCGAGCTGGTCGAGGGGACGATCAGGTTGCTGTCGCCGGCGATGAGGCGGCGGCGCGCGTGCAGGCGGATGCCGGTCACCTCGATGCCGTCCTCGGGCCGAGAATGGCCGTAACGGCGCTCATGGAGCTCCTCGAACAGGGTCGGAACCGCGCGGAGCGCATCCACCGTCACCGGCAGCGGGATCGGCACCGTGAGCACGTGCGACTGGCCGTCGTACCGCATGTCGAGGCTCACCTCCGCCGCGAAGTCCTCCCCGCCGAAGTCCAGCCGGGCCTGTGCGAGCATCGCCTCGATGTCAGCCATGATCTGGTCGGGATGCATGTCGGACGCCGCGCGCATCATGGTGCGCGCGTAGTCGTGCTCCTCGTCCGCGAGCAGGCCGCCCCAGGCCGAGAGCACCGAGGAGTTCGGCGGCAGGATGACACGCTCGATCCCCAGCGCCGCCGCCACGTCCGCTCCGAAGAGCCCACCCGCGCCGCCGTACACGAACAGCGCGAAGTCCCGCGGGTCCTCCCCGTGCTTGACGGTGAGCGCGCGGATCTGCTCGGCGATGGCGTTCGCGCCGATCGCCAGGATGGCGGCGCCGGCCGCGGCATCCGTCTCCGCATGCACCGCCGCGCGCAGCCCGTCCCGTTCGACGGCTTCGTGAGACCTTTCGACGTCGAGGGCGAGCTCGCCGCCGGCGAAGTTGCCGGCGTTGAGCCAGCCCGCCAGCACCGCGGCATCCGTGACCGTGGTGTGCTCGCCGCCCTGCCCGAAGCACGCAGGGCCAGGCCGGGAACCGGCCGAGGCGGGACCGAGCCGGGGCGCGCCGGCGGCATCCACCCACGCGATCGACCCTCCGCCCGCACCCACCGAGCGGATGTCGACGAGCGACACGCGCACCGGGACGTCCCACGCGAGGTCGAGGCGCCGCGCCACCGTGGCGCGGCCACCGCGGATGAGGCTGACGTCGGCGGTCGTGCCGCCGACATCGAGAGTGATGATGTTCGGCGCACCGACCTCGGCGCCCCAGCGGCGGGCCGCCGACACGCCTCCCGACGGACCGCTCTGAACGAGCTCATGAGGCTTGCGCCGCGCCGCTTCGACGCTCATCACGCCGCCGTTGGACTTCATCACGTGGATGGATCCGCGCAGTCCGGCGGCGCGCAGCTTCGTCACGAGCTTGTCGAGCTCGCGGGCGATCAGCGGCTTCAGGGCCGCGGCGACGACCGTCGTGCTCAGGCGCTCGTACTCGCCCAGCTCGGGGCTCTCCTCCGAGGAGATCGAGACCGTGAGCTCGGGGTGGGATGCCTCGATGATCTCGCGCGCCCGCCGCTCATGGGCGTCGTTGACGTGGGAGTGCAGGAAGCTGATCGCCACCGACTCGACCCCGCGCTCGATGAGATGGCCGACTTCGCGGAGGAGTCCGTCCTCGTCGAGCGGGACGAGTTCGGCACCGTCGACGCTGATGCGGCCGCGCACCTCACGGCGGAGGCGACGGGGGACCATCGACTCCGGGCGCTCCCAGAAGCTTCCGAACAGGTGCTCTCGCCAGATCCGTCGGAGCTCGAGCGTGTCGCGGAAGCCCTCGTTGCCGATCGTGCCCACCACGGCGTGCTTCTTCTCGACCAGCGCGTTGATGGCCACGGTGGAGCCGAACACCAGCGACTCGACGTCGGCGAGCTCGAACCCGCCCTTCTCGATCGCGGCGAGGATCCCCTCGACCGGGCTCGCCGTCGACAACGTCTTGATCGCCCGCGTCTCGCCGCTCGCGGCATCCGCCCAGACGAGATCGGTGAACGTGCCGCCGACGTCGATTCCTACGCGTGCAGTCCTGCGCTGCGCTCCATCATCCATCTGAAACCGACCTCTTCTTCCTTGCACCCATGACCCGGCCCACGATCTCGTGAAGCTCTCTTCCTCCGGTGAGCCCCTTCGGCCGCAGCACGAGCGAGATCAGCAGCAGCAGCGCGATCGCCACCTGGCTGAGTCCCGGTATCGCGGGCACGGCGATCCCCGCGATCTCGATGCCCGATTCGAACTGCCGGACGAGCTCTCCGACGACGCTCACCACGACCACACCGACGACCGCCCCCGTCAGCGACCGCATTCCGCCGACCACGAGCATCGCGATCATCATGAAAGTGACGTCGAGGTAGACCGCCCCGGGGCTCAGCACGCTGATCTTCAGCGCGAACAGCGCCCCGCCTGCACCGACGATGAGGGCGCTCAGGACGAAGGCGAGCAGGCGGAGCCGATAGATGCGCACGCCGCTGGCCCGCGCGACGAGCTGGTCCTCCCGCGACGCCTTGAGCTTCAGGCCCGCGGACGACTGCTGGAACACGAACGCCACTACGACGGCGACGGCCGCGCACGCCCAGGCGACACCGGGGGTGGTCCACACCGGTACTCCGACGAGCGAACCCGGGCCCGCGGTGATCGCGCCGGACTGGGCGATCACGACGTGGACCACCACGAGCAGGGCGAGGGTCGCGATGCCCGACGCCAACCCGCTCAGCCGCATCAGGACGGTTCCCGCGATCAGCGCGAGGAGCGCGGCGACCACCGCCCCCGCGAGCACCGCGGTCTCGAGGGTGAACTGATTCTCGCGGAGGAAGTCGGGGAGTCCCGTCAACCGCGACTTGCTCGTCGCCGCCAGCGTGAGAAGGGCCGCGGTGTAGGCGCCGACGGCCATGAACGACGCGTGGCCGAAGGACATGATCCCCGACGGACCGGCGAACGTGTAGAGGCCTATGACGATCACCGAGTAGATGAGGAGCGAGACGCCAGCGTTGCGCACCGCGACGCTGCCCGCGAGCGTGGAGACGACGAAGACCACTCCCAGGACGGCGATGAGGCCGACCGGGGTCGTCAGTGCCGCCCACACGGGCCTGCGATGAACGGATCTGGCTTCGAGCATCACACTCGCTCCTTGTTTCCCTTGAGTGCCACCAGACCCTGCGGGCGCACGAGCAGCATGACGATCACCAGCCCGAAGAGGATCGCGTCGCGGTACTGCACGACCCCGAGCGGAAGGACGGCCTGCAGACCGCTGGACAGGAACCCGAGCAGCAGCCCGCCGAGCGTGGCGCCCAGCAGACTCCCCATCCCGCCGATGACGATCGCGACGAACGCGATGAGGATCAGCTCGTTCCCGATGGTGGGTGTGACGAGGGCGCCCTTGGCGAGGTAGAACAGCGAAGCCACGCCGGCCAGCGCACCGCTGAGCGCGAACGACAGCGCGAGCACCGGTCCGGGTTTCACGCCGATGAGCTGCGTCATCGTGAAGTCCTCGGCCACGGCGCGCACCCGCAGGCCCACGGTGGTCCACTTCAGGATCGCGCTGGTGGCCGCCAGCGCGAGCGCGACCGCGACGATCGTCGCGGCATCCGCTCTGTCGATGCTCACTCCCCCGAGCGACAGCGATCCGGTCAGGAAGTCGGGCATCACCAGCGCACGCGGACGCGACCCGACCGTCGTGAACAGCACGCTCTGCACCAGATAGCTGATCGCGAACGACGTGATCAGCAGCGTGTTGCCGTCGGCGCCCCGAATCGGGCCGAACGCGACCCTCTCCATCAGCACCGACAGGAGAGCTGCACCGACAATGATGAGGGCCGCCTGTAGGATCCACGGCATCCCCGTCGTGAGCAGCATGATGTAGCCGCCTGCGGTGATGAGCACGCCGTAGGCGAAGTTGATCAGACGCATGACACTGAACAGGAGTGCCAGGCCGAGCGTGACGAGGGCGTACGTTCCGCCCATCGCGAGCGCGTTCACGGCGAACTGGAGGAAGTCCTGCATCAGGTGTCTCCGAAGTAGCTGCTGCTGAGGTCTTCGCGGGCGGCGACGTCGGCGGCGTCACCGCTGAGCACCACCTGCCCACGGGACATGACGTAGGCGCGGTCCGCGATGGCGAGGGTCCGCCTCACGTTCTGCTCGATGATCAAGACGGTCCCGCCATCGTCGCGGAACCGGGTGATCGTCTCGAAGAGGCGGTCGGTGATGCTCGGAGCGAGACCCAGCGACGGCTCGTCGAGCAGCAGAACGCGCGGCGCGGTCATCAGGGCACGAGCGATGGCGAGCTGCTGCTGCTCCCCGCCGGAGAGGAGACCGGCCGGTCGCCCCATGAGGCCGTGCAGGGCCGGGTACATGTCGAGCACGCTCGCCCGCACGTCCGCCGCGACCGCGCGACCGCGCGGCGTGGTCTCCGCCAGCCGCAGGTTCTCCCGGACGGTCATCCTGGGGAAGACGTGACGCCCCTCGGGCACCAAGGAGATGCCCTTCCCCGCGATGCGCGCCATCGACCGGCGCGTCAGGTTCTCGCCGTCGAAGACCACGGTGCCCGATCGCTTCGGCACGCGCCCGGCGATGGCGCCGAGGAGCGAGGACTTGCCTGCGCCGTTGAGGCCGAGCACCGTGACGATCTCGCCTTCGGCGACGTGGAGCGAGACATCGCGCACCGCGTTGACATGGCGGTACTGCACCGACACGTCGGTGACTTCGAGCAGCGCCGTCATGCCGCGCTCCCGAGGTAGGCCTCGATGACTGCAGGGTTGGACCGCGCATCCGCCGGCGCGCCGGCGAACAGCGTCTGCCCGCTGTTGAGCACGTGGATCTGGTCGCAGAGTCCCATGATCAATCCCATGTCGTGTTCGATGACGACGAGCGTCATGCCGTCGTCGTCCGCCAGAGTGCGAAGCAGCCCCTTGAGCTCCTCGCTCTCGCGGTCGTTGAGGCCTGCGGCCGGCTCGTCGAGGAGGAGCACCTCAGGTTCGGTGGCCAGCGCGCGCGCCAGGCCGAGGAGGCGCTGGACTCCGGCCGGCTGATCCTTCGCCAGTTCCTGGGCGCGATCTGCCAGGCCGAGGCGCTCCAGGGTGCGCAGCGTGGCGCGGTTCGCCGCGGTGCGGCGCTCCTTGGCGAGAGCAGACACCAGCACGTTCTCGTACACGGTCAGCTCGCCGAAGAGCCGGGCTCCTTGGAAGGTGCGGGCCAGGCCCGAGCGCACGAGGCGCTCAGGGGCCCAGCCCGTCACATCCTTTCCACCCAGATCCACGCGCCCCCGCGTCGGCTTGATGTATCCGCTGATCGCGTTGATCGCGGACGTCTTGCCTGCCCCGTTGGGGCCGATGAGCCCGAGCACCTCGCCCTGGGAGACCTGGAACGAGACATCGTTCACGGCCCGCACCCCTCCCAGGACGACGGTGAGGCCCTCGATACGCAGTCGGCTACGCACTCCGGTTTCCTTACTTACTGAGCCGGGACAGGCACGTGCTTCGGGGTGACGTGCGCGACGAACTTCATCTCGCCCCCGTCGACGGCCACGACAGCCATCTCGCGCTCGAGCGAGTAGCCGAGGTCATCCGTGAAGCTCACCGGGCCGATGAGCGTGGGCTGCGCGTCGAGCGCGTTGAGCGCAGCCGCGAGCGCGGCACCGCTCGTGTCGCCGCCGTTGGCCTCCAGGGCCGCGGCGATGAGCTCGAGGGCGAGGTAGCCGACGACCGCATCCGAGTGCTCGGGGATCGCGCCGAACTCGGCCGCGTAGTCCTCGAGGAAGCCCGCGACCTCGTCGCTCTCACCGGGGCCGTGGATGAAGCGCACGGAGGTGAAGTAGAAGTCGCTGAGACCGGGCACCGACGCGAGCCATTCGGTGCCTTCCATCGCCGCACCCGAGACGATCGGCGTCTCGATGCCGGCCGAGCGGATCTGACGGACGGCCGAAGCGCCGCCCGGCAGGTAGGAGCCGAGGTAGATGAAGTCGGCGTCCGTGCCCTTGATGCGGTTCAGCTGCTGCGCGATCGAGGTGTCCTCCTGCTGGAAGTTCTCGACGAGCACGACCTCACCGCCGGCTGCGGCGAACGACTCCTGGAACGAGTCGCACAGCGACGTCGAGTACTCGATCGAGACGTCGCACAGCGCGATCGCCGTCTTCCAGCCCTCGCCGTAGGCCCACTCGGCGCCGGCGGCCGCGACGGTCGGCGTCGGGGTGCCGACCGTGAAGGCGAGCTCGCCGATGCCGTGCAGTCCGAACAGGGGCGAGGCGGCGCCGATGGAGATCGCGACGCGTCCCTCGCTCTGAGCCGCGAGGGCGCTCGGGCTGCCGTAGTCGAAGTCGGAGCTGGCGAGGATGACCTCCGCACCCTCCGCCAGCAGCTCCTGCGCTGCCGTCGCCGCCGTCTGCTGATCGGTCTGCGTGTCGGCGAAGATGACCTTGATCTGCCGGCCGTTCACGCCGCCGTTCGCGTTGATGTGATCAGCGGCCAGGCGAGCCGCCTGCTCGGCCGGGACGTCGTAAGCCGCCATCCATCCGCTTCGCGCCGTCGCGATGCCGATAATCAGCTCGTCCGAGGTGTTCGGAGTACTGGGAGTGGCGCCGCCGGCGTCTCCGCCGGGGGAGGCCACGCACCCGGAGGCGATCAGCGCGGTCAGTGCGACCAGAACGAGTGCTAGCTTGCGGTTGCTCACAGAGGACCACCTTCGTTGAGTAGATGTGCTAGGCGCTAACATAGCCAATCGATCGATCGATCGCCAGTGTTGATCAGAAGCCTGTCCGCCCCCGTGGCGTGACTCATTACGCACTGGTGTTGTCGTCGACACGGCAGCATTTCCCACCACCAACGCG
>Ga0182743_1003697_pt1 | contig 12060 bp, 8 predicted proteins | sample eDN3rd30CKraftOP_FD_128522 | JGI IMG/M metagenome (GOLD analysis project Ga0182743, IMG submission 128522) | Enriched Organic Plus compost microbial communities from Emeryville, California, USA - eDNA 3rd pass 30_C Kraft OP (version 2) (version 2) ... | reverse complement strand
CTTCTCGACCGCGTCGGCCTCAGCCACCGCACCGAGGCGCTGCCGCGGCATCTCTCCGGCGGTCAGCAGCAGCGCGTGGCAATCGCCCGGGCCATCGCTCCCCGGCCGAAAGTCCTGCTGCTCGACGAGCCGACCTCGGCGCTCGACCCCGAACTCGTTAACGAGGTGCTCGACGTCATCCGCCGCCTCGCCGTCGAGGACGGCCTGACGATGATCATCTCGACCCACCAGTTGCGGTTCGCGGACGAGGTCGCCGACCGGGTGGTGTTCCTCAGCGGCGGCGCGATCATCGAGGAAGGCCCCGCGCACGAGGTGCTGACCAATCCCCGAAATCCGCGCACCGCTCGCTTTCTGAGGGTGATGGGCGCCGCCGACGACACCCGGCTGCCGGCCTAGGCGGACGTCTTCTCCCCCTTTCCCTCGTGTTTAGGAGCCCCTCAATGCGCCACCACACGCTTCCCGTTTGTCCCTCGACGGTCCACTGGGGCTATTTCAGCAAGGCGGTCGCACCGGCCCTCACAGTCCGCTCAGGCGATCGCGTGACCATCGAGACGCTGACGCATCACGCCTTCGACGACTACGAACGCATGATCCAGGGGGACTCCGGCGCGGAAAGCGTCTTTCGCTGGACTAGAGAACACAAGGCAATGGCGCGGCGCGGCGCCGGGCCGACGGAAGGCCCCTTCATTCGCGGCTCCGGTGAGGGTATCGGCGTGCATCTTCTCACCGGCCCAGTTGCCATTGAGGGCGCGGAGCCGGGCGACGTGCTGGAGGTGCGAGTCCTCGACGTGCGGCCGCGCCCAAGCTGCAGCGCCTGCTATGCTGGGCGCTGCTTCGGCTCCAACGCTGCGGCCTCGTGGGGCTTTCACTACCATGACCTGATCGAGGAGCCGAAGCCGCGCGAAGTAGTGACCATTTTTGAGCTCGATACCTCCGGCGAGCCAACCGCGAAAGCCCTGTATAACTATGTCTGGATGCCGCAGACCGACCCCGATGGCATCGTCCATCCTACGATCGACTATCCGGGCGTGCCGGTGGACCACGGTCGCGTCACCAAACGCGAGAACATCCTGAAAAATGTGCGGGTCCCGGCCCGCCTGCATTTCGGCACAATGGGACTGGCGCCCGCCGAAGCGGACTTCGTCAGCTCGATTCCGCCGAGCTATACCGGCGGCAACATCGACGACTGGCGCATCGGCAAGGGCGCGCGGATGTACTATCCGGTGGCGGTCGCCGGCGCCTATTTCTCGGTTGGCGATCCCCACGCCGCCCAAGGCGACAGCGAGCTTGGCGGCACCGCCATCGAGGCGTCGATGACCGGCGACTTCGAATTCGTGCTGCACAAGAAGAACGATCTGGGCGGCACGATCCTCGAGGGCATCACCCATCCTATGCTCGAGACCGATGAACTCTGGTCGGTCTATGGCTTCACCTTCCCGAACTATCTCGCCGAACTCGGCCCCAACGCCCAGACGGAGGTCGCGCAGCATTCGAGCCTCGATCGCGCAATGCGCGACGCCTTCCGCAAGCTGCGCCGTTTTCTGATCACGGTGCACAATCTTAGCGAGGACGAAGCCATCGCGCTAATGTCGGTGGCGGCGGATTTCGGGGTGACGCAGGTGGTGGATGCGAACTGGGGGGTCCATGGTTCGATCCGCAAGAGCGTCTTCAAGTGCTGGTAGCAGCGCTCCAGCGGTGACGAAGGCATGGCATGGCGCTTGCTTGACCTCGGGCATGGCCGTCCGTCAGTTCACTCACGAGTCCTACTCTGCCGGCGCCCGCCATCGCGCTTGGCAGGAGGCGCTGAACACGCTTGGCCTTCGTGCGACGCTGCTTGGGGACCAGCCGGGGCTGCATGCCAGCGCTCTAGTGCGCGAACTCAGCGACGGCATCACTTTGGGCTGCGTCGTCGCCGAAGCGCAGGCTCTGGCACCGCTGATAGGTCACGGAGCTCCACCCATATTCGTCGTTCCCCTTGATCACGGAGCCCTGCTGAAATGCGGAGGGGCTTGCCGGGCGGTGCAGCCGCACGATCTCGTCCTGTTGCCTCGCAATGGGAATGGCACTTTGGTGTGCGAGCGCCATGTGCGGGCGGCGGTGCTCGAGATCGATGGCGGAGCCCTCCGCGGCCGCAGGTTCATGGTGGAACTCAGCGAGCCGGAAATCCTGCTAGCGCAGGGACTGACGTCGGCGTTCACCCGCTTGCTCGCAGGCGTGACCGAAAGTCTGGACTCCGTGGCCGAAGGTGATTGGGCCGTCATTGAGCAGCCACTGATCGAGTTCGCGGTCGGCATCGTGCAACGCTTCGCCCGTGAGGCGGCCCGCCCAAGCACGAGCACCGCGCAGACAAACCTGCTGCAACGTGTCTACCAGACCATCGAGAGACGGCTCGACGAGCCGGACCTGACCTTGGCTCGTCTGGCGCAGGCCGAAGGCATTTCTGAACGCTACCTGCAGAAGCTGTTCGAGACTTCCGGCGACACCTTCAGCCATTACCTGCGCGAACGCCGCCTGCAGCGCAGCCGCGCGGATCTTGCCAATCCGACCATCAGTGGGGTCTCGGTGACCGAGATCGCCTATCGTTCCGGGTTCAACGACGCCGCCCATTTCAGCCGTGCCTTCCGCGATCGTTTCGGATTGGCGCCCCGCGCGTTCCGCCAGCGGGAGGTGGAACAGCACGCACCGCGGTCGCGCGACCAAAGCCATCGGGGCTGGCCGGAAGAGGCGCTGTCGCAGTTGCACAGCAAGGAGCCCGGATTCGTCGTCGCGGCGACGGTCGCCGAGCCCGCCGGGCACCGGCGTCCAACAAGCTCCCGGCCGCGCCGCCACCACCTGCCCGTGAGCGCACAAACCGTGCACTGGGGCTATTTTAGCCGGTCCCTGGAGCCGCAGATTAAAGTCCGGTCTGGTGACGTCGTCACGGTAGAGACCCTGACCCAGCACGCCTCCGACGACCCCGCGCGAATGATCAGCGGCGATTCTGGCGCCGAGAGCGTCTTCCGGTGGACGGCCACGGAGAAGGGAGTCGACCGCCGCGGCGCCGGCCCGATGGACGCTTCCGTCTACGGGCGCGGCGCGGGTGAGGGCTTCGGTGTTCACATCTGCACCGGGCCGATCGCCGTCGAGGGCGCCGAACCCGGCGACGTGCTCGAGGTCCGCATTCTAGACATCGCGCCACGCCCGAGCGGCAGTGGCGCTTTTGCTGGCCGATTCTTCGGCAGCAGCGCGGCGGCCTGGTGGGGCTATCACTATTCCGAACTGCTGACGGAGCCGCGGCCGCGCGAATCCGTGACGATCTTCGAGATATTTCCCGATGCGGAGGTTCCGCATGCGCGAGCAGTGCACTCCTACCGCTGGGAACCGCAAGTCGACCCATTCGGCATCGTTCACAAAACCTACGACTATCCCGGCGTGCCGGTGGACCCGGCCAGCGTACAACTCCGCCACGATGTGCTGGAGGACATACGGATTCCGCTGCGGCCGCATTTCGGCGTGATCGGGGTCGCCCCCCGCCAGTCGGACCTCGTGGACTCCGTGCCGCCGGCCTATTTCGGCGGCAATATCGACAACTGGCGGCTCGGCAAGGGATCGACCGTATATCTGCCGGTCTCGGTTGCCGGCGCGCTCCTGTCTGTGGGCGACCCGCATGCCGCCCAGGGCGACGGCGAACTCAGCGGCACGGCCATCGAATGCTCGATGACGGGCACGCTCAAGCTGCGGCTGCACAAGCGTGACGAGGTATCCGGCACCGCGCTCGCCGACCTCACCTACCCGCTGATCGAGACGGAGCGGGAATGGGTCCTGACCGGCTTCAGCCACCCGAACTACCTCGCCGAGTTCGGCGCCAAGGGCCCGAGTGAGGTCTATGCCAAGGCCTCGCTCGACCTCGCCATGAAGGATGCGTTCCGGAAGACACGGCGGTTCTTGATGAACACCTGCGGGCTGAGCGAGGACGAGACCATTACCTTGATCTCGGCTGCGGTGGATTTCGGCATCACGCAGGTGGTCGACGGCAATTGGGGCGTGCATGCCGTCATTCCCAAGAGCCTCTGTCCCACGTCCCTGACGATCATGCCCAGGGAGGTTCCTTGAAATTCCACATGATCATGGGCGGGCCGAGGCCTGTCGCGCCGTTCAGCCATGCGGTCGAAGCCGATGGCTTGGTTTTCATCACCGGTCAGATGCCCGACACCCCGGACCAACCCGGCGTCTTGCCCGAGGGCATCGTGGCGCAGACCCGCAACGTCATGGAAAACCTGCGGACCGTCCTGGCGGGACTCGATCTGACCCTCGCCGATGTGGCGATGGCGCGTGTCTATCTGACACGTTTCCAGGAAGACTACGCCGCCATGAACGAGACCTATCGCGGTTATTTCGCGGAAGGACGATTGCCCGCGCGTACCTGTGTCGGCGTGACGGGTCTCGCTTATGACGCGCTGATCGAGATCGATCTGGTCGCTCGCAGACCAAACGGCCCCCAGATGACCTAAGATTCCATGCTCAGCCTCCGGGCGCGTTGATCGGCGCGAAGGTTCCGGACGAAGCGCGGCCGGGCAAAGCGAACGCAGTGCGTCGTCAACTCGCGCCAGGAGCTGACGCTGGGCGACCCCCAAAGGGGGCTTCACAACGCCTCTGTGGCTGGAAGCGGCTTTCTGGGCGGCTTCTCGGCGGCTTTGCCCTGATCCTCTGGACCATCATCGGACTGCCGTGAGGTGCAGCGGACGCATGACGCGTCGAGGTCGGGAAGCCGGTCGCGTTGGAGATCACGGCAACGAGAAGAATCTCGCGGGCGCCCGCGGTGGCTGAAGGTCCAGGAGCTTCCTGCGGTCGATCGTGACCTTCAGCAGACAAGGACTGCCCACAGCGCGCAACGCGACCGGGACAAGCTGGCCCCCGTAACCGCGCAGACGCACCGGCTCTCGAAAAATATTCCCGCATGCGAGGTTTGCACCGCTCCGGTGGTTTTGCCGCGCAATGTGGCAGCCATGCCGTGACGTGCCCATCGCTAAAGCAATACTCGGCACGAAATGCCCATTGGCCGTGCACTCAGAACGAGTTAATCATGTGATCTCTATGTATACTTTGATCTCCGTGTCGACATCCGAAAGATTCACTTAATATTATCATAGATAGAACGGCCACACTTCACTGGGGCCGCACCGATGAACATCCGCCGCAAGCCGAACGCCACCCGCGACCGCGTCGTCCGCAAGACGCCCGCAAGGACAGCGCTCAGCCCCGGTGTTTTCGTCCGTGCCCAAGCCGAGCAGGCCATCACCCAGGCCAAGCGCGCCCACAACCGCCTGCGCGAGGCCATCGACCTCCTGCCGCAGGGCGTCGTCTTCCTTGACGAGGAGGGCCGCTACATCCTCTGGAACAAGCGCTATGCCGACTTCTACGAGGGCAGCGCCGACCTCTTCCAGGAAGGCGTGAAGCTCGAAGACACGCTGCGCATCGGCGTCGCCCGCGGCCAGTACCCGGAAGCGGAGGGCCGCGAGGAGGAATGGCTGGCGGAACGGCTCGACCGGCTGAAGAACCCGCGCGGTGCCCACGAGCAGCGCACGGCGGACGGCCGCTGCATCCTCATCGAGGAACGGCGGACGAGCGAGGGCGGCATCATCGGCCTTCGCCTCGACATCACCGAGATGAAGCAGCGCGAGGCCTCGATCCGCCTGCTGTTCGACGCCAATCCCATGCCCATGTGCGTGGTCTCCGCGCCGGCTGGCCGCATCCTCGCGGTCAACGAGGCGGCGGTGGCCCATTACGGCTATGCCCGCGCCGACTTCCTGCGCATGACGCTGGACGACCTGCACCGCGCCGAGGACGCAGAGAACCTCTGCGAACTCATCGGCGGGCACCTCGAGGAGCACACCGGCCGCACTTGGAAGCAGACGACCAGCGACGGCCGCACCATCGACGTGGCGATCTATGCCCAGCCGCTGCCCTATGACGGGGAGGCGGGGGTGATGATGGCCATGCTCGACATCACCGAGCGCAAGAAGGCCGAGGCGCGCATCGCCTTCATGGCGCACCACGACGCGCTGACCAGGCTGCCCAACCGCGTCCTGTTCCGCGAGCGCATGGAGACGGCACTGGCACAGCTCGAGCGCAGCGACCAGCAGGTCGCGGTGCTCTGCGTTGACCTCGACCACTTCAAGACCGTCAACGACTCGCTCGGCCATCCGGTCGGCGACATGCTGTTGCGCGAGGTCGGCAACCGCCTGCGCGAGGCCCTGCGCGACACCGACACCGTGGCGCGGCTCGGCGGCGACGAATTCGCGCTGGTGCAGACCAATCTGCGCGCGGCCGAGGACGCCGGAACGCTGGCGCACCGCCTGCTCGACATCCTGCGCGCGCCCTACGACCTCGACGGCCACCTGGTCACGATCGGCGCCAGCATCGGCATCGCCGTGGCGCCCTTCGACGGCGCCGACGCCGACAAGCTCCTGAAGAATGCCGACATGGCGCTCTACCGCGCCAAGGACGACGGGCGGAACACGGTGCGCTTCTTCGAGGCGGAGATGGACGCCCGCGCCCAGGCGCGCCGCCGCACCGAACTCGAACTGCGCCTTGCCATCGCCGAGGGCCGGCTCGAAGTACATTACCAGCCTCTCGTCGACCTCGGCTCAGGCAGGGTGGCGGGCTTCGAGGCGCTGCTGCGCTGGAATCACGCCGAGCGCGGCGCCATCTCGCCGGCCGAATTCGTGCCGATCGCGGAAGAGACCGGGCTGATCGGCGCGCTCGGCAGCTTCGTGCTGAACCGAGCCTGCCACGACGCCGCAGCCTGGCCCGACGACGTCAAGATCGCGGTCAACCTGTCGCCGCTGCAGTTCCGCACCGGCAATCTGGTCGACCTCGTGCTCGCGGCACTGAAGGACAGCCGCCTCGCGCCGCAGCGGCTCGAACTGGAGATCACCGAAACGCTCCTCCTCGACCGCAGCGAGCAGGTGCTGAAGACGCTGCATGCGCTGCGCAAGATCGGCGTGCGCATCTCGATGGACGATTTCGGCACCGGCTATTCCTCGCTGGCTTATCTGCGCTCCTTCCCCTTCGACAAGATCAAGATCGACCGCTCCTTCGTTCGCGACCTCGGCCAAAACCCCGATTCGCAGGCCATTGTGCGGGCGATCGTGGGGCTGGGGTCGAGTCTCGGCATCACCATCACCGCCGAGGGCGTGGAGCGCGCCGAGGATCTCGAACTTCTGCGCGCGGAGGGCTGCAACCAAGGCCAGGGCTTCCTGTTCAGCAAGGCTGCGCCCGCAAGCGACGTGCCCTTGCTGATCGAATTCTGCGCCGACGCCTCGGCCGCCATCTAGGCTGCCTCGGCTTTCGCACGGGCGCGGAGGAAATGCGGCATAACCCGATTCCTCGGGCTTTAGCCGCTCGGACGAGCCGCCCCCGCGCCTCGGCCTCCTCGTCGAGATGCTGCAACAGCCGCTGCCCGGGAATGTCCTGGCAGGCGCGCACGACGCGAGCGAATGCGGCGGGCGCCATGCCCGGCTCACGCGTAGGGCTCCGGCATGGGCTTGCCCGCCCTACCAGCCGATGGCGCCGGGCAGCCACGTCGCCAGGCCGGGAAAGCTGAACACAACGACGAGTGCCAGCAACTGCAGGAGGATGAAGGGCACCACGCCGCGGTAGATGTCGAGCGTCGAGACTTCGGGCGGTGCCACCCCGCGCAGGTAGAACAGCGCCCAGCCGAAGGGCGGCGTCAGGAACGAGGTCTGCAGCACGGTTGCGATCAGCGCGGCCGCCCAGGTCAGGTTGATGTCGGCGTTCTGCATCAGCGGCAGGAACATCGGCACAACGATATAGCTGATCTCGATCCACTCGATGAAGAAGCCGAGCACGAAGATGATCAGCAGCATGAAGATCAGGATGCCGTCGGGGCCGCCGGGCACCAGCGCGAAGGCGTCGTGCACCAGCCGCTCGCCGCCGAGGCCGCGGAAGGCCAGCGAGAACACCTGCGAGCAGATCAGGACGAAGAACATCATCGCGGTGATGCGCGCGGTCGAGCGCGTGGTCTCGATGAGGGTCGAGACGCTGAGGCGCCCGGACACCGCGGCGACGAGGATGGAGCCGAGCGCACCCATGCTGGCCGCCTCGGTCGGGGCCGCCACGCCGCCGATGATCGAGCCGAGCACCGCAAGCACCAGCGCCACCGGGGGCAGGCCGACCTTCAGCACCTTCATGAACAGCGCCCCGCGCGACAGCGCCTGGCGCTCCTCCAGCGAGACCGGGGGCACCTTGTCGGGCCAGACAATGCCGACGATCAGGATCCAGGCGCAGAAGATGCCGGCGAGGATCAGCCCCGGGAAGACGGCGGCCGCAAACAGCGTGCCGACCGACTGGCCGAGAATGTCGGCGAGCAGGATCAGGATGGTGCTCGGCGGGATCAGCTGGCCGAGCGTGCCGGACGCGCAGATCGTGCCGCAGGCAAGGCTCTTGTCGTAGCCGCGCCGCAACAGGGTCGGCAGGGTCAGCAGGCCGAGCGTGACGATGGTCGCGCCGACGATGCCCGTGGTCGCGCCCATCAGGATGCCGACCACGACGATGCCGAGCCCCATGCCCCCGCGCAGGCTGCCCGAGAGGTGGCCGATGACGTCCATCAGCTCGTCGGCCATGCGCGACTTCTCAAGCATCACCCCCATGAAGACGAACAGCGGAATGGCGATCAGCGTGTAGTTGGCGGTGACGCCGAAGATGCGCGCCGGCAGCAGCGCGAACAGCCCGTCGCCGAAGCCGAGCCAGCCGAAGACGAAGCCGCTGATGGCCAGCGTCAGCGCAACCGGGACTCCGAGGAACAGCAGGATGAAGAACGTGACGATGCACGCGATGGACAGGATCTCATTCAACGGCATGGCTGGTCATCTGGGGCGTGTCGTGGCGGCCGGTGCGGAAGGCGTCGATGGCGCGCAGGACGGCGCCGAGGCTCTGGATCGCGAGGAGCGCGAACCCGGCCGGGATCATGGCCTTGATGATGTAACGGTCCGGCAGGCCGCCGGGATCGGGCGAGCCCTCGCCGATCGCGTAGGACTGCATGACGTAGGGGATCGAGAGCCTGATCACGATCACGGCGAAGGCCAGCACGCAGGCCGCCGAGAACAGGTCGATGGCCTGCTGCACGCGCAGCGGCAGGCTGCCAAAGAAAATGTCGACCCTGACGTGCCCCTCGTGCTTCACCGTGTAGGCGATGCACAGCAGGGTGAGCGGCGACATCAGGTGCCATTCCAGCTCCTGCAGCGCCACCGTGCCGGTGTTGAACAGGTAGCGGAGCAGCACGTTGTTGGCCATGACGAGGACCAGCGCGAGCGCGGTCCACGCGGCCAGCCGCCCGGAGATCTCGATGAAGATATCGATGCCCTGGGCGATCCGTTCCAGCAGGCTCGGCATGGCGGTCAGGTGCGGATCTGCGTCTGATAGACCGCTTCCGACACGCCGGCCCACTTGTCGTGCTTGGCCTTGAAGGCGGTGAAGGAGTCGTAGACCTTCTTGATCGCCGGATCGTTGGCGGCGAGGCCGTCGAGGGTCTTGTTGGTCACGTCGCGGAGCTTCTCCACCACCGGCTCGGGCAGCGGCTTGGCGATGACGCCCTGCTTGTCGACGAGGTCGGTCAGCGCGTCGGCGTTGGTTGCCTCGCACCAGGTGTGGCTGAGCACGTTGCAGGCCGCGGCGGCCGAACGCACGATCGCCTTGAGGTCGTCGGGAAGGCTGTCCCAGGCGTTCTTGTTGACGATCAGCTCGGTGACGTTGTTCGGCTCGTGCCAGCCCGTCGTGTAGTAGTACTTGGCCGCCTTCTGCAGGCCGATGCGGCGGTCCTGGTAGGGACCGACGAACTCCGCTGCGTCGATGACGCCGCGCTCCAGCGCCGGAAAGATCTCGCCGCCCGGGAGCAGCTTCACGTCGACGCCGAGCTGCGCGTAGACCTTTCCGGCCAAGCCCGGAATGCGCATCTTCAGGCCCTTGAAATCCTCGACCTTCTCGATCGGCTTGCGGAACCAGCCGGTCATCTGCACGCCGGTATTGCCCATCGGCATCGGCACCAGGTTGAAGGGCTCGTAGAGCTCCTCCCAGAGTTCGAGGCCGCCGCCGTGGTAGATCCACGCGGTGTGGCCCTGGAAGTTCAGGCCAAAGGGCACCGTGGTGAAGAACTGCGCTGCGGGCACCTTGCCGGCCCAGAAATAGGAGTTGGCGGCGTTCATCTCGACCGTGCCGGCCGACACCGCGCCGAAGCCCTCCAGCGCCGGGATCAGCTCGCCCGCGGCGAAGTGCTGGATGTTCAGGCGCCCGTTCGACATCTTCTGCACCATCTCGCAGAAGTCGGTCGGACTGCCCGGGCCGGTGACGTAGAAGGGCGAGCCCGGCCCGTAGGCATTCGTCATCTTCCAGTTGAACGTGTCCTGCGCCCGCGCCACATGCGGCGCCGCCAGCGCCGCGGTGGCGGCAGTGCCGAGAAGCCCGTTAGTCAGAAATTTGCGGCGATCCATGACGGCCTCCGTGGTGAGCTTTGGAACGATCTTTCGCTCCGCGAATGCGGTGCCGGTTGGCCAAGCCGATCCCGTTCGCGCGAAGGGGCTTCGCGCGGCTGCCTGACAAGCACACGGTCTGTTCGGTGGCCGGAGAGAAAATCCAGGTGCCGGCCCGGAGCCCGGCGCCGGGGTTTCTCTGCTCCCGACGCAGCCATTATTCGTGCCGGATAGTGCGCTGCACAATCCCCGCGCAGTGATCACGCGTTAGGCAACGGCGCAGGAAACCCGGACCCACCTTTCCGATTAGCTGTGTCAGATCAGATGTTTGCCAGATCTGCGGCAGGCATTGGCCGGCGAGAATGATGCGTTCCGGACAAGTTTTTGTGCGCGTTCTGACAAGCCATGGTTCGCTTCTTGCTTCTGTCGGGCATGGCACGTCCCCTCCCCGTTTCCATCAACGCCTTTCCCGCCAGCCGCAAGGAACAGGCCTGGCACGAGACGCTCGCCAGCCTCTCGCTCGCCGGCCACCTCGCAGCCGATGTCGACTTCTCCTTCGGCGAGGTCTCCATCAAGCGGTCACCGACCGGCGGCTCGATCGCCCTGCTGCGCTCGACAGCGCAGTACTTCACACCCGTCGAAGCGGCGGACGATGCGGTCTTCGTCGGAGCGGTGACGCACGGGCGCGGCCATCTCGGCGACGGCGGGCGGCGCGCGATGGAGTTCGCCGACAGCGATGTCTGGGTCTGCGACAGCCAGGCCGCCTGGAGTTTGCACTTCCGTAACGACTTCGAGCTCCTGCTGCTGCAGCTGCCGCGGCAGCGGCTGGCCGGGCGCTTCGGGCGTGGCGGCGTCCTGCCGCCGGCGGTGCTTGGCGAGACCGTCGCCGCGGCCGCGATCCGGCCCATGATGCGAGCGCTGGCGGCCAATTTCGCGTTCATGGAGGACGGCGAGCTGATGGCCGCCGAGATCGCCGTAGCCGAGCTCGTCCTGTCCGCGCTGCTGACGGAGGCGCGGCCCGAGGAGGACAGCGCCACGCAGGTGCAGTCCGCCCATCTGGCGCGCGTCTGCGCCCAGATCGAGGCGCGGCTGCGCGACCCCGCGCTCTCCCTCGCCGACATCGCCAAGCGCGAGGGCCTGTCGCCGCGCTACGTGCAGCGCCTCTTCGAGAGCCAGGACCGCTCGTTTTCCGACTATGTCCGCCATCGCCGCCTGGAGCACTGCCGGCGCGACCTGATCAGCCCGCAGCACGCCGACCGCAGCATCGCCGAGATCGCCTTCCGCTGGGGCTTCGCCGAGGCCGCGCATTTCAGCCGCACCTTCAGTGCTGCCTACGGCATCTCGCCGCGAGAGTTCCGCCGCAACGCGCCCGCCTCGGAGGAGACGCGTTGGACCCGCGGGCGGCCGATGCATGCGGGCGTCCGGCCTATCCCACGCCTTGGGCCGCCGCCGGAGGAGGCCGCCGCGCCGCCCGAGCCCATCCCCTTGGCGCCGGCGCTGCAGGAGCCGACCAACCCGGTGCGCAGCGGCGACGCCGGGAGCCACCACCTCGCCGTCTCCCGCGAAACCGTGCACTGGGGCTATCTCAGCCGCT
>Ga0182743_1003692_pt1 | contig 12078 bp, 13 predicted proteins | sample eDN3rd30CKraftOP_FD_128522 | JGI IMG/M metagenome (GOLD analysis project Ga0182743, IMG submission 128522) | Enriched Organic Plus compost microbial communities from Emeryville, California, USA - eDNA 3rd pass 30_C Kraft OP (version 2) (version 2) ... | reverse complement strand
TTTTCCAGAGCGAAATGTCGAGAATCTGCGGGGCCTTGACCTCTTGGTAGCCGTTGTCCTGGTAGACCTTGCGCATGTATTGCTCGACTTGCTGCCACAACGCCCAGCCTTTGGGGTGCCAGAAAATCAGCCCCGGCGCCTCGTCCTGGAAGTGGAACAGATCCAGTTCACGGCCGATCTTGCGATGGTCGCGGCGCTCGGCTTCTTCGAGCATGTGCAGATAGGCGTCTTGCTCGTCTTTCGTCGCCCAGGCGGTGCCGTAGATGCGCTGAAGCATCTCGTTGTTGCTATCGCCGCGCCAATAGGCGCCCGCGACCTTCATGAGCTTGAAGACTTTCAGCTTGCCCGTAGACGGGACGTGAGGCCCGCGGCACAGATCGATGAAATCGCCCTCGCGGTAGAGGCTGAGCGTCTCGTTGGACGGGATCGAGGCGATGATCTCAGCCTTGTAGTCCTCGCCGATGCTCTTGAAAAAAGCGACCGCGTCGTCGCGCGTCCATTCCTCGCGCGTCACGATCTCGTCCTTGCGGGCGAGTTCGGTCATCTTTTTCTCGATAGCCGCCAGATCCTCAGGCGTAAAGGGGCGCTTGTAGGAAAAGTCGTAATAAAAGCCGTTTTCGATGACCGGACCTATCGTGACCTGCGCATCGGGAAACAAGGACTTGACCGCATACGCCAGCAAGTGCGCAGTCGAGTGACGAATCAAATCCAGGCCGTCGGGGTCCTTGGCCGTGACGATGGCCAACTGGGCATCCTGATCGATGCGAAAGCTCGTGTCGACCAGCTTGGCCTCGCTGCCAGGCAGCGTGACGCGGCCGCCCAGCGCGGCCTTGGCCAGCCCGGTGCCGATGGACTGCGCAACCTCGGCCACCGTGACCGGTGCCGGGAACTGACGCTGCGAACCATCGGGCAATGTGATCTGTACCATCGAAAATTTCCTGGGGGAAGAAACAACAAACGCGGCTATCGGCCGCGTTTTGTCTGGTTGCTTGTTGGGGCCTGCCGTCTACCTGACGAGAACCCGACGCTGAATAAAACTAACGCGGCATGGGGCGGAAGTTTCCGGTCGTAGTTCGTGTCGGGCGAATAATCATGTGCTGGCCACCTGAGGCGGGCACGCAAAAACAGAACCAACAATCATCGGGCGCGTGCCTAGATTCCCTATTGTATCACTCGACATCCAACAATACTTAACTTCAGATAGGTCTTATTTATCGGTCAATTCAGGCGCTGCGCCTCAGGTCCGCATCGTTTTAGATAAGGTCAGCAATGGAACGTTTCTCCACCACTGGCCACACACCAGGACTATGTCAGCCATTACGCCTTCGACCTCCCCCGAGCACGCTGCGACCTCGCCATACGTGGAGCGGCGTTACCTGCTGCTATCCGGCACCAACCATCGAGTCCGTATCGCCATACTGGACGACCACCCGGTCATCACGCTGGGGGTCGCCGCCTATCTACGGGCACAACCCGATTTTGATATCGTCCATACCGACACCTCGTCCGAGGCTCTGCTGCGAAACCTGCATGAGCATCCTTGCGACGTCGCACTGGTCGACTTCTACCTCCCCAGACAGACCGTGGATGGCGTGGATTTCATCCGGCGCCTGCGCCGCCACCACCCCAAAATGGCGATCATTACTTTTTCCGCGGGTGCTGCCGACGAAACCGAATACGCAGCGTTTCGTGCCGGCGCGACGGGATATCTGCCCAAATCCGCCCCGCTGCCTACGCTGGTCGAGGTCATCCGCGCCTCTTGCAACACCAATCTCGACGGGTTCATTACCCACAAAAACGGCGCGCTGAACCTGACGCCGCCGCGCCACCCCGATACGCGGCTGACTCTCGCAGAGATCGAAGTCCTGCGCCTCATTTCCCAAGGCCTGTCGGTCACTCAGGTCTCCGCCCGTCTGCTACGCAGCAAAAAAACCGTCAGTACACACAAACGCCGCGCCATGGCCAAATTGGGCGTCGCAGACGATCTATCCCTGGCCTTGTACCTGAAAGAAAAGTTCGATCGGCCTGCCGGCCCCTGACTTCTATCAGGCCGATCTATGCTGCATATAGACACTGTCCTGTCGCTGTATCCCGATGATGCTGCCCGTTTGTTGCTGCTGTCGCAGGCAATGGCTCAGACGCAAGCCGACTTGACTTCGCTGCGCGATGCCATCAATACCGGCAATCGAAAAGCCGCCCTGGACCACACTCACAAGGCCAAGGGTACGGCCAGTTTTCTCGGCGCTGACACACCGGCCTTGCAGCAATTCGACCAATTGACGCAAGCCTTGAAAAATGCAGATGGCCACCAGTCCGATACCGCCACGCATAGGGATACGGCCGGACAACCGCATCGTTTCGAGCCCACATACCACCCCGCGCTTCTCGGCCCGATGCCCGCCACCGTCAGACACGCGTTCAAAGCCGTAGAATCGATTTTGCGGGATCTGGAAACATCGATACAGATTCGGGTTGAGGCGCTGAAAAACAAGCAAACCCGCAGCCGCAACGAATAATCAAAACGCCGGAAATCTAAAAGATAGTCAAGTGTCAAGGAAACTTTGCGATTCAGACACGTTCTGTGCCATTCCGGCCAACTGGGCATCATCTCATTTCAACTCGATGCTTACGTAATATTTTTCCTTTACTAGACTCGTCACGTCGATATCTCACTTGGCAAGTCACATGAAACTGTTTAATCGCACCGATCGTATTCAAACCCTGCGCCCACGCGTACTCGAAATCGATACGGGCCTGTTTCGCGGGTATGTAGATATTCGAGAACGCCCAGCCGGTATATCGGCGGCCGCCAGATCCGAATACTGCGCAAATACTGCAGTATCCCGAGACTTGGCGGAGCGACAGGCATTGGAGCTCGCCAAGCAGATTCGTGCGGCTTCACAACGCGTCGGCATACGCTCGCAATTATTATGCGACAGCCTCAGCGACAATCATGCGGGCCGCCACGAACTGGACAGCATTCCGGCATTTTTAATTCGCCGCCCGGCTACCGCGCCATCGACGCGTAAACATCTGCGCGCCGTGGCTTAACCAACAAAATGATAGAAATTCCCATTTCTAATCTTACAGATTGAAATATTCTGCGTATAATATGGGCGTTAGCAGCAAATAACCTGATAGTTTGAGTTGTAAAAGGAGAGCCGCCCATGAGTATCGCAAGCGCCAATCCTGGCTGGACAGACGACCTCCCCACCGCCGCTGAAGCGCGGGCGCAGCGCACCCTGCAGGCTGCTGAGCGCCTCCTGGCCGAGCCCACCCCTTCCGCTCCTGCCTCTGCAGAACATCAATTGCGTGAATATATGCAGGAAATGAGTCTGACACGCTACGGCCATGCGAGCGCCCTGCTAAGCCGGCTATACGGAAAATCGCGATAGCGCAACGCTGATAACGGCAGCGGTTGTAAGACCCGGCCAAATAAACAAGCCGCCATGGTTATCGATGGCGGCTTTTTTATTCGGGCCATACAAATCCATGGGATCATCATCAAGAAATGACGCAGTTAAATGTCGCTGCCATTTCTACTGAAATGAATATATGACTCGCATCAATTGCATTCCCGTACAAGAACTCAGCGGCCCTCATCTGGTGGCCGAATACCGAGAATTACCCCGCGTTTTTGCACTGGCGGAAAAGGCAGCCGCTCGCGGCATAAACGCTCAACCCCGCGCCTATACGCTCGGAAAAGGCCACCTGCTTTTCTTTTACACACGGCTGGATTATCTGGTCCGCCGACATGCCGACTTGATCGAGGAGATGCGACGCCGCGGGTACAAACCCACCTTTACCGGTATACGGCGCGAAGACTTTCCGGCCATTCCAGACGATTACTGGGGAAGCTGGGAGCCCACGGCAGAAGCCCAGCGCCTGAACCGTGAACGAATCCAAGAACGGCAACAAGACGCCGAAAACAAAAAAGCCACCAAATTGTGATTGGTGGCCTTTTTTGCAGGGTAGTGATGAACTACCAGAATCCTGGTAGGCGGTATTGGAATCGAACCAACGACCTCTACGATGTCAACGTAGCGCTCTAACCATCTGAGCTAACCGCCTGCGAACTGCGAAGAAACGAGATTATGCACGAGTTTTTTTATCTGTGCAAGTCGACTTGTCTCTCGTATTGAATCATCAGCCGCCGAAAAGCCGTCAACACCTGCCCCGGCCGTAACCAACGACGCCAAAGCAGGTCGCGCCATCGGCCTCCGGGAATGTATGCGGGATACACGATCTGCGACGGCGACCAGCCCGGACGCCAGGCGCGCGTACGAGTCGGCCTGCCGGTCACTGTCAGCGTCGGAATCCCCAGATTGGAGGCGAGATGCCCTACCCCGGATTCGTTGCCAATGAACCAGCCGCATTCATGAATGAACTTCGCGACATCGGAGAGTGATTCAGATTGAAAAATCGCCAGGCCGTTGTCCTCGAGGCAGCGCCACTGCGCTCTCTCGTGGTTCGCCAGGATATAAACCGGATCATAGCCAGAACGCTTCAGACGCAGGCCAAGCTCGACGAAGTGCGACGCTGCCCAGCATCGCTGTTCGCTCGTGGATGAAGGATGTACTGCAACCCGTCTTGCGTAATGGCGATGCCGCAGCCCCATCATCGGCACCAGGCCGTTGCCGAGCTCGCTATTTTTCAAACCTAGCTGATCGCGGCAGTAATCGCGGATTTGATTCAGCTTGACGAAACCTCTGCCGGTGATGACGACATGGGCGTCATAGTAAAAATAATGCCGGGCGTAACGATGCAGTGCATAAGGCCACCCCACATGCATTTGCGCCACGCAGTCGTATTCGGACAAAACCTGAGCGGCCTCCGACTCTGGCAGAGACGGACGAACATCGATATCAGGAAACCAAGCGCGTAATTGATGAGCATAGTCGCCAAAGACCGTCACGCTACGTCCATTGATGACCAGGTTTTGCGCCATGGTCATCATGAGCAATGTATCCCCGAGGCGCGGCGCCATGAGTATGGCTATCTGGGTGGCTTGTTTTAAATGCTGCTGATGGTCGGCAGCCAGATAATGAGATACGCCGGAAAGGAGCGTTGCCATGCGTCGAAAATACCTCTACCAGGCCGGGAGCGGCCAGAACCGGTCAGAGAACAGACAAAGGAGAACTCCTGCAGATCTGTTTGGTTACATTACAGCACGGAGACGTAGAAAAAGCACGATTTCCAATACAAGGACAGGCAGCATCGCGAATGATTCCGTCAAGATTCAGCGTTGTTACAAAAACCTTCGCATCAAAAAAATTCCGCCCCCCCGGGTTGGCAACCGATCGTGCTGGCCTGTGTTTTTACAACGCGACAACCCCAGACAAAAAAACCGGCTGGTAGCCGGTAAATGTATTGCCATGTTCAGTGATCAGCGCCGCAGCTATTGGCCAGCGGACGGCACAAACGCATTATTGGGTTAACAGCCATCCGCCTGCCGGACGACGCGCATCAGAGCGTCGATCTTGTCTGCCGACTTCACGCCGGGTGCGGTTTCCACACCGCTGCTCAAGTCAATTGCCCAAGGGCGCAAGACCTGGATGGCCGCAGCCACGTTATCGGCATTGAGTCCCCCTGACAGGACCATGGGACGCGCAGCCGTATCAGCCCGGACGGTCGATAGCAATGCATGGTCAAAAGCCTGACCACTACCGCCATAGGCCGCACTGTAGCTGTCGAACAACCACCCCGCCGCCTCGCTGTAGGCCCTGCAACTCTCGGCCAAACCGTCGGGCGTATCGAGCCCAGGAGCGCCAACACGGAAGGCCCGCAAAAAGCGCGCGCCGTAACGCGTGCAATCCTGGACGGATTCATTGCCATGAAATTGGAGCAGATCGGGACCGACTTGCTCCAGCACGGCTCGAACGTCAGCAGGATCCGGATCCACGAACAGCGCCACCACATCGACAAATGCCGGCACGGTGCGGCGCAAGGCTGCCGCCTGCACGGGGGTGAGGTAACGCTTGCTGCGCGGATAGAACACGAACCCGATCGCGTCCGCCCCTGCCTGCACGGCCGAGGCGATATCTGCTTCGCGGGTCAAGCCGCAGATTTTGACGCGAGTACGCATAACGCTATTTGAAAGCCAGTTGAATCAGGTTACTTGAACGCAGCACCAGGATCGCCGCTCTCGTCACCGTAAATACTGGTGCCATAGGTCGTGTCGATTTCGATCTTGACGCTGCTGGGGTCTACCGTGGATTGGCCCGCCTTATAGTGCATCACCATCCCAGGGAAAATCATAACAGCAGCCACCATGGCCAATTGGATGACAATGAAAGGCACCGACCCCCAATAGATCTGTCCTGTGGTCACCGGCTCGATACGCTGACCGGTCACCTTGTCACGATAGGCGTCTTTGGGTGCCACCGAGCGCAGGTAGAACAGCGCAAACCCGAACGGCGGATGCATGAACGAGGTCTGCATGTTCACGGCCAGGATGATGCCGAACCAGATCAGGTCGATACCCAGTTTGTCGGCGACCGGCCCCAGCAGTGGCACGATGATGAATGCCAGTTCAAAGAAATCCAGGAAGAACGCCAACACGAATGTCAGGATGCTGACGACGATCAGGAAACCCCATTCTCCGCCGGGCAAGCCGATCAGCAGATGCTCGACCCACAAGTCACCGCTGACGCCCCGGAAGGTCAAGCCGAATACCGTCGAACCCACCAGGATGAACACCACGAAGCAGGACAGCTTGGTGGTCGTATCCATGGCCTGGCGCAACAGATCCAGGGTCAACCGTCCGCGGATCAGCGCCATGACGATGGCGCCCACGGCACCCATGGCTCCGCCCTCGGTAGGCGTCGCGATACCGATGAAGATCGTCCCGAGCACGAGGAAAATCAGGAACAGCGGCGGGATCATCACAAAAGTGACGCGCTCGGCCAATGCAGAAAGCATTTTCAGGCGGAACACCTTGTTGACGATGGCGATCACAAAGGCGGTCAGGCCCCACAGCAGCAAGCTGAGAACGACTTTCTCATCAACCGGTGCGGTGTCTTTTTCCAGCCATTGCGTCAGCAAATACGCCGAGGCCGCCGAAATCAACATCAACACCAACAGCGAACGGCCGCCGCGGGAACCATTCGGCTCGCGAAAGGTGCGCGCTTCTTCGGGCAAAGCGGGAGCCGAAGACGGTTTGATGAGAGACATCAATACGATGTAAGCGATATAGGCGCCTGCCAGCAGAAAGCCCGGGACCATCGCGGCACGGTACATGTCTCCGATCGAGCGGCCCAGTTGATCAGCCAGAATGATCAGCACCAGCGAAGGTGGAATGATCTGCGAGAGCGTGCCGGATGCCGCGATCACGCCAGAGGCCAGACGCCTGTCATAACCGTAACGCAGCATGATGGGCAGCGAGATCAAGCCCATCGAAATGACCGAGGCGGACACCACGCCGGTTGTCGCGGCCAGCATCGCCCCCACCAGCACCACGGCAATTGCCAAGCCGCCACGCAGCGGCCCGAACACCTGGCCGATGGTCTCGAGCAAGTCCTCTGCCATCCCCGATCGTTCGAGTACCAGCCCCATCAGGGTAAAGAACGGCACCGCCAGCAAGGTGTCGTTGGACACGATGCCGAACACCCGCTGCGGCAGGGCCTGAAACAGCGAGGCACTGAACAGGTTCAATTCCATACCGATCAAACCGTACAGAATGCCGTTCGCGGCCAGAGCAAATGCCACCGGAAAGCCCAGCAGCAAAAACACCACCAAGGTGCCGAACATGATCGGCGCCATATTTGCGATGAAAAACTCCATGATCATTGGCCCTTGTTCTGTTGTTGCAGGGCCGCCGCTTCGCGCTCTTGCGCTTCGCGGGCGATCTCATCTGCCAATTGCTCTTCGGCGGTTTTGCCTTCGGCGCGCGCCAACGGATCCGGCGCCTGGCCACACAGGTAACCCACGCATTTGATCAAGCGCGAAATCCCCGCGAGCACGAGCAGCGCAAAGCCGATCGGGATCAAGAGCTTGACCGGCCAGCGGACCAAACCGCCGGAGTTGGACGACTGTTCGTTGGAAATATACGAATCCATGAACATCGGCCAAGACAGGTACATGATCAAGATCGCCATGGGGAGCAGGAAAAACAGCACCCCGAAAATCTCGATGTAAATCTGCGTGCGCTTGGAGAGCTGGGAGGACAGAATGTCCACCCGGACGTGTTCGTTTTTGAGCAGGGTGTAGCCGGCGGTCAGCAGGAACATGGCACCAAACATGTACCACTGCAGTTCCAGCCAGGCATTCGAACTCGTTCCGAATACCTTGCGGACCACCGCATTGCCGGCGCTGACCAGCACCACCAACAGGGTGACCCATGTCACGGCTTTTCCAACCCGCACATTCAGCGCGTCGATGGCGCGCGATAAAGCGAGTAATGCTTTCATGATGGGAATAATGAGCTAGATAGAAGGTCGCAACTAGCCAAATACGGCATAGCGCACGAGCATGCGGGGCCTCGCCTGGGGTGGCCGGGCGACAGACTTCGGCAATGCGCCACTCCTGTCGCCCCAGCTTTTGGCGGACACGAAAACGAGCGGAAACCTGAGATTTTATAACGTTACGCTCGTTCGCCTGCCGCCCCTCCCCGGAGGGCATGGTTACTTGCCCCGGCCAATGGTCCCCATAAAGCCATCGAAGCTGCCCTCGGCCACGCGGAACCACGGAATCTCGTTGTCACGGAACGCCACCATGTCGTCGTAGATCTTTTTGAAGGTAGCATCCTTGGCGGAGAGCTCTTCATAGACCTTGACGGCCTCGGCATAGCAGGCTTCCATGACGGGCTTGGGGAACGCCTTGAGCTGGGCTCCCTGCGAAACCAGGCGGCGCAGCGCAGCCGGATTTTCGGCGTCATAGGTGGCGATCATGTCGTTGGTGGCAGCCGCAGCAGCCTGTGCCAAGACGGCCTGATAGTGTTTGGGCAGCTTGTTGTAGACCTCTTGGTTCACATACAACGAGACCTGCAGCGTGCCTTCCCACCAGCCCGGGAAATAATAGTTTTTGGCGACTTTGTGGAAACCGAGCTTTTCGTCGTCGTACGGTCCGATCCATTCGGCGGCGTCGATCGTGCCTTTTTCCAATGACGGATAGATGTCGCCGCCCGCGATCTGCTGCGGCACCACGCCCAAGCGGGACAACACGGCGCCGGCAAACGCGCTGGCGCGAAATTTCAGTCCCTTGAGGTCATCGACCGTTTTGATTTCGTTGCGGAACCAGCCGCCCATCTGGGTGCCGGTGTAGCCGCAAGGGAAATTCACGATGTTGTATTTTTGAAAGAGCTCGCGCGTGAGCTTCAGGCCATTGCCGTGGCGCATCCACGCGTTCATTTGGCGCGTATTCAGGCCGAAAGGCACAGCGCCGTCAAAACACAGCGCAGGATCTTTGCCGAAGTAGTAGTACGAGGCTGTGTGACCGCATTCGATGGTGTTGTTCTGCACGGCGTCGAGCACTTGCAGCGCAGGCACGATTTCGCCTGCAGGAAAGGCTCGAATGTTGAATTTGCCGTCCGTTGCCTCGGCAACATATTTGGCCAGATTCTCACCGCCGCTGAAGATCGCGTCGGCGCTGCGGGGAAAACTGGACGCCAGGCGCCAGTTGAGCGTGGGGGATTCTTGTGCGAGAACGGGTGCGGCAAGCGCAGCACCGCCAGCGGCGGCACCTAAGGTGGCCTTTTTGAGGAACGAACGACGTTGCATGAAGGGAGTCTCCTGATTGGACAACGCTGCAAACGCAGACCGCTCGTGTGAAGCGGACGCGCATCGTGACAGCTCGTGTAAGAGGCTGCCGTTGTTTGTGTGTATTGCTGGGGCCTTTTCAGAACGTCGCCGCATCGCAGCAAACGTCGGCCTTTTGCGTCCGCAATCATATAGTGACAATTGATTGCTGCCCCCCTGCTGATAACCCTAAGCAGAGGTAAAAGGCGACAATAAATGCGCCCCACCGTCCAAGTCTTTCAGCTGGAATTCAGGGGGGTATTCGATCGCGGACAGGTAGAGCCCATCAGGAGAAAAGGTAGGCGCGGCCAAGCGTCGGTCTCGCGCTGCCAACAGTGCGGGCATCCAGGAAACGGATTCGCGGCCTTGTCCGATTTGCAGCAATGCACCGATCAGATTGCGCACCATGTGATGCAAAAAGGCATTCGCGCGCAATGTGAATACAAGAAAAGGACCGCGTTCCTGGATGTCGAGTTGATGCAGCGTGCGCACGGGATGGCGAGCCTGGCACTGCGAGGAGCGGAAGCTGGAAAAATCGTGTTCGCCGAGCAGGGTCGAGGACGCTTGCCGCATTGCGTCCACATCCAACGGCTGGAAACACCAGCCTGCCCGCGCAGCCCACATCGGCGGCCGTACGCGGCCACGCCATAGCAAATAGATGTAGGTGCGAGAGCGTGCCGAAAAGCGCGCATGAAAATCGTCAGGGACCGATTGTGCCCACTGGACGGCAATGCTGGGCGGCAGAAAGGCATTGACGCCGCGCACCCATGATTCGTCGCGGCGCGCCAGAGGCGTATCCAGATGCACGACTTGCATGGCTGCATGCACGCCCGTATCGGTGCGGCCCGCGCAAATCGTGGGCACGATGCCGTCGATGCCGCTGAAACGGCCCAGCGCCGCCTCTAGCGTGTCTTGCACCGTTTGGCGATGCGGTTGTGTCTGCCAGCCTTGCCAGGGGGAGCCGTCATAAGCCAGCCCCAATGCCATACGCGTCATGAGGATCAGACGCGTGGTCCGCGAGCGGGAGGCTCGTCGGTGGGAGGTTTATTCAGATCCAGATCGATGCCATCGAGCTTGCGAGTGAGCAAAGAGGCGTCCAGAACGGGTTCTCCGCCATAGGACGCGTCTTCGTCCTCGTTTTCATCCGCACGGCGAGCGCCGGCACGGCGCAGCAGCCACGCGATGATCAATACGATCAATGCCAGTATGGCGGTCACGACAACCAGGAGATTGTCGGTCAACCAATTGCCGGTGGTAGACGTGGAGCCCCCGGTATTGGTCCCCGAGGCAGCGGCGAGATCCTGAGCGGCGGCTTCGGTTCCGGCGGCATTGGGTGCGCCAGTTGCGTTTGAGTCGGATGTACCGGCACCTGCGCCAGTCGCCGCTGCACCTGCACCTGCTGCACCAGCGGCGCTGGAGCCCGCGCCATTGGATCCAGCCGCCGCACCATCGGGTCCCCCGGCCGCGCCTGTATTTGCGCCTGCGGCGCCGCCAGCAGCCGTTCCGGCGCCTGCAGCGCCTGCGCCCGCAGCTCCGCCACCCGTGGCACCTGTTCCAGCATCCGCAGCACTGCTGCCGCCAACACCCGTTCCTTCACCCGCCGCGCCACTGCCTGCAGCCCCCGCTCCTGCGCTCGTCGCGCCACTGCCCGAGGTACCGTCAGCGCCGGCGGCGCCAGAGCCCGCTGCACCATTTTGGTTGGCTGCGCTCCCCGCCGTACCGCCAGCCGCGGCCTGGTTCAGGGCATCGACGTTGCCTTGCAGGGTCTCGACACGCTGCTGTGCATCTTTCAAGGCATGTTGTTCGGACGTACGTGCGTCCGCTTGAGCATCGGCCTGGGCGCCCGCGGCATCCGAGGAACTGAGACGCAAACGGTCTTGCGAGCTCGCACCAGCGCCGCCGCCCGATGACGGAGCCGCACTCACATGGCCGCCACCGGCGTTGGCGCCCTCGCCTACCGCAGCCGCACCCGCGACGGCCGCGCCAGCGCGGCCGCGATAACGTGCGAACGCTTCAGCTTGCTCGACATAGATGCGGCGCGCCTCGGAGGGATCAATTGCACGTACCGTGGCGGCATCGGGAATCGTCAGCGTTTCTCCCGCGCGCACCAGGTTCATATTGTTCTGGATAAATGCCTGGGGATTGGCGCGCCATATGGCTACCAGCATCTGATAGACGCTGGCGTCCGACACGCCGTTACGGCGGGCAATGCGGAACAGGTTGTCGCCCGCACGCACGGTCTCTGCCGAGGCAGGCGCCGCGCGCTCTGCGCTGACGGATCCAATACGCGCCGACTGAACCGGCGCCGCGGCCGCACGCTGCGGCACCAGGATGGTGACCTGGA
>Ga0182743_1003689_pt1 | contig 12091 bp, 10 predicted proteins | sample eDN3rd30CKraftOP_FD_128522 | JGI IMG/M metagenome (GOLD analysis project Ga0182743, IMG submission 128522) | Enriched Organic Plus compost microbial communities from Emeryville, California, USA - eDNA 3rd pass 30_C Kraft OP (version 2) (version 2) ... | reverse complement strand
CCACGCCGAGCGCGGTCATAACGGCCTGAACGTCGGCCAGTTCCACTGGCAGCGTGTAATTCGCGGCCCGATCATGATCCGAGCGGCCTCGGCCCCGAGAATCGAGCGCGAACGTGCGCCGCGGCGTTTCGGGATCGGCGGCGAGGCCCGTTGCGAGGGCGTCGAAATCGGCAGCGGTGCGCGCCAGACCCGGCAAAGCCAGAACAGGGAGGTGATCCGTGACGACGGGGCCGCATGTCTTCACGTGGAGCCGCAATCCGTCCGGTGCGGAAACGAACAGGCTTTCGAACGGCTCGGATTGTGGATCGCGGGAGAGGGGGCTGTGCATTCGACCCTTATAGCGGTCCTCGCCGCGCGCGTCAGTTGGGCGTGCCGCGCCGCAGATCGGCTTCGATCTGGAGCTTTTGCGCGCCGTTGAACAGCACGCGGTAAACCTGGAGGTTTTCCATCACCCGCTGCACGTAATTGCGGGTTTCCGGAAACGGGATGCGCTCGACCCAATCGATGGGATCGATCTTGCTGCTGCGCGGATCGCCGAACCGGCCGATCCATTCCCGGGCCCGGGCTGGACCGGCGTTATAGGCCACGAAAGCGAGGATGTACGAGCCGCCATTGGACTCGACGACACGCCCCAACTCGGCGGCGCCGATCTGGACGTTATAGGCTGGGTCGCTGAGCAGCCGCCGCTGGTCGTATGCGATCTTGTGACGCTTGGCGACTGCGCGCGCGGTGGTCGGGATCACTTGCATCAGGCCCATCGCATCGGCCGGAGAAACCGCCAGCGGATTGAATTGGCTCTCCTGGCGGGCGATGGCATAGACCAGCGCTCGCTCGACCCTGGGACCGATGGGAGAAAACGCCGGCAGGCCGATCGTCGGATAGGCGGCATGATCCAACGGCAGTCCGCGCGACAGCGCGAGCCGGCCGACCAGGAGCATGCCACGCGCATCGTCGTTCTTGGCGGCCAGGTCGGCCAGCGCCATCAGCGCCGGCACGTCGTCGAGCTTGTCGCCGAGATCGGCGAGAAACGGATGAACGATGGCCGGTGTGTCCGCCGCGTAGAGGATCGATGCGGCGCGAACGACTTCGAGACGGCGCGCGCGGCTGCGCTGCGCCGCAGTCAGCGTTGGAGGTGGCTGGAGGACAAGCCGGCCATTGCCGACCTTGGCGCTGGCGATCTGGCCGTAATAGGCGGTCGGGTGGAGAGCGGCCCGCTGGTAATAGCTGCGCGCCTCGTTGTTGCGTCCCATGGCTTCAAGCGCCCGCGCCATCCAATAATAGCCGCGTGACAGGATGACCGGGCTTTGCTGGCCCTGGGGAACGCGGCTGAAATGGTCGTAGGCGGTCCTTGGGTCTTTCAGGAACCGTAGGGCGATCCAGCCGGCGGTGAAATGATATTCGGCACGATAAACGTCGCGGTCGGGAAGGTGGCCGTTGCGGATGAGCGCATAGGCGGCCTTGGCGTTGCCTGCCTCCAAGACCTGCCGCACCATGATGCGCCGCTCTTTCCACCACTCGTCCAGGTCGTGGCCGTCGCCGAGTTTGGCCGGTAGAGAGGCATAAAGCCGGAGCGCCTCTGTATTGCGATCGGCGCGGCGCAGCATCTGCAAACGCGCGAAGATGTAGCCGATGTCGTGGCGCGCGGCCGCCGGCACCTTGTCCACCAGCGAGCGGCTGCCGCGTCCGGCGATCATGGCCGTGCGGGCCTGGGCGATGGCCATTGCATGGCCTCCGACCCGCTTGGCGGCGCGCAGACCCGCCTCGGTGTCGTCGCGCTGATAGAGCCGATAGTCCATGCGCGCCTTGTGATCGGCGGTGGTGATGACGCTGCCGAATTCATCGAGCACGATCTTTTCCATATCGGCGGGCATGCGCTCCTTGCGCCAGGTCTCGCGGATCAGCGCATGGGCGGTCTGGCGGTCTCCAACGGCGGCGAGGGCGCGGGCCTGGGCGATCTTGCCGCGCGCGCTGAGCGGAGGATGGACGGAGAAGAAACGGCGCACCGCATTGGCTTGCGGGCGCTCGTTATAGGCTTGGGATTCGGCCTTGCGGCGCAGCGTCACGACGCTCGGCCAATTGGGGTTTTCGACGACGAATTCAGCGAAACGTGAAAAATCGGCGCCGACCTGGTCGAAGCGCAGGATGACCCATTCGACGACCTTGCGGCCCACCGGGTCGCGGATGGTGTCGCGCACCGCTTCGGCGTCGGCCTGTTTGCGGTCGCGCACCAGCTTGATCGCCCTGCGGACAGCGCTGATGTCGAGCGCCGATGTGGCACCGGATTCGGCCAGCGGCAGTTCGGGCATCGACGTGACGGCCGTTGCCGCGGCCGCCGCGGCGGGTGCCGAGGCCGGGGGGACGGCCGCAGGTCTTGAACGCGGTGCCGGCCTTTCAAGCGGAATCGGAACCTCGGCTGAACGCTGTTGGGTCAGACGTTCGGGTGTCGCGCGTTCTGGCCGTGGCGGCGGCATCGGCGTCTGTGCGGGCGCCGGATGGATGGAACCCGCCAGCAGCGGGGCCGCGAGCGCAAAGGCGGACATCACCGAGAACGGCCGAAGCGCCATGCGACGGTTGTTCCGATTAGGCATTCCATTCCCCTTAAAGCGCTTGGAGCGGGTGGCGCTGGTTTGCGGGAATAAACACCGCAAACGCAAGCTTATGACGGTTCGACTTGATTTCCGACCGAATCCAATCAGTCACCGGGCCGGATCGAATCATCGATCTCGCCAGCTTTATTCTCATGCCGTGACAAGGTTGACGACGCGTCAATCCTTCGCAATCACGGCTGAAATTCGGCAATGGGCGGCGGAATTGTGCTGCGACCCATTGCCGGCGCCGGCGTTGGGGGTGTTCCGGTATTGTCTGGCATTGGTTGTCTTTGGACCTGTCGCTATGGCTCGGGTCTGGTATTGTGCGGCCGACAGGCGGCGCGGGCCGCCGTTTACGCCGGGGATTTAAGACGATGACTGCCAAGACGAGTTTCCGTGGCTCCTTCACCGCGCTCGTCACGCCCTTCAAGAATGGCGGCGTGGACGAGACGGCCTTCCGTGAGCTGGTGGAATGGCAGATCACCGAAGGCACCAACGGGCTTGTGCCGGTGGGCACGACAGGGGAAAGCCCCACGCTCTCGCATGAGGAGCATAACCAAGTGGTCGAATGGTGCGTGGATCAGGCCAAGGGCCGGGTGCCGGTCATCGCGGGCGCGGGCTCGAACGCGACCGACGAAGCGGTGAGCCTGTCGCAGCATGCCGAGAAGGCGGGCGCGGATGCCGTGCTGATCGTGACGCCCTATTACAACAAGCCGACCCAGGAAGGGATGTATCAGCATTTCAAGGCGATCAACGATGCCATCGGCATCCCGATCATCATCTACAACATCCCGGGCCGGTCGGTGATCGACATGTCCGTGGAGACGATGGCGCGCCTTTATGAACTGCCGAACATCGCGGGCGTAAAGGACGCCACCGCCAATGTCCTGCGCGTCTCCCAGCAGCGCGCGGCGATGGGCCCCGACTTCAACCAGCTTTCGGGTGAGGATGGCACCGCGCTCGGCTTCATGGCGCATGGTGGCCACGGTTGCATTTCGGTGACGTCGAATGTCGCGCCGCGGCTGTGCTCCGAGTTTCAGAGCGCCTGCCTGAAGGGCGATTACGCGACGGCCCTGTCGCTCCAGGACAAGCTCCTGCCGCTGCATCAGAACCTGTTCATCGAGACCAATCCGTCGCCGACCAAATATGCGTTGTCGCTGCTGGGCAAGTGCTCCGAGGACTCGCGGTTGCCGCTCGTGCCGGTCAGCGAGCGCACCAAGACGGCCGTGCGCGAGGCCATGGTGCATGCCGGTTTGATCAACTGATCATCCATAAAGTTTGTTGCCGTCCGGTGCCGGACGGCGACAGTCCCAGCCGCAACGATGCACGGGTTGCGGCGCTCAACTGCCCTGCTTCTTGAGCGAGGCGATCACGGGCGCCCAGAATGCGCGCTCCTTTTAGAAATGTTTGGCGGCGGAATCCGGTGTCGATCCAAGCACGGGCTCGAAGCCGGCCTTGAGCAGGGTCTCCTGGAAGTCCTTCTTGGCAAGGATATCGCGGGTCTTCGTGCTGATCGTGTCGATGATGGAGGCCGGCGTGGCCTGGGGCGCAAGGATACCGGCCGACATCTCCGCGATCAGTCCGGGAAGGCCGGCTTCCGCGGTGGTCGGAATATCGGGGGCTGCCGTCAGGCGCTTTTCGGTCGCCGCTGCGAGGATACGGATCTTGCCGGCGTTATGGAGCGCGATCGTCGGGGTCGTGATGAAAAGCCCCTGGATCTGAACGACACCGGACGTCAAATCGGCGAACGCCGCCGCCCCTGACTTATAGGGCACGTGCTGAACGTCCGGCAGGCCGGCGATCTGCTTGAATTGCTCGCCGATGAGGTGGGACATGGTTCCCGCGCCAACGGCGGCATAGGAGACCTTGCCAGGGTGGGCTTTGCAGTAGGCGATCAGGTCCTGAATGGTCTTGACCGGCAGTCCGCCATGGACGGCGATCGCTCCGGCTGAGACCGCGAAAACGGAGGCCGGTGCGAAGTCTGTCTCGGGATCGTAGGGGGTTTCCCTTTGCAGAGGCGTGAGCACGATGTCGCTCGTGTTGCCCAGCAGCAGAGAATATCCGTCCGCCGTGGCTCTGGCTGCGTTGTAGGTGCCGACGGTGCCGGAGCCGCCGGCGATGTTCTCGATGTAGACGCTGTTGCCCAGAACCTGGGAAATGCGATGGCCCCAGTGGCGGGCAACGCCGTCGATCACGCCTCCGGCCGTGCGCGGCACGATCAGCCGCACAGGCCGATCAGGATAGGCGGCGAATGCTGGTCGCCTCGACAAAGCGAGCGGGGCCAAGGCGGCAAGGGAAGCAGCAAGAAAATCGCGGCGTTTCATGGTCATCTCCTTCGTTGCGTTGCAACATAAAAGATGAACCAAGGCGGTCAATTCTGAATACTATGTATTTAATAGAGAAAAAATCCACTTATGGTCTATTATACAGTAATAATCATCCGCAATAGAAGGATGATTATGATTTCATCAAATAAATGGAACGGGTATTCATCTATCGGCTGCGGAAGAGCGTTTTTTTCTGGGAAAATCGTCTTGTCCGCTTCACGCGCTTGGTTGCGGTTTTACGGATCGCGCAGCGCACAGCACGAACCAACGGACCGGCCTCTCGAGCTGGGCGGCAACCCCGGTCCAATCGCGGCGCATCTTGGAAGCTTTGGATTCGATGCTTAGCTAACGGTCCCATCGATCGCGCTCGAGCCTGGCGAACACCGGCGAATGCCTCGGCCGGTTGACCGAACTGTTCTTTTCCCCGATTGACAGCGCTCATGGCCCCGAAGACAGACCCTCGCATCAAGATCGTCGCCGACAACCGCAAGGCTCGGTTCAACTATGCTTTGGGCGAGACGGTGGAGGCGGGGATCGCGTTGACCGGTTCGGAGGTGAAGTCGCTGCGCACCGGCAAGGCCAATATCGGCGAGTCCTACGCCGGCACCTATCAGGGCGAGTTGTGGCTCTACAATTCCAACATCTCGGAATACAAGCAGGCTGGCCGCTTTAACCACGAGCCCAAACGGCCTCGCAAGCTCCTGCTGCACCGGCGTCAGATCAACAGGATGATCGGTGCCATCGAGCGTGAGGGCATGACCCTCATTCCCGTGAAGCTCTATTTCAACGAGAAGGGCATGGCCAAGCTGGAATTGGCGCTGGCCAAGGGCAAGAAGCTGCACGACAAGCGCGAGACGGAAAAGCGCCGCGACTGGGATCGCGAGCGCGGCCGGATTTTGCGGGACAAAGGATAGGCGCTTACGCCCTGTCGAGGTGCTCGCGGGCCGTTGCGAAGACGGCGCGGAACATGTCGGGGGTGAGCACCCCCGTGTTCGTGTTGTAGCGCGAGCAATGATAGCTGCTGAACAGCGTGACGCGTCCGAGCATGGCTTTCGCGCCATGGCCGAACGGGGCGTCCTTGAGCCGGCCGCCGAGCGCCTTGACCGTGGTGTCGTGGGCGATCTTTCCGAGAGCGACCACGACCTGCAAGTTGGCCATTTCGCCGATGGTGGCGGCCAGGAAGTTGCGACAGGTGTTGATCTCGGCGGGTGTCGGCTTGTTCTCCGGCGGCACGCAGCGCACGGCATTGGTGATGCGGGCATCCACCATTTCGAGGGTGTCGTCCGGCCTGGCCTCGAAGGTGCCGCGGGCAAAGCCGTATTCCTTGAGGGTGGCGTACAGCAGATCGCCCGCGTAATCGCCGGTGAACGGCCGGCCGGTGCGGTTGGCGCCGCGAAGTCCCGGAGCGAGGCCGACCACCAGCAGCCGGGCCTGGAGTGGCCCGAACGAGGGGACGGGCGCATTGAACCAGCCCGGTTCTTGCGTCCGCCAGGCCAGCCGGAAGGCTTCAAGCCTCGGACAACGCGGACAGTCGCGGCCTGCCTTGCCAGATGGCAGCCGCGTCGCGAAGCCGCCCTGTGTGCGGGAGGCGTGCGTGACGGTGGGAGAAGAGGGGCTCAATCGTCGAAATCATCGTCAGGCGAGCCGGCCGACGCGCCGGCGCGCTGAGGCGGACGTTGCAGGAATTGTGGGTTGTGCCGGGGCTCGCGGCCCATGCGCTCGGACGGGTCGCGTCCGATCTTGGACTGAAGCTCTGAGATGTCGAGGAACACATCGGCCTGGCGGCGCAGTTCGTCGGCCACCATCGGGGGTTGGGTTGAAATGGTGGAAACCACCGTGACCTTTACGCCCCGCCGCTGGACCGCCTCGACCAGGGAGCGGAAATCGCCGTCGCCGGAGAAAAGCACCATGTGATTGATATGCGGCGCCAGTTCCATCGCATCGACCGCCAGCTCGATGTCCATATTGCCTTTGACCTTGCGGCGGCCGGTCTGGTCGACGAACTCCTTCGTGGCCTTCGTGACGACCGCGTATCCATTGTAGTCCAGCCAGTCGATCAGCGGACGGATGGATGAATACTCCTGATCCTCGATCACGGCGGTATAATAAAACGCTCGCAGGAGGTTTCCACGCGAGTGGAACTCCTTCAGGAGGCGCTTGTAATCAACATCAAATCCAAGTGATTTAGCGGTTGCGTAGAGATTGGCGCCATCAATGAACAATGCGATTTTTTCGTTCGGTGCGCTCATGGTCCTCTCTCGTGATCAAAAACAAATGGCGCCAGCGGATCGCCGGCAACGGGATCAAATCTGGCGGGTGATGGCTCCGGGCGTTGAGCGGCCCAACAGCCACGCCCAAGGCTCAAAACATCGCCAAAATATTTAAAGTCGGCGAGGGGAGGGCAGGTTCCAGGCGAATTGGCCGGTCACCGTCTCCCGAGGGGCGGGAATCCCCGCTTGCGCTTCTGGTCGCAGGGTTATAGGTACTCGTCAAGTCCCCACCCATGAATCGCCATAGGAGCCCGAGCGCATGGCCCGCGTGACCGTCGAGGATTGCATCGACAAGGTGGACAATCGTTTTGACTTGGTGCTGCTGGCTGCGCACCGGGCCCGGATGATCTCGTCCGGATCGCAGATCACCCTGGACCGCGACAACGACAAGAATCCGGTCGTGGCGTTGCGGGAGATCGCCGATACGACCATTTCGCCGGAAGACCTCAAGGAAGACCTGATCCACACGCTCCAGAAGTATGTCGAGGTCGATGAGCCGGAGGCCGATGTGCCGCTGATCGGCTCGTCCGGCTCGGTGGATGCCGATGATACGGATGTGACGGTCGAGCACATGAGCGAGGAAGAGCTGCTCAAGGGCCTGGAGGGCCTGGCCCCGCCCGAAGCTCAGCCCGAGACCGACGAGGAATAGGCGGCGGCTGCCCTGTCCCCGCTTGATGTTGGACGGCCCGGCTTTGCCGGGCCGTTTTCCATTCTGGAACGGGATCGGCACGCCTTGGCTTGCTTGACCTTGCGGCAGCGGCGCGGGAGCGCGATATCTTTAGTTCCAGACCCGCCGGCCATGACGACGCGGCGGGATGCAAGGCTACGATGGCGCGCACCAAGGCGGACCTTCCAAGAATGCAGAATCCGGCGCGTCCACGGAATGGTGGGCCGCGGGAGCGTCCTGTCGCGACCCCGGTTGCGACGCCGGGTGGTGAGGCGAAACGGTCGCCCGCGCCGATGATGCGCCAGTACGAACTCGTCGACCGGGTGCGGCGCTACAATGCCGACACCGACGAGGACCTGCTCAACCGGGCTTATGTCTATGCCATGAAGGCCCATGGTGAGCAGACGCGAGCCTCCGGCGATCCTTACTTCTCCCACCCGTTGGAGGTGGCGGCGATCCTGACCGAGCTGAAGCTCGACGACGCCACGATCGCGGCCGCGCTCCTGCACGATACGATCGAGGATACGCCGACCACCCGGATGGAGATCGACGAGCTGTTTGGCCCCGACATCGGCCATCTGGTCGAGGGTTTGACCAAGCTCAAGCGGCTGGACCTGGTTTCGCGCGAGGCCAAGCAGGCCGAGAATCTCCGCAAGCTTCTCCTGGCGATTGCAGACGATGTGCGGGTGCTGCTGGTCAAGCTGGCCGACCGCCTGCACAACATGCGCACGCTCGGCTACATGCCCGACGAGGGTCGCAAGCGGATCGCCCAGGAAACGCTCGATATCTACGCCCCGCTCGCCGGTCGCATGGGCATGCACGAGCTGCGCGAGGAGCTTGAAGACCTTTCGTTTCGGGAGCTTTATCCCGACGCCTATGCGGTGGTGGCGAGTCGCCTCGAAAACCTGGCGACCCGAAGCGAGGACCTGATCGCGGAGATCGAGGCCCAACTCACCCGCAAGCTGTCGGACTCGGGGATCGAGGCCCGCGTCATGGGACGGCGCAAGCGCCCCTATTCGATCTGGCGCAAGATGGAGCGCAAGTCGGTCGGCTTCGAACAGCTCTCCGACATTTTCGGCTTTCGCGTCGTGGTGGACCGGGTCGGCGGCTGCTATCAGGCGCTCGGTATTGTGCATATGACGTGGCCGGTCGTGCCGGGCCGCTTCAAGGACTACATCTCGACACCGAAGCAGAACGATTACCGCTCGATCCACACCACTGTCATCGGGCCCGGCAAGCAGCGTGTCGAGCTGCAAATCCGCACCCGCGCGATGCACGACGTGGCGGAATACGGCATCGCTGCTCATGCCCTGTATAAGGACGCCGAAGGCACGCCGGCGGAGATGCTGTCGCGTGAATCCAGCGCCTATGCCTGGCTGCGGCGAACCATCGAGCTGTTGGCGGAAGGCTCCAATCCGGAGGAGTTTCTGGAGCACACCAAGCTCGAGCTGTTCCAGGATCAAGTGTTCTGCTTCACCCCCAAGGGCAAGCTGATCGCCTTGCCGAGGCGGGCCACGCCGATCGATTTTGCCTATGCGGTGCACACTGACATCGGCCACCGCGCGGTCGGCTGCAAGATCAATGGCCGCATCGCGCCGTTGGTGTCTGAATTGTACAATGGCGATGAGGTGGAAATCCTCATGTCGAAGGCGCAGACCACTCCCCCGGCCGCCTGGGAATCGCTGGTATTGACCGGCAAGGCGCGCGCGGCGATCCGGCGGGCGACCCGGGTGGCGGTGCGCTCGCAATATGCCGCGCTCGGCCGGCGCATCGTCGAGCGGCTGTGCCAGCGTGCCAAGCGCGATTATTCCGACGAGAAGCTGGAGGGTGCGCTGCCGCGCCTGGCGCGCGCGTCGATCGACGACGTGTTCGCGGCCGTCGGTCGTGGCGAGATGCGTCCCTCGGACGTCGCGCGTGCGATGTATCCGGATTACAAGGAGGAGCGCATCGCGATCGTCCCGCCGCCGAAATCGGAAAGTGGTTGGTTCGGCCTCAAGCGCGGCAAGGCGATGAAGTTCAAGTTGCCGACTGAGGAAAGCGGCGCGATCCCGATCCGTGGCATCAACGTCGACCTGCCGGTGCGTTTCGCGCCCAATGGAGGCGCGGTGCCTGGCGACCGGATCGTCGGCATCATGACGCCGGGCGAGGGCATCACCATCTATCCGATCCAGTCGCCGGCGCTGAAGGATTTCGAGGACCAGCCGGAACGCTGGCTTGACGTGCGTTGGGATATCGAGGGACGCGCGCCGGAGCGCTTCCCGGTGCGGATCGCCGTTCAGTCGGTCAACGAGCCCGGCACCCTGGCGCAGATCGCCCAGGTGATCGCCGAGCACGACGGCAATATCGACAACATCCGCATGACCCGCCGTTCGCCCGACTTCACCGATTGTGTGATCGATCTGGCGGTCTACGATCTCAAGCACCTGAATGCGATCCTGGCACAGTTGCGCGCCAAGAAGGTGGTGGCCGAGGCCGAGAGGGTGAATGGATAGACTGATGACCACTCCACCCCTGATCGCTTTACCCCTGCGTCTCGGCGTTAATATCGACCATGTGGCCACGCTGCGGAACGCGCGCGGTGGCCCGCTGCCGGACCCGATCCGCGCCGCGCGGCTGGCCATTGAAGCGGGCGCCGACGGTGTCACGGCGCATCTGCGTGAGGACCGGCGTCACATCCGGGACGAGGATATCGCCCGCCTCAAGGCCGAGATCGACCGGCCGCTGAACCTGGAAATGGCCGCGACCGAGGAGATGGTCGAGATTGCCGTCCGCACCCGTCCGCACGCAGCCTGCCTGGTCCCGGAACGGCGCGAGGAGCGCACCACGGAGGGCGGCATCGACATCGTGGGGCAGCACAACCGGCTGGCTCCGGTGGTGGCCCGGCTCTCGGCGGCCGGCATCCGGGTGTCCATGTTCATCGCGGCGGAGCCGCGCCAGATCGAGGCGGCGGCGCATATCAAGGCGCCGGTGGTGGAGCTTCACACCGGAGCCTGGTGCGACGCGCTGGCCGCGAACGACAGCACGGCGGCCGACGTCGAATGGACCCGGATCGTGGAGGGTGCACGGCTGGCGGCGTCGCTCGGCCTGGAGGTCCATGCCGGTCACGGCCTCGATTATACAACCGCGGAGACCATCGCTGCTCTTCCGCAAGTCGTCGAACTCAACATCGGTCATTTCCTCGTGGGGGAGGCGGTCTTCGCAGGACTTTCGACGGCGATTGCCGCGATGCGGACGGCGATGGACCGGGGCCGGGCCCGCGCGGCGTCTCGGCAGATGCGTGAGGGCTGAATGATCATCGGAATCGGTTCCGACATCACTGACGTGCGCCGCGTCGCGCGGGTCATCGACCGGCACGGCGAGCGCTTTCTGGAGCGGGTGTTCACGCCCACCGAACGAGCGCGGGCCGAGCGACGTAAACTGAAGGCGGAGACCTACGCCAAGCGGTTCGCCGCCAAGGAGGCCTGCGCCAAGGCGTTGGGCACCGGCATCCGGCAGGGTGTCTGGTGGCGGGACATGGGCGTGGTCAATCTGCCATCCGGCCGGCCGACCATGGCGCTGACCGGCGGCGCTCTTAAGCGCCTTCAGGCGCTCACGCCGGAGGGCCATGAACCCCGGATCGACATCACCATCTCCGATGAGGGGCCGATGGCTATCGCCTATGTGATCATCTCGGCTGTGCCGTTGGTGGCAAAAGCTTGAGATGTCGCCTGAGAAACCGAAGGTCAGGCTTCAGAATCTGTCGTAAATGTCTGAAAATAAAACTTATTTTTTGGCCATCACGTTCCGCGATGGGTTGCCGGCGTTTCATTGCGCTGTCGCCGGTCAACCGTTACAAGAACGCAGGCGGCGGGCTTCGGATCGGGACGGGAAGGGCGGATGAGCGTGACCAGCGCCAAGCGCAAAGAGGGCGGCGTCGGCGAATTCATCCGTCTTCTGATCCATGCGGGCATTATCGCCCTGGTGATCCGCACGCTGTTCTTCCAGCCGTTCAACATCCCCTCCGGCTCGATGAAGCCGACGCTGCTGGTCGGGGATTATCTGTTCGTCTCCAAGTTCACCTACGGCTACACCCATTACTCCTTGCCGCTGTCGCCGCCACTGTTCTCCGGCCGGGTCATGGTGCTGAACAAGCCCGAGCGCGGCGACGTGGTGGTGTTCCGGCTGCCGAAGGACGATTCCACCGATTACATCAAGCGCGTGATCGGATTGCCCGGCGACCGGATCCAGATGATCCAGGGT
>Ga0182743_1003673_pt1 | contig 12143 bp, 9 predicted proteins | sample eDN3rd30CKraftOP_FD_128522 | JGI IMG/M metagenome (GOLD analysis project Ga0182743, IMG submission 128522) | Enriched Organic Plus compost microbial communities from Emeryville, California, USA - eDNA 3rd pass 30_C Kraft OP (version 2) (version 2) ... | reverse complement strand
GGCTGTTGATCGAGGGCGATCGTTGTGTCGGCGTACACGCTGAGTCTGAAGCCCGGTCCGCGGACTATCGGGCACCGCATACGCTGCTCGCGGACGGTGGCTTTCAAGGGAATCCGGAGCTCGTGCGGCGCTTCATTTCGCGCAAGCCCGAAGCTCTGGTGCAGCGGTCGGCGGGCACCGGGCGCGGCGATGCGCTCCTGATGGCCGAGGCAGCCGGCGCGGCGCTCACCGACCTGACCAAATTCTATGGCCATGTGCTGGTCCAGGAGGCTCTGCACAATTCGGATCTGTGGCCCTATCCGACCATCGACACGCTGGCGAGCAGCAGCATTGTCGTTGACCGAGCTGGACAGCGTTTCATGGACGAGGGGCTTGGCGGCATCGCGATGGCGAATGTCATCGCGGGCCTCGACGATCCATTGAGTGCGACCGCTATCTTTGACGAGGCTCAATGGGAAACGGCGGGCTCCATCGAGTTCGTCGGACCCAATCCCTATTTGATTGAATGGGGTGGCTCGATGTCGAGTGCTCGCACATTGCCGGAGTTGGCGGAGAAGATCGGCATCGCCCCCCACGCACTCGAAGCGACAGTGATCGGCTACAACAAGGCGTTGGATGACGGCGCCGTCATGGATCTCGACCCACCCCATACTCCCGGCCGTTGTTTCGGCTCGGCGCGCAACGCGCCCGACCGGATTCCCCTTCGGCCGATCCGGCGGCCGCCGTTCCACGCCATTCGGCTGTGCGCGGGCCTGTCTTATACGCTTGGTGGAATCGCGATCGATACGGGTGCGCGGGTGCTGCGCCCGGACGGTCGTATCGTTCCAGGCCTTCTAGCGGCGGGAGGTTGCACCGGAGGCATCGAGGGCGGACCGGTGGCGGGCTATATCGGCGGCTATATGAAGGCCCTATGCCTGGGCCTGATCGCCGGCGATACCATGATCCAGGCGCAGCGGAATCGCCGATCATAGAACGTGTCAGGCCGCGCGCACGGCTTGGTCTGACACCCGCAAGCGCGACAAGAAAAGCTCAAAGGCCGAGGCGCATCTGCCGGCTGCCTTCATCGAGGGCGGAGAGCGACGACAGCGTCACGCCGAGGAGCCGCACGCCGGTTCGCATCGGCATGATTGACGATAGCAAATCCAGGGAGATCGTCTCCAGTTCGGACCGTGCGGAGACCGGTGCGAGAATGGAGCGGCGGCGCGTGATCTGTCGGAAGTCCGCATACTTGACCTTGAGCGTTGCGGTGCGTCCGCTCATGGAGGCGCTTTCGCAATGGCGCCAGAGCTTGTCGAGAATCGGCTGCAACCGCTCGCGCATGGCATCGAATTCGGTCAAGTCCTCGAAGAACGTATTTTCCGCGCCGATCGATTTGCGAATGCGGTTGGCGCGCACCGGCCGGTCGTCGATCCCGCGCGCGATCCCGTAGTAGAAGGGGCCGATCCTTCCGAAATGCTCCTTCAAGAAGGCGAGTGATTGGGCTCGCAGGTCGCCGCCGGTGCGGATGCCCAGCCGGTTCAGTTTCGCCTCCGTGGCGGGGCCGACGCCGTGGAATTTGCCGACGGCAAGCGTTTCGACAAAGGCAAGTCCCATGCGCGGCGTGATAACGAACAGGCCGTCGGGCTTGCGCTGTTCAGATGCAAGCTTGGCCAGGAATTTGTTGTAAGAAACGCCCGCGGACGCCGTCAGTCCCGTTTCGGCGCGGATTCTGTTTCGGATCGTCTTGGCCACCTGGGTGGCGGATTCGGCCTCTTGAAGACTGTCGGTGACGTCCAGATAGGCCTCGTCGAGAGACAGAGGTTCGATCACAGATGTGTATTCGGCGAAGATCGCCCGGATCTGATGGGAGATCGATCGATAGAGTTCGAATCGTGGCTTGATGAAGATGAGGTCAGGGCATTTCCGCAAGGCCGTGACCGACGGCATCGCCGACCGGATACCGAACTTGCGTGCTTCGTAGCTGGCGGCGGCCACCACGCCGCGCAGGCTGGAGCCGCCGACGGCGACCGGCTTGCCGCGTAACTCCGGATTGTCGCGTTGCTCGACCGAGGCATAAAACGCATCCATATCGACATGGATGATCTTGCGCGGTCGGTCGGTTCCACTTGCGCCAATTCTCTCCGGCGCGCGGCTGGCTTGGGCGATGTTCTGGGCGGGGGTGATGATCATGCCTCAAGCCGATAAGTTCCAATCGTACAAACCCGCGAGCTTCACGCATTATCGCTCGCGAATCTCAACGCGCGAGAATCCGCAGAACGGCATGATAGAAAAGACGATGCGCTTTACAAGGCATTGCAAACGAGCCGGCCGATGGTTGTGAGCCGAAAAAGGCGCGGCTTTCTTAGGAGGAATTGGAATCGCCGAATGCCGAGCGGGCCCAGTTGCAGAACTGCTCGACCTTGTCGACCTTTACACGCTCGCGCGGCACGACCACATAATAGCTCAAGGGGGTTCTGATCCGGCTCTCGAACGGTTTGATCAGGCGGCCGTTCTTGAGGTCGCCTCCCACGAGCGAGCTCCGGCCCATGATGACGCCGAGGCCGTCGACGGCGGCCTGGATCGCGCAGTAAAGAGGATCGAAGAACATCTCCTCCTGGAAGGTCATTCCGCCGACGCCCGCATCCTCAAGCCATAGCGGCCAATAGTCGTATCCGGTGATCGGATAGGCATTGAGGATGACCCGGTGGTTCTGAAGGTCGCGTGGCCGCTTGAGGCGGGCTGATCGTTGCGGCAGCGCCGGGCTGCATACGGGAAAGACGAATTCATCGGCGAGCTTGAAGCTTTCCATGCCCGGCCAGGTCCCTGACCCGAACTGAATATGCACGTCGTATTCATGGGCCGCCGGGTTGACGCCATGAATGTTGAGGGGGCTTTCATTCGGTGCGAACGAGCGGACGCGGATCGACAGGTCGGGATGTTGATCGCGGAAATCGTTCAAGCTCGGAATAAGCCGCTTGACCGCAAACGTCGCGAGGCAGCCGATGGATAACGTGTTGCCGCGCTCCCGCTCGATGGCGTGGTCGGTCGCTCCGGCAAGTCGCACGATCGTGTCGCGCGCCGATAGCAAAAAGCTGGAGCCGACGGACGTGAGATGCAGGGTATTGCCGTCGCGGATGAACAGCTTTCCGCCGAGCAGAGCCTCCAGCTTCGCGATCCGCTGGCTCACGGCGCCTTGCGTAATTCCAAGCTCGATGGCGGCGCGTGTGAAGCTGAGGTGGCGCCCCGTCGCTTCGAACGCCCGCAGACTGGAAATCGACGGCAGATTGCGGCGCATTTCGGTCCTCCAGGCACGATCGTTCCCTTATTATTAGAAACTCTAATGACTGGCCAGCGGATAAATCGTTTGCGGCGTCGGGGGAACTGATCGCAAATCCCGCCCGTCAGAAGACTGAAGCTGTGCCTGATTTGGGAGACAGGATTTGCCACACGCGGCAGAAGCGCTTTTGAGGCCCCGGTCCATCGCGATCATTGGCGCCTCGGATACAAGCCGCAATGGCTGGTCCCAGCGGATTTTCGACAACCTCGTTCACTCGAAACCCGACACGAAAATTTTCCTAATCAATCCGAAGCGATCGGAGCTTTGGGGGCATAAAGTCTATCCGGACTTTGCCTCGATCGGTGAGCCGGTCGATCTCGGGCTTTGCGTCATTCCAACCCAACATGTCGCGAGCACGCTCACCGAGGCAGCTCAGAATGGATTGCGCTGCGCGCTGATCTATGCCGCGCAATTCGGCGAAGGCGGAGACGAGGAGGGGCGGCGGCGCGCCGACGAGCTTCTTCGCATTCGAGACACTTACGGCCTCCGCTTGTCCGGACCGAACTGCATGGGCGTCCTGTCGTTGCGCGAGCGCCTTCTGTTGTATCCTGCCGCGCGCGTCCGGGCCTTTCCGAGTGGATCGGTGGGCGTGGTGTTCCAATCGGGCGGAACGTTCCAGTATTGGCTCCAGCAGGCCGCGGTGCGCGGACTGGGCTTCTCTTATGCCGTGTCGAGCGGTAACGAACTCGATCTCGGCATGGCGGATTATCTGGAATTTCTCGTCGCGGATGAATCGACGCGGGTGATCGCATGCCTGGCCGAGGGCATCCGCGATCCGCGCGCCTTCATGACCGTTGCGGCCAAGGCCCTGCGGGCGGGCAAGCCGATTGTCATTCTCAAGGGCGGGCGCAGTGCTCGCGGCAAGGAGGCCGCGCTGAGCCACACCGGCGCGCTGGCGGGCGATGATGCCGTGTTCGACGCCATGTGCGACGCTTACGGCATTACGCGCTGCGACACGCTCGATGACATGATCGAGACGTGCCTGGCGTTCCAGTCCGGGCGGCTGCCGGCGCACGCGCGAACGGCCATCATCACCTATTCCGGTTCGTCAAAGGGCCTCATGCTCGACTATGCGGAGGATTGCGCAATCGAGCTTTCGCAATTGTCGCCGCAGACATGCGAGACAATGGCTCCTCTGCTCGATCCCGGCATGGAGCCGGACAATCCGCTCGACATCGGCGCGACCGTTGCGCCGCAGCCCAAACGCTTCGCCGAAATCTGCAAGATCATCGCCCAGGATGACGCGGTCGGATCGCTTGTGATCCAGGCGACGCTGCCGGTCACTCAATACGATAATCAGGACCCGTCGACCTTCGCCGATCTAGCGCAATCGACCGACAAGCCGATCCTGGCCTGGAGCCGGACCGCGCATAACGTCTCGGATGACGCGCGCGCGTTCCAGAATGCAGCGGGCATTCCCTTCCTTCAGGGAATGCCGCAGACGATCCGCGCCGCGCGGGCTCTCGTGCGCTTCGCGGAGGCGCGGCAGCGTGGCCCCAAGCCGTTGCCCGCTGACGTTCCGGCGCAGAGCGCATTGCCTCAAAGCGAGATTGAAGGCCGTCTGACGGCCAATGGCGTGAATCCGCCGCAGAGCGTTCTGGTCGCCGATGCTGATGCTGCCGCGAAGCAGGCCGAGCGGATCGGTTTTCCGGTCGTGATCAAGCTCGTCTCGCCCCAGGCGTCGCACAAAACCGAAGTGGGTGGGGTGGCGCTCGGTTTGCGCACGGCGGATGAGGTCCGCGAGGCTTGCGCCGACATGGCGGCGCGATTGCGCAAGGCCGTGCCCGGCGCGACGCTTGACGGGTTCCTCGTTCAAGAAATGGTGAGTGGTCTGGAACTCATTCTGGGCACGCGGATCGACCCGCTCTACGGACCGATCGTGATGGTCGGCATGGGCGGCGTCACCGCTGAAGTGATCAAGGATACGGCCCTGAGCCTGCTTCCGATCGACGAAGCAGAGGCGCGGGCAATGCTTGGAAAGCTCCGCGGAAAGGCGTTGCTGGACGAATTCCGGGGGCGGCCGGCGCGCGATGTCGATGCGGTGGTGAGGGCGCTGGTCGGGCTGTCGAATGTCTTTCTCGAGCAAAGGGGAGCCATCACGGATATCGAGATCAATCCGCTCATCGTCATGCCTGAAGGTGAGGGGGCTCGCGCCGTCGATATCAGGGTGGTCACGAAAGCGTCTTAGCGGAATCGATTGGAACTGGCGGTGACGGGGTCTGATTTCAGCCTCCGCCGGTTAGATCGGCTGCTTCCAACCCTGCCGGGCAATGCGGCGTTCAAGCTGATTGTTTCAGAGGAACAAGATGAAAGGGAGGTTTGAGGAATGATGTTGTCGATTATCAAAAAATCGCTTGCCGTGGCCGGCATCGTCGCTGTCGCCGGAACGGCGGCCAGCGCGCAGCCGACATGGCCGACCCGTCCGATATCGTTGACGGTTGCATTCGCGGCCGGGGGAGTCACGGACGGAATCGCGCGCCAACTCGCGTTCGATATGTCAAAGCGTCTCGGACAAGAGGTCATTGTTGAGAATAGAGGTGGCGCGGGCGGCAACATCGCCGCGCAATTCGTCGCGCGTTCCAAGCCGGATGGCTACACGCTTCTGTTCGCGTCTTCCGGCCCGGCCGCTATCAACAAACTCATCTATAAGAAGATGCCGTTCGATCCGGACAAGGATCTGGAGCCGATCGTCCTCATCGGCATCATCCCGCAGATCATCGTGACCAGGAAGGATCTTCCTGCCAGCAATCTCCGCGAATTCGTGGAATATGCCAAGACGCAGCCCGGAAAGCTCACCGTCGGCAATTCCGGGGTGGGGACGAGCGCGCATATCACCGCCGTTCTGTTCGCTCAGCAGACCGGCATCGACGTGACGCATGTGCCCTATCGCGGCACGGCGCCCCTGACCAACGACCTCATGGGCGGTCAGGTCGATGTGGGAATGCCGGGCTTCTTCCCGCAGACGACCAATCTCAAGATGTTGGCCGTGACAGCGGCGGAGCGCCTCAAGGCATTGCCGGATGTTCCGACCGTGATCGAAACAGGTGTCTCGGACACTGTTTCAGGTCTTTGGGTCGGCATCATGGGGCCGACCGGCTTGCCCAAGGAGGTGGTCGAGCGCGTCAACGCTGCGGTCAATGCCTATCTCAAATCGGACGATGCAAAGAAGATGACCGACGCGCTCGGCATGAGCATCCTCGGAGGCACTCCGGAGGAGATGAAAGCCTACATGGAAAAGGAAGTGAACCGCCTGGGCCCGATCATCGAGAAGGCCGGGATCGCTATCAATTGACATCAATCCCGCGGCTGCCCGGCGGAGTGAAATCGATCTGGCAGCCGCATGTCTGAACACATGAAAGGAATGCGTATGAGCGTTGCCCGCCAATTCGTTAAGGTCGAAAAGAACAACGACGGTATCACCTGGGTCTATCTCAATCGCCCGGAGAAGCGGAATGCCATGAGCCCCGCTCTTCACGAGGAAATGGACGCCACGTTGGCCGAGTTGGAGGTCGATCCCGACACCAAGGTCGTGATTCTGACTGGCGCGGGCGAGAACTTCTCGGCCGGACAAGATCTGAAGGAGTTCTTCCGCGCCAATGAAAACAATCCCGCTGCCAAGAAGCGTGCGGCCGAGGTTGCCAACCGCTGGCGCTGGGAGCGGCTGTACAACTACGACAAGCCGACCATCGCGATGATTCAGGGCTACTGCGTCGGCGGTGCCTTCATGCAGCTCCTGGCGGTTGACTTCGTGGTGACCGCCGAGGACGCCACCTATTCGCTGTCAGAGGTCAACTGGGGCATTCTGCCCGGCGCGCTGGTTGCGAAGGTGGTCGCCGACACGGTGCTGCCGCGTCATGCCCTCTACTACGCCTGCCTGGGTGACGCCTTCGACGGCAACGAGGCGGTGCGGATCGGCATGGCCAATATCGCGGTGCCGAAGAGCCAGCTTATCGCGGAAACGGAAAAGCTGGCGCACAAGCTGATGAGCAAGAGCCCCGCCGTGCTGCGTGCGACCAAGCAGGCCATGCGCCAGGTCCGCACGATGGATTTCGGTCAGGCTTACGACTATCTCGCCGCCAAGGGCGCGCAGATTCGCGTCAATGATCCGGAGAACTCCTACAAGGCCGGCCTGTCGCAATTCATCGATCAGAAGAGCTACAAGCCCGTCTACGGCGCGTTCAAGCTCGGCACCATGCTGACCGATCAGAGCAAGAAGTAAGTTCGACAACGATGCCGGCCGCCGCGTGCGGCCGGCATTTTTTTGTTTTCACCAGGCCGCTTCCAGTCTCATTCTGGAATGCAGGGCCGGACGCTGCTGGAGAATGGGATATGGATTTCGAGCTTCCGGAAGAGCTCAAGCTCATCAAGCAGCAGCTTCGGCGGCTGGTTAATCGTGAGATCATTCCCATCGAGCGAGAGGCTTATGAGGGGCCGGACCTCAAGCCGGAGGTTCGCGCGCGCCTGGAAGGCATGGCCAAGGAGATGGGTTATTGGCAAATCTCGACCCCGGAAGAGTACGGCGGGATGGGGCTCGGCCTCCTGGCGCGCGTCGTGATCTGGGAGGAGATGGCCCGAACGATCGCGCTGCCGACCCGCAAGCCGCAGATCTTCGGCCCTGAAGCCAATCCGATTCTCTACCAGCTCAATGACGAGCAGAAGAAACGCTATCTGTTCCCGGTTCTTGAAGGCACCAAGCGCGCCTGCTTTGCCCTCACCGAGCCCGATGCGGGAAGCGACCCGGCCGGCATCCGCACCTTGGCGGTTCGCGATGGCGATCACTACGTCATCAATGGCTATAAGCGCTTCATCAGCAATGCGAAGAATGCCGATTTCGCTCAAGTGGTGACGACCGTCGACCGCGAGAAGCGCGGGCGCGGCACCACGATGTTCCTCGTCGATATGGATACGCCTGGCGTGCGGATCGTGCGCGCCGAGCCGACAATGATGGATGACGAGCCGTGCGAGATCGCGTTCGATAACGTCCGCGTGCCCGCTGCGAATATGGTTGGTGGAGAGGGCGAAGGGTTCAAGTTCGCCCAGGACTGGATCAATGTCGGGCGGATTCGCCACGGCGCGCGTGCGCTCGGCGTCATCGAGCGTTGCCTGGAGTTGGGAACGTCATACGCCAAGCAGCGTGTGACATTCGGCAGGCCGCTGGCCGACCGGCAGGCCGTGCAATGGATGCTGGCCGATTCCTATATCGAGCAGCGGATGTTGCGGTTGGCCGTATACAATGCGGCGTGGCGCTACGATCAGGGAGAGGATGTTCGTCACGACGCTTATATGGTGAAGCTGTTCGGAGACCGCGCGTCCTTTCAGGCTGCCGACCGCTGCATGCAGATTCATGGCGGCATCGCGTTCACGCGCGAGCTGCCGATCGAGAAGTTCTGGCGCGATCAGCGCAGCATGATGGTGACGGAAGGCCCCGAGGAGGTCCTGAAGATGACGCTGGCGCGTCATGTCATCGAGACTTTCGCGAGCTGATGTAGTCGAAGGAGCTGGCCTGAAATCTTCGCCTCCGCGTTGTTGATTGTAATGCCGGCTTTTGGGTCTCAGGGGTCGCTCCGAAGGACGTCGAGCCGTAGAGGCAAGACGTTTCCGAGCCATGCGGCATGGTCGGTGTGGTCCGCATAGGCATCGCCGGTTTCCGGATGCAGCAGGACGGTCAGCCCATCCCGGTTGAGCATCAGCCATGGCAGGAATGCCGCGATCAGCTCGGCAGGAAAGGCGATCTGATACATCGATTGCAGGTGTGGGCCGACGAGTTCGTCATGCCAGCGCCCGATCCGTGCCTCGGGGAATGCGCGCGCGGCCCGTTCTCTCAAGCGCGCCGCCTTGTCCCGGGTCGAGGCCGGATCGTAATAGATGTGGGCGTGATAAGCTTCCACGAGACGATGATCGTTATCGCCTTCGGACGTTGAGGCGGCGGCAATCATTCTGGCCTCCGGGTTCGGGATGGTTGGGCGGCGGATGCAGCCTGCGGCAAGCGTGCCTTGAGTGGCCTCCACCGGTGCCGCTTTCTCGGGTATTCATGCCGATAGCATAGCAGGAGCCCGAAAGAATGTCGGATGGCGGGAAACGGCCGCCCCCAAGGCATCATTGGTCCGCTCCGCCGTTGCGGCCGCAAGCGTAGCGGTGACCATGAACACGGACAGTATTACACCGGCGCGGCTCTTGACCAGAAGGGGCTAGTCGGTGATGAGGCAGGCTGCCGGCCGCAGCCGTGCCCGAGGCGAACCCCGTTTCTCCACGCGCGCTGCTTACCATGGAATCGTCAGTATTCGTCGAGAGCGTTCATTACGAGCTCCGCCGTAAGCCCGCTGCTGTACTGCTGCTGACCGGTGATGAGGCGCCCATCCCGGATGGCAAAGGGTTCGTTGGCACCGCGGCAAAGAAAACTGGTTCCCTCGATGCCGGCCGCCTCGCTCTGAATGGTGTATTCGTTCAGCGTCATGCCGAAGGCGGTATTCACCTCCTCTTCCTCCGCGTCGGTGAAGCCGGTCCATTTCTTTCCCTCGGCCAACAGCGTGCCGTTGGACAGGCGGGTCCATAGCAGCAGGGCCGCGCCGTGGCAGATCAGGGCGACGATCTTTTCCTTCTCATAGAAGGCCGCGATCAGTTCATGCAGCTCGGTATCATCCTTGAACGTCAGCAATGGTCCGCCGCCCCCGGCCACCCAGACCGCATCATAATCATCGACCGAGACCGCACTGATCGGAAGCGTGTTCTTCAACATCGCACCGAACTTGGCATGATGGACGAAACCGAGGCTGATGAGATCATCGGCATAGTCGCCGCCGGACGTGCGGGGATCGCTGTGGGTGTCGAACATCACCTCGCCGCCGCGTGGAGAGGCGAGATCGACCTGATGCCCCGCCTCGGTGAACATCAGGAAGGCGCGCGTCATCTCCTCGGCGAAGAATCCGACGGGAAAGCCTTTGAGCTCGGTCGTATTGGAGACGATCGACAGAATGCGGCGCGGCTTGTGCTTCACGCCGATCCGGGTTCCGATCTTGAGGTCGGATGCCGGCATTTCAAGTCCTCCGATTGGTCCGTCTGTCGTGATCGCGTTCGGGAGTGGGTCCCATGTCCGCGATGCCATGCCCACCGACGCTATGGTCGTCAGCCCTGGAAGCCGCCGGACTTCAGAAACATCTCTTCCTCCGCAGTCATGGATCGGCCGAGCATCGGATTCCGATGCGGAAAGCGTCCGAAGCGGCGGATGATGTCGCGGTGGCCTTCGGCGTGATCGAGCCAGGGCTGGCCGAGCCTGGCATTGAGCTCGACCGAGATATCTTGGTCCGCGATCTCCTCCGAATGCGCGAAGGGCAGGCAGAAGAACAGCCGCAATGCGGCCTCGACGCGCTCCATGTGGCCGGCCGCATGCGCCAGTCGGGCATAATGCCGTGCCAGTGGATCGGTCGCATACATGTGGCCGGTCCCGCGAAACGCGTTGCGCGGAAATTGGTCGGTCAGAATCAACAGCGCGAGCGCGCCCTCGGGGCTTTCGATCCAGCCATCATGCTCGCGTGCCGCGACCGCCATGTGAAGGTCGAGGAAGCGATCGCGGAAGATGCCGTCGAACCCTTCATCTTTGTCGAACCATTGACCTCGTGCGCCGGCATCCTTCCAGAAGCCGACGACGTCCGCAATCAGCACCTTATCTCCTTGCTGCTGTATCTTAAGCGTGGCGATCATGACGAAGTCCCCCGCTCCGATGGCTGGCTTTTGCCGGGTGCGTTGCCGTGGATCAGGTCGCGCCCGGCGTAGATGCCGCCCACGGTTTCGATCTCGAAGCGTTCGGCATCGCGCTTGCGGATATCGGCCATCAGTTCGCTCGCGGCGTCCGGCTCGTCGCCGAGGATCACCAGCGCCCGCTCGCCGAGCCTGAGGGCGGATTCGAGGGTCTCGCGGATCTGGAAATCGACGCCGGCATGAACCAGCTCGATGGCGTGTTCGCGATCCATCGAGCGTGCGAGCACCGGCACGAGCGGGAACTCGTGCTTCGCCAGCTCGGCGATGGTGCTGGCGGCCTTGGCATCGTTGACGGCGATGACGATCGCCTTCGCATGCTCCGCGCCGGCCGCGTGCAGGATGTCGAGGCGCGACCCGTCGCCGTAATAGACCTTGAACCCGAACTCTTCGGCATCGCGGATCGCCTCGGTGCTCGTTTCGATGATCGAGATCGAGTGGCCGCGCGCCAGAAGCGGCTGGCTGACGATCTGTCCGAAGCGTCCGAAGCCGATGAGCAGGACACTGCCTGACAGGTTCTCCGCCACCTCCACGCCGTCCATCGACGGCACCGGTTTTGGCAGCAGGCGGTCGTGCAGGATGATCATGATCGGCGTCAGAGCCATCGAGACGATGATGGTTGCGGTGAGGATCGCGTTGGCCTCGCCGTCGATGATGCCGACGGCGGTCGCCGCCGCGTAGAGCACGAAGGCGAATTCGCCGCCCTGCGCCATCAGAACGGCACGTTCCAGCGCCTCGCGACGGTCGGTCTTCAGGAGTCGGGCCACCGCGTAGATCACGGCGAACTTCAGGACCATGTAGGCGACGACACTGATCGCGATCAGCCGCCAATTGGCCCCGATCACGATCAGGTCGAGCGCCATGCCGACGCCGAGGAAGAAGAGGCCGAGCAGGATGCCGCGGAACGGCTCGACATCGGCTTCCAACTGATGACGGAACGACGATTCAGAGAGCAGCACGCCGGCGAGGAACGCGCCCATCGCCATGGAAAGCCCGCCAAGCTGCATGGCGAGCGCCGCGCCCAGCACCACGAACAGCGCGGCCGCTGTCATCACTTCGCGCGCCTGCGCTCTCG